>Ga0233425_10000041_pt1 | contig 301684 bp, 296 predicted proteins | sample Watercolumn_Towu_2_FD_181712 | JGI IMG/M metagenome (GOLD analysis project Ga0233425, IMG submission 181712) | Freshwater microbial communities from Lake Towuti, South Sulawesi, Indonesia - Watercolumn_Towuti2014_140_MG | ecosystem: Environmental > Aquatic > Freshwater > Lake | place... | reverse complement strand
CGACGCCATCATCGCCAACTACAACAACACGCCAAGAAAATGCCTCGGCTTCAAAACTCCAGCCGAAACCTTCCTGCCGTTGCACTTCAAATGTGAATCCACACCCGGATCAAGTCCGGGGTGACGAGACAAGGAAGGACAACTTCCGGCCGAAAGCGGCCGTCTGCGATTCCCGGCAAAGTCCTGAGCGCAGTCGTCCCGGGACGCCGAACGGGGCTGCCGCTCTGGACTCGGCGCATCGGGGCGATAAACAAGTGTAAAATTAACCGACAGTTGACGCCTGCGCGCTAGATATATCCGCGAAAGGGCCAGACTTTCCGATGTTCCGACTGTTCAAACATTATGTGCCGCACGCGGTCGTCTGGCTGGCGCTCGTGGAATTTCTGGCCTTGCTGGGGTCGGCCGAGGCCGCGTGGCATCTTTATGCCCGTTATGCCGGTTTCGACCCCGGCGCGCTGACCGATCGCTGGTTGCCGCTTGCGACATTCGCGCTGTCCAACTCGCTCGCGATGATGGCGACCGGAATGTATGGCAACGAGGCGCTGCGGTCGATGAAGTTCGCGACCGCGCGGCTGCTCGCGGCGATTTCGCTGGGGGTGATCTTCCTTGCGGTCGTCGGCTTCCTGTTGCCGACCGCGACCTTGTGGCGCGTCAACAGCCTCTACGCGATGGCGTTCGCGATCGCGTCGCTGTCGCTGATCCGGCTGGCGCTGACGCAGAGCGCGGGGGCCGAGGCGTTTCGCCGCCGCGTTCTGGTGCTGGGCGCGGGCAAGCGCGCGATGCGGCTGAAGAAACTGGCCGAAGCGCCGGGAAGCGGGATCGTGATCGCCGGTTTCGTCGCAATGACCGAGGGCGAGCGTGCGATCGCGGACGCGATGCCGCGCGCGATGATCGCCAGCATCGCCGACCATGTCGTCGACCTGCGCGCGGGCGAGGTCGTGCTGGCGCTGGAGGAACGGCGCGGCGCGTTACCGCTCGACGACCTGCTGCGCGTCAAGACGACGGGGGTGCAGGTCAGCGACATTGCGAGCTTTATCGAGCGCGAGACGGGGCGCGTCGACCTGGCGACGACGAACCCGAGCGCGCTGATCTTTTCCGACGGTTTTTCGGCGGGCCAGCGGATTTCGCGCGTCGGCAAGCGATTGTTCGATATCGGCGCGAGCCTGGCGGTGCTGGTCGTCGGGCTGCCGCTGATCCTGATCGCGGGCGTCGCGGTGAAGCTCGATAGCCGCGGGCCGGTCTTTTATCGCCAGTCGCGCGTCGGGCGGTACGACCAGCCGTTCGAGGTGGTGAAGATCCGCTCGATGCGCACCGACGCCGAGGCGGCGGGAGAGGCTGTGTGGGCGTCGGAGAACGACCCCCGCGTCACGCGCGTCGGCCACGTCATCCGCAAGCTGCGCATCGACGAGCTGCCGCAGCTCTGGTGCGTGCTGAAGGGCGAGATGAGCATCGTCGGCCCGCGTCCCGAGCGCCCGGCCTTCGTCGAGGAACTCGAGCGCGAGCTGCCCTATTATGCCGAGCGTCACATGGTGAAGCCGGGGCTGACCGGCTGGGCGCAGATCAACTATCCCTATGGCGCGTCGATCGAGGATGCGCGGGCGAAGCTGGAATATGATCTTTATTATACAAAGAACTACTCGCCCTTCCTCGACCTGCTGATCCTCCTCCAGACCGTCCGCGTCGTGCTGTGGCCGGAGGGCGCGCGCTGACCATGCCGACGCTGGGAGCCCTCGCCGACATTTTATCCGCGCTGGCCTTTCTCGGCTATGGCGGGGTGACCTTGTGGCTGCTGGCGCGGCCGCGCGAGCGGATGGCGGCGCTGATGCCCGCGCCGCGCTGGCTGGCGATCGCCGCCGCCGCGACGATGGCGTGGAGCGCGTCGCTCTATGTCTTTGCGCCCGGCGCGTCGCAGGTGCTGGTCGCGCAGGCACTGCGCGACATGGCGATCCTCGGCTGGCTGGCGGCGACCTTCTGGCCGAAACCCGCCGCGATGGCGGGGGCGCAGCGGCTGATCTTTCGCCTGCTCGTCACGATCAGCGGCATTTCGCTGGTCGCGGGCCTGATCGCCCATTGGCGGAGCGCGGTGGCGAGCGCGTGGCTGGGCCCGTCGCTCGCCGTCTCGACGATGCTCGTCGCGATCGGCGGGCTGCTGGTGATCGACAGCGGGGTCCGCCGCGCGAGCGCGGGCCTGCGGACGCCGGTGATGGCGGTCGCGGGCGGCTTTGCGATGCTGTGGGGCTATGAGCTCAACGTCCAGCTGATCGGGGCGATGACCGGCAGGGCGGCGACGACGCTGATCCATCTGCTGCCCGCGGTCGCGCTGGCGATTCTGCCGACCTTCGTGATCGCCGCGATGGATATCGGGCGCGAGCGGATGCGGCTGTCGCGCCCCGCCGCGGTGCGCACGCTGATCCTGCTCGGCGCGGCGCTCTATCTGGTCCTGATCGGGCTGTCGGGTGCGGTCGCGCGGCAGCTCGGCGGCGATTATGGCGACCTCGCGCAGGGGGTGTTCCTGACGCTGGCGCTCGGCGCGGGCGGCCTGCTGCTGCTGTCGGCGCGCGCGCGGGCGTGGCTGTCGGTGATGATCTCGAAGCATTTCTTCGAGCATCGCTATGACTATCGCGCCGAATGGATGCGCTTTACCGCGACGCTTGCGCAAGGCGACGGCGAGGACGATCGCAACCTGCATCGCCGCGCCGCGCGCGCGCTGGCCGAGCTGACGGGAAGTCCGGGGGCGCTGCTGATGCTGCCCGATCCGCTCGGGGCGTTTCGCGTCTCCGACCACTGGCATTGGCCCGCCGGGATCGATGAGGGCGCGGAGCTGCCGCTGCGGTCGGCCTTCATGCTGCAGGAAACGCGGCACATCGTCGACCTCGACGCCGAGCGGCGCGGCGAGAAGGGCGAGCATGATCTGGCGATTCCGGGCTGGCTGCTGGCCGACCCGCGCGCATGGGTCGTCGTGCCGGTGCTGCATTTCCACCGGATGATCGCGGTCGTCGTGCTGCATCGCCCGCCGGTGTCGCGCGCGCTCGACTGGGAGGATCTCGACGTGCTGCGCATCGCGGGCCAGCAGGCGGCAAGCTATCTGGCCGAATCGCACAGCCAGGCGGCGCTGTCGGAGGCGAAGCGTTTCGACGAGTTCAACCGCCGCTTTGCCTTCATCATGCACGATATCAAGAATCTGGCGAGCCAATTGAGCCTGCTCGCGAGCAATGCCGAGCGTCACGCCGACAAGCCGGCGTTCCGCGCCGACATGATCGAAACGCTGAAAATCTCCTCGCGGCGGCTGTCCGACCTGCTCGTCCGGCTGTCGCCGCGCGAACGCGGGCCGTCGGCCGATGCGGTGCGCACGCTGATCGAGCCGCTGATGCGCGACGTCGCGGCCGAGGTGCGGACGCGGCGCGCGCTGTTCGTTGGCTGTCAGGCGGGGCTTGCGGCGTGGGGCGACGCGGGGTCGATCCGGCAGGTCGTCCAGCATCTGGTGAGCAATGCGATCGACGCGTCTGCCGAAGACACGCCGGTGCAGCTGATCGCGGTCGCCGAGAATGGGCGCGTCCGCATCGACGTGATCGACCAGGGGGCGGGCATGACCCGCGCCTTCGTCCGTGACGAGCTGTTCAAGCCCTTCGTCTCGACCAAGGAAGGCGGCTTCGGGCTGGGAGCGTTCGAGGCGCTGCAGCTCGCGCAGGCGATGGGCGGGTCGATCGAGGTCGCGAGCGAGCCGGGCAAGGGCAGCAATTTCACATTCTGGCTGCCGCTGGCCGAGGCCCGTGTGGACGCCGGAACGCCGACAGGAAAAGTGGCATAGACATGAACGACAGCGGGATCGCGCCGAAGAAATTGCTGGTCGTCGAGGATGACCCGGGGCTGCAGGCGCAGCTCAAATGGGCGTATGACGATTATGAGGTGCTGATCGCGGGCGATTTCGACAGCGCGATCGAGCTGCTGCGCGCCGAGGAGCCGGGGGTGGTGACGCTCGACCTCGGTCTGCCGCCCGACCCCGACGGAACGCGCGAGGGGTTTCGCGTGCTGAAGGCGATCCTCGAGGTGAAGCCCGATACCAAGGTCATCGTCGTGTCGGGGCATGGCGAGCGCGCCAGCGCGCTGGCGGCGATCGCGAGCGGGGCGTGGGATTTCTACCAGAAGCCGATCGATATCGAGGAACTGGGACTGATCGTCCGCCGGGCGTTCCATGTCCACGAGCTGGAGGTCGAGAACGGGCGGCTCGCCGAGCGGGGTTCGGGCGACAATCGCGTGCTGGGCGGGATGATCACCGGGGCGCCCGAGATGCTGAAGGTCGCGCGGACGATCGAGCGCGTCGCGAACCTCGACGTGTCGGTGATGCTGCTCGGCGCGAGCGGCACCGGCAAGGAATTGCTGGCGCGCGGGCTGCACGAGGCGAGCGGGCGGCGCGACGGGGCGTTCGTCGCGATCAACTGCGCCGCGATCCCCGAGAATCTCCTCGAAAGCGAGCTGTTCGGGCACGAGAAGGGCGCGTTCACCGGGGCGGTCAAGACGACCGAGGGCAAGATCGAGCTGGCGCATGGCGGCACGCTGTTCCTCGACGAGGTCGGCGACATTCCGCTGCCGCTGCAGGTCAAGCTGCTGCGCTTCTTGCAGGAACGGACGATCGAGCGGATCGGCGGGCGCAAGGCGATCGCGGTCGACACGCGCATCGTCTGCGCGACGCACCGCGATCTTGACGCGATGATCGCCGAGCAGCGCTTCCGCGACGACCTCTATTATCGTCTCGCCGAGATGGTGGTGAAGATCCCGCCGCTTGCCGAGCGGCCGGGCGACGCGGTGCTGCTGGCGCGGCATTTCCTGCACCATTATGCGCCCGAGATGAACCCGTCGGTGCGCGGCTTCGCGCCCGACGCGCTGCAGGCGATCGACGAGGGCCGCTGGCCGGGCAATGTCCGCGAGCTCGAGAACCGGATCAAGCGGGCGGTGATCATGGCCGATGGCAAGCTGGTGATGAAGGACGACCTCGACCTGGCGGGCGGGAGCGAGGCGCACGGCGAGGATTATCTGAACCTCCGCAGCGCGCGCGAAGCGGCCGACCGCGTCGCGATCCGCCGCGCGATGACGCAGAGCGAGGGCAATATCTCGTCGGCGGCGAAGCTGCTGGGGATCAGCCGCCCGACGCTGTACGACCTGCTCAAGCAATATCGGATGCAGGCCTGAGTGGTCCGCAGAGCGATCCTGCTGGCCGCATCGCTCGCCGGGCTGGCGCTCGCCGGCTGCGGCAGCGCGGGGAAGGAGGGCGCACGCAGCGACCTTCGCGAGCGCGCTGCGAAGCTGCAGGGCGACCTCGCGGCCGATCCGGGGGATATTCCGGCGCGCGTCCGGTTGGCGCGCATCCAGATCGCGCTGCGCGACGGGGTCGGGACCGAGGCGACGGTGAAGGCGGCGCTCGTGGCGGGCGCCAACGCCGACTATTTGCGCCCGCTGCTCGCTCGCGCCTATGCGCTGCAGGGGAACGAAGCGCGCGCGCTGGAGGTGCTTGCCGACGGACCCGTCGCACCCGAGATGGCGGGCGAGGCGGCGTGGGTCGAGGGCGATGTCCAGCTTGCGGGCGGCGACCTTGGTGCGGCGCGTGCCGCGTTCGATCGCGCGGTCCGGGCGCTGCCGAACGAATCCGCGCTGTGGGTGTCGGTCGCGCGCTTTCGCGACGCCAACGCCGACGCGGCGGGCGCGCACGAAGCCGCCGACTATGCGATCGAACTCGACTCGAAGAACAGCGCCGCCCTGACGCTCAAGGCGAAACTGGTGCGCACACAGCAGGGACTGAAGCCCTCGCTCGGCTGGTACGAGGCCGCATTGGCGGCCGATCCGGCCAACGCCGACGCGCTGATCGAGCAGGGCGCGACGTTCGGCGACCTCGGCCGTTACAAGGATATGCTGGCGTCGCTGCGCGCGGCGGCCGAGCTGGCGCCGGGCGATCCAAGGATATATTATCTGCAGGCGGTGCTGGCGGCGCGCGCCGGAAACTATCCGCTGGCGCGCAGCCTGCTCCAGCGCACGCGCGGCGCGATGGACGATGTGCCCGGCTTCATGCTGCTGAGCGCGGTCGTCGAACTCGAACTCGGCGGACAGGCTGTGGCGGCGACCTGGGCCGACCGGCTGCTGACCGAACAGCCGAACAATTTCACCGCGCGCCGGATCCTCGCGGTGGCCGACTGGGCCGATGGCGATGCCGGTGCGGCGGCCGATGCCCTGGCGCCCGTCGCGGCCCGCGCCGATGCCGATAGCTGGGCGCTGCTGCTCGCGGCGCGGCTGGCGGCCGAAACCGGGAATGCCGATGCGTCCGCAGCCTATCTGGCGCGCGCCGCGACGCTGGCGCGCGGCGAGGCGGCGCCGTTCGCCGCGAGCGACAGCTACGGTCTCGCTTCGCTGTCGGCCGACGGCGATCCGCTCAATCCGGCGAAGGCGATCCCGGCGATCTCCGCCGATATGGCGGGGGGCAATTATTCCGCCGCAATCGCCCGCGCGACGCGGCTGCGCGATGCCAACCCCGGGGTGGCCGACGCGCATGTCCTCCTGGGCGATGCGGCGCTGGCAGGCGGGCGGCTCGACCTTGCGGTGCAGGCGTACCGGTCGGCGCAGGCTCTCGATGCGAGCGAGCGGGTCGCCTTGCGGCTGGCCAACGCGCTTTACCGTATCGGCGACGCCGCGGCGTCGCGCCGGGTCGTGATGCGGCTGCTTGCAAATGATCCGTCGAGCGTGGCGGGCGAGCGGATCGCCGGTTCGCTGGCGATGGACGCCCGCGACTGGGATGCCGCGATCGGACATTATGAGCGCATTCGCCGGCGGATCGGCAACCGAGACGCCGTGGTGCTGCGCGAACTGGCCCGCGCTTGGATCGCAAAGGGCAACAGCGAGCAGGCGCTGCCGATGATTGCGCTCGCCTATCGGCTGCAGCCGCTGAACGGCGAGATCATGCGGATCTATGCCGATTTGCTGGACCAGCGCGGAAATGCGCAGGCGGCGGCGGATTTGCGCGACAAGGCGGCGCAGATCGGGCGGTAGGTGGCTGCTGACGAGCGGCTGCGGCCGTTCGTCTCCCCCCGCAGGCGGGAGGGGACGGCATCCACGGCAGCGCGGATCTCATTGACCCCGGATCAAGTGCTGGGTGACGAAATTCCGTTCACCACTCGAGAGCGGAAAGAGCCCTCAGGCCTCGGTCAGGTCCAGCAGGGTGCGTGCATCGAGCCCGATCCGGCGCATCTGCTGCGCGACAGGGGGCCAGACGTTGGCGAGGAAATCCTGACGCATCAGCGTGCGTAGGCGGTCGGTCGCGCCCTCGGCGACGAACATGCCGACGCCGCGCTTTACCGTGACGAGCCCTTCGTCCTGAAAGGTCTGATAGGCCTTGGCGACCGTCAGCGGATTCGCACCTTCCTCCGCCGCAAGCGAGCGCACCGACGGGAGCATATCGCCGTCGGCGTAGGTGCCGTCGAGAATGGCGTTGGCGATCACGTCGCGGAGACGCTGATAGACGGGTTTGGACTGATCGAGCATGGCGACTTAATGCCATAAGACAGCAGTACAGTCAAATCGCGAAAATTAGAAAAACGCCATCAACGTTGAAATTAAATATCCCAAGCGCTTACGACGTCGTCATATTCGGGTCGCGGGCGCTCCGAGAGGTCGGCGGCGGCGGTTCCGAAGAAGAAATAGCCGACGATCGTGTCGCCGTCGGCGACTCCGAAAGCTTTCGCCACATGGGGGCTGTACGCGGCCCAGCCGGTCAGCCAGCTGCCGACGAAGCCATGCGCGTGCGCGGCGTGGAGGAGATTCATGCCGACAGCGCCGGCCGACATCTGTTGTTCCCAGACCGGGATCTTTACGCCCGGCACCGGAGTAGAGATCAGGACGACGAGGCTGGGCGCCTGGTGCGCGAACTGGTCGAGCGCCGACAGGTCCATCCCCGCGGCACCGGGATTCTCCGCCACCCATGCGTCCTTGAGCAGCTTGGCAAAGTCGCCCCGCCGGTCGTCGGCGATCGTGACGATGCGCCACGGCGCGAGCTTGCCATGGTCGGGGGTGCGGAGCGCGAGCGCGATGATATCGTGAAGCTGGCCCGCGTCGGGGCCGGGTGCGACCATGTCGCGCGCCTTGCCCGAGCGGCGGGTGGCAAGGTGTGTGCGGAGCGAGGAGATGTCGTTGAACATGGCCGCCATTTGGCGATCTTCACGCATATGCGCAAGTGTTGCGAACTATTCGCAATAAATTTCCCGGCGGCGCGACATGGTTTCACGCGCAATTAGATTCTTCCCTTGCGCAATTTTCGCGCTAGGTTGTCCCATTCGCGCGGCGGAAAGCCGCGGCAAAACATCCGGGAAAAGGGACGCAGTATAATGAAGAGCATGGCCTTGTGGGACGAGGGAGACTGGATCGCGGTGATCGCGCTCGTTGTCCTTGGCGTCTTCCTGAGCATTGGCGCATTGATCGCCGGCAGCAAGAAACCCGAATTCGCCGGACACCCCAAGGGCCTCTACATGCTCTTCTTCGCCGAGATGTGGGAGCGCTTCTCCTACTACGGCATGCGCGCGATCCTGATTTTCTACCTGACCCAACACTGGCTGTTCAGCGACAGCAAGTCGAACCTGATCTACGGCGCCTATACCAGCCTCGTTTACATCACCCCCGTGCTCGGCGGCTATCTCGCCGACCGGTACCTCGGCCAGCGCAAGGCAGTGCTGTTCGGCGGCCTGTTGCTCGCAGCGGGGCATAGCCTGATGGCGGTCGAAGGGGTCGGGGGACAGGAGGACGCGACGATCAACGTCTTCTGGGCCGCGCTCGCCTTCATCATCGTCGGCTCGGGGTTCCTGAAGGCCAATATCTCGGTGATGGTCGGCCAGCTCTACCGGCTCACCGACGTCCGCCGCGACGGTGCCTATACGATCTTCTATATGGGCATCAACGTCGGCGCTGCGCTCGGCACAATCCTCGTCGGCTATCTCGGCCAGCGGATCGGCTGGGGCTACGGCTTCGGGCTCGCCGGCATCGGGATGCTCGCCGGTCTGGTCGTCTTCGTCCTCGGCAAGAGCGCGCTCCTCGGCGCCGGCGAGGCGCCCGCGCCGCTCGCAAAGTCGCGCGAATGGACGCTTTACGGCATCGGTCTTGCCGCGGTCGCGGTGATCTGGGCGCTCGTCCAGTATCAGGACGTCATCCAGTCGCTGCTCGCCATCTCGGGCGTCGCGCTGCTCGGCTATGTCCTTTACGAAAGCTTCAAGCTGGAGAAGGAACCGCGCGAGCGCATGTTCGCGATCCTTTTCCTCATCGCCCTCAACCCGCTGTTCTGGGGGCTGTTCGAGCAAGCCGGCGGATCGATGAACCTGTTCACCGACCGTTATGTCGACCGCGGCGCGGTCCCCGCATCGATCTTCCAGTCGATCAATCCGATCTACATCATCCTCTTCGCGCCCTTCTTCGCGGGGCTGTGGCAATGGCTGGGCAAGCGCGGCATGGAGCCGTCGGCTCCGGCAAAGTTCGGTCTGGCGCTCGCGCAGATGGGGCTCGCCAACCTCGTCCTCGTGTGGGGCGCCGAAGCGTTCGGCGTGGCGGCGATGACGCCGGTGCTGTTCGTCTTTCTTTACTATCTCCTCGCGACGACCGGCGAGCTGTGCCTCAGCCCCGTCGGCCTGTCGGCGATGAACCGGCTCGCGCCGTCCTATCTTGCGTCGCTCATCATGGGCGCGTGGTTCTATATGACCGCGGTCGGAAATTTCGTCGCCGGCAAGATCGGCGAGGCGACCGGCGGCCATGGCGGGGAGATGAGCAAGGCCAAGCTGCTCGAAATCTATGAGATGTTCGGCTGGATCGCGATTGGCGCGGCGGTTGCAGTGCTGCTGGTCAGCCCGATCGTCAAGCGCTGGATGCACCTCGACACGCTGCGCGACCGTGACGACGGCCTGGCGGGTGTCGGCGAAGCCGAGCCGCAGGCCGCGGGCATCCACCCCGAACCGAAGGGGGCGTAATCGATGGTCAGGAGCTTGAAGAGCGGCCTGCTGGCTGCGGCGTCGCTCGCGCTCGCCGCCTGTGCTTCGACCGGCGAGGCGCCGAAATCGGCGGGCGACAAGCCCGCCACCGCCGCGGCCGAAAAGCCGGTCAAGTTCGACAAGGATCCCTATCCCTCGACCTACAAGGGGTATCCGACGCGGCTGACCGTGGTGAAGGGCGCGACCGTTTTCGACGGCGAGGGCGGGCGGTTCGACAATGGCACCGTGGTGCTGTCGAGCGGCAAGGTGCTGGCGGTCGGCGGCCCCGATCTGGAGGTGCCGACCGACGCCTATGTCGTCGACGGCACCGGCAAATATGTGACGCCGGGCGTCATCGACATCCACAGCCATCTCGGCGACTATCCCTCGCCGGCGGTCGATGCACATTCGGACGGCAACGAGGCGACCTCGCCGACCACGCCCGAGGTGTGGAGCGAGCATAGTGTGTGGCCGCAGGACCCGGGCTTTACCCGCGCGCTCGCCAATGGCGGCGTGACGACGCTCGAAATCCTGCCGGGCAGTGCGAATCTGATGGGCGGGCGTTCGGTGACGCTCAAGAACGTGCCCGCGCGGACGATGCAGGGGATGAAGTTCCCGGGCGCGCCGTACAGCCTGAAAATGGCGTGCGGCGAAAATCCGAAGCGCGTTTATGGCGCCAAGGGGCGGATGCCCTCGACCCGCATGGGCAATCTGGCGGTAAACCGCCAGACCTGGGCGAAGGCGGCGGCGTACAAGAAGAAGCTCGACGAGGGGAAAGCGGTCGACCGCGACCTGGCGATGGAAACGCTCGCGGGCGTGCTGTCGGGCGAAATCCTCGTCCAGAACCATTGCTATCGCGCCGACGAAATGGCGATCGTCATCGATATGAGCCACGAGTTCGGGTACAAGGTGTCGACTTTCCACCACGCGGTCGAGGCGTACAAGATCGCCGACCTGCTGAAGAAGGAAGGCATTTGCGCCGCGATGTGGGCCGACTGGTGGGGCTTCAAGATGGAAGCCTATGACGCGGTGCCCGAGAATATCGCGCTGATGTACAAGGAAGGCGCGTGTACGATCGTCCATTCGGACGATGCGAACCAGATCCAGCGGCTCAATCAGGAAGCGGCGAAGGCGCTCGCCGCCGGGCGCCGGATGGGGATGCAGATCAGCGACGAACAGGCGTGGACCTGGCTGGCGATCAACCCGGCGAAAGCGCTTGGCATCGGGGACAGGACGGGCAGCCTGAAGCCCGGCAAGATGGCCGACGTCGTGCTGTGGAACGGCAATCCGTTCAGCGTCTATACGCGGCCCGAAAAGGTCTGGATCGACGGCGCGCTGATGTTCGACGCGCTGGACCCGAAACGGCGTCCGGTGACCGACTTCGAGCTGGGGCAGCCGGGCGAAGGAGACGTGAAATGATCCGCGCGCTGCTTTTGTCCGCCGCCGCGCTCGTCGCGCTTCCCGCCGGGGCGCAGGACGTCGCGATCACCAATGCGAAGCTCGTCATCGGCGACGGCAGCGCGCCGATCGAGGGCGGCACCGTCGTCGTGCGCGGCGGCAAGGTCGTTGCGGCGGGGCGCGGTGTGGCGGTGCCTGCGGGCATCGAGCGCGTCGATGCGGGCGGCCATTATGTGACGCCGGGGATCGTCGCGGCGTTCAGCCGCGTCGGGCTGGTCGAGGTCGATGCCGTCACCGGCACCAACGACCGATCGGCGACGCGCTCGCGCTTCTCGGCGGGGCTCGATATCGCCCCGGCGCTCAACCCGATGGGATCGCCGATCGCGGTCAACCGCGCCGCGGGCGTGACGCGCGCGATCGTCGCGCCGGGCAGCAGCAGCAATTTGTTCGCCGGGCAGGGCGCGGTCGTCGACCTTGGCGACGACAACGACATGGTGACCAAGCCGCGTGCGCTGCAGTTCGTGGCGTTCGGCGAAGACGGGTCGGCGAAGGCGGGCGGCAGCCGCGCCGCGACCTTCCTGCTGTTCCGCGAGCAGTTGCTGGCAGCGCGCAGCTATGCGCGCAACCCTGCGACGCTGGCCGAGTGGAGCAATGACTCGCTGATCCAGCGCGCCGATGCCGAGGCGCTGGTGCGCGTGATCAATGGCACGACCCCGCTGTTCGTGCGCGTCGACCGCGCGGCGGATATCCTGAACGTGCTGAAGCTGAAGGGGGAATTCCCGGCGCTGAAGCTGGTGCTCGTCGGCGCGACCGAGGGCTGGCTGGTCGCGCGCGATATCGCGGCGGCGAGGGTGCCGGTGCTGGTCTCGCCGCTGACCGACCTGCCGGGCAGTTTCGAGCAACTCGGCGCGACGCAGTCGAACGCCGGGCGGCTCAAAGCGGCGGGGGTCGAGGTGTCGGTCGGCGTGTTCGACGACGACGATGCGCACAAGATGGGTTATACGACGCAATATGCGGGAAATCTGGTCGGGCTGTCGAAGCTGCCGGGCGCGAGCGGGCTGACGTGGGATCAGGCCTTTGCCTCGATCAGCAGCGTGCCCGCGAAGGCGGTGGGCATGGACGGCGCGATCGGGTCGCTGCGCGCGGGGCGTGCCGGCGATATCGTGATCTGGGACAATGATCCGCTCGAACTCGGCAGCCGTCCGACGATGGTGTGGATCGATGGCAAGCGCCAGTCGCTCGTCACGCGGCAGGACCGGCTGCGCGACCGCTATCTGACGCCGACCGAAGGGGCATTGCCCAAGGCTTACGATCGGTGATTACAGTTGTTGAAGGCGTCCCTTCCCATTTCGTCATTCCGGCGCAGGCCGGAATCCTGCCGCAGCGATAGTCCGCACGGGTGAGATCCCGGCCTGCGCCGGGATGACGAAAGACTGGAGGGCGCCGCCGGGAGGAGAGGGGCCGTCCAATGCAACCGATGTCGCTTTTGATCACGACCTGCGCGCTGTTCGTCGGTTCGCATCTGCTGCTGTCGCATCCGCTGCGCGCGGGGCTTGCCGGGCGGCTCGGCGAGCGCGGCTTCATGATCGTCTATTCGATCGTCGCGATCGCCACATTCGTCCTGATCGTGCAGGCATGGCGCGGGATGCCGCCCGAACCACCGCTGTGGGCCGTCGACGATCCGCTGTGGATCCTCGCGTCGCTGCTCGTCCTGGTCGCCAGCATCCTGTTCATGGGATCGCTGATCGGCAATCCGGCGATGCCCGCACCGAATGCCGCGGCCGCCGCGCAGGCGGCGCCGCGCGGGGTGTTTGCGATCACCCGGCACCCGATGATGTGGGGCTTCACCCTGTGGGCGCTCGCGCACGCGCTGGTGATGCCGACGCCGGGGCAGATCGTGCTGTCGGCGACGATCGCCTTCCTCGCGCTCGTCGGATCGGCGGGACAGGATGCGAAGAAGGCGCGGCTGATGGGCGACAGCTGGCGGCACTGGGCGGCGCGGACGAGCTTCGTGCCCTTTGCGCGCCAGGTCGCGGGAACGACGCCGTGGGGCGATGCCTTGCCGCGCGGCCATGCGCTGTTCGGCGGGATCGTCCTGTGGCTTGCCGCGACATGGGCGCACGGCGCGCTGGGATTCATGGTTGCGGGGATATGGCGCTGGGTGGGATAGCAGGTGCATGAACAGCACCGCGCACCTTAACGATTTGTCGCTGCGGCTACTCGGCCGACCCTATGACGATCTGGATTTGGAAGAGAGCCGCGTCCTCGAGGCGATCGCCGCGCGGGCGCCGAGCAGCCGCGATGCGGCGGACCTTGGCGACGCGCAGGCGAGCCGCGGCGACCGGCTCGCCGACCGCGTCGCGGCGATCGGTGGCTCGTGGGGCTTCATCACCGTCTTCACGCTCGTGCTGCTGGGATGGATGCTGCTCAATTCGGAGGTGTTGCAGCGGTTCGGGCTGGCGTTCGACCCCTATCCCTTCATCTTTCTGAACCTGATGCTCTCGACTCTCGCCGCGGTGCAGGCGCCGATCATCATGATGAGCCAGAACCGGCAGGCCGCGAAGGACCGGCTGACCGCGAGCGTCGATTATGAAATCAACCTGCGCGCCGAGTTGGAGATCATGCGGTTGCACGAAAAGCTGGACCAGATGCGGTTTCACGAACTGCACGAGAAGGTCGACGAGCTGTGTGCGCGGTTGGAGGCGCAGGAATAGACGGGGCTTTGTCTTCGAGGCGTGCGGGGACGCGCCCGGATCTCGGCCTCCGATCGCCTAGAGTGCGTTCGGTTTTGATTGAATCAAAACCGGCACTCCAGATTCTTGTCTTGCCGTGTTTTCCGAGACGTCAGGTGGTTCCACCTGACTTGAAAACACTCTAATCCGCGCGGCGCAGCGTGAATTCGACCAGATATGGCCCTTTTTCATCGGTACGATCCGCAACCACATCGATTGCCCCATCGGCGCGCGCGCGGTAGGTGATCCGCTGGACATCCGAGGCCGCATCGGTCGCCTCGAAGACGATCCGGCCGGGTTCGACCTTCGCCAGCCGCATGACACTCGGCCCTTCGGCTTCCCATGAGCTATAGTCGGCATTGTAGCGCTTGAAGCGCATGACAATCGAGTCGCCCGCCTTTTCGACGACGGCAAAGCGCAGAAAGCGGACCGCATCATTCTGTGTGCCGCGCGACATGCCCACGACGACGCCAGCCTCCTCGTCTGTCCAGCTTTCCTCGATGACGAAACCGCTGCGGTCGCTCGTCCATTTTCCTTCCAAAAAAGAAAGATCGGCGAGCGACGCGGCCTGCGCCCCGATTGGAACGGCGCCGGCGCAGAGCGCCAAGACGAAAAGAGGAGCCGCGTATTTCATGCTATGTCCTTCGGATGCCGTGTATCCGTCGACGCTATTCGGTTGATTTCAACGCGGCCAATATCCGCTGTGCATCGTTTCCATGTCGGGTATCGCGCTTCGAGCCGCGCCGTTCGGTCCGCCCGAACCTGTTCCCGCCGCATGTACGACGGGGCTACAACCGCACCATCCGCATGCCCGTTTCGCCGTAGCGCGGCCCGCTGGTCCCGCCGACCGGCGCGGCAGCGTCGATCGCCGCGAGATCGTCGGCGGTCAGCGTCACGTCGGCGGCGGCGACGCTGTCTTCCATCGTCGCGCGGCGTTTGGTGCCGGGGATAGGGACGATGTCGTCGCCCTGCGCGAGCAGCCACGCGAGGGCGATCCGGGCGTTCGAGACGCCATGCTTTGCGGCGACGCCGGCGATGGCGTCGACGATCGCGAGGTTGGCGGGCAGATTCTCGTCCGAATAGCGCGGGTCGTTGCGGCGCCAGTCATTCTCGGGCAGCTCGTCGCGGCTGCGGATCGTGCCGGCGAGAAAGCCGCGGCCGAGCGGCGAATAGGGGATGAAGCCGATGCCGTTTTCGCGGCAGGCGGCGAGAATCTCGTCCTCGACCTCGCGTTCCCAGATCGAATATTCGCTCTGCAGCGCGGTGATCGGCGCCGCCTTGGCGGCGCGGCGGATCGTTTCGGGGCCGGCTTCGGACAGCGCGATGTGGCGGACCTTGCCCTCCTTCACCAGCTCCATCATCCCGCCGACGGTCTCCTCGATCGGCACCGCCGGGTCGACGCGGTGCTGGTAGAAAAGGTCGATGGTGTCGATGCCGAGCCGCTGGAGCGACCCCTCGCACGACCGGCGCGCATTTTCGGGGGTGCCGTCGACGCCAACGATCTGGTTGCCGTCGAATTTGAAGCCGAATTTGGTCGCGATGACGAGGCCGTCGCGCTTGCCCTTGATCGCTTCGCCGACCAGCTCCTCGTTGGTGAAGGGGCCATAGATTTGCGCGGTGTCGAAGAAGGTGACGCCAAGGTCGATCGCGCGGTGGATCGTGCGCGTCGATTCGTCCACGTCGGCGGCCTCGCCGTAGAGGATGTTGCCGCCCTTGATCATCGGCATGCAGCCGATGCCGATCGCGGACACTTCGAGGCCGTGGCCGAGGGTGCGATATTTCATGAAACGACTCCTGCGGGGGATGCATCCTCTTCTACACCATCGGCGGCATATTTGGTTGCGGCGACATCGGCGACGACATTGCCGAGGGTGCGGAAGATGTCGGGAAAGGTTTCGACCGCGACGAGCAGGCCGAGCGGCGCGACGGGAACCCCCATCGCGATCGCGATCGGCGCGATCGAGGTGACGAAGCTGATCGAACCGGGCAGGCTGACCGACGACAGCGCCGCGGCGAGCGCGACGCCAAGGCCGACCGCCATCTCCCACGGGGTCAGTTCGATGTTGAACAGCCAGGCGACATAGACGACGACCGCGAGGTTCATCGCCGGGCTGGTGAAGCGGAACAGCGCGACCGCGAGCGGCAGGACGATATCGGCCTTCTTGGGATCGACATCGAGTTCGGCAGAGGCGCGGAGCATGGCGGGCAGGCTGGCGAGCGAGCTTTGCGTGCTGAGCGCGACCGCGAAGGTCGGGACCATCGCGCGGACGAAGCGCGGCAAGGAGACGCCGACCACGAAGACGGCGAGCAGCAGCGCGAGGACGATCGTACCGGTGCCGATCATCGACAGCATCAGCACATAGTGGAGCAGACCGCCGAACGCCGCGACCCCGGCCTTGACCGCGAGCGCGTAACCGAGCGCGAAGACGCCGATCGGCGCAAGCGCGAGCACCCAGCCGATGACGACGAGCATCGCGTCGCCGAGCGCCTTGAAGAAGCCCGACAGCGTCGCGCGCTCCGCCGTGCCGATACGCGTGATCGCGAAGGCGAAGATCGTCGTGAAGACGATCAGCGGCAGGATCGAGGTTTCGGCGGCGGCGGCGATCGGGTTGGTGGGGATCAGGCCGAGGATGAAGTCGGCGAAGGTCGGCGACGCGGCGGTTTCGGCGTGCCCGCCGAGTCCGTGGCGCAGCCCCCCGGCGGCGGCGGCCGACATCGGAAAGGCGCGGAGCAGGAGCGGCAGCAGGAGCAGGGTCATCAGCCCCGCGATCAGGTTGCCGGCAATGAAGATCGCGACGGCGCGGCCCGCGAGCTTGCCCGCGCGCGCCGCATCGGCGGTCGCGGTGATGCCGGTGATGAGGAGCGCGACGATCAGCGGGATGATCGTCATTTTCAGCGCGTTGAGCCAGAGCAGCCCGGCGGTCTCGATATAGGGCAGGCTGGCGGCTCCGACGGCGGGAGACAGGCTTTCGACCGCGACCCCCAGCAACATGCCGACGACGAGCGCCGAAAGGATGATCCATGCCGATTTCAAGTCCGATTCTCCCGGTGCCGGTCCCGGCCAGCTTGCCAAGCCAAAATGGGTGACCTAGGGCCGTCCGGTGTCGCGGGCGGGCTCTTGTCCTGTCCACCGGATTAGGTAGCAGAGGTGCCATGCGCAAGTTTTTCGGAACCGACGGGATTCGCGGGCTGACCAACCGGGCTCCGATGACCGCGGAAACCGCGATGCGTGTCGGAATGGCGGCGGGCGCACACTTCCTGCGCGGCGACCACAAGCATCGCGTCGTGATCGGCAAGGACACGCGACTGTCGGGCTATATGCTCGAGAACGCGCTCGTCGCGGGGTTCACCAGCGTCGGCATGGACGTCGTGCAGGTCGGGCCGATGCCGACCCCGGCGGTGGCGATGCTGACGCGGTCCATGCGCGCCGATCTGGGCGTGATGATCTCTGCGAGTCATAATCCGTTTCTCGACAACGGCATCAAGCTGTTCGGCCCCGACGGTTACAAGCTGTCGGACGAGGACGAGATGCAGATCGAGTTCCTGTTGACGCAGGAAGCGCGCCTTGCCGACCCGTCGCATATCGGGCGCGCCAAGCGCATCGACGACGCGCGCGGCCGCTATATCCACGCGGTGAAGCAGAGCCTGCCCGAATCGGTCCGGCTCGACGGGCTGAAGATGGTGCTCGATTGCGCCAACGGCGCCGCGTACAACAGCGCGCCGACGGTGTTCTGGGAACTGGGCGCCGACGTCGTCGCGATCGGGGTCGAGCCCAATGGCACGAACATCAACGCCCAATGCGGGTCGACCGCGCCGGGCCTATTGCAGGAAACCGTTGTCGCGAGCGGCGCCGACATTGGCGTCGCGCTCGACGGCGATGCCGACCGGCTGATTATCGTCGATGAAAAGGGCAGGCTTGTCGACGGCGACCAGATCATGGCGCTGATCGGCGCAAGCTGGGCGCGGCAGGGGCGGCTGAAGGGGGGCGGCGTCGTCGCGACGGTGATGTCGAACCTGGGGCTCGAGCGTTTCCTTGAAGGCGAAGGGTTGCGGCTCGAGCGCACCAAGGTCGGCGACCGTTATGTTCTCGAGCGGATGAAAAGCGGCGGGTTCAATGTCGGCGGCGAGCAGTCGGGGCATATGATCCTGTCGGACCATGCGACGACCGGCGACGGGACGCTGGCGGCGTTGCAGGTGCTGGCCGAGCTGGTCGGGGCGGGGAAGCCCGCGAGCGAATTGCTGCACCGGTTCGATCCCGTACCGCAGCTTTTGAAGAATGTCCGTTTCGCGGGCGGCAAGCCGCTGGACAACGCCGATGTCCAGGCCGCTATCGCCGAGGGCGAGGCGGCGCTGAACGGACGCGGGCGCCTGGTCATCCGCGCGTCGGGAACCGAACCGGTGATCCGCGTGATGGCCGAGGGCGACGATGCGGGGCAGGTCGAACGGGTCGTCGACATGATCTGCGACGCGGTGCGCGTCGCGGCGCAGTGAATTTACAACCCTCCGTTCGCCCCGAGTTTTTCGAAGGGCCGTATTTTCTTCTGGCGACGATGAAGACAAGAACGGTGCTTCGACAGGCTCAGCACGAACGGAATTGAAGGAAGTTAGACAATGCTCGAAATGCGACCCGATTGCGAACGCTGCGGCCGCGACCTGCCCGCCGATATCCACGGCGCGTTCATCTGCTCGTTCGAATGCACCTTCTGCGCCGATTGTGCCGACAAGCTCGACGAGCGATGCCCCAATTGCGGCGGCGATTTGCTCGACCGGCCGCTGCGCGAAGGCGCGGCGCTCGCGAAATTCCCCGCCTCGACGGAGCGGAAGTTCAAACGTTGATTTCTTCCACCCGTCGTCATGCTGAACTTGTTTCAGCATCCATGGCCTATCCCCTCGGTCAACGCCGTGTTGAAGGGATCGTCGGGCCATGGACCCTGAAACAAGTTCAGGGTGACGCTGAATGGAAAGATGCGTCGTGACCGCGCGCGTTCTGATCATCGCCGGTTCCGACAGCGGGGGCGGTGCGGGGGTCCAGGCCGATATCAAGGCGGTGACGATGCTGGGCGGCCACGCGATGACCGCGGTCACCGCGATCACCGCGCAGAATACGCTGGGCGTGCAGGCTGTCCATCCGGTTCCGACCGACATGGTGATCGCGCAGATCGACAGCGTGGTCGCGGATATCGGTGTCGATGCGGTGAAGATCGGGATGATCGGCAGCGCGGCGACTGCGGCGGCGGTCGCCGAACGGCTGACGCGGCCCGACCTTGCACCGGCGGCGGTGGTGTTCGATCCGGTGATGGTCGCGACGAGCGGATCTTTGCTTGCCGACGATGCGACGATCGCCGCGTTCAGGGCGCTGCTGGGTCGCGCGATGGTCGCGACGCCGAACCTGCCCGAACTCGACGCGCTCGGCGGCGAGGAGGCGGTGCTGGCGCACGGCTGTTCGCTGCTCGTCAAGGGCGGCCACGGCGAGGGCGAGACGGTGATCGACCGCCTGCTCGAAACGGGCGAGGGCGAGGTTGCGCGCTGGGAGGCGCCGCGGATCGACACGACCAGCACGCATGGCACGGGCTGTACGCTGGCGAGCGCAATCGCGACGGGACTTGCGCAGGGAATGCCGCTCGAACCCGCGGTTGCGCGGGCGCGCGATTTCGTGCGGCTCGCGCTGATGGGCGCGCCGGGGCTGGGGAGCGGGCATGGTCCGATGGGGCAGCAGTTCGTGCGCAACGACGGGCTGTTCACCGGCCCGGCGCTCAACCAGATCACCTTGCCGGCGAACGACTATGCGGTGTCGGTCGCCTTCTACAGAAAGATGGGGCTCGCGCAGATCGTCGATAGCCCTGGCAATGGATACGCCCGCTTCGAGGCCGCGAACGGCGTTACGCTGTCGATCCATGTCGGCGACGGGGTCGCTGGCGGGGCGACGGCTTATCTGGAGAGCGGCGCGCTCGATGCCTGGGTTGCCTATCTCGCGCGGCGCGGGGTGCAGTTCGAGCAGATGCCGCAGGATGAGCAGTGGGGCTGGCGCGAGGCGCGGCTCAGCGATCCCGCGGGGAACCGGCTGTGCCTCTATCAGGCAGGCGAGTATCGCCGGTATCCGCCGTGGCGCATTTGATTTCAAGCACGGCCTCAATAGTCCGTTCGTGTCGAGCGAAGTCGAGACACCCGTCGGCATGGTGTTCCATTGAGGGGCATCTCGACTTCGCTCGATGCGGACGGGATTTGGGATTTAGGCTGCAATGGCGCATCTGACGATCGTCGGCGTCGACGAGGCGGGGCGCGGGCCGCTCGCGGGGCCGGTGGTCGCGGCGGCGGTGCTGCTTTGCGAGGGCGGGATTGCCGGGCTCGACGACAGCAAGAAGCTGACCGTGAAACGCCGCGCCGAACTCGAAGCCGAGATCAGGGCGCGCTGCCGCTGGGGGATCGGCGAGGCGAGCGTCGCCGAGATCGACACTATCAACATCTTGCAGGCGACCTTCCTCGCGATGACGCGCGCGGTCGAGGCGCTGGGGTTCGAGCCGGGCGAGGTGCTGGTCGACGGCAACCGGCTGCCCAAATGGCGCTACAGGGCGCGCGCGATCGTCGGCGGCGATGCGTCGCATCCGTGCATATCGGCGGCGAGCATATTGGCGAAGGAGCACCGCGACCGGTTCATGATCGCGGCAGCGCGCGACTATCCGGGCTTTGGCTGGGAGACGAATATGGGCTATGGCACGGCGCAGCATCTCGCGGCGCTGCGCAAGCATGGACCGACGCCGCATCACCGGGCCAGTTTCGCGCCGGTCGCGCAACTGACCCTGATCTGACGCACGGGACTGACGGCGGGAGAAGGACATGCGCAGCGGGTTTACGGCCGACGATGTTGCGCAGCAGGAGGGGCGGCGTTTCCTGATAACGGGCGCCAATGCGGGGCTCGGCTTCGAGACCGCGAGGGTGCTGGCGGCGCGCGGCGCGCATGTCGTCCTCGCCTGCCGCGATGCGGCACGCGCCGAGGCGGCGATGGATCTGATTCGCCGGGAGGTGCCCGCCGCCGAGCTGAGCTTCCAGCCTCTCGACCTCGCCGATCTCGACCAGGTGAGGGAGGCGGCGGCCGCTGTCGTCGCCGGACCGCGGATCGATGTGCTGGTCAACAATGCGGGCGTGATGATCCCGCCGCGGACGCTGACCAAACAGGGCTATGAGCTGCAATTCGGGGTCAACCACCTCGGCACCTTCGCCTTCACCGGACTGGTCCACGGCCATGTCGACGACCGGATCGTCGTGACCGCCAGCATCGCGCACAAGAGCGGGACGATGGATTACAGCGATCTCGATGCAAGCCGCAGCTATCATCATTGGCCCCGCTATCAGATGAGCAAGCTTGCGAACCTGCTCTTCATGTACGAGCTTGACCGGCGATTGAGCGCGGCGGGCCGCGCGACGCAGGCGATCGGATGCCATCCGGGCGTCGCGATGACCGAGCTGACGCGGCACCTGCCGCTGCCGCTGCGCTATATGACGCCGCTGGCAACGCCCTTCTTCAACAGCGCGGCGCAGGGCGCATGGCCGACCCTGCAGGCGGCGACCGGGGCCAATGTGCAGGGCGGCGATTATCTGGGGCCGCAGGGGCTTGGCGAGATATCGGGGCGTTCGGGCCCGGCGCGCGCGACGCGCGATGCACGCGATCCGAAGCTGGCGCGCGATCTGTGGCGCCGTTCGATCGATCTGACCGGGGTCGATCCGGGGCTTTAGATCCTCCCTGCGGCAAAGCCGTGGGGAGGTGGCAGCGCGAAGCGCTGACGGAGGGGCGTTTGCACATGCGCGGCAGCCCCTCCACCGCCTTCGGCGGTCCCCCTCCCCATGGCTGCGCCACAGGGAGGATCAAATATTTTTCGGCGGTGAGTCTTCGCGGCCACACCACCAGTGGTTGAGTCTGCGAGTCGCGCATGACTCCATATGGTGTGGCAGACTCGTTTCGTTCTCGTACCGTTAACCATTATGACACCCGGAATCCCTAGAATCCGTGACTTGACGGCGGACTCCGCCGGACTCATCAGGGCCTTCTTTCGAGCAAGAACGGGGTGCAGACATGGGTGTAATGGAACGGGTCAAGGCCCCGGCGGCGAAGCGTGCGTCGAAATCGGCGCCCAAAATCAGCCACCCCGATTTGCCGCTCGACAGCATCCTGCAGGGCGACTGCGTCGACATGATGCGCTCGCTGCCCGCGGCGTCGGTCGACATGATCTTTGCCGACCCGCCGTATAATCTCCAGCTCGGCGGCGACCTTCATCGCCCCGACGGCAGCCAGGTCGACGCGGTCAACGACGAATGGGACAAGTTCGACAGCCTCGCGACCTATGACCGCTTCACGCACGCCTGGCTGAAGGAAGCGAAGCGCATCCTGAAACCCGGCGGCAGCATCTGGGTGATCGGCAGCTATCACAACATCTTCCGTGTCGGCGCCGCGCTGCAGGATCAGGGTTACTGGATCCTCAACGACATCGTCTGGCGCAAGGCGAACCCGATGCCCAATTTCAAGGGCACCCGCTTCACCAATGCGCACGAGACCTTGATCTGGGCGTCGATGGGCGAAAAGGCGAAATATACCTTCAACTATCGCGCGATGAAGACGCTGAACGACGAATTGCAGATGCGCAGCGACTGGCTGATCCCGATCTGCGGCGGTCAGGAGCGGCTCAAGAAGGGCGGGCACAAGGTCCATCCGACGCAGAAGCCCGAAGCCTTGCTCTATCGCATCCTGCTGGCCTGCTCGAACCCCGGCGACGTGATCCTCGATCCCTTCTTCGGGACCGGCACCACCGGCGCCGTGGCGAAGCGGCTCGGCCGTCGCTTCATCGGGATCGAGCGCGAGGATGATTATATCGAGGCCGCGCTCGAACGCATCGAGATGGCGCTGCCGCTCGACGAGAGCGCGGTGAAGACGATGATGGCGCCGCAGGCCGCGACGCGCGTGGCGTTCGGGACGCTGGTCGAGGGCGGACTGATCGCACCCGGCACGGTGCTGACCGATGCGAAACGGCGCTGGAAGGCAAAGGTGCGCGTCGACGGCAGCCTCGAATGCGAGGGGCAGCCCGCGGGATCGATCCACAAGGTCGGCGCGGGCGTGCAGGGTGCGCCGAGCTGCAACGGCTGGACCTTCTGGCACGTCGATGACGGCAAGCACCTCCGCGTGATCGATGCCGTGCGGCAGGATTGGCTGCTCGCCAACGAGGCCTGATGTTCCAGCCGCTGACCAAGTCCGATTTCGGCAAGACGTGGGAGGAGGCCCGCGTCTATTGCCGTCCGGTCTGCTTCGTCGACCGGCCGCACGAGCTGGACGAGGCCTGCCTGCGGATCGCCGATACGTTGCTATGGTTCGCGGCGTGGCACGTCAGCCTGCGCGACACTGACGAGGTCAGATCGGCGATCGTACCGGTTCCCGAACTCGATGCCTGGATCGCGGCGATGCCCGACCGGCTCGCCGCGGCAGCGACGGCCCAGCGGGCCGCGGTCGCGCGCCCGCGCGGCGCTCTGCAGCTCGGCGAGCGCACGGTGCGGCTGAACGAGCCGCAGATCATGGGCATCCTCAACGTGACGCCCGACAGTTTTTCGGACGGCGGCAAGCATGTCGATGCTGCTGCGGCCAGCGAGGCAGGCTATGCTCTGGCGTCCGCCGGAGCGGCGATCGTCGATGTCGGCGGGGAATCGACCCGCCCCGGTGCCCCGCTGGTCTGGGAAGGCGATGAAATCCAGCGCGTCGAGGGTGTCGTTGCGGCGCTCGCGAAGGGCGGCGTTGCCGTCTCGATCGACACGCGCAAGGCCGCGGTGATGGAAGCCGCGCTCGCGGCGGGCGCGACGGTCGTCAACGATATTTCGGCGCTGCGCTATGACGAGCGCGCGATGGAGGTTGTCGCGCGCGCAGGCTGCCCGGTGGTGCTGATGCACGCGCCGTCGGCGAAAAGCGATCCGCATGAAGGCGGTGCCTATTCGCATATTCTGTTCGACGTTTACGACATGCTCGCCGAACGCATCGCGGCCTGTACCGCGGCGGGGATCGATCCGGCGAAGATCATCGTCGATCCGGGGCTCGGTTTCGGGAAGGGGGTCGCGGACAATCTGGCGCTGGTGAACGGGGTGGCGTTGTTCCTCACGCTTGGCTGTCCGATCCTGTTCGGCGCGAGCCGGAAGCGGCTGATCGGGGCGCTCGATAACGAGGCGCCGGCCGACCGGCGGTTGGGGGGCAGCGTGGCGCTGCACTATCAGGCGGCGGCGCAGGGGGCGCAGATGCTGCGCGTTCACGACGTTGCGGAAACGCGGCAGGCGCTGCGAGTTTGGCGCGGGCTGCGCGATGCGGCGCTGACGGGGCAAGACTGACAAATCGATGGTGCTTCCCCGCGAAGGCGGGGATCCATTTCGGAGGGTTCAAAATGGCGCTGCACGATGATGGGCCCCCGCCTTCGCGGGGGAACACAACTTATATTGTCTATATTGTACCGGTCGTTCAGGCCGCCGTATCGATCCCCAGATCGCTCAATTTGCGATAGAGCGTCGAGCGGCCGATGCCGAGGCGGCGGGCGACTTCGCTCATGCGGCCGCGGTAGTGGCCGATCGCAAGGCGGATGACGTCGGCCTCGATCTCCTCCAGCGGACGGAGGTTGCCGTCGGGCAGATAGAGCGTGACGCCGATCGCTTCGCCGTTGATCGCGACATCGCCTTCGCCGCCGGGCGTGCCGCCGCCGAGCGCGGCCTCGATCGCCTTGAAATCGGCGCCGGTCAGGACATCGGTCTTGCTCGAGGTCGCGGCGCGGAACAGCACGTCCTGCAACTGGCGGACATTGCCCGGCCAGGCATAGGCGGCGAGCAGACGCAGCGCGTCGTCGGTGATCCCGATCTGGCCCATACCGGGCAGCCCGCCGATGCGCGCGAGCAGGTGGCGGGCAAGCGGGCCGACGTCGCCGCGGCGTTCCGAAAGCGAGGGCAGGGTGAATTGCGCGGTCGAGAGGGCGTAGTAGAGATCTTCGCGGAAGTGGCCGGCCTCGATCAGCTTGTCGAGCGGGCTCGCGGTCGTGGCGATGATGCGGACATCGACGCTCTGGCGGATCGAGCCGCCGATCATCTGGACTTCGCCGGAGTTTATGAACTCCACGAGCTTGGCCTGCGTTTCCAGCGGAATGCATTCGACATGGTCGATGATGATGCTGCCGCCGTCGGCCTGGACAAGACGGCCGATCTGGCGGTCGAAGGCGCCGGGAAAGGCGCCGCGTTCGTGACCGAACAGGCCCGAGCCGATCAGGCCCGGCGACACCGCCGAGCAGTCGACCATCACGAGCTGGCCGCGCGCGCGCGGCGACGCGCTGTGGATCGCGCGGGCGAAGACTTCCTTGCCGGTGCCGGGCTTGCCGTTGATCATCACCGGGACGCGCGCGCGGGCGGCCTTTGCGGCGATCGCGAGCGCGCTGCGGAAATTGGGGCTCGACCCGATGATCTCCTCGAACGCCAGCGGCGCGCGGAGCTTTTCGGTGAGCGGGCGGAGTTCGCCCTGCGGTCCGTTCGGCGAGACGATGCGGTCGAGCGCGCCGAGCAGGCGGTCTGGGGCGATCGGCTTTTGCACGAAATCGCTGGCGCCCGCGCGCATCGACGACACGGCGACCTCGACACTGTTGCGCAGCGTGATGACGATGAGGGGCAGGGCGGGACGCCAGCGGCGCAGCTCGGCGACGAACTCGCCGATTTCCATGCCCGGTGTGCCCTGGTCGACGAGGACGGCGTCGAGCGCCATGCCCTCCTGCGTGCCCAGCTTCGCAAGCGCGGTGTCGGTGTCGCCCGCGACGATGCTGCGCCAGCCGCCGCGCGACAGCAAGGCCGACAGGAACCGCTGCTGGGCGGGCTCGCTGTCGACGATCATTACTGTTCGCGTGTCGCGCGTGCTGGCCATAATCCCCGTTCTGCCCCTATGTTCGGATGTCTGATGCCGTGCCATCCGCTCAAGCGCTGTGATCTACGGCATAGGGGTAAAGGGGCTATTAAGGCCGTTGGGCTTTCGCCACGATGAAGGGCTTTTTCCGGCCAGCGCCCCTTGAGCATCGCGAAAGGCGTGGCTAAGACCGGCGCGACGCTCGATTCTGGGGCGCGCCACCCGCGCATCCGAAGCGATTTTGGGTGCGTGGGCGCGCCTTTCGACGAACAGGCAAAGGGGACAGGGCATGGCGGAACAGGAAATGAAAGCGGCGAACGAAACCTATGCGGGTTTCCTCAGCATGCTGAAAATCGGCACGATCGTCACGGTGGTCGTCGCGGCCTTCGTCGTCCTCATCATCTCCTGACCGGCCGATCGCCATGCGCATCGCTGTCCTGAAGGAGCTCGCCCCCGGCGAGACCCGCGTCGCCGCGACCCCCGAAACCGTGAAGAAATTCATCGGGCTGGGCGCTGAATTGGCCGTCGAGACGGGAGCGGGGGAGGCGGCATCGATCGCCGACGCCGACTATACCGCTGCCGGCGCCAGCGTCGGCAGCCGTGCCGAGGTGCTGAAGGGTGCGAACATCATCCTCGGCATCCAGGGGCCGGACCCCAAAGACCTCAAGGGCTTTGCCGAAGGCGCGTGGCTTGCGGCGGGGCTCAACCCGTTCGGGGAACGCGCGCGCATCGACGATTATGCAAAGCTCGGGATCGAAGCGCTGGCGATGGAATTCATGCCGCGCATCACGCGCGCGCAGTCGATGGATATTCTCTCCAGCCAGGCGAACCTCGCGGGGTACAAGGCGGTGCTGATGGCGGCGAACGCCTATGGCCGGGCCTTTCCGATGATGATGACCGCCGCGGGCACCGTCAGCGCCGCCAAGGCGTTCGTGATGGGCGTCGGCGTCGCGGGGCTGCAGGCGATCGCAACCGCGCGGCGTCTGGGGGCGCAGGTCAGCGCGACCGACGTGCGCTCGGCGACCAAGGAACAGATCCTCTCGCTCGGCGCGAAGCCGATCTTCGTCGAGAGCGTCGCGGGAATCGAGGGCGAAGGCGCGGGCGGCTATGCCACCGAAATGTCAGACGAATATAAGGCGGCGCAGGCCGAACTCGTCTCGTCGCACATTGCCAAGCAGGACATCGTCATCACCACCGCGCTGATCCCGGGGCGCCCCGCGCCGCGGCTGATCTCGGACGCACAGCTCGCGACGATGCGCTCGGGCAGCGTGATCGTCGACATGGCGGCCGAAAGCGGCGGCAATGTCGAGGGCTCGGCGCCTGGCGAAACGAAGAAGATCCATGGCGTCACTGTGATCGGCGCGAAGAATATCGCGGCGTTGATGCCTGCCGACACCAGCGCGCTGTTCAGCCGCAACCTGTTCAACTTCCTCTCGGCCTTCTGGGACAAGGAAGCCGGCAAACCGGTGCTCGACGAGGAAATCGGCAGCGCTGTGCGCCTGACGCAGGGCGGCAAGGTCGTCAACGAGCGGCTGCTCGGCTAATCCGGGCGGGTCTTGTCTTACTTCTGAAACTTTCGCGCCGCAGGGCGCGTTTCGGTGCGAGTGCGCGCGGTTTCGAGGAATCCGGGGCATTTCGCCTTTTGTTTCAGGGAGAATGACGGGATGACGAAACATATGCTGCTCGCGGCCGTAGTGGGTGCCGGTCTGGCGCTCGCCGGGTGCGACAAGGCCGCCGAGGCACCCAAGGCCGAGACCGATACCGCCGCGACCGGCGATGTCGTCACCGCCAGCAGCAACCCGACCGTCGGCGGCGCCGAGATGCTGCCGACCAGGACCATCGTCGAAAATGCCTCGGCCTCGCCGATCCACAAGCAGCTTGTCGCCGCGGTCAGGCAGGCGGGCCTCGTCGAGACGCTGTCGGGTCCCGGCCCCTTCACCGTCTTTGCGCCGACCGATGAAGGTTTTGCACAGATTCCTGCCGTGACGCGCGACGGCTGGATGCGCCCCGCGCAGAAGGATGTGTTCGCCGACGTGCTCAAATATCATGTCGTGCCGGGCAAGCTGACGATCGCCGACATCGAGGCGAAAATCGCGGAGGGCAAGGGCAGCGCGACGCTCAAGACCGCCGACGGCCAGGATCTGACCGCAACCAAGAGCGACGGCGCGATCCTGCTGACCAGCACAAGCGGCAACAAGGCGCTCGTCACGCAGGGCGATGTTGTCCAGTCCAACGGCGTGATTCACGTCGTCGATGCGGTGTTGCTGCCCAAGATGTAAGCGGCAAAGCGCAATTTTATTACGCGCCGGGCGCATCTTTCCCCCGATCGGAAAGGGTGCGCCCGTTTTTTTGACAGCTTTGGAGTCGACACGCCCCCTCGCGCACGGCAATAGGTGCGCCAAGCGGAATCAGCAGGGGAGCCGGCCGTGGACTTTATCTCGATTTTCTCGATTTTTCTTCTGGCCTGTTTTGTCGGCTATTTCGTCGTCTGGTCGGTGACGCCGGCGCTGCACACGCCGCTGATGAGCGTCACCAACGCGATTTCCTCGGTCATCATCGTCGGTGCGCTGATCGCCAGCGCGGCCGCCGGATCGCCGCTGTCGAAATGGCTGGGGCTTGCCGCCGTGGTGATGGCGAGCATCAACATTTTCGGCGGCTTTGCGGTCACCGAGCGGATGCTCGCCATGTACAAGAAGAAAGAGCGCTGAGGCGCGGCAATCCATGAATGTGACGGGCCGGGGACGGACGGCCCGACGGGGGAATTAGCATGCACGAAGTAGCACCGATCAATCCCTGGGTGGCGCTGGCCTATCTGGCCTCGGGCATCCTCTTCATTCTGGCGCTGCGCGGCCTGTCGAGCCCGGCATCGTCGCGGCGCGGCAACCGCTACGGCATGATCGGCATGACGATCGCGGTCGTCACCACGCTGCTGACCCACGTCCCGCGGACGGGTGAGGGCGCGTTCGACACGATCGCGATCGCCGAAGTGCTCGGCGCGATCGGCATCGGCGCGGTCATCGGCATCGTGATGGCGCGCAAGATCGCGATGACCGCGATGCCGCAGCTCGTCGCGGCGTTCCACAGCCTCGTCGGCCTTGCCGCGGTCGCAGTGGCGGCGGCCGCCTATCTCAACCCGCAAGCCTTCCACATCGCCGACGCGGCCGGGCAGATTTTCACCGTCAGCCGCATCGAAATGGGCCTTGGCATCGCGATCGGTGCGATCACCTTCTCAGGGAGCGTCATCGCTTTCCTCAAGCTCAACGGTAATATGTCGGGCTCGCCGATCATGCTGCCGGGACGCCATGTCATCAACCTCGGCACGCTCGCCGCGATCATCGGGCTCGTCGCCTATTTCCTGACCGACCAAAGCCCATGGGTCTTCTGGACGATCACCGCGCTGAGCTTCCTGATCGGTTTCCTGCTGATCATCCCGATCGGCGGCGCCGACATGCCGGTGGTCGTGTCGATGCTGAACAGCTATTCGGGCTGGGCCGCGGCGGCGATGGGCTTCACGCTCGGCAACACCGCGATGATCATCACCGGCGCGCTCGTCGGCTCGTCGGGTGCGATCCTGTCGTACATCATGTGCCGCGCGATGAACCGCAGCTTCATCAGCGTGATCGCGGGCGGCTTCGGCGCCGATGCCGACGCGGGTGCCGGCGGTGGCGCGAAGGAACAGCGGCCGTGGAAGCCGGGCAGCGCCGACGACGCCGCCTTCCTGATGAGCCAGGCCGAAAATGTTATCATCGTCCCCGGTTACGGCATGGCGGTCGCGCAGGCGCAGCACGCGCTGCGCGAAATGGCCGACCAGCTGAAGAAGGAAGGCGTGAAAGTCAAATATGCGATCCACCCCGTCGCGGGGCGTATGCCGGGCCATATGAACGTGCTGCTCGCCGAGGCGAACGTTCCTTATGACGAGGTGTTCGAGCTGGAGGACATCAACGGCGAGTTCGCGCAGGCGGACGTCGCCTTCGTCATCGGCGCGAACGACGTGACCAACCCGGCGGCAAAGACCGACAAGTCGTCGCCGATTTACGGAATGCCCGTCCTCGACGTCGAAAAGGCGAAGACGGTGCTGTTCGTGAAGCGCTCGATGGGCGGGGTCGGCTATGCCGGCGTCGACAACGACGTCTTCTATATGGACAATACGATGATGCTGCTCGGCGACGCCAAGAAGATGGCCGACGACATCGTCAAGGCGCTCAGCGGCAGCGGGCATTGACATAAACCGTCGCCCCCGCGAAGGCGTGGGCCGTTATCGAGGTGGCAATATGCTGCCAACGGCCCCCGCCTTCGCGGGGGCGACGTGTTTTGGGATAGGGACCTTATGCGCAAGATCGGCCTGATCGGGGGAATGAGCTGGGCATCGACCGAGCTTTATTACAGGCATCTCAACAAGGGCGTTCAAAAACGCCTCGGCACCGCCTGTTCGGCGCCGATCCTGATGGAGAGCCTGAATTATTGCGAGCTGTCGCGCATTTCGACGCCCGAACAATGGGCCCATGCGAAGGAGGTGCTGACCGCGTCGGCGAGGCGGCTGGAGGAGGCGGGGGCAACCGCGCTTATGATCGCCGCCAATTCGATGCACAAGGTCGCCGAGGATGTCGCGGCGGCGATCTCGATCCCGCTGCTTCACATCGTCGACGAGACGGGCGAAAAGATGAAGGCCGACGGCATCAAGGCGGCGGCGGTGATCGGGACGCGCAACGTGATGACCGAACCCTGGTTCCGCCAGCGCCTCGTTCGCCACGGCCTGACCCTGGCGCCCTATGACGCGAGCCGCGCGGAGGAGATCGACCGGATCATCTACGAAGAGCTGATGCTGGGCAAGGTGAACGAAAGTTCGCGGCGCACGATGAAGACTTTCATCACCGATATCGCAAAACAGGATGTGCAGGCGATCGTGCTGGCGTGCACCGAACTGGTGATGCTGGTCGATACCGACGCCAACGTCCTGCCGATCTACGACACGACGCGTATTCATGTAGCGGCGGGGGTCGACTGGATCCTGGGGGATGCGCCCTGAACGCAAATCCTCCCTGTGGCGCAGCGATGGGGAGGATCAAAGGATCAAGCGATCCGCGTCCAGGTGACGGTCTTGCAGAAGACCGCGACGCAGCCTTTCACGGTCAGCTTGTTGCCCTTCACCCGGATGTGCGCGGTGTAATAGCGACCGTCCTCGGGGCTGTAGCCTGGCCCCTTCCAGCCGTCGTCGGTCGGGACAAGGTCCCAGTAGATTTGCAGGCCGGCGACCTGCCGCCCGCGCTTCGCCTTGTCGGGGTTCCGCTCGTCGAGCTGCCCGCCCGCGGGCTGCTTGATCAGCAGGCGCTCGACCCGGCCGCACATCTTGGTGCCGCATGGCATCATCGCGATGATCGCCTTGCCATCGTCGGTTTTCCAGCGCCCGCTGACCGCCGCCGGTGACGCGGCAGCCATCGACGGAACGGCGATGAAGGCTGCAAGCGCGAATCCAATTCTCAAATACAAGGCGACCACTCCCGGTTTTTATTAGCTACACGCATGTCAGCAACCCGCTTGGCATCCGTCAAGTCTTGCCGCATGGTTCCGCAAAACAAGGGAGAGACTCATGCGATTCCAAAGCCTGCGCCACGCGGCGACGCTCTGTTTCGTGGCGGCTTTCATTGCCGCTCCGGCGGCGGCAAAGACGATCAGCGTCAAGGCGGGAACGCCCGACGCCAATGAAAAGCTGCAGGAAGCGCTGATCCTCGCCGAGCCCGGCGACACGGTCGAACTGGGCGCGGGGGTCTGGAAGCTGACCGACGGGCTGTCGCTCGACGTCGACAATGTGACCGTGCGCGGCGCGGGGACGAAGGACGGCGCAGGATCGATCCTCGACTTCTCCGGCCAGCAGGGCGCGGGCGAGGGATTGCTCGTCACCAGCGACGACGTGTTCCTGACCAATTTTGCGGTGCTCAACACCAAGGGCGACGGGATCAAGTCGAAGGGCGCGAACCGTATCGTCTATCACCAGCTTCGCGTCGAATGGACCGCGGGCCCCAAGGAAACCAACGGCGCCTATGGCGTCTATCCGGTCGAGAGCAGCGACGTGCTGATCGACAGCGTTTATGTCCGCGGCGCGTCGGATGCCGGCATCTATGTCGGCCAGTCGAAGAATATCGTCGTCCGCGATTCGATCGCGACCGAGAATGTCGCCGGGATCGAAATCGAGAACAGTTTCGACGCCGATGTCCATGACAATATCGCGGCGAAGAATACGGGCGGCATTCTGGTCTTCGACCTGCCGAACCTGCCGCAGCAGGGCGGGCACAATGTCCGGGTGTTCGAGAATATCGTCAGCGACAATAGCACGCCGAACTTCGCGCCGAAGGGCAATATCGTCGCAAGCGTCCCGACCGGCACCGGCGTGCTGGTGATGGCGAACCGCAATGTCGAGATTTTCGGCAATGTCTTCGACCAGAACGGCACCGCCAACGTCATGATCGTCGGCTATCGCTACGATCACAAGGATCCGAACTACCAGCCGCTGCCGAAGGGCATCGTCGTGCGCGGCAACCAGCATGGCAAGGCGGGTTACGCACCGGCTTTCGAGGGCGGGGCAGAGATCGCGGCGGCGATGGGCGGGGCGATCCCGCCGGTGCTGTGGGACGGCGCGGGCGACGCGGTCGTCCTCGACGAGGTCGGGGTGCTGTCGCTGAACCTGCCCGATGTGAAGACGTCGCGCGATCAGGCAAAGCCCGCGCCGGTGACGCTGAAGGGCACGCCCCCGGCGGCGCTGCCCGAGATCAAGCTGCCCGCGAGCATGGAGGCGAAGGTCCAGTGAAGCCCGTCGTCGCGGCGCTTGCCGCTGCGCTGCTTTTTGCGAGCGGTGCGGGCGGTGTCGCGCCGCCCGCCGTCGACCAGGCGCTGATCGATGGCGACACGATGCCGCCGAAGCTGTCCGCCTTCGGCCTGTTCGCGGGCAACGATCCGGCGCGTCCGGTCGCGAGTTTTATCTATACGCTGAATACGCCGCTGTTCAGCGACTATGCCGCGAAGCATCGCTTCGTTTCGATCCCGGCGGGCAAGAAGGCTGAGGTCGCCGACGACGGCACGATCGCGTTTCCGGTGGGCACGGTGATCGTCAAGAGCTTTGGCTGGCCCGACCAAAATGGCGGCCGCCCGGTCGAGACGCGGCTGCTCATCCACCGTGCGAAGGGCTGGGTCGCGTTGCCTTATATCTGGGACGCCGATGGCCGGGACGCGTCGCTCGCGATCGCAGGGCGGCGCGTGCCGGTGAATTTCGAGAGCCCCGGTGGCGGCGCCCACCGCATCCAGTACGGCGTGCCGAACAAAAATCAGTGCAAGGAATGCCACAGCCGCGCGGGCGCGATCGTGCCGATCGGTCCGAAGGCGCGCAACCTCGTCCTCCCCGCGACGATGAGCGCGGATGCGAAACGGCGCTGGTTCGACCGGCCCGAGGCGCTCAAGCCGGCCATGCCGCGCTGGGACGATCCGGCGAGCGGCAGTTTGCAGGACCGCGCGCGCGCCTATCTCGACGTCAATTGCGCGCATTGCCACAATCCCGAAGGCAGCGCGTCGAACAGCGGGCTGTTCCTGCGCTGGACCGATCCGGTGAATGTCAATTACGGGATCGGCAAGCGCCCGACCGCGGCGGGGCGCGGCAGCGGCGGGATGGATTTTGCGATCGCGCCGGGCGAGCCCGACCGCAGCTTCCTCATCTATCGCCTCGAAAGCACCGACCCGGGGATCGCGATGCCCGAGCTGGGCCGCTCGACGGTCCATAAGGAAGGCGCGGCACTGCTGCGGCAATGGATTGCGGAGATGCCAAAAGCATCGCATTAGACGGCGCCATGACCAGCCTCGTCCTCCACGATTATTTCCGCTCCTCGGCCAGCTTTCGCGTCCGCATCGCGATGAACCTGAAAGGGCTCGAATATGAGCGCGTCGAGGTCAGCCTGATCGCGGGCGAGCAGCGTAGCGACGCCTATCTGGAGCAGAATGCGCAAGGGTTCGTGCCGATGCTCGTCGTCGATGGCGAGCCGATCATCCAGAGCATGGCGATCATCGACTGGCTCGACCGCGCCTATCCCGGACCGCGCCTGATCCCCGACGAACCGATGCCGCGCGCGGTGGCGCTGGCGCGCGCGCAGGTGATCGCGAGCGACATCCATCCGCTCAACAACCTCCGCGTCCTCAAATATCTGACGAAGGATCTGGGGCTCAACGAACAGACGAAGGAGCGCTGGATCGCGACGTGGATCGCGCAGGGGTTCGAGGCGCTGGAGGCGATGGCGGGCGAGGGGCGCTATCTGGGCGGCGATGCGCCGGGGATCGCCGACTGCTGCCTCGTCCCGCAAATGTATAACGCGCGGCGGTTCGACGTGCCGCTGGAGGATTATCCGCGGCTGGTGGAGATCGACGCCGCATGCATGGAACTGGCGGCGTTTCAGCAGGCGCATCCCGATGCGGTGAAGCCCCTATGAGACGGTTTCTGGCGGGGGCCGCGCTGCTGGCGATGCCGGCGGCGGCGATAGCGCAGGATGGGCAGGCTGATCCACCCGAGGCCGAAGATGACGGTGGCTGTTGCAGCTTCCTTTTCCGGCGTCCGCCGACCGAGGAGATTGTCGTGCGCGGCAGCGGCTTGCTCCGCCCGGCCGATAGCGACGCGATCCAGGCCTCCAGCCTGATCGCCTACCCACAGAAGAGCCTCGGTGCGCGGATCGAGAACCGGTTGCGCGACGAGGCAGGGATCGTCCAGTTCCGCCGCTCGGACGGGCGCTCGGCGCATCCGACGAGCCAAGGCGTTACGCTCCGCGGGCTGGGCGGCAATGCGTCGAGCCGCGCGCTGGTGACATTGGATGGCGTGCCGCAGGCCGATCCGTTCGGCGGCTGGGTCGCATGGTCGGCCTATGATGCGATCAACCTGGGCGGGATCGTCGTGACGCGCGGCGGCGGCAGCGGGGTCGATGGACCGGGCGCGCTTGCCGGGACGATCGGGCTCTATTCGACGATGACCGATGGCGTCGGGGCGAGCGCGGCCTATGGCAGCCGCGACAGCTGGGATGTGTCGGCCTCGGCAGGCGGCGAACTCGGCCGTGGGCAGGTCGTGGTGGATGGGCGGTACAGCCGCGGCGACGGCTTCATCCCTATCGCCAAGGGCCAGCGCGGTAGCGTCGATCGCGCCGCGCCTTATGAGCAGGGCGGGGTCGGACTTCGCCTGCGCTTCGACGCAGGCGACGACAGCCGGATCGAGGCGAGCGTGCGCGGCTTTTCGGACCGGCGCGATCGCGGCACCGATTTCACGCAAAGCAAGGTCGACGGCGTCGATGCGAGCGTCCGCTTCGTTCACGACCCTTATGGCGCGACGCAATGGCTGGCGCTCGGCTATATCCAGCTTCGCGATTTCGAGAGCGGCTTCGCGAGCGTTGCGGCGGGACGGAACAGCGTTGCGCCCGCGCTCTTTCAGCGCGTACCCGCGACCGGCCTCGGCGCGCGCGTCGAACTGCGCCCGGCGATCGGCGGCGACAATCCGCTGCGCGTCGGGGCCGATTGGCGTCGCACCACCGGTCGGACCGAGGAGGATTTCTTCTTTACCGGCATCGTCCCCGGACGCCACCGCATCGCCGGAGGCAGCAGTGACACGATTGGCGCCTTCGCCGAATGGACGTCGGGTCAGGCGAGCGACGCTCTGCTGTTCACGATCAGCGGCCGGGTCGATCGCTGGTGGCTTGGCGAAGGATACCGGCTCGAACGCAATATCGGCGGGTCGGTCATCACCAACCTGCGTTTCGCGTCGCGACAGGGCTGGGAAGGCAGCGGCCGCGCGGGTGTCCGCTGGACGTCGGACGCATTCGCGCTGCGCGCCGCGGGGTATCGCGGTTGGCGCCTGCCGACGCTCAACGAACTTTACCGGCCCTTCCGCGTCGGCGCCGAGGTGACGACTGCGAACGAGGCGCTGGAACCCGAGCGCCTTTGGGGCGGTGAAGTGGGCGCCGATTGGGAGCGGGGCGCGACGAAGCTGTCGGTGACGCTGTTCGCCAACCATCTGTCGAACGCAATCGCCAATGTCACGCTGGCGCCCAATCTCAACCAGCGCCGGAATCTCGATGCGATCGACAGCAAGGGTATCGAGGCGAGCGCCGAGCAGCGCGTCGGCCCGGCGACGCTTCGCGCGACCTATGCCTTCACCGATGCCAAGGTCGACGCATCGGGCGCGGCGGCGGCGCTCGACGGGCGGCGTCCGGCGCAGATCGCGAAACATGGCGGCAGCGTCTCGCTGCGCAGCAATGGCAACGGCCCCGTCGGCGGCTTCGCGACGCTGCGCTATATCGGCAAGCAGAACGAAGACGATCTCGGCCTGCTGCGACTGGGCGACGCGCTAACGCTCGACGCCGGGGTGTCGTGGCGCCTCACCGACGCGATCAGCATCGAGGCGCGGGGGGAAAATATCACGAACGAACTGGTGCCCGCCGCGATCTCGTCGGCGGGAATCGTCGAACGCGCGACGCCGCGTACATTGTGGATCGGCGGCCGCGTGACATTCTGACCTTCACAGGCCCGAAACTGGCGGTAGGATGTACGAGCCGGGGAAACGGCATTTTGGGGGTTTGCAAGGCATGGCCGCGAAGAAGCTGAATCTCGACGATTTCCTGCCCTATCGTCTGTCCGTCGCCTCCAACGCCCTGTCGAGCCGGATCGCCGCCGAATATCAGAACCGGTTCGGGCTCAAGATTCCCGAATGGCGGCTGATGGCGGTGCTGGGCGAGGGCGTGCCGCGCACCCAGCGCGAGCTGGTCGCGATCACCCATATGGACAAGGTGACGGTCAATCGCGCCGCGAAGGCGCTCGCCGACCGCCAACTCATCGCGCGGCAGGCGCACGCGGTCGACGGACGCTCGCACCATCTCGAGCTGACCCAGACGGGGCGCTCGCTCTATGACGCGATTGTCCCGGCGGCGCTGGCGGCAGAGGAAAAGCTCGAATCGGCGCTGACCCGCGACGAGCGCGCGACGCTGATGGAAATCCTCGTCAAGCTGCTCGCGACCGCCGAAGATTATGCCTGATCGCGTCTATCGCGCGGCGCCCGCCGACGCGCTGCGCGTCGAGGCGCTCGGCGACCTGACCGCGATCTTCGACCGGCGGTCGATGCAGACACATCTCGTGATCGCGCCGATGCCCGAAATATTGGCGGCGATGGGAGGCGACGCGTGCGGAGCCGATGCGATCGCTGCCCGGCTTGCCGGCGAATTCGATCTCGATGGCGAGGGGGATGTCGCCGCCATCGTCGCCGACCGGCTCGCCGAGCTTGCCGCGATGGGGTTGGTGGCGGAAGCGTGAGGCACAGCGCGCGAATCCAGGTCGGCCCCGTCCGGTTCCGGATCGGCAGCGACTGGCGCGCGCCCATCGCGGCGATCGAGGCCTTGTATGTTGACTATCCGCGCGACGATGCGCGGCCCGCCGACGCGACGGTGCACCTGTTCGCGGCGCGGCCGTGGCGGCGCTGGCTGCGCCCATCGGTGCATATCGGCGGCGACTTCGTCGTCCCCGACGCGCTGCCGCTGCCGCTCGCAATGGGGCTGCTCGCGGCGGAAATGGGGATGAACCTGCAGGTGGCGCTCGGCTGGCGGCGACATTTGCTGCTCCATGCGAGCGCGGTCGCAAGGGACGGGCGCGCAGTTATCCTGTCGGGCGAGTCCGGATCCGGGAAGTCGACGCTCGCCGCATTGCTCGGCGAGGGCGACTGGCGGCTGATGGGCGACGAATTCACGCTGATCGATCCCGCGAGCGGCGATGCGCTGGCCTTCCCCCGCGCGGTCAGCCTGAAGAACGAAGCGATTGCCGAGATGACGGCGCGCGTCGATGCGGCGCGGCTGGGGCCGCTGCTCGCTGGCACGCCGAAGGGTGACATTCGCCACCTGGTTCCGCGCGCCGACGCGATCGCGGCTATGCACGTGCCGGCACGCCCGGCGTTGATCCTCTTCCCGCGCTTCGGCGGCGAAGCGGCGATCGAGCCGATGGGCGAAGGCGAAGCCTTCGTTCGCCTGACCGAAGCGTCGACCAACTATACCGCGCTCGGCGAGGCGGGCTTCGCGGCGCTGGCGCGGCTGGTGCGCGGGACGCCCGCTTTCGGTATCTCCTATCCCGACAGCGCGACCGGCATGGCGCTGGTCGAGCGGCTTTGGGGGGAGACGGCACGGTGAGCGCGGTCCGCACGCTCGTCGATCTGCTGGCCGGGCGGGCCGATGCGGCGACGCTGGCGCCGCGCGACTGGGACGGCGTGATCAGCGTCGCGCGCGCCGAGGCGATGCTGGCGACGCTGGCGCACCATCTGCGCGATACCGGTCTGCCGCCCGCGGTCGCGGCGCTGTTTGCCGACCAGCGCGCCGCCGCCAGGGTCGCGCAGGCGCAGGCGCTGTGGGAAGTGGAAATGGCGCGCCGCGCGCTGGCGCCGCAGGGAATCGAATTCGTGTTGCTGAAGGGCGCGGCCTATGCCGCCGCCGGGCTGTCGTGCAGCGAAGGCCGCCAGATCGGCGACCTCGACATCCTCGTCCAGGCGCTCGACGTCCGCCGGGCCGAGAATGCGCTGCTCAACGCCGGCTGGGAGTGGGTGAAGTCGGACCCCTATGACGATTTCTATTACCGCGAACATATGCACGAGCTGCCGCCGCTGATTCACTCGGTGCGCGACCGGATGATCGACGTTCATCACACGATCCTGCCGCTTACCCACCGCAAGACGCCCGACGCGCTGGCGCTGGTCGGCGATGCCGTCGCCACTGTCGATGGCTATGCGGTGCTCTGTCCCGAAGATATGGCTGTGCATTGCGCCGCGCATATGATCGCCGACGGCGACCTGCAGGGCGGCCTGCGCAACCTTTGGGATTTCCATTGCCTGACGCGCGATTTCGCCTCGGCCGATCCCGGCTATTGGGGCAAGCTCGACGGGCGCGCCGCGATGCACGGGCTGCGCGGCGCGGCGCACCGCTCGGCGCGGCTGGCGCGGGACATTTATGGCGCGGTGCTGCCGCCGGGGTGGGACCGTCACGATCCCGCCGACCTGTGGTTCCGGCGGCGCCTGCTCGCGCGCGACGATTGGGGCCGCCAGACCGATTTCCTGCTGCAGCAAGCGTTCTACATTCGCTCGCACTGGATGCGGATGCCGCCGCTCATGCTGGCGAAGCATCTGTGGACCAAATGGCGCAAGGGTCACAATCCCGCGAGCAGGGGAACCAGTTCGTCATAATGATCGATCACATGATCGGCGCCGAAGTCCGCGGCGGGCCGGTCGAGGAAGCCGAAGCCGACGAGGATGCTCGGCACGCCGGCGGCTTTTGCAGCCATGACGTCATAGATGCTGTCGCCGACGAACGCCGTCCGTCCGCCGTCGCTTTGCTCGATCATGGCGTGGATGGGGCTGGGCGAGGGCTTGCGGACGCCGAGCGTGTCGCCGCCGACGATCGCGCTCATCCGGTCGGCGAGGCCGAATTCCGCAAGCAGCTGGCGCGCCAGCCCTTCGGCCTTGTTCGTGGCGACCGCGGTCCGGACCCCGAGCGCGTCCAGCCGGTCGAGCGCGTCGATCAGGCCGGGGAAGGGGCGGCTGCGCACCGCGATATGCTGGCCATAATAGCGGAGCAACTCGGGATAGAGCCGCTCGACCACGCCTTTGGAAACGCCGCCGGTCGCGGCGAGACCCTGTTCGAGCATATGCCTGGCCCCCAGCCCGATCATGGGGCGCACCTCGGCCTCGCTCAGCGGCGCGCGGTCGAGCAGAGCCAGGGCATGGTTCACCGCCGCGGTCAGATCGCCCGCGGTATCGACCAGCGTGCCGTCGAGGTCGAAGCCGACGATGCGGAAGGGAAAGTCCATGCGCAAACCTCTCTTTCCGTTCGTGTCGAGCGAAGTCGAGACACCCAACGATCGAGCGCGCCTTCACGGCATCTCGACTTCGCTCGATGCGAACGGGATTTGGATAATCGCATGGCGCGATGTGCTGGAAACCGCAATGATTTGCTGGCATGGGACGCGGCATGACTAATCCCATCGCCGCCATCATCCTTGCTGCGGGCAAGGGCACCCGCATGAAGTCCGACCTCCACAAGGTGCTGCACCCGATCGCGGGGCGGCCCATGCTGCTGCACCTGATGGCCGCGGTCGATGCGCTGGCGCCTGCGAAGAAGGTGGTCGTCGTCGGCGACAAGGCCGACCAGATCGAGGCGGCGCTGAAAGGCAGCGCCGACCTCGCGATCCAGGAACCGCAGCTCGGGACCGGGCACGCGGTGCAGCAGGCCGAAAGCGCGCTTGCCGGTTTTGATGGCGATGTGCTGATCCTCTATGGCGATGTGCCCTTCGTGCCGACCGCGACGATGCAGGCGATGGTCGACCGGCTCGGCGCTGCCGATGCGCCCGCGGTCGTGGTGCTGGCGTTCGAGCCCGACGATGCGTTGCAATACGGCCGCGTCATCACCGATGGCGACCGCGTCGTGAAGATGGTCGAGCATAAGGATGCGACCGACGCCGAGCGCGCCGTGCGCTTGTGCAATTCGGGGCTGATGGCGGCGAAGGCGCGCGACCTGTTCGCGCTGCTCGCGCGCGTCACCGACGACAATGCGGCGAAGGAATTCTATCTCGTCGACATCGTGAACATCGCGAACGCCGACGGACGCCATTGCGCGGTGGTCAGGACCGACCCGTCCGACGTTGCGGGGATCAACAGCCGCGCCGAACTTGCCGCCGCCGAGGCGCAGTGGCAGGCGTTCAGGCGCGACGAGGCGATGGCGGGTGGCGCGTCGCTGAAGGCGCCCGAAACCGTCTGGTTCTCGTGGGATACGGAGATCGGCCGCGATGTGACGATCGAACCGAATGTCTTCTTCGGTCCCGGTACGAAGGTCGCCGATGGGGTCACGATCCGCGGCTTCAGCCATATCGAGGGCGCGACGATTGCCGCCGGATGCGAAGTCGGTCCCTATGCGCGGCTGCGCCCCGGCGCGGTGCTGGAGGAAAAGGCGAAGGTTGGCAATTTCGTCGAGGTCAAGAAGGCGGTGTTGGGGAAGGGAGCGAAGGCGAACCATTTGAGCTACATCGGCGATGCGACCGTCGGAGCGGGCGCGAACATCGGCGCGGGCACGATCACCTGCAATTATGACGGCTATTTCAAATATCGGACCGAGATCGGCGAGAATGCCTTCATCGGATCGAACAGCGCGCTTGTCGCGCCGGTGATGATCGGCCGCGATGCGATCGTCGCGGCGGGCAGCACGGTGACGCGCGACGTGATGGACGGCGAACTCCGCCTCGTGCGCGCCGAACAGTCGGTCAAGCCGGGCTGGGCGGACCGCTTTCACGATGCGATGCGCAAGAAGAAGGCGGCGGAGAAGAAATAGGCCGATGCCCGCGCCGACGCTGACGACCGCGCGCCTTATGCTGCGCCAACTGCGCGAGGATGATGCGGCCGCATTGTTTCCGGTGCTGTCCGATCCCGAGGTAATGGTCTGGTGGTCGAGCGGACCGCATCGCTCGCTTCAGGAAACCGCCGACTATCTGGTGTTCAACGCTGCCGAAGGACAGGGCCATATCTGCTGGGCGATCACGGCGGGCGACGATGTCGCGCTCGGCTGGGTGATCCTAATCGATCGCAAGCCTGACGTGAAGGAAGTCGGCTATATCCTGCATCGCGGCCAATGGGGCAAAGGCATTGCGCGCGAAGCGGTGGCGCGGGTGGTCGACTATGGGTTTGGCGAGCTGAAGCTGCGCCGCATCTTTGCCGATACCGACCCCGAAAATCCCGGATCGATCGGGCTGCTCGAACGGCTGGGGTTCCAGCGCGAAGGCCGGCTGCGCGGCGAGTGGGAAACGCATATCGGCGTGCGCGATTCGCTGATCTACGGCTTGCTACGCGACGAATGGAAGACGGAGAAGACGAGATGAGCGACCGCTACGACGACACGCCATTCCTTCGCTACGTCGACGCGTGGGTCCTGAACGCGATCGGCCATCTCGACGAGCCGACGCGCGCCTATTGTGTGGCGATGGAGCCGACGATGCGCCACAGCCTGGGGCTGACGGGCAGCTGGGTGCAAACGGTCGCGCAACAGATGAAATTCGGACCCGATTTGCCCGCGCAGGTCCGCAAGATCTGGGAAGAGGGCAAGCTACGCTTCGAGCAGGGCAACGGCCGCCCCGCCGATCCGGTGCAATTTGCCATGACCTTCGTCGATAGGAATTTCGGACGGGCTTGATTTGATATCATGATATGATATCAGAGTAGCATGCGCTTTCTCGCGGACATTCCCGATTCCGACGTCGAATGGCTCGACGCCCTCGCGGCGGGGCAGGGCGTTTCGCGCGCCGAGCTGGTGCGCCGCGCGGTCGCCGCCTATCGCGCCGATGTGTCGGGTGACGCGATCGACAATGCGTTCGGTATCTGGAAAGACCGCGACGATATCGGCGACGGCCTGAAATATCAGCGGCGCCTGCGGGGCAAGCGCGAATGATCGACGCGCAGTTCGACAGCGACATATTGATCGATGCGCTCAACGGCGTCGAGGCGGCGCGCGGCGAGATCCGCCGCGCCGGGCGCAAGAGCATCAGCCGCGTCAGCTGGACCGAAGTCATGTCGGCGGCCGACGCGCAGAGCCTGAAAGCGGTCGAAGCCTTTCTCGGCTGCTTCCAGGTCGAGGAGATCGGCGACGCGGTCGCGCGCCGCGCCGCCGCTTTGCGCGCCGAGCGCAAGGGCTTGACCCTTGCCGACGCTTTCGTACTGGCGACGGCGCAGATCAGCGGGCGCATCCTCGTCACGCGCAATATCAAGGTGTTTCCGGCGTCGATGCCGGGTATTCGCATTCCCTACACGCTCTAGAAGAAAGCTTAGCCCCCATGTGCGGAATCATCGGAATCATCGGCAAGGACCAGGTCGCGGACCGTCTCGTCGAAGGGCTGCGGCGCATGGAATATCGCGGCTATGATTCGGCGGGCGTTTGCACGGTCGAGGGCGGCCAGCTGATCCGCCGCCGCGCCGAGGGGAAGCTGAACAATCTCGTCAAGGAGCTTGCCGGGAACCCCGCGCCCGGCACAGTCGGCATCGCGCACACGCGCTGGGCGACGCACGGCGCGCCGACGACGAGCAATGCGCACCCGCATGCGACGGGCGAAGTCGCGCTCGTCCACAACGGCATCATCGAGAATTTCAAGCCGCTGCGCGAGGCGCTGCAGGCACGCGGTCGCACCTTCGAGAGCGAGACCGATACCGAAGTCGTCGCGCACCTCGTCAGCGAACAGGTCGAGGCAGGCAAGTCGCCGCAGGAAGCGGTGCAGGCGGTGCTGCCGCAGCTGCGCGGCGCCTTCGCGCTCGCGATCGCCTTCCGCCAGCATCCCGATCTGCTGATCGGTGCGCGCCTCGGCTCGCCGCTCGTCGTCGGATATGGCGAGGGCGAGACCTATCTCGGCTCCGACGCGCTCGCGCTCGCACCGCTGACGCAGAAGATCGCCTACCTCGACGAGGGCGACTGGGTCGTCATCACGCGCGACGGCGCGCAGATCTACGATGCCGCCAACAATCCGGTGACGCGCGAGATCACGACCAGCGGCGTCACCGCCGCGGCGGTCGAGAAGGGCAATTACCGCCACTTCATGCAGAAGGAGATTTTCGAGCAGCCGACCGTGGTCGCGCAGACGCTCTCCTCCTACATCCGCCCGCTCGAACAGACCGTCGCCCTGCCGCAGATGGACTTCGACCTGTCGACGGTCGAGCGCATCACGATCGTCGCGTGCGGCACCAGCTTCTACGCCGGCATGGTCGCCAAATATTGGTTCGAGACCTTCGCGCGCGTCCCCGTCGACATCGATGTCGCGTCGGAGTTCCGTTACCGCGACCCGGTGCTCCAGCCCGGCGGGCTCGCGCTCTTCATCTCGCAGTCGGGCGAGACCGCCGACACGCTCGCGGCGCTCCGCCATTGCAAGGCCAACGGCCAGACGATCGCGGTCGTCGTCAACGTGCCGACGAGTAGCATGGCGCGCGAGGCCGACCTGCTGCTGCCGACGCACGCGGGGCCTGAGATCGGGGTTGCGTCGACCAAGGCCTTCACCTGCCAGCTCGCGGTGCTCGCCGCGCTCGCGGCGCATCTTGCGCTCAAGAAGGGCAAGCTCAGCGCCGCTGAAGAGCATGAGATCGTCAAGCATCTGGTCGAAGCCCCCGCCGCATTGAACGCGGCGCTGGCGCATGACGAGGATATCGCGAAGATGGCGCATCTGGTGGCGCCGGCGCGCGACGTCCTCTATCTCGGCCGCGGCCCCGACTATCCGCTCGCCTTGGAAGGCGCGCTCAAGCTCAAGGAAATCTCGTACATCCACGCCGAAGGCTATGCCTCGGGCGAGATGAAACACGGCCCGATCGCGCTGATCGACGAGGCGGTCCCGGTGATCGTCCTCGCGCCGAGCGGCCCGCTGTTCGAAAAGACCGTCAGCAACATGCAGGAAGTCATGGCGCGCGGCGGCAAGATCGTGCTGATTTCGGACGCCGAGGGTCTCGCCGAAGCCGGCGAAGGCTGCATGGCGACGATCGAGATGCCCAAGGTGCATCCGTTGATTGCGCCTTTGGTGTACGCGGTGCCGGTGCAATTGCTGGCGTACCATGTGGCGGTGGCGAAGGGGACGGACGTGGACCAGCCGCGGAATCTGGCGAAGTCGGTGACGGTGGAGTGAGCTGGGAAACAAGCTGCCACTGCGGCGCCGTTACGGTACGGCTCGCCAAGGCGCCCGAGGAACTCGCCGAGTGCAATTGCTCGCTCTGTTTTTCGCACGGGATCCTGTGGGCCTATTATTCGTCGCGCGATGTCGTGATCGAGGGGGAAACGCGGACCTATAATCGCGCCGACCGGGCGAACCCCAATTCGGACCTGCATTTCTGCGCCACCTGCGGCTGTTCGACGCACTGGTCGGCCACGCAAGGGCTGATCGAGCGCATGGGCGGCGCGGTCGACCTGATGGGCGTCAACATGCGCCTGTTCGCGCCCGAACAACTCAGCGGGATCAGGCTCAGTTTCCCGGACGGCCGCCATTGGTCGGGCGAGGGAGATTGGGGTTATGCGCGCGCCGCCGGGGTTATGCCCTGAACCCTATGCGTCCCGCCGCCATCATCTTCGACTTCGACGGCGTGATCGCCGACAGCGAGGTGCGCGCGAACCTGTCGCTCGCCGAAAGCCTGACCGCGGCGGGAATGCCGACGACCTATGACGAAGCCTTGCGCGACTATTACGGCCATAATTGGCAGGAGACGCAGCGGCGGATCGAGGCGCGCTTCGGCCACGCGCTGCCCGCCGATTTTCGCGAGACGCACCGGGCACGGGCGCGGGCGCGGTTCATGGAGGGGTTCGACGCCGTTCCCGGCGCGCCGGCCTTTCTCGACAAGCTGGGGTCGATGCCGCGCGCGATCGCCTCGTCCAGCCGCGCCGAATATATCGACTGGGCGCTCGGCCTGTTCGGCCTCCGCCACCATTTCGGCGAGCATATCTACAGCGCCGACGGCTGGGATCGCGGGAAGCCGCATCCCGACATCTATCTTGCGGCGGCGAAGGGGATCGGGATCGATCCCGCCGACTGCCTGGCAATCGAGGATTCGCCGACCGGTGCGCGGGCGGCGCTGGCGGCGGGGATGACCGTCGTGGGCTTTTGCGGCGCAGGGCACATCGTCGACCGCGCGGCGCATGGCGAGATATTGCGCGGTGTCGGCGTGCATCATGTGGCGCATAGTTACGACGAGATTTTGCTCAAAGCTTGATAGCTCTCCCTTCGTCATTCCCGCGAAAGCGGGGACCCAGCGAGCAACAGGTGCAACCGGGTTCGCGCTTTCGCGGGAATGACGAAGGGGGCAGGGCAGATGCGCTGCATCGGGCCTTTCCTATTATTTACCGCCGTGCTTAGCTGCCTCTGTAACCATCGCCCTCATCGGTGCGATTTGCGAGTGAAGTTGCGCAGTTTTCGGCGCCTTCGGCCGAATTGCAGCCTTTGGCGTTCTGGCGCGTATCGGGGGCGGGAAGAGGAGAGAGCGTATGTGCAATGACACCACCGAAGCCGATCTCGACCGCGCGGGGCTGCCCGTAAACCGCCGGAGCTTCGGCGCGCTCGTCGGCGCGGGCGCGCTGGCGTCGATGCTGCCGGTGTCGGCGGGCGCGGCGGGACCGGTGAAGGGTCGCGACGTCAATATCCGCACCGCCGACGGCACCGCCGACGCCTATTTCGTCGCGCCTGCCGAGGGCAAGCATCCGGGCGTGCTCGTCTGGCCCGACATTCGCGGCCTTCGCCCCGCCTTCCGCCAGATGGCCGACCGGCTGGCCGGCGAGGGCTATGCGGTGCTGACCGTGAACCCCTTTTATCGCTGGCAGAAGTCGCCGGTGGTCGATGCCGCCAACGACTTCAACGTGCCCGCGGTGCGCGACAAGCTGTTCGGCTATCTGAAACAGCTCGACAAGACGCTCGTGACGACCGACGCGACCGCGCACCTCGCCTTTCTCGACGCGCAGAAGGAAGTCGATACGAAGCGGCGGATCGGGACCACCGGCTATTGCATGGGCGGCGCGATGACGATCTACACCGCCGCGCTGAAGCCCGATCGCGTCGGCGCGGCGGCGAGCTTTCATGGCGGCGGGGTCGCGACCGACAAGCCCGACAGCCCGCACCTGCTGATCGGCGACACCAACGCGGGCTATCTGTTCGCTATCGCCGACAATGACGACAAGCAGGACCCCGAAGAGAAGGACCGGCTGAAGACCGTGCTCGATCCGCGCAAGCAATGGCACGAGGTCGAAGTCTATGAGGGCGCAATGCACGGCTGGTGCCCGCCCGACGGCCGCGCGTACAACGAGGCGGCGGCCGAAAAGGCGTGGGCGCGGATGCTCGAACTGTTCAAGGCCGAGCTCGCCTGACGCCGCTGATGACGCGATGAAGGTTCATTTCATCCGGTCGGGCGAGCGGCGCTATGCGATGCGGATCGATCGCGCGTCGGCGCCGACCCTGGTGATGGATCCCGCACCGGGTTTCGATCCCGACTTGCCGCACGACATGGTGCATTTCGTCGTCGAAGCGCTTCTCGGGTTGGAAGGCGGCGTGTTCGGGCAGATTGCCGCGGGCGGGGATGCCGGGTCCTTTCATATCGGCGGCCCCGACGGCGCCGATGCGAGGGCCCATCGCCGTGCGGCCCGCAAGCAGGCAGCGAAGGGTAAAGCGCTGATGACGGGGCAGGGGCGCGACGGCGAGTTGTCGGAACGCGCCGCTTTCCTGTTCGACATCGGCTGGCGCCGCCGGACGCGCCCGGACCGCGCCCCTCAACGGGCGGCGGACGACGAGGCTGCGCGTGTGCGCGCAACGCTCAGCAGCGGCGAGCGGGCGCGGATCGACACTGTCCGGGCGGATGTGTTCGCCGCCTTCGACGCGGTATCGAAGGAATGGCGAGAGTTGGCCCCCGGCGAGGCGCTCGTCCTCGAATGGCCGACACTCTGCCGGATCGATCAGCCCATCGGGTAGAGGATGTCCTTGCCGACCTTGTGCAGCGCCTTCAGCAGGTCGTCGCTCAGCACCAGATCCTTCGCCGCGAGGATCGGGTCGACCTGATCATAGGCGCTGACGCCGACGATCGTCGAGGCGACGAAGTCGTGCTGCTTCGACCAGGCGGTCGCCATCGTCACCGGATGCAGGCCATGTTCTTCGGCGATCGCAAGATAGCGTCCGGTCGCCGCGAGGCTCTTGTCGTTGACGAAGCGGCGGCCCATCGCAGCCTGCCGCCCTTCCATGCCGAGATAGCGCGAGAAGCGCGCGCCTTCGGGCCGGGCGCCGTTCTGATATTTGCCCGACAACACCCCGCCGGCGAGCGGCGAATAGGGGATCAGGCTGACGCCCTCCCGCCGACAGACCTGCGCCAGCTCGTCCTCGAAGCGGCGGTTGTTGAGGCTGAAATTATTCTGGATCGTATGGTAGCGCTGGACGCCGAGGCGTTCGGACGCGGCGAGCGACTTCATCAGGCCCCAACTCGTCTCGTTCGAACAGCCGAGGACGCGCACCTTGCCCTCGCGGACCAGTTCGTCGAGCGCGTCCATGATCTCGTCATAGGGCGCGTCATGGTCGGGCCAGTGCGTCTGGTAGAGGTCGACATAGTCGGTCTGGAGACGCGTCAGGCTCGCTTCGATTGCGGTGCGGATATTGTGACGGTCGAGCGCGGTCATTCCGCCGCGGCACGGCGACTTGAACCAGACGTGGCTGGGTCCCGAAACCTTCGTCGCAAGGATGATCGCGTCGCGGTTCTTGGTCTTGAGCCAGCGGCCGACGATTTCCTCGGTGCGGCCTACCCATTTCGTGTCGGGCGGCACCGGATAGCCCTCGGCGGTGTCGTAGAAATTGATCCCCTCGTCGAAGCAGCGGTCGAGAATGCGGAAGGCTTCGGCCTCGTCGGTCTGGCTGCCGAAGGTCATCGTCCCCATGCAGATGTCCGAGACGTGGATGGCGCTTTTTCCGAGGCGGCGGCTTTGCATGGCTCTCTTCTCCTGTGAGGGGAGCGCCGTCTTTAGGTTGCATCCAGCAACCTGGCAATCGGATCAGACAAGAAGCGCGAGCGATCCGACCAGCAGGGCCGCCATCGTCCAGTTGAAGGCGCGCAGTCGGGCGGGGCTCGACAGCCAGCCGCGCAGCGACATGCCCATCACCGCCCACAGGCTGGTCGAGGGGAGGTTGATGATGCCGAAGACGACCGCGACGAGCAGCACCGCCGCAAAATTGCGGTTCGGGGCGTAGAGCGCGATCGCGGTCAGCGCCATCGACCACGCTTTGGGGTTCACCCACTGGAACATCACCGCCTGGAAGAAGCTCATCGGCTTGCCGCGCGGGCTCTCGCCGTCGCCAGGCGCGCCGGCGTTGGCGATCTTCCATGCGAGCCAGAGCAGATAGACGACGCTCACCACCTTGAGGACAAGGTTGAGCACCGGAAAAAGGTCGAACAGGCCCATAAGGCCGACGCCGACGAGGACGATCATCAGCGTAAAGCCGATGCCGACGCCGAGGGCGTGCGGCACGGTGCGGCGCAAGCCGAAATTGGCGCCCGAGGCCATCAGCATCATATTGTTCGGCCCCGGCGTGATCGACGAGACGAGCGCGAAGGCGGCGAGCGCGGCGAGAGCGGTCTGGTTCATACGGCGCAACATAATGCGTTTCGATCCGCGACGGGTTGCAAAGATGCGAAGCGATCAGTTATATTCTGCAATCTATGGTCAAGATAGACGCCATTGGCCGCAAGATATTGCACGAATTGTCCGGCGACGGGCGAATCTCTAACCTGGAACTTGCCGAGCGCGTCGGGCTGTCGCCCTCGGCCTGCCTGCGCCGCGTGCAGGAACTCGAGCGCAGCGGCGTCATCAAGGGCTATCGCGCGGTGATCGACCCGGCGAAGCTCGGGCTGACGTTCGTCGCTTATGTGACGATCGGCCTGTCGTCGCACACGAAGAAGTCGCAGAATGACTTCGAGGCGGCGATGGCGCTCGCTCCCGAAGTGCGCGAGTGCCACAATCTCACCGGCGCGATCGAATATCTGCTGCGGGTCGAGACCGAAGATCTGGCATCTTACAAGCATTTCCACACCGAGGTGCTCGGCGTGCTGCCGCAGGTGCATTCGATCACCACTTATGTACTAATGGAATCGCCCAAGGACGAGCGGGCGTAGATTTTCTTCTGCCTGCCCGCGATGCGCTGTGGTTGAACCCGATGCCCGGCAACCGCATATCGGCCCGCATGACGAAACTGTCCTTCCTCGACCTTGTGCCCGTTACCGATACCGGCACCATCTCCCAGTCGCTCGCCAACGCCGCCGACCTCGCGAAGCACGCCGAGGCGCTGGGGTACGAGCGCTATTGGGTTGCCGAACATCACGGGATGGCGGGGATCGCGAGCGCCGCGACCTCGGTCGTGCTGGCGCATATCGGGCAGGCGACATCGAGCATCCGCATCGGCGCGGGCGGCATCATGCTGCCCAACCATGCGCCGATGGTGATCGCCGAACAGTTCGGCACCTTGGAGGCGCTATTCCCCGGCCGCGTCGATCTGGGTCTCGGGCGGGCGCCGGGTTCGGACGGCGTCGTCGCCCGCGCGCTGCGCCGTAACCTTGCCAGCGACGAGCGCCAGTTTCCGCAGGACGTCGTCGAGTTGCAGGCGTTCCTTGCCGGCGACGAACGGCTGGGCATCCGCGCGGTGCCGGGGGAGGGGACAAAGGTGCCGCTCTGGAGACTCGGGTCGAGCCTGTTCGGCGCACAGCTCGCGGCGATGCTGGGTCTGCCCTACGCCTTCGCCAGTCACTTTGCGCCCGACGCGCTCGACGAAGCGCTCGACATCTATCGGCGCCAGTTCAAACCCTCGGAGCAGCTTGCCGAACCCTATGCTGCCGCGGCGTTCAACGTCTTTGCCGCCGACACGTGCGAGGAAGCCGAACTGCTCGCGTCGTCGCAGCAGCAGGCGTTCGTCGCGCTGCGCACCGGCAATCCCGGCAAGATGAAGCCGCCGCTCGAAGGCTATAAGGACAGCCTGCCGCCGAATGCGCGCGCGATCCTCGACCATGTGCTGCAATGTTCGGCGGTCGGAACGGTCGACGATGTCGCTTCGGGTCTCAGGGCGTTCAAGGCGCGGACCGGCGTCGACGAGATCATCGTCGCGTCGTCGATGTACGACCATGCCGCGCGCAAACATTCGGTCGCGCTCGCGATGGAGGCTGCGAAGTCGCTCTGACGCTCGTGTTGACGCGGCTCCGGCCGCGGCAGTATAGGGGCGGTCCCACCAAGGGCGGCCCGTCGGGGTCGCCTTTTTACTTTTGTCTTTGTTGAAAGGTGTAGCCCATGTCGATCACGCCGCTGATGCCCGTTTACCCCCGGTGCGGTGTGCGTCCGGTGCGAGGCGAAGGCGCCTATCTGATCGGCGAGCGCGGCGAGCGCTATCTGGACTTCGCGAGCGGCATCGCGGTCAATCTGCTTGGCCATGGCCATCCGCATCTGACCAAGGCGATCCAGGATCAGGCCGCGACTCTGATGCATGTGTCGAACCTTTACGGCAGCCCGCAGGGCGAAGCATTTGCGCAGCGCCTCGTCGACAATACGTTCGCGGACACCGTCTTCTTCACCAACTCGGGCGCCGAGGCGGTCGAGTGCGCGATCAAGACGGCGCGCGCCTATCATTCGAGCGCCGGCAATGCAGAGAAGCACACGCTGATCACCTTCAACAACGCGTTCCACGGCCGGACGCTCGGCACGATCTCGGCGACCAATCAGGAAAAGCTGCGCAAGGGTTTCGATCCGCTGCTGCCCGGTTTCGCCTATGCGCCGTTCGACGACCTCAATGCGGCGCTCGACCTGGTCGACGACAACACCGCGGGCTTCCTCGTCGAGCCGGTGCAGGGCGAGGGCGGCATCCGTCCGGCGTCGCAGCCCTTCCTGCAGGGCCTGCGCGACATCTGCAACGAACGCGACCTCGTGCTGGTGTTCGACGAAGTCCAGTGCGGCGTAGCGCGCACCGGCACGCTCTATGCCTATGAACAATATGGCGTCACCCCCGACATCATGGCGACCGCCAAGGGTATCGGCGGCGGCTTCCCGCTCGGCGCGTGCCTTGCGACCGAAAAGGCGGCGCGGGGGATGGTGATCGGCACGCATGGTTCGACCTATGGCGGCAACCCGCTCGCAATGGCGGCGGGGCAGGCGGTGTTCGACGTCATTCTGGAGGAAGGTTTTCTCGACCAGGTCAAGGCGACCGGCGAACGCCTGCGCGGTGCGCTGGAACAGCTCATCCCCAACCATGACGATCTGTTCGAAAGCACCCGCGGCCTCGGCCTTATGCTCGGTCTCAAGCTCAAGAGCGACAGCCGCGCCTTCGTCGCGCACCTGCGCGACAATCACGGGCTGCTGACCGTCGCGGCGGGCGAGAATGTCGTGCGCGTGCTGCCGCCGCTCAACATCGAACAGGCGCATATCGACGAATTCATCGAGAAACTGTCGGCGGGGGCGGCGAGCTATACGCCGCCCGAAGCGTAAATGCCGAACTTCCTGAACCTGACCGACGCAGGCGGGGATGCGGTCGCGGCGATGCTCGCCGACGCGATCGATCGCAAGGCCGCGCGCGCGGGTTGGCCGAAGGCGAAACCCGACGCCGACGCCCCGCTCGCCGACCATGTGCTGGCGATGGTGTTCGAGAAGAACTCGACGCGCACCCGATGCTCGTTCGACATCGCGATCCGCCAATTGGGCGGCGTGCCGATGATCCTCGACGCCGGAACGACCCAGCTCGGCCGCGGTGAGACGATCGCCGACACCGCGCGGGTGCTGTCGCGCTATGCCGATGCGATCATGATCCGTACCGATCACCACGAAAAGGTCGAAGAACTGGCGCACTTCGCCAGCGTCCCGGTCATCAACGGCCTTACCGACCTGTCGCATCCGTGCCAGATCGTCGCCGACCTGCTGACGATCGTCGAGAACGGGAAGGCGCTGCCGGGGCTCGAACTCGCATGGCTCGGCGACGGCAATAACGTGCTCGCCTCGCTGATCGAGGCGGCGGGGCTGTTCGGCTTCAACGTTCGCGCGGGCGTGCCGCAGGGCTATGAACCCGATGCGGGTTTCGTCGAGGCGGCGCGCGCAAGGGGCGCGCACATCGACATCGTGTGCGACGCGCGCGAAGCGGTCGCGGGCGCCGATCTGGTCGTCACCGACACCTGGGTATCGATGGGGCAGGATCACGCGCACAACAAGCTCGCGGCGATGGCGCCCTATCAGGTCGACGAGCGGCTGATGGGTGCGGCGAAGGGCGATGCGCTGTTTCTCCACTGCCTGCCGGCGCATCGGGGCGAGGAAGTGGTCGACGCGGTGATCGACGGCCAACAGTCGCGCGTCTGGGACGAGGCCGAAAACCGTGTCCACGCGCAAAAATCGGTGCTGCTTTGGGCCCTCGGCAAGTTATGAGCGACACTATCGAAACCTGGTTCGACCAGCCGTTGCTGTTCACGATCAGCGAGCGCCATGTTCGCGGCCGCCTCGTGCGTCTCGGGCCCGCGCTAAACACGATTATCGCCGCGCATAACTATCCCCCGGTCGCCGAAAAGCTGCTTGCCGAGGCGCTCGCATTGACCGTGCTGCTGGGCTCGACGCTCAAGGACGAGGGGAGCCAGCTTACGTTGCAGGCGCAGACCGGCGGCGGGCCGATCGAACTGCTTGTCTGCGACTATCGCGGCGGCGAACTGCGCGGTTATCTGAAATTCGATGCCGAGCGACTGGTCGGCGTCGGCGCCGATCCGACTCTGTTTGCGCTGTTCGGCGAAGGATTCCTGGCGATCACCTTTGACCAGGCGGCGACCGGCGAGCGCTATCAGGGCATCGTGCCGCTCGAAGGATCGTCGATCGGCGACGCCGCACAGCATTATTTCGAGCAGTCCGAACAGATTCCGAGCCTGATCAAGCTGGCGGCGCGGCACGATGCCGAGGCGGGCTGCCTTGCCGGCGGCCTGCTGCTCCAGCACCTGCCCGAGGGCGAAGTCGGACGCGACCGCCTGCATGTGCGGCACGATCACCCCGAGTGGGAACATGCCAAGACCATCGCCGCGACGCTGAAGGACGAAGAACTCACCGATCCGGCAACCTCGCTCGAGACGCTGGCATGGCGGCTCTTTCACGAGGACGAGGTTCGCGTCCAACCGGGCGTGACCGTATCGCGCGGCTGCCGGTGCAGCATCGACTATTTTGCCGGCGTGCTCTCGAAATTTCCCGAAGGAGAACGCCGCGAGATGGCTGACGACGACGGGCTGGTGCAGGTCGATTGCGCCTTTTGCTCGCGCGTCTTTCCGGTTTCTCTCGGCGAAATCGCGGCGCACGATTGAGCGTTTCGTCCCCTTCATTTCGCCGGGGTGACGATGAAACGAGGCATATCAGCGCCAAGCGGTTGAAATGCCTGCCCTGGCTTGCTAGCTAATGGGACCAGGGGTCGCGTCTTGCCCGGACCAGGGCAGCCAGATGGAAGGTGTAATGGCGATCTTCTCTCCCATGTTTCGAACGGCCTTGCTGGCGCTCGGTGTTGCCGGAGCAACCGTGGTCCCGGCGCAGGCGCCGTCGCTCGCGATGCTCGACCGCCTCGAAAAGGGCAGCTGGCAGCTCCGCGAACGCGGCAAGGATGCGGTGTTGCAGACGGTCTGCCTCGGCGACGCACGGCGTCTGATCCAGGTCTATCATCCGCGGCAGGGCTGTTCGCGCTATGTCATCGAGGACACGCCGGCCTCGGTCACCGTCCATTACACCTGCCCGGGCGCGGGGCATGGCCGGACGACGATCCGCAGCGAGACGAACCGGCTCGTCCAGATCGACACGCAGGGGATTGCCGACGGCCGCCCCTTCTCGCAGGCCATCGAGGCGCGCCGCGCGGGCGGCTGCTGATCCTTGCGGCCTAACGGCTTGTTAACCATCGCCTGCTAGAGGGGTTGGACGACGCACCGATGTGTGTCCTTCTCCCTACGGCTTTATGCCGACCTGGGCCGTGCGGCTCGCGCCGTGCGGCCTGTTTCTTTGTGCGCCGCAATACTTGCGCGCCCGCGGGCGCAGGCCTATCTGGCGCCGATGCAGGATGTTTCCGGGAAAAGCGTCATCGTCCTCCTGTCGGGCGGTCTCGATTCGATGGTGTGCGCAGGGCTCGCGCGCGAAGCGGGGGCGCGGATCGTCGCGCTGACGATCGACTATAACCAGCGCCACCGCGTCGAACTCGAATCCGCCGCGCGGATCGCGGCCTACGTCGGCGCGGCCGAGCATATCGTCCTGCCGCTCGACCTCCGCCGCTTCGGCGGATCGGCGCTGACCGCCGACATCGATGTGCCCAAGGAAGGGGTCGGCAGCGATATTCCGGTCACCTATGTGCCCGCGCGCAACCTCATCTTCCTGTCGCTCACGCTCGGCCTTGCCGAGGCGCGGCAGGCGCAGGACATCGTGATCGGGGTCAATGCGCTCGACTATTCGGGCTATCCCGACTGCCGTCCCGAGTTCATCCAGGGATTCGAGAAGCTCGCGGCGCTCGCGACGCGCGACGGGGAACAGGGTGTGGCGTTCCGGATCCACGCGCCGCTCCAGCATATGACCAAGGCCGACATCGCGGCCGAGGCTGCACGGCTCGGCATCGATGCGGGGATGAGCTGGTCGTGCTATGACCCGACGCCCGAGGGGCTGCATTGCGGATCGTGCGACAGTTGCCGCCTGCGGTCGAAGGGCTTCGCCGACGCCGGGCTCCCCGACCCGACGCGCTACGCATGACCTACGCCGTCAAAGAGATTTTCCTCACCCTTCAGGGGGAGGGCGCACAGGCCGGGCGCCGCGCCGTCTTCTGCCGTTTTGCCGGCTGCAATTTGTGGACGGGACGCGAGCGGGACCGCGCCAAGGCGATCTGCCGATTCTGCGACACCGATTTTGTCGGCACCGACGGCACGCTCGGCGGCAAATATCGCGATGCGGCGGCGCTGGCGGCGGTGATCGCCGAAAGCTGGGGCGAGGGCGCGGACGACCGCTACGTCGTGCTTACCGGCGGCGAACCGATGCTGCAGGTCGACGCGGCGCTGATCGACGCGCTCCATGCCCAGGGTTTCACCATCGCGATCGAGACCAACGGCACGCATCAGGTGCCGCGCAGCATCGACTGGATCTGCGTCAGTCCCAAGGCGGGCAGCGAGCTTGTCCAGAAGAGCGGCGACGAATTGAAGCTGGTCTGGCCGCAGCCCGGAAGCGATGTTGCGATGCTGGCCGACCTTAATTTCGCGCATCGGCTGATCCAGCCGCTCGACGATCCGAACGCCGCCGCGAACGTACAGGCATGTATCGACCTGGTGATGGCCGACCCGCGCTGGCGCCTGTCGCTGCAGACGCACAAGAGCCTGGGGCTGCGCTAAAGCCCTATTGGGTCTTTTTCGTCGCGCTGTCGGCAGAGATGGCCTTTTGCGCGACGGGCGCCTCGACCGCGTCTGGATCGCTGCTCTCGTCAGATTCGGCGCCGTCGGTCGTTTCGCTGGCGGCGGCCTTCGGCGCTTCCTTCTTCGTGCCGTCGTCGGGGACGTTGTTGTCGACCGCGGTCCCGTCGCCCGCGGCGTCGTCGAGGATGATCATCGAATCGCTGATCGTGCCCGGCTGCACCTCGACCGCGTCGAGCTTGGTCGTCGATTTGCCCGCAGGCTCGCTGTTGCAGGCGGTGAGCAGGACAAGGGGCAGGGCGATGAGGATGGTCCGCGTCATGCCGCCGTTCCTAGTCGCTTGCCGGGAGCTTGTCGAGAAAGGCGGGCAGCGCATCGGCCAGCGCCCGGTCGACGTCGGCGAAGGTGGCCGGGTTGCCGAGCGCGGCCAGGCTCGTCACCGGGAATTCGGCGATTCCGCAAGGCACGATCCCGGCGAAATGGGCAAGGTCGGGGTTCACGTTGAGCGAGAAGCCGTGAAGGGTGATCCAGCGCTTCACGCGCACGCCGATCGCGCCGATCTTGGCCTCGCGGCCCTGTGCGTCGTCCGTCCAGATGCCGATCCGGCCCTCGGCGCGGCGCGCCTCGACGCCGAGCAGTCCGAGCGCATCGATCACCCAGCCCTCGAGCGCCGACACATAGGCGCGCACATCGCGCCCGCGCCGCGTGAGGTCGAGCTGAACGTAGCCGACCCGCTGGCCGGGGCCGTGATAGGTGTAGCGGCCGCCGCGCCCGGCGTCGAAAACCGGAAAGCGCGGATCGAGCAGTTCGGCGGGATCGGCGCTCGTCCCCGCGGTGTAAAGCGGCGGGTGCTCGAGCAGCCAGATGCGTTCGCCAGCGTGGCCCGCGTGCATCGCGGCGGCGCGCTCCTCCATATCGGCAAGTGCGGCCGCATAGTCGGTCAGCCCAGGCGAGACGTGCCATTCAGGGGTGGGTAGCATGGTCATCGGCCGCGTTTCCTGCCCCTTTGCGCGCGGACAGGCAAGGGGGCGCGGGGGCCGTAGCGACAAGGCTGGACATTGGGGGCGAACAAGGTCAGTCTCCGATCCTGGGCATCTGCCGATAAATATGGGGCATAAATGGCAAAATTCGACATGGGCGCGGCGTGGGAAGACAGCGTGGCATTGATGAAGTCTTACACGGCGCTGACCGGGACCATCGCGGCGTTTTTCCTGTTCCTGCCGTCGCTGGCCGTCGCATGGTTCGGACCCGCACCGATCGAGCCGCCGCAGGGCGCGACGCTGGAGCAGATCGTGGCGACTTTCGAGCAGAATGTCCGGCAGTTTCTGCCCTATCAACTCGCCGTTGCGCTGTTCGCGATCGTCGGAACCCTCGCGATATTGCGGCTGTGGCTGTCGCGCAACGCAACGAGCGTCGGCGAGGCGCTGGCCTTTGCGGGGCGGATGATCCCGACGCTGATCGGCCTGCAGATTCTGACCGGCCTGATCCTCGCGCTGGGCTTCGTTCTTCTGATCATTCCGGGCCTCTACCTGATCGGGCGCCTCGCGCTCGTCTCGCCGCTGGTCGCCGACCGCGGCATTGGCAATCCGGTCGAGGCGATCCGCACGAGCTGGGACATGACGCGCGACAATGGCTGGGCGATCTTCTTCTTCCTGTTGCTGGTGACGATCGCGATCGCGATCATCATGCTGATCCTGAGTGGCGTGGTGAGCGTGATCACCGGAACTGGTCCGGGAATCGGGCATATCGTCAGCGGTTTTGTCGAATCCGCGCTGGGTGTCGTTGCGACGATGGTGACGATCGCGGTTTCCGCCGCGGCCTATCGCCAACTCGCGACCACGGGGGCGTCGACGGTCTTCGAATGAAGGCATTACCCCGTCCGCGCCGGGGAAGGATGCGCGACTGACGTGAATAGAACATAGGAGGTTTGGGGTCGCCTGACGTGACGCAACAACAAGGTCAGGTATGAAAGGGGGAATGAGATGAACAAGATGAGTATCGGTGCGGCCTTTTCGGAGACGTTCGCGTTTCTGAAGGCCAATTGGATGCAGATGTTGATCTGGTTCGGCGGCGCGTTGCTGCTTCTAGGTCTGCTCGGCTATCTGCTTTTGGGTTCCACATTCTCGGCGATGGCGATGTCGCCGGGCGATCCATCCGTCGCGATGGGCGCGTTCGGCAAGATCGGCCTCTTTTCCTTGCTTGCTGCCGTGATCCTCTACGGCGTTTGCATGTTGATATGGCGCGGCGGTTTGTATCCCGGTGAGGCGCCGAATTTTGGCTGGGCGTTCCAGGCGGGTCCTGCCTTTGCGCTCGGGATGATGGTGGTGATGATCGCCGCCTATATCCTGATCTTCATCGTGATGCTGATTTTCGGGCTAATCTTTGGCGCGGCGCTCGGCGGGGCGGGAGCTTTTTCGCCCGGTGCGCTGGAATCAGGCGCGGTCGGCGGCGGCGCGCTCTTCGTCGGCATCATCCTGTATGTCGCGCTGATCGTGTTCCTGCTGTGGGTACAGGGCCGGTTCATCGTGGCCGGACCGATCATGGCGGACCGCCTGACCCGCAATCCGATCACCGGCCTCAGCGAATCTTGGCGTCTGACGCAAGCGTCGCAATGGGTGATCGTCGGCTTCTATGTCGTATTCGCGATCCTGGTGGTCGTTTATATGCTGGTGGTCGGGATGATCGTCGGCGGCATTTTCGGGTCGCTCGCCGGCGGATCGATGGCCGGGGCGATGATCTCGCTGATCGTTTCCGCGGCGGTGATCTATTTGCCGCTGATCATGGTCTCCTTCTCGGTGCCGATCGGCATCTATCGGGCGATCGCGCCGAAGGCTTCGGCTGACGTTTTCGCCTGAACGGACTTCAAGCGAGGAAGGGGCGCTTCGGAGACGGGGCGCCCTTTTCCTATATCAGTTCCACTTGGCGAGCGGCGGCAGGCTCATCAGGATCGCGTCGATATTGCCGCCGGTCTTGAGCCCGAACAGTGTTCCGCGGTCATAGACGAGGTTGAATTCGGCGTAGCGACCGCGCCAGACGAGCTGCTCCTCGCGCTCCGCGTCGGTAAAGGGCTGGCCCATCCGTCGGCGTACGATCTGCGGGAAGACGTCGAGGAAGGCTTCGCCGACCGCTTGCGTGAAAGCGAAGTTGCGATCGAACTCGGCATCGTCGCCGCACTCGAGATGGTCGTAGAAAATCCCGCCGACCCCGCGATGAACGCCGCGGTGCGGGATATAGAAATAATCCTCGGCCCATTTGGCATAGCGTTCGTAGACGTCGGGCCCATAGGGCGCGCAGGCGGCGCGGAAGCGCGCGTGAAAGGCGTCGGTATCCTCTTGGTATGGAATCGGCGGATTGAGGTCGGCGCCGCCGCCGAACCAGCGCTTCGTCGTCGCCAGGAATCGCGTGTTCATATGAACGGCGGGCACATGCGGATTCGCCATATGCGCGACAAGGCTGATGCCGGTCGCGAAAAAGCTGGGGTCCTCGCCAGCGCCGTGGATCGACGCCGCGAAGTCGGGGGCGAATTCTCCGCCGACCGTCGACACGTTGACCCCGACCTTTTCGAAGACCTTGCCGGTCATGACGCCGCGCACGCCGCCGCCGCCTTCGCCGGGCGCGGCGCCTTCGGCCTCGCGATCCCATGGCGTGTAGGAAAAGCTGGCGTCGCTGCCCGCCTCGCGTTCGATCGCCTCGAACTCGGCGCAGATGCGGTCGCGCAGCGATTCGAACCAGGTGCGCGCCGCCTGTTGTTGGTGGTCGAGCGAGATCATGCGGGAAAGCCTTTCGTCTGGCGGAGCGCCTCGGCGAGCGCGATGCCAGCCGCGACCGCGACATTCAAGGATCGAAAGCCCGGCTGCATCGGAATCGCGACCCGCGCGGCCGCGGCCTCGTGAACATGGTGCGGAACGCCGGCGCTCTCTGATCCGAACAGCAGCACGTCGCCTTGACCGAAATCAAAATCGGGAAGCGGCGTGGCGCCCGCGGTCGTCAGCAGCACGATGCGCTGCCCGCCGATCTGCGACCATTGCCGGAAGGCCTGCCAGTCGGGATGGCGCCGGACGTTCGCGCGCACTGCATAGTCCATCCCGGCCCGCTTCAGCGCCGCATCGCCGAACGGGAATCCGCAGGGTTCGACGATGTGCGCGGGCGTACCGAAGCAGGCGGCGGTGCGCAGGATTGTGCCGACATTGCCGGCGATGTCGGGCTGGAACAGGGCGATTTCCATGCCGCTCCCATAGCGCCGGACGGCCCGGGAATCGAGGGCAGGGCGGCCACGCGCAAGCCAGCATGGACAAAGCGGAAATTGCCTGTTGGCAAGCCCGGACAGTGCGGCTATCAGGCCCGCAATTCCCGGAGGGGCCGCCGGGCTGCGCCATGTCGTGTGCGCGTTGCGGGGCGGGTCAATCCTTCTTGGGAACCATGTCAGTTCACCCATGCAAGGGCAGTCGAATGACCAGTGAAACCGATATTTCCGCCGGCATCGAAGATGGCGTGCGGCGCCGGGACTTCATCAACATCGCAGCAGTGAGTTTTGCCGGTGTCGGTGCGGCCGCGGTGGTGCTTCCCCTGGTCAATCAGATGAATCCGTCGGCCGACGTGCTGGCGCAGTCGACCACGGAAATCGACATTTCGGCGATCCAGTCGGGGCAGGCGATCAAGACGAGCTGGCGCAAGCAGCCGGTGTTCGTCCGCAACCTGACGCCCGCCGAAATCGCGGAAGCGAAAAAAGTGCCGCTTTCGGATCTGCGCGACCCGCAGACGATCGACGAGCGCACCAAGCCGGGCAAGGAAAACTGGCTGATCACGCTCGGTGTCTGCACCCACCTCGGTTGCGTGCCGCTCGGCGCCGCCGAGGGCGAGAATCGCGGCGACTTCGGCGGCTATTTCTGCCCGTGCCACGGTTCGCACTACGACACCGCGGCGCGCATCCGCAAAGGCCCGGCGCCCAAGAATCTGGTCGTGCCGCCTTATGAATTCAACAGCGACACCGTCGTGACGATCGGCTGAGGAGCGAGATAAGATGAGCTTTCCCTGGGCCAAGAACTACGAACCCAAGCAGCCGCTGATGAAGTGGCTGGACGAGAAGCTGCCGCTGCCGCGTCTCGTCTATAACGCCATCGGCGCCGGCTATCCGGTGCCGCGCAACCTCAACTATTTCTGGAACTTCGGCGTCCTCGCGGGCGCCGCGCTGGTCATCCAGATCGTCACCGGCATCGTGCTGGCGATGCATTATGCGGCCAATGCAGGCGTCGCGTTCAACTCGGTCGAGCATATCATGCGCGACGTGAACGCCGGCTGGTTCATCCGCTACGCGCATATGAACGGCGCGAGCATGTTCTTCATCGTCGTCTATCTGCACATCTTCCGCGGCCTTTATTACGGCTCGTACAAGGCGCCGCGCGAAATGGTGTGGCTGCTCGGCGTCGTGATCTTCCTGCTGATGATGGCGACCGCCTTCATGGGCTATGTCCTTCCCTGGGGCCAGATGAGCTTCTGGGGCGCGCAGGTGATCACGGGCTTCTTCTCGGCGATTCCGGTTGTCGGCGAGCCGATCCGCGTCTGGCTGCTCGGCGGCTTCGCGCCCGACAACGCCGCGCTCAACCGCTTCTTCTCGCTCCACTATCTGCTGCCCTTCGTGATCGCGGGTGTCATCATCCTGCACATCTGGGCGCTGCACATTCCGGGTTCGTCGAACCCGACCGGCATCGAGGTGAAGGACGAACAGGACACCGTCCCGTTCCACCCCTATTACACCGCGAAGGACGGCGTCGGCGTCGGCGTGTTCCTGCTGCTGTTCGTCGCGCTGACCTTCTTCAGCCCGAACCTGCTCGGCCACCCCGACAACTATATCGCGGCGAACCCGCTCTCGACGCCCGCGCACATTGTGCCCGAATGGTATTTCTGGCCTTTCTACGCAATCCTGCGCGCCTTCACCTTCAACTTCCTGTGGATCGATGCGAAGCTGTGGGGCGTCATCGCCATGTTCGCGGCGATCGCGCTGCTGTTCTTCCTGCCCTGGCTCGACAGTTCGCCGGTGAAGTCGTCGAACTATCGTCCGCTCAACCGCAAGTTCTTCTGGGTGCTCGTGGTCGACGTGCTGATCCTCGGCTATTGCGGCAAGAGCCCGGCCGAACAGCCCTACGTCATCCTGAGCCAGCTCGCGGCCGCTTATTATTTCGCGCACTTCCTGATCATTCTGCCGATCATCTCGCGGATCGAACGCCCCGCGCCGATGCCGAACTCGATCACGGAAGCGGTTCTCGCAAAGCATGCCGACGACGCGTCGGCGGCCACGGCCTGAGCGCCGGACTTTAATAGGAGCTGATACAGCCATGGTTCGTCCGCTCGGTTTTCTCGTCGGTCTGGGTTTCATCGCCGCACTGCTGTGCGCGATCCTGACCACGCCGCTCACCAATGAGCCCAACGCATCGCACGAGTTCCACAAGCATCCGAAGCATTTGAAACTCGCCAGCGACGGCATGTTCCCGCACTGGGACAAAGCCCAGCTGCAGCGCGGGCTTCAGGTGTACAAGGAAGTCTGTTCGGCCTGTCACAGCCTGCACCTCGTCGCGTTCCGCGATATCCAGGATCTCGGCTACACCGAAGGCCAGGTGAAGACCTTCGCCAAGGGCTTCCAGGTGCCGTCGGTCAACCCCGACACGGGCGAGCCGGCAACGCGCGACGGCCTGCCGTCGGATTATTTCCCCGGCCCTTATGCCAATGAAGTCGCGGCGCGCGCGGCGAACAACAATGCCCTGCCGCCAGATCTCTCGCTGATCACCAAGGCGCGCGAAGGCGGCAAGGACTATGTCTATTCGCTGCTGACGGGGTTCCAGAATCCTCCGGCGAACCTGCCCAAGGAGCTGCGGCCGGGCCCGGGGCTGCACTACAACCCCTATTTCGCGAACCTGAACCTCGCGATGGCGCCGCCGCTCACCAAGGGGCAGGTGACCTTCGCCGACGGCTCGCCGAACACGGTCGAGGCGATGGCCAAGGATGTCACCGCATTCCTGGTGTGGACCGCCGAGCCCAAGCTGGTGAAACGCGTGCAGGTGGGCTGGGCAGCCTTCCTCTTCCTGCTCATCTTCACCACGCTGACCTATCTGTCGTACCGTAACATCTGGGCCGACAAGAAGCATTGAAGACATAAGGGAGGGCGGCCACCACAATGATCGCCCTCCCGCCTCAACCGGACCTCGACCTGGCGTCGCTCGTCCGCACCATCCCGGACTTTCCGAAGCCGGGCATCCAGTTCCGCGACATCACCACCCTGATCGGCGACGCTGCCGGTTTCTCCGAAAGCGTCCGGCGTCTGGCCGCGCGCGCTGCCGCCTATCGACCCGATTTTATCGTGGCGGTCGAGGCGCGCGGCTTCCTGTTCGGTGCGGCGATGGCGACCGCGCTGGGGCTGGGACTCGTTCCCGTCCGCAAGGCGGGCAAGCTGCCGGGGGTGACGATCGGCGTCGACTATGAGCTGGAATATGGCACCGACCGGCTTGAGCTGCACGAAGGCGCGATCCTGCCGGGGCACCGCGTCGTGCTGGTCGACGACCTGCTGGCGACCGGAGGAACCATCCTCGCGACCGCCGCGCTGATGCGGAGCGTCGGCGCCGAGGTCGCGGCGGCGCTGTTCGTCATCGACTTGCCCGACCTCGGCGGCTCGCAGCGGCTGGAGGCCGCCGGACTGGCATGCGAGACGCTGATCGCTTTCGACGGGGATTAAGCGGCGGTGTGGGCTTCGGGGTTGAGCGCCGTCATGCCCGCCTTGGTGGCCGCGGCATAGTTGCAAAGTTCAGGAAAGTTCAGCCTTGTGCGTCCTGCGTTTTGGGCCGGGAGGGGTGCCGAACGCTCCCCGCACGCCGTGCTGCGACCGCAAGCCAGGCCGCCTTTGTCCGCCGGATGTAAGCTGGCATAGCGGTATAACGTAGGAAAGGCCTATTTGTAGGCGTGTCTGTTTTTGGGGTGGTGAGCTCTCGGTCAGATTTCAGGCCGAGGGGAGCATGGCGGACTAAGGGCGAACCTCATCGCCTGCGGCATACCGTGGCAGATCGGCAGCGGCTTCTCGAAACGCCGAGGTAATTTCGGTGACGCTAAAGCTGCGATCCCACAGCTCCGTGGCCAAGGTGTTGATTGCTTGAGCGAGAACGGGATTGTCCGGCCACGGGTTTGTCTTGTGAAGCTCGTCCATCGCGAGCGAATAGCGGTAGGACGCTTCATACAGCGCCGTCTGCCAATCATCGCGTTTGGCCTGCTCGTACTCGTGATTCATCAGGCTATGATGCCACCAACTCGCTACATCCACAATTAGGAAGCCTATTCCTCGGCTTAAACGGCAAAAAAGTCGAAGCCCGCCGCTCGGCATCCTCTTGGCCAAAAAGGAAATGCCCGCGCCGAAGCGCGGGCCGTGTTCGCCCCTTTGGCGAGATCGCCGGGGCTTAGAAGGGGATCCAGTTCTGCTTCTTGCGAATCTTCATATAGCCGGCGTTGACGCCCAGCCGCGCTCCGACGCCGACGCGGATCGGGATCAGCACCACGTCGCCGCGGCGCAGGTAGCTGGCGTTGAAGCCGCCGACCAGATAGGCGGCGCCTTCGCCCGCCGGATAGCGCTTGTAGAGATCCTCGGTGTCGAAGAGGTTGTACACGAGGACGAAGGTATTGCCCGCGTTGGCGCCCGCGTCGAAGCCGATCGACGGGCCGGTCCAATAGGCGGGCTTTTCCCCTTCGACCTTGTGGTGGAGCGTGCCCGAACCGTAGCGCAGCCCGATCCCGAGCGCGCCGCCGGCCTCGCGCCCGACGATATAGGCGTTGGGCTGGCCCTGCTTCTTGAGGATGTCCTCGATCAGCCCGGCGAGGCCCTGCGCGCCCTTGCCGAACACGCCCTCGGCCGCGCCGATCAGATCGTCTTCCTTGTAGGTCGTGCTCGAATCGGCGGTCGTGACGGTTGCCGGGGGCGTTGCCGCGCCCGTGTCGGGGGTCGCGTCATATTGCTGGCTGCCCGTCGCAAGGTCGCTGCTGTAGCTGTCGTTCGCGGGCGGCGTTGCCGGCGGAGGCGGCGAGGGAGTATCGAGATCGGCGTCGATCGCCGTGTTGGGGTCGACCGAAGTCATCTGTGCGGCCGCCGGCAGCGGCGACAGCGCAAGGCCGATCGCAGCGATGGCCGCGGCGGTGAAGGTGGCAAGGGCTCTACGCATAAATTCCCCCAAAATCGGTCGGCGCCCGCGGCGCGTTACAGCTTAACCATGACTCGGACAGTGAATCCTCGGCAATGAACCGGCGATGACCCGAGTCGATTTTGCGCCAGACCGAATCATTTTTGCTGCGAACGGCGCAATCGGAGATCAAAAAAGAGCAATGTTTGACGTTGCGGGTCGCGAAACGCATGGCTATAGCGACCCGCCTGAGGCCAGACTGCCGTTAGCGCGGCAGACCATGCGGAGACGTGGGTGAGTGGCTGAAACCAACGGTTTGCTAAACCGTCGTACTGGTAAATCCGGTACCGAGGGTTCGAATCCCTCCGTCTCCGCCAACAGCCCCTTTCTGGCTGTTTCTTCCCATTTCAAAATCACACAAAAACAGCGCCTTAGGGCGCCCCCTGTGTTTCCTGCTATTGCATTCCGATCCGATTCGTTGCAATCTCGTGTGGGTAAGGATGTGGGGAAGGAAAATGGGCAATCTCACCGCCAACATGCTCCGGGGATCGCTTGAGCCGGGACGCCATCACGACGGCGATGGGCTGTTCCTGAACGTCACCCCGACCGGTGCCCGTTCATGGATCTGCCGAGTCCAGAAAAATGGCCGCCGCAGGGATATCGGACTCGGCAGCGCGAAGAAAGTGAGTCTCGCCCAGGCCCGGCAGCGGTCAGCCGAAGTCCGCTCGCAGGTAGAGGCAGGAATCGACCCCGTGCTTCAGCGGAAGAAGGCCGAAGGCATCCCGACCTTCCGGGAGGCTGCCGCCGCCGTCTATGCCGAGAACAAAAAGAGCTGGAAGAACAAGAAGCACCGGGGGCAGTGGCTGACCTCGCTCCAGACTTACGCTTTTCCGAAGATTGGCGACGTCGCTGTCAGCGACATCGAGAGTTCGCACGTCCGCGATGTGCTGATCGCAATATGGCTCGAAAAGAACGAAACCGCGCGTCGGGTGCGTCAGCGGATAGGGATGGTGATCGATTGGGCTATCGCGAAGAACTATCGCGCGCACCCCTTGCCGATGAATGCGATCAATAAGTCGCTTCCAAAAGTGCGCAATCGCCAGAATCACCTCGCGGCCTTGCACTATTCCAAGGTCGCAGCTTTCGTCAGCAAACTCCGCGAACGTGAGAGCATCGGGCGCCTGGCTTTCGAGTTCCTGATCCTCACAGCGGCCCGCTCCGGCGAAGTGCGCGGAGCGCTCTGGTCGGAGATCGATCTCACGGAGCGCACGTGGACGATCCCTGCCGAGCGCATGAAAGCCGACGTGGAACACATCGTGCCCTTGTCCGACGCCGCGCTGGATGTGTTGAAACGGGCGCGCGTTCACAAGCAAGATGGCAATGACCTCGTGTTTCCGGGCACACGCCACGGCAAGCCAATGTCGGATATGACCCTGACGAAGATCTGCCGCGACGCGGAGATCGATGCTGTCCCGCACGGTTTCCGCAGCAGCTTTCGTGACTGGGTATCGGAAGAGACCGATTTTGACCGCGATGTTGCCGAGATGGCTCTGGCGCACACAATAGCGAACCCGGTTGAAGCGGCTTATCGGCGCGGAAAACTCTTGCAAAAGCGGCGCAAGCTGATGAATCTTTGGGCTGATTATTGCGCTGCAACGAGGACCTGAAGCCGGAGGAGCCCGTGGACCAGTCATCAATGGCCACATTCGACTTGCGGACGGGCGAGGAACGGTTCCCCACGCTTTGGTCCGCTCTCCTTCAAGAGCACGGTGAATATCCCCAAAAGACCCCCGAATCGGTTCTTGGCATCGCATTTCTTGAGCGGCTCGACCCTGAGCAGGGCGAGTGGACGTGGCTCTACATGGGCAAATGGGCCGGCATCGGTTTGTCGATATTCGGCGCAGCCCTGACGATCTTGACGACGATCGGCGACGGCAATCCCGTCCCGTGGCTGTGTCTGGCGGCCCTGAGTGGCGCGGCCGCGTGGGAATGTGACCGGCGGCTGCGTAGACCGAGCCACCGTGAGCTTCAGGCACGCTTGCGGACTTCTGAGCAGCATAAGTGGTTCGTCCGCCTCGAAACCTGCCGGGCGAAGTTCGAAGCCGGCAAAACCAGCGCCATGCGCCAACGTGGTGACGGCGGGTCCGTCATCGCTAAGGAAGATTTTGCAGGACTGAACGGCCTGCGATTGATCGTCCGCAGCGGCGCGATTGACGCCCGCGCGAAGGCGCAGGAATTGTTCGTCGAGGTGCCCAAGGCGGTCTTGAACGACCGGGTGAAATCTCGAGACACCGCCCCCGCGCCGATGCCACAGCCTCACGCTGACGAGCATGAGTTGGGCCTCGGCATTGTCCCTGTTTCACCGGTTCGCGAAACTGATCACCCCTTTACCGGCATCGCGGAAGGCGCATTCACCAGAGCTCTGAATACGTACCTCGAGGCCGCGCCAAAGTCCCTGAGCGAGAAGGACCAGTTCCGCTATGTGAACCTGGAAACGTGGAAAATCGTTCAGGGGGATCCTTGCCTTCAGACCGGTCAGATCGCCGCCAGGGTGAGGGAAGGCGCCGAGAAGCGCGGTCGTCACATCGACTACACCGACGACGTACTTGGCAAAATCGTCGGCAGGTCAGCCAGTGGCACCTATGGAGCGTTCAAAGCCCTCCTGATCAAGCAGGGTCTGGTCCGGTAAGTCACATGCTCCGCATGATCCTCGGATCATAAATCCACCTGCGCACCTTACTGGCCTTGATCGCCGCGATGTCGGGATGGCGCGGGTTGATCAGCACATTGCTTTCCTCTGGCACGATCACCGATGGGACGCGCAGCACCAGGCTGGGCGCAGCTCTGGCCCAGCGAGTGCCATAGTCAGATGATGTGCGGCTCGCCGGTTCGGCGTCCCACCCCACCGGCGCTGTAGTGTGATCGATCCCTTCCGCCGCGTTCCAGACATCATCCGGGATGACGATCTCGACAAGATAGCGATTGAGCGGCAGGCCGCCCGAGTTGAGGTGCACGATGGTCTCAAGCGCGGCGAGCGCGCGGTTCGTCGAGGTGTAGACAACCGGCGTACCCTTATCGTTCCAGCGCCCGCCAGTGATCTCGGCCCCCTTGCCGCTGAGATCGTCCGCTTCGTAGTCCTTCGTGTCGGTCGCAATCCGCCAGACCGATACACTCACGCATAGGCTCCGCTCTGGATGCGGGCGAGAGCTTCGGCGACCATGGCCTGACCCTCCATCGTATCGAGCAGAGCCATCGGCGGAGTGCCGCCAAGCGCAGGCAACGGCTCACGCAGCCAGCGCGACAGCCATTCGGGCGCATCGAAGCCTTTTGGATCGCCAGACTCCGCGACGATCGCCTCGACCTGCCCGATCAACCGCGCCACGCCGAGCAGGCGCTCGCTTTCATCGCTGGCGAGCTGCTCGCTCTGGGTGATCTTGCGGTTCACGGTGGCGGTCTTCAGCCCGAGCGCCTGATAGAATACCTTCTGCTCAACCCCGAGCGCCTGCACCAGCCGCTTGGCCTCGATGGCGGGTACGCCTTGCCGAATCATCGCAATCCGCGCCTGAGGTGAGGCGGCGAAGAGCTCGTGATAGCCACCGCCTGTCTTGGACTTTGCAAGTATGCTGCCGCGCGAGGTTCCAGCCTTAGGGCGCGCTGTTCTGACGTTGTCGCTATAGGTCGCAGAGGTGGCCATGATTGCTCCTTTGAGCATTCACATAGCGCATTTGAGCATAACATTCAATGCAGCGACACCACCTGATTGGTGCCCCTTGCGCCCCTGCCGAATTCCCAGAAATTCTGAGGAATCCCCAGAAACGGCTTCGTCCACCCCCCGCCCTGTGAAAGCCTCTGCACGCATTGCGACGTGGAGGAACGGCGATGGAACGCGAGGAAAGGTGTGGGCGCAGAAGGCGGCGCAGGTGGGGCTCAATCTGCAGCCGATCATTGCGGCGGCGATGGAGCGGTCAGCGCGCGGAGAAACGTTCTGGTCGCGGATGGTTGAGGGGGTTCGCGGCATCCATGCAAGAGGGCTGGAGGTGGCCGCAGCAATGGGCCTGACCCCGCGCTCTGGGGATGCGTTGGTGCCGGAGCGCAAGGGGGCCCTCACTCCGCAGTCCTTCGCGGCGGCCCACGCCGTGGCCTCTGCCGTCCGCGATCTCGGCGAGAACGAAGCCGGGTTCAAGCGCCTTGATCTGGTACGTGCCGCTCTCGAACGTCGCGGCCCGATCAATGCTGAAGTCGTGGAGGCGCGCATCGCGCAATTGCAGGACAAAGGCCTGCTTCTCGGCAATGACCGGATGGTAACGCCCGCCAGCATGCTGGCACTGGAGCAACGCGCCGCGCGTGAGATCGCGGCTGGGCACGGAGCGGTTGGAGCAATCGCCGACCGGCCGACAGCCGCGTTGCGCGTTCAGCAAGCGGCGGCGAACCTCGGCATGCGGCCGCTCAACACCGGCCAGCTGCGCGCCGCTGTTGACGTTCTTGCGACCAATGATCGGGTCCATTTGGTGCAAGGCGGTGCTGGCACAGGCAAATCGGCGGCGCTGGTCCCTGTCGCGACGCTCCTGCGCGAAGAGGGCACACAGGTGCATGCGCTGGCGATCGCCACCCGCACGGCCCGTGATTTCGGCGAAAAGCTTGGCGTCGAAGGCAAATCGGTCGCCAGCTTCCTCGCGCGGCACCGCCCGTTGCTGGATGGCACCGCCAGTCCGGAGCAGGCCGCGAACACGGCAAGGGAGCTGCGCGGCGCCTGGATCATGGTCGACGAAACCTCGCTGGTCGGCACCGAGCAGTTCGAAAAGCTGGTCCGTCTCGCCAATCTCGCGGGCACCGAGCGGCTCGTCATGATCGGCGATACGAAGCAATTGCAAGCCATTGCAGCAGGCAAGCCTTTCGAACAGGCGCAGGAGCGCGGCACTCCGACCTCGCCCGTTACCGAAAACCTTCGCGCTGCCTCACCTCAGATGAAGGAAGTTGCGGCGGCGCTCGAACGCGAAGATCTGCCAGGCGCCTTCGCCGCCCTCAAAGATCGCACGCTCGAACTACCGCGCCTTGAAGGCGTTGAAACCGCGGCGGCGATTTGGGTCAGCCGGTCACCGCAGGAGCGCGAGCAGACGCTGCTTCTCACCTTGAGCCGTGCCATGCGCAGTGCGCTCAATACCGCGGTGCAGGAACAGCGCGCCGACAAGGGCGAGCTCGGCAAGCAGGCGCATGTGCAAACTGTCCTCGACCGGGTGACAATCACCAAGGAAGGCGCCCGCCAGATGCGGGCCTACCGTGAGGGGCATATCGTCACCTTCAACAGCAACCTGCGAGCCCAGAATATTGCACGAGGCGAGCGCGGCCGCGTGGTGGGCCATGATGGCGAGCGGGTCAGGCTCGAGATGCAGGATGGCCGGGTGCAGAGTTTCACCCCGGGCCGTCTACCCCATAACCTGCAGCACGACGCCGTGTCCGTCTTTGCCGAGAAGCGCATTGCGTTGCACGCGGGCGATCCGATCCGCTGGACTGCCAATGATCATGCGCGCGGCCTTGCCAATAGTGATGTGGCCAAGGTCGAAAGCGTCGGCCAACACGGCATTACCGTCTCCACCAAGGATGGAGAGGCAATCGACCTCAAGCACGGTGACCCGATGCTGGAGCGGCTCGACCTCGCTTACGCGGTCAACGCCCACATTGCGCAGGGCATGACCGCGAAGGACGGCATCATGGTGCTGAGCGAGAGCGAGCGGCTGCTGAACAGCACGCGCTCCTTCCTCGTCGCCGCGACGCGGTTCACGGGAGACGCCATCCTGATCGTCGATGATGCGCACAAGATCGAGCGCGATGTGGCGCGCAACCCCGGCGACAAAACCAGCGCCATCGAGATTGCGCGCGGGCAAGCGGTTGAGAACGAACCGGATAAGCGCGTTCCCATCATGACGGACGAGCTACGGCGACTTGGTGCGGCGCTCGGGCCGGAGTTCGTTTGGGCGGTCCTGACCAACAAGGAGCGCGAACTCACCTTGGAAAAAGTTTTGGACCGCAGCGAACCTGGACGCGGATCGGGCGGGCGCGAGCTGGACCGCGAGCGCGATATGGAGCGGGGGCGGTGAGGATGACTTTCCCATAATCCCGCATGCTTTGAGCAGCATGGGCGCGGACCAATCCCGTGCCTGTCGACACCCTTCTTGCTTCGCGAGGGTAGCTTAGCTATATATTTAGCCAAGGAGTTATCCCATGGCCCAGTTCTCGGTTCACGATGCCAAGACAAACCTGTCCCGCCTGATCGCCGATGCTCTGGCGGGCGGTGAGGTCGTGATCGCGCGCGGCAATGTGCCTGCTGTGCGTCTGGTGCCGGTCAATCCGCGCGGCAAACGCCGCTTCGGCGCGCTCAAGGGCAAGATCACGGTCGATACCCGGTTCGATGAGCCGCTGCCCGACGATGAGCTTGAAGGGTGGGGTCTCATTTGAGGCTTCTGCTCGATACCCACGCGCTGATCTGGTGGCTGGCGGGTGACGAAGCTCTCAGCCGCCGCGCCCGCGATGCCATCGCCGATGAGGCCAACGAGATCATCGTCAGCGCCGCCTCGGCGATGGAGGTCGCCACCAAGTTCCGGATCGGCAAGCTGCCCGGTGCGGCTTTGCTGGCGCAGGATTTCGAGGCGATCATCGCCGAACAGGGCTTCGGCGAACTGCCGATCAGCGTGCACCACGCGAGGCTCGCGGGTGAAATGAATATCGCCCACAAGGACCCGTTCGACCGCTTCCTGATCGCTCAGGCGCAGGCCGAAGACATGGTCTTGGTATCGAATGAGGCGCTGTTCGACGGGTTTGCCATCAAGCGGCTCTGGTGACCTTCCATTAGGATCTGGCCCAGATCGGCTTGGCCGTGGCCGGGGCGGTGAACGCCACGCTCAGGTCGGCCGCAGCTTGGTTCGCGTCAGCTGCGGCACTATATTGGGCGAGAAGCAGCGGAGCATTGCGATGTCGATCCAAGCCTATGCGGAGAATGGCGCCTTTGCCCCGCGCAAGATTGCCGCAACGCTGCGCACCACCAGCGATGAACTCGCCCGCACGCTCGGCCTCGGCAAGGACGCTATCCAGCGCAAGGACCGGATCACCTCCGCCCCCACCCAGCGCCGCATCCGCCACATGATCGAGGTGCTTGGCAAGGTCGAGCCCCGCCTCGGTTCACCCCTTCTGGCCTATGCCTGGTACCGCTCAGAACCGCTACCGGGCTTTTCCGGCCAGACGGCGATGCATCTGGTCCAGAGCAACCGGGCGGACGAGGTGTTGACTTATATCGACGCGGTCGACGCTGGCATTCACGCCTAGCATCTAGCCATCGGGTTTGATGATCGTCTGTGAACACCAAAGCAGTTTGATGTAGGCAGAACCCTGTTCCACCATCATCAAATGCGGTCAGCAGGTTGAAGTTCTGCGGAAGATCCTCGCGGGCCTGTCATCACCGAAACCTCTCGGTAGACGCCGCCCGGTTGGGAGATTGCACAAGATGCCGGCCTGGCGGTTGCCGAAGGTCACTTTGGCCATGGGTCTACACTCGTCTCTTCGCTGGCCCGACTGTGCCTGCGACTGCGTTGGCGTTGAAGGATTTTTGAGGTGGCCTGATGGGTGGCGACCGCGCAATGAAAAACACATCGACACGGAGACGTCGCTATGATTGCTTCCCAGCTAATGCAGGCTACTGCCAACCGAATCAAAGCGCTGCGCGCCACCCGCGCGTTGACGCAGGAAGACCTCGCCGCCCTGGCGGGACGAAGCGTTGCGTCGGTGCAGCGGATCGAACGCGGGGAAAAGGTAGGAGCCGACACCATCGCCTCGATCGCTGCCGCGTTCGACATGAGCGCTGAGGCGTTGACTGCCGCTCCGAAGGACGACCGCCCCTTTCTGCCGCTCGCACTGATCGATGGTGGCCGCACGCTGGTCCGCTTGCTGACAGGCTGCTCACGTTTAGACTTCGAGTTCGATGAGCTCGACACGATGGATCAGGCGGAGATGCTAGAGGCGTTCCACAGTCTCTGCGCCGGACTTGTTGGCGATGATGCTCCAGCAACGCCGCTCGCGATAACTCGCAGCGAACTCGAGGCGCGTGCGATGCTCGCGGCGCTGTCCGATCGCGGTTTCGTCGTGAGCGGGGCGACGCTAGCGATCACGGCGCATGAGGTCGACGATGACAGCGGCACCGGCATCGCCATCCTTTGCGCGCGATGGGAGGAGACAATCGCGGTGCTGCGCGTCGGGATCAGGCGGATGCTCGATCGCGCTTTTGTGCTCGACAGTCTTGGGCAATGGGAGACGCCCAGAGATGATGCGCTGGTTTATCCGCCCAGCTCGCGCGAGGATGGCGATTGTACAAAAAGTTGGAGTGGGATCGGCTGCAATCCGCCGTTGGGCGTGGAGGGACCGGGCGCTAATGTATAATGTAATGGTCACCGCTGGCGACAATGCATGGGAAGAAGGCGTTTATGTGTGGGATCGCACCCGGATGCTCGAGCATACCGAGGACGCCATTCGCGATGCCCTGAAGGCGCTCACCCCAGACGCGCTCGAGGAGCTCGCCAAGCTTCCCACTCTTTTCATGTATGAGCAGCATACCGAAGGAACGCCGCGCCTCGGCATGATCAAGCGCATCCAGCAGCGCGGCTCGGAATTTCGTGTGATCTTCGAGTTCGACGAGGACGTCCCGGCGCTGTCAATCGAGCAGATCGCGGCGGCCAAATGGGATCTACAGCTCGACGATTTCGAGTTCAGCCGCACCCATTGGGCAGTCAAGGAAGGCGATCTCTACGCGATCCTGCGCCAACAAGGGCTGATCCCGGACGCCGTGCCGCAGGCGGTCGCAGCGCCGATCGAGCCGGAAGCCGCGCCTGCCGTCGATGTCGTGCCCGCCAAGGTCTTTCTTGTACATGGCCGTGACGAAGCCGCTAAACATGCGGTCGCACGGTTCCTAGAGACCCGAGTGGGTCTCAGCGTAGTTATCTTGAGCGAGCGCCCGAATCAGGGTCGGTCGATCCTCACCAAATTCCAGGAGGAGGCTGAAGGCGCGGCCTACGCCGTAATCTTGATGACACCCGATGATCTAGGCCAGTTGCGTCCAGAGCTTCTCCCGGCCGGCATGGCGCCCATCGTACCCACGCCGCGCCCGCGCCAAAACGTGATTTTTGAGATGGGCTTCTTCATCGGCCAGCTCGGCGCCGATCGCGTTTGCGCACTCGTTCCGCCAAACGTGGAGCGACCGTCAGACTATGATGGGATCGTTTACGTACCCCTCGACGATCAGGAAGGATGGCAGCGCAAACTTGTCACCGAGCTGCACGCCGCTAACGTGCCGGTCTCGCCGACTTGGTGGCAGGCGCCTTAAGTCCGCGGCTTATCGCTGGTGGGATCGTTGGGCCCTTACGCTTGCGGGACCTGTCGTGGCTATGAAGAGTCGTTGAAACTTCGCCGCCAAATTTCTCTCTCCCGAAAGGGCATCAAGGACATTGGTCTATGCAGAAAATTGGCTTTTCGCCCTTCATGCTCGTTCGAACAAGTTCTTGTAATGTTGCCTTACGCGCCATGCCAAGGACCCATGAAATGCAAACGAAACAAGGTATTTCCAGAAAAAGGTCATTACCCGCTTCGCGTATGAGAGAGCGGTTTGCCATTCTGATTGCCAGCTCGTGCAATCGGAGTGCGCACTTGACGAATTGCTTGACTTGACGCGTTATCCCGTAAAAGGGCCTCGTCCCTAGGGAGCGACATGGACGAAGCAGCCGTAAAAGCACAGGTTTTCAGCTACATCCGCCAAGCTAGCGGGCGACGAAAGCCGATTTTGACAGCGGAACTGACCTTGGGGACGAGCGGGACTCGAGCCGATGTCGCAGTGCTTGCGGACGCGGAGTTCATTGGGCTGGAGATCAAGACGGAGCGAGATAGCCTTCGTCGCCTACCATCCCAGTTGGAAGCATACGCGCGATACTTTGATCATGTGATAATTGTAGCCGCACCCTGTCATTTTGCCGAACTGGCAGAAATGGACCTTCACGGTGCTTCAGTGTGGCGCTCCACGAGGGATGGCCTCAGTCCTGTCATTAATGGCCAGCCGAATTCAATTTTGCCGCGGGCCTATCTGGACCTCATGACACGGCAGGAAAAGAAGGGTTTTTTGACGAAAGGCGCCACTACCGTCCGTGAACACTACTTCGGCATCTTTAAAAGCCGATATGGTGAAAGTAGCCGCACCTTTTGGCAGTCGGTTTCGGGCCGAAAAATCAAAGCCGATGATGTTCCAGTGTTGAGCCGCTTCAACGGGCGTCGAACCGCGATCGAGTTGGTTGCGCGAGAACGCGAACAACGCTGGCAGCGCTGGCAAGACGCGTATGCTGGAATGAACGGCTTGGCTTGCCCTGCTTAGCCGTCCCAGTCTTCCTCGGTATCTTCTGCTTCGTCTGCCTGCCCATAAAAGGTCTGCAACTGTAAATGCAGATTGATGCGCGCCGCCGTTGATTTGGCTGGCGTATCAATAGCGGAATGATCTCCTCGGGCGGTGCGCTCGATCATCTGTGTACCCCAGACGCGCAGATTTCCATTCCAGTCGCCGGTGTCGATCAGCAGGCGTGCCTGCTCTACATATCCAGAGAACCCAGTATCGTCGGACCTATGGAACTTCCAATTGTCGAACAGCGGATAGGCACTGCTCGATGGCAGGCCCTCACATTCGTCGATGATGATGCCCGAGAGCAGGCCCTTGCTTTCATAAACCATCCGCAGTGCATCGATCATTTCGGCATCGGACAGCCTGAAGGACCGCGCGCCGATGAGGGCCTGCGCGGCATCGAACAGGTCGCGTTCGACGATCGCCTCAAAGGCGCCAGGGCTGCGGATCCACATTTCAGGATCGTTGCGGACCCGCTTCTTCTTCAGCTTGAACGACTGCCGGTTCCACACATTGTCGCCGACATACTTGCCGTTGATGAGAAGCTGGTGGACCGTCCCGCGCGTCCATGGCCGCCCGAGATCGGTGGCAATGCCCCGGCTGTTGAGATCATCGGCGATTTCGCGCTCGCTCAGTCCGTCATGGACGAAAGCGGCGTAGACGCTGCGGACGATGGCGATTTCCTCATCCGGACCCGGCGTCAAAATCACCCGATCGGTCTGGATGCTCTTGTGCTCGCCTCGCGTGAGCACGCCCTTGGTCGTGCCGGTTTCATCGATCAAGGTCCGGCGCAGTCCGAACCCGGCAGGTCCGCCTTGGCGGTATCCTTTTTCGATCAACCGCCCCTGCCCGGCGAAGACCTTGGTCGACAGCTCCCGGCTGTACTCCCCGGCCATCGCGCGCTTGACGCCCTTCACGATGGTCGAGACCGGGCTCCCGTCATTCTCGAATTGCTCCGCGCAGTATTGAACCGCGATCCCGGCGCGTTTGCAGATGTACTCGTAGTAGGCGCTTTCGTCGGCGTCCTGGAACCGGCCCCAGCGGCTGATGTCATAGACCAGGACCATGGTGTAATCGGCGGCGCCACTTTGAACATCGTCGATCAGCTGCTTAAGTGCGTCGCGCCCTTCGATCTTCAGCCCGCTTTTGCCGGCATCGGCATAGGTCCGCACGATCTCGATCCCGCGCGCCGCAGCATAATGCCGGATCGCATCGGCCTGGTTCTCGGTCGAGTATTTCTGATGGTCAGTCGACATGCGAACATACTCAGCTGCCCGCACGAGCCGCGGCGCCTGTTCCCTGCCGTCATTGTCGTCGTAGCCCCAATCCTTCAATTTCCGCCCTTTCGATGACGATGCTGCCGTGGCCAGGGCGACCAACCGCTGCAGCGCGAACCACGGACACTCCGCCATCCCCGCACTTCCACCAGTGTAGGCCGGAGAGGAGCGGAAGATGTTGCCGAAAAAGGGCAGGAAGTTGCCGAAGTGGGAAGGGGTACTGGCTGGAAGACAGGCCTACGCCGAAACCATCGCCCAGCTATTGGAGCGGGAGCACGGCGAAACGCACCGTGCCGTCAAACAAGTGATGAAGCTGACGGATGCCAGCGAGCGTACCGTCAAGCACTGGCTCTCCGGTCAGCACGGTCCCGATACTGTGTTCTTTCTGCGCCTGGTCACCAGCTCGCCAGTGATCAGGGCATTCGTGATCGGGCTCATCGAAAGCTCGCAGGGGGCGGGCGATGATCGGCAAGGAGTGGACAAAAAAGCTGCTCGCCGACCATCAAAAACGTCCGATACGCACCCGCTGCGGCAGGATCGTCGCCAGAATGACCGTATAAATGACCCTAAAACTGACCCTATAAATGACCCAATAACCGATGCGCTCAACGAGCGGCAGCGCTGGTTTCTCGGCCGAGTCGCAGCAGGCCATCGGTGCCGTGCGGCGGACATTTGTGGCCAGTGGAAGGTCAGTGCGAAAACCGCGCGCCGGGACATTGCAGCGCTCAGCGCCATGGGTTTGATCCGTTTCACGGGTGCGCGCCGCAATGGACGTTATCGACCTGCTTCTGGGGCAGGATAGTCCGGCCCGATTTCAAACCGGTCGTTGACGCCGAGACCCAAAGAAGGTGGAGAGGGAGGGGGGTGTCGAACTCAGTAAAGGAGATCGACATGCCCCTCTATCCCATCGACATCGAAAAGCGCCTAAAGGCTCTGCAGCGCCAGGCACGGCACGAGGCGGAAGGTGCGCCGTACGTCGTCTATGCACTTCTCGATCCTGGTGAGCCCGGCCTGCAGTTTGCCGAGGGTCCGTTCAACGGCATCCCGTTCTATGTCGGGCAGAGCTGCGAAATCGAGCGTCGATTGCGCCGGCATTTCCGAAAGTCCCAGAAACTCAACCCGGACTCCCAAATGGTCCATCGGCACATCGCTGGGTTGTTTGCTATCGGCCACCTGCCAAGGCTTGCCATTCTTGAGACGGCTCATACGCGCAGCCAAAGCCTGATGGCAGAATTGCGGTGGGGCCAGCGGCTCATGCGCGACGGGTACGAGCTGGCGAACACCAGCCCTGATATAGGCCGGATCATGGGCGTCGAAGAACTGACTGCCTGGCTGGATTTCCGGCGCTCCTCGATGCTCGCCAGCGAGGCAGCACGGGAGGGTGTCGTCATTGTTCACACCTGCACATGTGGACTTGTGAACAGGTGGATCGATCCGGCGGACTATGCGGCGTGCTGGCCCAAGCGGTTGCGGGTCTCGAAAATCGCCAATCGAACACAGCAATGCCCAGCGTGCGGCGAGGATTGTCTATGGTCGTTGGAAGATCGCGCGCTCCTGTCAATTCAAACGCCTGAACCTAATCAAGGTATGCTGCCATGTCTGCGTTAAGACGGACGACGTCGGGCAAGCTCACGGGACGATCTGCGTCGTTTCTTCAAGTATCCCGCGTTCGTTGATCGCATCGGCAAGCGACAGCTCAGAGGCTGCGAAAAGCTGAAGAACCCCATTTATTTCAGGCACCTCAATGACTCGGATGGCGACGAAAACATCCCCTTCGCTCGTCCGCGCACTTCCCGTAGCGGTCGTAGAATCCATGCCGCGCCATTTGGAAAACACGGGAGGCCTGCCTGCGGCGCCCGATCCCTCGATCCCCGCGCGCGCGATTGAAGTCAGCGAGCGCAAGGGGTTCTCAAATCGTCCCTTGGTCTGGAGGTAGCTGATCGCGGCCCATGCAACAGCCCCCCGCCGCTGCGACAGCATAATCATCTTGATACTGCCGGTCTCGGGTGTCGCTAGATCCTTCCTTTCGAGGGTGTATGGGGTCACGGCCAGTACCGAAACGCGGACCTCTGGGTAATCAAATCTCACATAGCGGCCATCCCAAACGGGCGACAAAAGCTTCTTGCCCCGAAACTCACTGGCTTCGATCCCGGATAGAACCTGGCTGACGAGATCTTCTGTTATGAAGACCGGACCCTCTGGCGTCTGGAGGGCCTGCCCCGTTGCTGCCACGGTGAGCAATCTTTCCGCAGAGGAGATTGCCTTCCCGATTCCATCTTGGAATTCGGCATTTGTGGTCGCGCTGCGCAGAGCCCTAACTGCAGCAACGTACCCGGGCGTTTTGATCACCTTTCTTGATGCCAAACTCTCCCGCGCGCTAAGCCAAGTCTCCTTCTGAAACTGCTCACGCGCCTCGCCGACCTGCCCGAGCAGATCGTTTAGAAGGTTTGGCAAGGTCGGGTCATCGCGAACGGAGTCCGGAAACAGACCCCAGAACTCTTTGTGCAATGCCTCATCGATGTAGCCATCGACCGATCGTACCGTACGCAGTATCTCCCTTTGCCTCTCGGTGAAAGGCCCAGCACGGCTTTGAGCATGCGCGGGAACAGCAAGCCCCAGCGCCAGAAAAACCAGCAGCGCAACAAGATTTGCGGCGAACTTCAACCCCAGCCCCCTTCCCTCAACGATGGCATTGCCCCGAGCTCTTGCACAGGAATAGTACGACTAACATGCAGAGCCTGCGCCATAAACTGGCAGACATGCGTTGTCTCGCTTGGCGGCAGGGATAAGCCACTGTAAGCCTTCGCCCCATGAACCCCGTAGAAATCGGCGACGCCATAACCGACCTCGCGCAGCAGCCGTTTGACGCTGCCGAGTTCCCGTTCCAGTTCCTCGAAGCCTTCGGCAACAAGAAGACCGCGATCGACCGGCTGCGCAAGGGCAACACCAACCAGTCCGACATCCCCGGCGCCGTCCTCCAGCGCAGCCACATCCACATCGCCACCTGCCTGCCCGGCACCGTCGGCGACACCCTGACCGCCCTGCGCAGCAGCCCCAAGACCACCAGCCAGAAGGCCCGCTTCATCCTCGCCACCGATGGTGACCGGTTCGAGGCCGAGGATGTCACCACCGGCGAAACCGTCGTCTGCGACTATCCCGATTTCGCCAACCACTTCGGCTTCTTCCTCCCGCTCGCCAACATCACCACCGTCGCGCAGATCCGCGAAAGCAGCTTCGACATCCGCGCCACCGGGCGCCTCAACAAGCTCTACGTCACCCTCTTGCAGGACAACCCCGAGTGGGCCTCAGCCGATCGCCGCTCTGACATGAACCACTTCATGGCCCGGCTGATCTTCTGCTTCTTCGCCGAGGATACCGACATCTTCCACTCCGGCTACAAGTTCACCGAGACGGTGACCCGGATGACCAGCGGAGGGGCGGACAACACGCATGAGGTGATCCAGGAGCTGTTCCGCGCCATGAACACCCCGCTGGCCGATCGCACGGCGGCGGGCATCAAGACCTGGGCGAACGGCTTTCCCTACGTCAACGGCCAGCTCTTCAGCGGCAACATCGACGTGCCGCGCTTCAGCAAGATCGCCCGATCCTACCTCATCCACATCGGCAATCTCGATTGGACCAAGATCAACCCCGACATTTTCGGCTCGATGATCCAGGCCGTCGCCGATGATGAGGAGCGCGGCGCGCTCGGCATGCATTACACCAGCGTGCCAAACATCCTGAAGGTCCTGAACCCGCTGTTCCTCGATGATCTGCGCAGCAAACTGGAGGAGGCGGGCGACAACGCGCGCAAGCTGCTCAACCTGCGCAGCCGGATGGCCAAGATCCGGGTGTTCGATCCGGCCTGCGGCAGCGGCAACTTCCTCGTGATCGCCTACAAGGAGATGCGGGCGATCGAGGCCGAGATCAACAAGCGGCGCGGCGAGCCCGATCGTCGCAGCGAGATCCCGCTCACCAACTTCCGCGGCATTGAACTGCGCGAATTCCCGGCCGAGATCGCGCGCCTCGCGCTGATCATCGCCGAATACCAGTGCGACGTGCTTTACCGTGGGCAAAAGGAGGCGCTGGCCGAGTTCCTGCCATTGGACAGCCAGAATTGGATCACCTGCGGCAACGCCCTGCGGCTCGACTGGCTGAGCATCTGCCCACCGACGGGGACAGGCGTGAAGGTGCGCGGGGATGACCTGTTTGAGACGCCGCTGGAGCAGTCGGAGATCGACTTCGAGAACGAGGGCGGAGAAACCTACCTCTGCGGAAACCCGCCATACCGTGGTAGCAGCTACCAAACCCCGGATCAGAAGGATGATTTGCGTGAGCTCTTCGAGAAGCGAAACAAGAACTGGAAAAACCTTGACTATATAGGCGGCTGGTTTCTGAAGGCTTCTGACTATTGCCGACACGTCGATGGCGAGTTCGCGTTCGTTAGCACAAACTCGATTTGCCAAGGGCAACAGGTGCCGATGATTTGGCCGTTGATCCAGAGGAACGGCCAGCAAATCTCATTTGCACATACATCGTTCGCTTGGTCAAATCTGGCTGCATATAACGCTGGCGTTACCGTCATTATCGTTGGCGTGGCAGCGAAGCGCTCGACTGAGAAACGTTTGTTCGTGAATGCCAAGAATGAGGCTTCGATCAGCAAGTCGGTCCCCAATATCAATGCCTACCTTGTCCCAGCGGACGACGCGATCATTGAGGGCCTGAGCAAACCCATTTCACAAGTAAGCCCGATGCTGAAAGGGAACCAACCGACTGACGGTGGTCATCTTTGCTTATCGAGGGAGGAAGCCGGCTACCTGATCCAAGAAGAGCCTCTGGCCGACGAGTTCGTGCATCGCTATGTCGGTTCCAAGGAACTCATTCGTGGTGAACAACGGTTCTGCCTATGGATTGAGGATCAGGACTACGACAGGGCTCAGTCATTACCGAGCCTTCGCAGGCGTTTCGACCTTGTTGCTGAAGAACGTGCGAAAAGTTCAGCGCCAACTACTCGTCCTTGGGCGAGGTGGCCGTATAAATTCCGTCAAATTCAATCTGTCGGCGAGAAAATATCGATCGTTGTCCCCTCGGTAAGTTCCGAGTCTAGGGAATATCTGCCTGTTGATATTGTAGGAAAAAAATCCATCATTTCTAATCTCGCGTTCGCAATTTACGATGCCCCGATTTGGAATTTGAGCATCGTAGCGTCTCGATTGCATCTTACATGGGTCGCTACTGTCTGTGGCAAAATGAAAACTGACTACAGATACTCTAATGTCCTCGGCTGGAACACCTTCCCGCTCCCCAAGCTGACCGAGCAGAACAAGGCCGACCTCACAGCTTGCGCCGAGAACATCCTGCTCGCCCGCGAGGCGCACTTCCCCGCCACCATCGCCGATCTCTACGATCCCGAATCCATGCCCGAAAACCTCCGCCGCGCCCACGAGGAGAACGACGAGGTGCTAGAGCGCATCTACATCGGCCGCCGCTTCAAGAACGACACCGAACGGCTGGAAAAGCTGTTTGAGCTCTACACCAAGATGACGGCCAGGGGGAAAGCCGCGTGAGCACCCCGGATCGGTCGCCCGGCTGGGACAAGCGCGCCGTCAACCGCATCGCCAAAGAACAATACGGCGGTCTGCGCGCGATGTTCGACGCGCACGGCTGGTCCACCGACGGGCGCGTGATCAGCCAGATCGCACCGACAAAGGTTGTGGGGACCTATCGCAGCATCGAGGCATTCGAGCTCGCCCACGCCTACGGACGAGACAGGAACTTCATTCTCGACCCGCTTGCGGTCTTGCGGGAGCCTGAGCCGAAGGTTCTGCTGACCAGCTATTTCGGTTTCACACCATGGGACTGGCCATGCCTGACCTTCACGGACGAGTCACGCCGCGACACCATTCTGGCGGAAACGCGACCGGGTTTTCTGGCCTTGATTTATGGCTCCACTAGCAAGGAGACGCCGGAAAGCCAGCGTGGCAAGCTCATGGGCATTTACCAGTGCTCTCATCGGGTAGGACCGACCGACCAGTTTCTGTCTCCGGCTGGTCTGCAGCGGAAGCGGGCTGTTGAACGGAAGACCTCCTCCTGGGCCAATGCGATCGAGGCGATCAGGGCGTGGAGCATTCCCCCTGACGTTGCCCCGTTCGTGGCTGACTTCGCCCCGATAACCTACGATCCGAGTGCTGGCACTCCGATCAGCCGATATGGCAGATGGCTTGCGCCGGAAGAGGCGCGCAAGATCCTCGAGCTCGATCTCGTCCCGGAACCGACCTTCTGGGGCAGCGAGGTCGTGGAAAGCGCGCTGGCCCCTGCCCGCGAGGCACTCAAGCCGAGCAGGCCGGGCCCGGTGTCGCAATCCGGCTATTTCGTGGCTGAGGCGGAGGGGCCAAAGCACCTCTACATCCTTCAGTTGGTCGGCAATGCCGATGATTTCCTCGGTCGATCGATCGATGGCCAACTGATCATCAAGGTGGGATTCTCGCGCAGCCCCGATAGCCGATGCCGCGCCCATAACAGTGCCTTGCCCCGGGGTGCGTTCACGTGGAAGGTGCTGAAGTCTTCGCTGATCGAGGGCCGCGAGCCGTTCGCACCGTCGCATGCGGCCAAATACGGTGAGCAGCAGATGATCGAAGTGCTCGTAGACCGAGGGGACAGTCTCGGCGGCGAATTCTTCCTCGCCTCAGAAAAGGTGATTGAAGAAGTCTGGGCAATGGGATTGCAGGCCGCACAAGGCTGGAAGGGGTCGCAATAGATGGAAGCCCGCAACAAGAAGATCGATGACTGGTTTGCCATGATCAAGCAGGGGCAGATCATGCTGCCCCGGTTCCAGCGGCACGAGGCATGGCGCCAGGCTCAGGTGGTGGGTTCGCTTGAGAATATCCTGCGCGATCCCCCCTTGCCGATTGGCGCGCTGCTCACTCTGGAGGTTGGCGACAAGGAATTGTTCCATTCGCGCCCCATCGTCGGAGCGCCCAAACCCGCCGGGAAGGTGATGTTGCACCTGCTCGACGGGCAGCAGCGCATGACCGCGTTGTGGCGCAGCCTGACAGGGGACTATCGCCGCGACGGGATCGACGTTCTGGTAAAACTTGCCCCGGACGATGAGGACGAGGAGGCAGGCCAGGACGACGAGGCGATCGACGCGCCCAAGGTCGAAATCGTCAAACGTTGGGATCGAAAGGGTGTCTTGCAGCCAGTGTGGGCGAACAACCCCGTGACGATGTTCGAGCAAGGCTACCTGCCTGTCACGATCCTATGCCCCGGTGCCGAGGGCGAGGCAGCGCTTGAAGCCTGGGAAGATGCTCTGGATGAAGCGGGCCATCTGACGAAGGCGTTGACCAAGCGCGCATCGGCGCTGCGCCAGCGTGTCAGCGGCTACAATATCCCCTTCCTGTCGCTCACATCCTCGACAGGTCGAGACACAGCGCTGGACGTGTTCATCAAGATGAATACTTCTGCCACCCCGTTGAAGGATTTCGATATTGTTGTTGCGCAGCTTGAAAGCGCGACCGGCGATAGTCTCCATGACATGGTCGGGGAACTGGTCGCATCGGTGCCTGCCGCACGAGATTTCGGCCGCATCGAGGACAGCATCCTGTCAGTGGCCGCGCTGCTGATGGAGCGTCCCCCACTCAAGAAGACCTACCTTGATACCTCCTTTGGCAACGAGTTCGCTTCGGTCTGGGATCGGTTGAAGCACGGCTTCAAGCATGGGATCGCGTTTTTGCGGTCTGAAGCTATTCTCAATGAGCAGTGCCTGCCCAGCGACGTCGCGGTGTACCTGATTTGCGCGCTATGGGCGGATGTTCCGGAACACGGGTTCGACGCGGGTGGGAACGCCCGGACACTGATCCGAAAAGCGCTTTGGCGCGCCTGCTACACCAATAGGTATGGCAAGACTTCGGCGACCAGAGCCTTCGCGGACTACAAGTCTTTGCGCGACATCATCGCTGGCAAGACCGACACGGCATGCGAGCTGTTTGACGAGATATTCAATCCCCTTCCTGCCAAGGAAGAGATGGTTCTGGCTGGATGGCCAGGCCGCAAGGATCGCTTGCCGCGGGCCATGCTGGCAACGGGTCTACGCCGCGGAGCCCTCGATTTTGCCGACGGCGCCTCAATCACGCCCGACAATTTTCATGGGCGCGAGTTCCATCATCTCTACCCTGTCGGGGTCTTGAGCGGCGACCGCGCCGACGAAAAGGTGAATCGCGCACTCAATTGCGCCCTCATCAGTTGGACCACCAACCGCAAGGTGGGCGCGCAAACCCCGTCCGAGTACATCTCAAAGAGAGCAGCCAAGGCATCATTGGGCGAAAATGTCGTGCGTCAGCGGCTTGAAAGCCATCTCGTGCCCTTCGACGCGCTTGTCGGGAACGACTATGACGCCTTCCTTGTGGCACGAGCAGAGCTAATGCATGCGGACATGACCAGCCTTTGCGAGGGGGCGACGCCGCAATGACCTCCGCTCGCCCCGTCCCCGCCGTATCATTCCAGACCGCCCGCAGCGGCGCCTCGACCAATGCCAACGAACTCGGCATGCGCCCGATGCAGGAGCGCGCCTACAACAAGCGCGGCGAGCAATACCTGCTGATCAAGTCGCCTCCCGCCTCGGGAAAGAGCCGGGCGCTGATGTTCATCGCGCTCGACAAGCTTCACAATCAGGGGCTGCGGCAAGCGATCATCGTGGTGCCGGAGAAGTCCATCGGCGGCAGCTTCGGTGACGAACCGCTGTCACAATACGGGTTCTGGGCAGACTGGACAGTGAAGCCCAAGTGGAACCTGTGCAACACGCCCGGCGCGGATGACGAGAAGGCCGATCCGTCCAAGATCAAGGCGGTCGGCCAATTCCTCGAGAGCGAAGATCAGGTGCTGGTCTGCACTCATGCCACCTTCCGCTTCGCCGTGGAGCGGTTCGGCGTGGAGGCGTTCGACGATCGCCTGATCGCCGTGGATGAGTTCCACCACGTCTCGGCCGGCGAAGACAACCGCCTCGGCAACCAGCTCACGGAGTTCATTGCCCGCGACAAGGTGCATATCGTGGCGATGACCGGCAGCTATTTCCGCGGCGATGCGGTGCCGGTTTTGACCCCCGAGGACGAGGCGAAGTTCGAGACCGTCACCTACACCTACTACGAGCAGCTCAACGGGTATGAGCACCTCAAGCAGCTCGACATCGGCTATTTCTTCTACACCGGGCGCTACCTGGAGGCGATCGAGCACTGCCTCGATCCGTCGCGCAAGACGATCGTGCACATCCCGTCGGTCAACGCTCGGGAAAGCACCAAGGACAAGGTGGCCGAGGTCAACGAGATACTCCACTACCTCGGCAAATGGCAGGGGGCCGATCCGGTCACGGGGTTCGAGTTGGTGGCGTTGCCCGATGGCCGGGTGCTCAAGATCGCCGATCTGGTCGACGACAGCGATCCGGCACGCAGGACGAAAGTGCTGGCTGCGCTCAAGGACCCGGCACACAAGAATGATCGCAACCACGTCGATATCATCATTGCGCTGGGAATGGCGAAGGAAGGCTTCGACTGGATCTGGTGCGAGCACGCGCTGACAGTGGGCTATCGCTCCAGCCTGACCGAAATCATCCAGATCATTGGACGCGCCACCCGCGATGCGCCCGGCAAGTCGGTCGCAACCTTCACCAACCTGATCGCCGAGCCTGATGCCTCGGAAGCCGCCGTTGCTGATGCGATCAACGACACCCTCAAGGCGATCGCCGCCAGCCTGCTTATGGAACAGGTGCTGGCCCCGCGGTTCACCTTCAGCCCCAAGAGCGTGGGCCCGCTGCCCGATTTCGACTACGGGCCGGAAGGCTACCAAGAGGGCAAGGCCAACGTCGGCGTCAACGAGGAGCGCGGGCAGTATCACTTCGAGATCGCCGGTCTTGTGACGCCCAAGAGCCCCGAAGCTGCCCGCATCTGCGAACAGGACCTCAACGAGGTGATCGCCGCCTTCGTCCAGAAGAAGAGCGTCGCCGAGCGCGGATTGTTCGACGAGAACACCGCGCCGCAGGAAATGACCCAGGTCGCCTTGGGCAAGATCGTCCGTGATCGCTATCCCGACCTTAGTGCCGAGGACCAGGAGGCGGTCCGACAGCATGCGATTGCGGCGCTGAACCTGACCCAGAAGGCAAAGTCACTGGCGATGGAGACGGCTGACGTGACCGAAGGCGAGCAGCGCGCCAACACCGCGTTGCTTGAAGGGGTCCGACAATATGCAATGGACGTGCGCGAGCTCGACATCGACCTCATCGACAGCATTAACCCATGGCATGCCGCCTACGCGGTTCTGGCCAAGGCCATGACTGAGAGCACCCTCAAGCAGGTCCAAGCTGCGATTTCGGCCAAGCGCACCAAGATCCTGCCGGACGAGGCCAAGGAGCTCGCCGTCGCCGCCGTCAAGTTCAAAAAGGAGCGTGGCCGCGTTCCGTCGATCACGTCGAGCGATGCCTGGGAACAGCGCCTTGCAGAGGGTGCGGCTGCCTTTATGCGCTTCCGTGAGGAAGGCCGATATGAGTGAATTCGATCTCGACGAGCTCGCAGGCGAACTTGCCGATTTCGCTCCCGCAGCGAAGAAGCAGGCAACCTACACACCGCAGCAAGAGCGGATCATCGCGGGCTTCGAGGATATCGTGCGCTTCTATCAGGAGCACGGCCGCGTGCCGCAGCATGGTGAGGGGCGCGACATCTTCGAGCGGCTATATGCCGTCCGCCTCGATCGCCTGCGTGCGCAGCAGGACTGCCGGGACCTTTTGGCAACCTTCGATCAGCATGGCCTGCTGGATGGGGCGGCCGCCATTGCCCCTGACGACGCGGAACTCGGCGTGGACGATCTGGCCTCGGAGTTGGCAGATCTTGACGACGGCTCTGACATCACCCGGCTCCGGCATGTTCGGTCGGCAGAAGAAAAGCGGGCTGCGGAAGAGATTGCCCGCCGTGATAAGTGTCAGGACTTTGAGAAGTTCAAACCACTGTTCGAGCAGGTGAAGCAGGACCTCGCCTCGGGCACGCGGGTGACCCGGCCCTTTGAGCTGAAGGCGGAAATCCGGCCCGGGGCCTTCTTCATCGTTGGCGGGCTCATCAGCTACGTTGCCGAAATGGACGACATCTTCACCAACGCGCAGGGCCGCACTGACGCCCGGCTGCGGGTGATTTTCGACAACGGCACCGAAAGCGGCATGCTGATGCGATCACTCCAGCGTCAGCTCCATGAGGATGATGCCGGGCGCCGGATCACAGACCCTTCGCCTGGCCCTTTGTTTGCTGATCGACCGGACGATGGCGAAGCCGAGACTGGCACCATCTACGTCCTCCGCAGCAAGTCAGAGCATCCCTTCGTGACAGAGCACCGCGAGGTGGTGCACAAGATCGGCGTCACCAGTGGATCGGTCGAGACCCGGATTTCCGGTGCGGAGAAAAGTGCGACGTACCTGCTCGCGGGCGTTGATGTTGTGGCGACCTACAAGGTCTACGGCGTCAATTGTCAGAAGCTGGAAAGTCTCCTGCACAAGGTGTTCGCAGCCGCGCAACTGGACCTGACAATCCCCGATCGGTTCGGGCACATGGTGAAGCCTAGGGAGTGGTTCGTGGTTCCGCTCCCTGTGATCAACGAAGCTGTCGAACGGATCCGTGACAGGTCGATCACGGCCTATCGCTATTCGCCGAATGTCGGTCGGCTGGTAACGGCGACATGAGCTGTTCACCAGCCGCAACGCCATCTCGCTTCCGAATCGAGTCGCAGGCCAAATCCATGTCATCTTGGCTGTTGTTTCAGCGGCCCCAAGCCATGAATTGCAGCTAGAAAAAGTTTTCCGATTTTGACAGTTACGGGGGAGGTTTTGGATGCCAACTATAGTTTAGGTGGGGAACCGTGTGGGTAAGATTTAATATTAGTCCATTTAGCATCTGATATTAAAATGAAATTCGACAAATTTAGGCGGACTCCGTCTCCGCCACCTTCCTTCAATCCCAGCGATCTCACCGACGGGCTCCCATCGCGGTTCTGGCGTTCGGCGCCGCGGGGTCGCTGCGCACAATGTCCTGTCGGGTCGACCTTTTCAATTGTAATTGCGAATCGTTCGCGATAATGGCGGGCATCGTTTCAGGTAGACCCGTTCAAGATGCACGCACCCCAGACCCAGCGACCGGCCGCCAAGAAGAGCCGCAAGACCTTCTGGCTGAAACAGTTGCACATGTGGCACTGGATGAGTTCGGCGATCAGCCTGATCGGGCTCGTGCTCTTCGCGGTCACCGGCTTCACGCTCAATCACGCCGCCGATATCGAGGGAACGCCGACGATCGTCGAGAAAAGGGCGCAGATGCCGTCCGCCGTGCTCGCCAAGCTTGGCGCCGATCCGGCGGGCGGCAAGGGCAGGCTCCCCGCACCCGTCGCCACATGGGTCGAGGACCATTTTCCGGTGAAGGCGTCGGGCGAGGCCGAATGGTCGGCGGACGAGGTCTATCTGCCCGCGCCGCGCCCCGGCGGCGATGCGTGGGTCGCGATCGACCGTGCGACCGGCGCGGTAACCAGCGAGGTTACCGATCGCGGCTGGATTTCCTATCTCAACGACCTTCACAAGGGTCGCAATTCGGGCGGCGAGTGGAGCCTGTTCATCGATATCTTCGCTTTCGCCTGCCTGGTCTTCGCGATCACGGGCCTGTTCCTGCTGTGGCTGCATTCGGCGAAGCGCAAGAGCACCTGGCCGCTCGTCGGCGCAGGGCTCGTCCTGCCCGCGGCCATCGCCATCATCTTCATCCACTAGGGAGAATCTTCATGCAGTCGCCATCGCGAACGATCCTGACCGGCGGAACGCTGGGCGCGGCGCTAACCGCACCCGTCATGGCGGCCGCCGCCCCGGCGACGATGGATGTCACGATTACCATCCCGCAACTGAAGGTCGCCGAATATCACCGGCCTTATGTCGCCATCTGGGTCGAGAAGGCGGGCGCGCCGGCCAAGACGGTGGCGGTCTGGTACGACTATGACATGAAGGGCAACGAGGGCACCAAATGGCTGCGCGACGTGCGGCAATGGTGGCGCGCCTCGGGCCGCACGATGACCTTCCCCGCAAACGGCATCACCGGCGCGACGCGCGCGCCGGGCGCCCATAAAATCTCGTTCAGCCGCGCCCAGCTCGGCGCGACCGCGGCGGGCGACTATACGCTCGTGATCGAGGCTGCCCGCGAAGTCGGCGGCCGCGAACTGCTGCGCATTCCCTTCTCCTGGCCCGCGAAGGCCGGTGCGGGAGGGCGCGCAGCGGGCAAGACCGAACTCGGCGCCGTCACGGTTGCCTTCCGCTGAATTTTCGAAAGGGCAGGAACATGAAAAAGCAGATCCTGGGTTTGGTCGCGACGGTTGCGATCGCGGCGACGGCGGCGGTTCCCGCGAGCGCGCATCGCCAGTGGATGATGCCGTCGTCGACCGTCCTGTCGGGCGACGATGTGTGGGTGACGGTCGACGCAGCGGTGTCGAACGATCTCTTTTATTTCGAGCACCAGCCGCTGCGGCTCGACGCGATGAAGGCGTGGGCGCCCGACGGGACCGAGGTGGCGATCGAGAACAAGGCGACGGGCCGCTATCGCAGCACCTTCGACGTCCATCTGACGCAGAAAGGCACCTATCGCATCGCGTCGGTCGCCGACATGCTGATGGGCAGCTATGACCTCAATGGCAAGACCGAGCGCCTGCCGCGCGGGACGACCGCCGCGAACCTCGCCGAGCGCATCCCCGCGGGCGCGACCAACGTGAAGACCGCCGAGGCGAACAACCGCAACGAGATTTTCGTGACGGTGGGCGAGCCGACGACGACGCTGTTCAAGCCGGTCGGCAAGGGGATCGAGCTCGTTCCGGTGACGCACCCGAACGACCTGATCGCGGGCGAGGCGGCGACGTTCCAGTTCCTGCTCGACGGCAAGCCCGCGGCCGATCTGCCGGTGACGGTAATCCCAGGTGGCATCCGCTATCGCGACCAGCTCGGCGACCAGCATCTGAAGACCGATGCCGACGGCAAGGTCGAGATCAACTGGGCCGAACCCGGCATGTACTGGCTCAACGTGACGACGCCGCAAGCGGGCGGCGACGAAGGCGCGCCGCCGCCGATCGCGCGCCGGGTAAGCTATGCGACGACGCTGGAAGTCCTGGCGCCCTGACCGACCGCATCCTGATCCCGCGCGCGTTGACGCCGGCCGCTTTTGCGGCGCGCGACGCGTGCGCGGCGATCGCATCCTTCGCCGGCGAGACCATGGGGACAAGCTGGTCGCTGCACGCGGTCTCGCCGCCGGCAGAAACGATGGCTGGCGTGCAGGCGGCGTTCGACCTTGTCGTCGCGCAGATGAGCCAGTGGGAGCCGGAATCGGACCTGTCGCGCTTCAACCGCGCGCCGGCGGACGAATGGATCCGTGTGCCCGGCGAACTCGCGCATGTCGTCTCGGCGGCGCTCGAAATTGCGGCGGCGAGCGGCGGGGCGTTCGATCCGTGCCTGGGCGGCCTGACCGAGCGCTGGGGCTTCGGCAGCGCGGGGCCGGTGAACGCGGTGCCCGCCGATGGCGAGGGAGCGGTCCGCAGCATCGAATGGGACGCCGACGCGTCGCGACTGCGCCGCGGCGAAGGGGCGTTCCTCGACCTTTCGGGCATCGCCAAGGGCTATGGCGTCGATCTGGCGGCCGAGTGGCTGCTCGGTAGCGGCGTGCGGCATTTCCTGCTGGAAGTCGGCGGCGAGCTCAGGGGTGAGGGAATTCGGCCCGACGGTCAGCCCTGGTGGGTCGACACCGAAACGCCGCCGACATCGTCGGCGCAGCCCTGGCGCATCGCGCTGCACGATCTGTCGGTCGCGACATCGGGAAGTTACCGGCGCGGCTTTACGGTCGGCGACTGCCACTATTCGCACAGCTTCGACCCGCGCTCTGACCGGCCGATCGTCAATGGCGTGTCGTCGGTGACCGTGCTCCATCGCAGCTGCATGATGGCCGATGGCTGGGCGACCGCGCTGACGGTGCTGGGGCCGGAACAGGGGGTCGCGTTGGCGGACGCGCGCGGGCTTGCGGCGGCGATACTCGTCGGCGACCGCGAATTGACGTCGCGCGCCTGGCGCGACATGCTGGTTTAGCTATCGGCCCAGCGTCGCAGCAGATTGTGATAGACGCCGGTCAGGCGCACGACGGTCGCGTCGCCCTGACCCAGCGCCATCGCCGCGCCCTGTACCCCCATGTCGAGATCGAACAGCAGGTCGCGCTGGCCCTGATCGCGCACCATCGACTGGATCCACATGAAGCTGGCGACGCGCGCACCGGTGGTCACGGGTTCGACGCGGTGGACGGTGCTCGACGGGTAAAGGACCATATGCCCGGCGGGCAACTTGAGCCCGGGGGGCGCGGTCATGCCTTCGATGACCAGGCCCCCGCCTTCGTAACTGCCGGGATCGGCAAGAAACAGCGTCGCCGAGAGGTCGGCGCGCATCCGGAAATCGCTGCCGCGCCGCATCCGGATGGCATTGTCGATATGATCGCCGAACGTCTCGCCGCCAGCGTAGCGGTTGAAATAGGGCGGGTAGATTTTGAGCGGAAGCGCCGCAGCGATGAACATCGGCGTCCGGCCGAGCGCATCGAGGACCAGCCGCCCTGCCTCGACAGCGGGCTCGCCGAATTCGGGGAGCTGCTGGTTGCGTTTGGCGAGCGCCGCCTGCGGGCCGGAGGTTTCATTGCCGTCGATCCAGTCGGCGGCGTCGAGGATGGCGCGGAGCCGGGCGACACCGTCGGCGTCGAGTACGTCGGGAATGATGCGGATCATGGCGCCGCTTCTAGGCAGAAAAGGGCGGGAACGGCAATGCGCCGTGCCCGCCCTTTTGCGATCAGAAATTGTAGAAGAGGCTGAACACCGCCGAGCGTGCATCGCCGGGGGTGGCCCAGCCGCCGGTGACGGCGCCGGTCGTCGCGTTCACATTGTTGCGGACGCCGGTGTAATAATCCTCGTTGGTCAGGTTGGTCACATTGAGCTGCGCGACCAGGCCATTGTCGAAGTCATACGACACAAACGCCCGATGGATGAGATAGTCGTCGACCAGGAATTGCGTACGCTGGAGCAGGTTGCGCTGGTTGGTCGCAAACCGGCCCTGGTAGGTCAGGCCGTAACCGATCTGGAGGCCGAACGGGAAAGCGTAGGTGGTGAACAGGCTGCCCGAATGTTTCGGGGTCTGGATCAGGCGATCGCCGGCCTGCGGGTCGGGGATCGCAACGCTGTTGCCACAGCCCGTCGCGCCGGGCGAGGCGAGACAGAAGTCGGAGACGCTCTGCTTCACCTTGCTGTCGAGGTAGGTATAGTTGGCAAAGATCGCCCATTCGGGAGTGAGATTGCCGGTCACGCCAAGCGCAATGCCGTCGACGCGCGATTTGCCGTCAAGAACCTGAAGCGAGTTCGGCAGCGACGGGTCGTTCGAAGGCGTGCGGAAATTGGTGCGTTCGTTGCGGAACAGCGCGGCGGTCAGCAGAAGCTTTTTGTTCGCCAGCTCGGCTTTGGCACCGATTTCAAAGGTGCGCGCCTTTTCCGGGGCGACAGCGCAGGGATCGGCGGCGCCCGTTGCGGGGATCACACCGCAGCCGAGGCGCACTGTAGCCGAGGACGGTGTCCGGGCGTTGCCATAGGCGCCATAGAAGCTGACGTTCTCGATCGGGTGGAACACGGCGCCGAAGCGATAGGAGAAGAGATTCTCGTCGCTGATCTGCGGTTGGCGCTGCGCCGGCGTCAGCGCGGTCGTGCCCGGCGGGACGACGAGCAGCGGAATGTTGCGAAACTCGGCACGATTGCTCTCATAGCGCAGGCCGGCATTGAGTTCGAACAGGGTGCCGAGTTCGAGCGTATCGAAGGCGTAGATCGCCTTGTTGTTGCTGTGCCCCTTCGACCGGGCCGTCACGGTAAAATTGATCGGGCCGGTGTATGTGGTGTCGGGATCGAAGAGATCGATCGGCGGCAGCGTCACCGCTGACCCATTGGCGTTTCGCGCCAGCGACGCGGTCGTGATTTTATAGTCTTCGCGTGAGATGGAGGCGCCGATTACCAGCGTGTTACGCGTACCCCCGGCTTCTCCGGTCACGACGGTGAGGTCGGTCTGGTTGTGGAGCAGGTCGTTGACCTGATCGCGGACGAGGCCGCGCGGACCGCTGGGATAATAGGTGCCGGGGGTGTTTTGACCTGCGGGGCAAGCGATACCGACGGTCGGCGTCGGGCCCGAGCCCACGGGTTGCAGGCCATTCGCGAGACAGAAGACGCCCTGCGGTGCGCTGGTCTGGCTATATTGGTGGACACGCTGCCAGCGGGTGAGGTTACGGATCGACACATTCTCGCTGAACGCATGGCGGAAGGTCGTGGTCAGGCGATTCACTTTCGTCTTCTGCTCGTCGAGATTGACGATGCCGAAATAGTCGCTGTCGTCGACGCCCGGCAGCGGGCCGTCATTCACGCTGCTGAGGAAGAAGGGCACGCCATAGATCGGCGTGTTGTCGTCGTCCTGGTGGATATAGGCGAGCGTCAGGCTGGTGTCGCTGTCGACGCCGATCGTGATCGACGGCGCGACCCCCCAGCGCTGATAGGATTCGACGTCGCGGCCCGGAACGTCATTTTCGTGATACATCGCGTTGAGGCGCACGGCGATCAGGTCGTTCAGGCGCCAATTGCTGTCGACCGACGCGCGGTAGTAATTGTCGGTGCCGACCGCGGCCTGCAAGGTCGTCGCGTTGCGCGAGAAGGGGATCTTGCTGACGAGATTGACCGTTCCGCCAACGCTTCCCGATCCGTTGAAGACCGAGTTGGCGCCGTTGTACACTTCGATCTGCTGCAGGTTGAAGGGGTCGGTACGGCTGTACTGGGCGCTGTCGCGGACACCGTCGACGGTCAGGTCGTTGTTCGCCGAATAGCCGCGCAGGTTGATCGAGTCGCCATAGCCGCCGCCGCCTTCGCCGGCGCCGAAGGTTATGCCGGGGATCGTTGCGAGAGCATCGCGCAGAGTGAGCAGATTCTGCTGGCGCAGCACCTCCTGCGTCACGACGGTGATCGTCTGCGGCGTATCGACGAGCGGCGCCGTCGACTTGGGCGATTCGACTTCGGTCGCGAGCCTGCCGGTGACGACGATGTCGGTGCGGCCGCCGGGTGCGTCCTGCGCGGCATCGGCCTCGCTAGCGAGCGCGGGTGCACTGATGAGGCTGCCCACGCAGGAGAGAGCGAGGAACGAGGCGGACGAAGTTTTCACGGATAACCCCCTTGTTTTGGTTTGGTCGTCCACGCCGCTATTGAGAGTCGTTCGCAATGTCAATCGCTATTGATAATAGTTCGCGATACTGTCGCAAATTGTGGTCTCGCCTGATGGCATAGCGAAAGCACGTCAGTTCCGTCGCTCGAGCCACCAGCTTTGCCGCCAGCCATAGGAGCTACGGATCGCTTCGCCCGCCGCGTTGGTTGCAGGCTTGAAACGAAAGCGCTCTTCGATAAGGCGGCAGGTCGTCGCATCGAGCGACGCATCGCCGCTCGATCGGCTGACGCGGCATCCCGTCACCCGTCCGGTCGCTTCTATGGTGAAGCGAACCTCGACCTCGCCGCCGACCCTGGCGCGGCTGGCTTCGCGCGGATAGTCGCTGTCGCGGATCGTGCCGCTGCGCCAGGCCGCCTTGCTGCCGCCGCCGGCGCCGCTGTCCGAACCGCCGGCGCCGGTTCCGTCGCCGCGCCCGCCGGCGCCCGACCCCGGGCCGGCGACGGGGGCAGCCCCGGCCGACGCATCGTTGCCCGTGCCTGGCCGGGGGGCGGCGCTGACCGGAGGCGGTTCGGGTGGCGGCAGCACGGGTTCGGGCGCGGCGACGGGGGCTGCTCGCGCAAATCTGTTGGCGGCCGATGCCTTGCCGCTTGCCTTCTCGTGCTGCGCCCTGGCGGGCACGATGACGTCTTGCGGAGGTTTCGGCGCGGGGATGGCGATGGCGCTGATCGCCTCGCTGGCGGCGCGAACGGCGTGGAGGTCGAGCCCGCTGACCAGCCCGACGCCGACCGCGAATGCCGCGAGCAGCGTGGCGCTCCCGGCGAGAAGCCGCTGACGTCCGGTGATCCGTCCCGTGTAGGCCATGACAACATCCGCGGCGAACGCCCTTCGTCCGCCTTCGCCATGCCGTTTAGAGGAAGTCCTCTAGCGTGGACATGAACCGGTCGAACTGGTCGTGATGCAGCCAGTGACCGGCATTCTCGAATTCGATCACTTTCGCGGTACGGAAATGCGCGATGCGTCCGTCTTTTTCGGGATTCGAGGCCCAGCTGTCGGCGCCATAGAGAAGCAGCGTCGGGCAGCGGATCGCTGCCCAGAGCGATTCGAGATCGGCTTGCGGAAGGTCGACCACCGGCCAGACGTTCAGATAATTGTCGAACTTCCAGCTCCAGCTGCCGTCCTCGTTGCGGTTGATGCCGTGGATCGTCAGGTGGCGCGCCTGATCGGGGGTCAGATAGCTGTTCTCGGCGATCATCCGCGCCAGTGCGTCGTCGAGCGTCGCATAGCGGCGCGGCGTACGGCCCGCCGCCTCGCGTTTCTTGTCGATCCAGCCGCGAAAACGTTCGGCGAAGGGCGTCGCGGCCCGCTCGGCCAGAACCTTGGGCGAGGGGCCGAGCCCTTCGATCGCGACGAGCTTGCGGACATTTTCGGGATAGAGGCCGGTATAGCGCAGCGAGACATTGCCGCCCATCGAGTGCGCCACGATCGTCACCGGCGCGAGGTCGAGCTGGTGGATAAGCTGCGCGAGGTCATAGACGAAGGCGCCCATCTCGTAATTGCCGTCGGGGGCCCAGGCGCTGTCGCCATGGCCGCGCAGGTCGGGCGCGATGACGTGATAGCGATCGGCGAGCTTTTCGGCGACCCAGTCCCAGCTTCGGCAATGGTCGCGGCCGCCGTGGACGAGCAGGAGCGGCGGTGCGTCGCGATTGCCCCAATCGACATAGTGGAGTTTCAGCCGCTGCGAAATGATGCTGTTCGAGGTCGGGCCGCTTGCCATCGTGTCGTCCTTGCTGTCTGATCGGGTTTCAAAAGGCGACTGAATGGCATCCGTCAAGCCCGGTCGCGATCATCGGAAAGGGAGCGGCAGGGGCATGACGACATTTCGGGACAATCTGCTGGCGGGCAAGACGGCCTTCGTTGCCGGCGGCACGAGCGGCATCAACCTGGGCATTGCGAAGCGTTTCGCCGAACTCGGCGCCAAGGTCGCGGTCGCGGGGCGCGATCCCGACAAGGCGCGCCGCGCTGCCGAAGAGATCGGACCGGGGGCAATCGGCCTGTCGGGCGACGTACGCGACTATGCCGCGATCCGCGGCGTGATGGAGACGGTTGCCGACAGACTCGGGGCGATGGACATCGTGATATCCGGCGCGGCGGGCAATTTCCTGGCGCCGGTGCTCGGCATGTCGGCGAACGCTTTCCGCACGGTGGTGGACATCGATCTCAATGGCACCTTCAACGTGTTCCGGGGATGCCATGACCTGCTGAAACGACCCGGAGCATCGCTGATCGCGATCACGGCCGGGCAAGCGGTCAACGCTTCGGCGCTGCAGGCCCATGCCTGCGCCGCGAAGGCGGGGATCAACCAGCTGATTCGCGTCCTCGCGCTCGAATGGGGCCCCGACGTGCGCGTGAACGGTATTTCGCCGGGACCGATCGCCGATACCGAAGGAATGAAACGCCTCGCGCCCGACGCCGCGACGCGGCAGGCGCATTATGACCGCATCGCGATGAAGCGCTGGGGAACGATCGCCGAAGTCGCCGAATCGGCGGTGTTCCTCTGTTCGCCGGCCGCGGGCTATATCACCGGAACGATCCTCGACTGCGACGGCGGCAGCCAGATCGGCGACGCCTCACGCGGCGATCTGGCAAAGGGTATGGCCTGAACGCAAAAAAGCCGCCAACCCATTGGGTCGGCGGCGTTTTTAATGGTGGGCGTGGCAAGGATTGAACTTGCGACCCCTGCGATGTCAACACAGTGCTCTACCACTGAGCTACACGCCCATCCCTTGGGGTGACGCGCCCCCTAATCTCCTCCGCCGGGCTTTGCAACCCCTTCGCGCGAAGTTGCGTCGTTATTGTTGGTGCGACTGGTCGGCGCGCCCGAACAGACTGTCGACCTCGCGCACCAGATCCTTGAGGTGGAACGGCTTCGACAGCAGCTTGGCCTGCGGCACATTTTCCTCGGCGCGCAGCGACACGGCAGCAAAGCCGGTAATGAACATCACCTGGGTCTGCGGCGCGACCTTTGCCGCGTGCTGCGCCAGTTCGATACCGTCCATCTCCGGCATCACGATATCCGACAGCAGCAGGTCGAAGGTGCCCGATTCGACATAGGGCACGGCCTCGGTCCCGCGATCGACGGCGGTCACATGATAGCCGGCGCTGGTCAGCGCGCGCGCCAGATACTCGCGCATCACATCATCATCTTCCGCGAGCAAAATGCGAATCATGGCCCGAAATACGCTCCCTGGTCCTTCATGGCGCCCGTTCCCGGCGCCGTGGGTGGTGAAACTGTCCTATAGCGGGAGACATTTAACAAATTGCGGCGCGGCTGGATTTGCTTCACCTTTTTTGCCACGCTCGCCGCAATGACCCGTTTCAGCATTCCGTCCAGCGCGATCGCTGTCAATCGATCCGGATCGGGCGGCCCCGTCATCGTGTCGATTCCCCACGCCGGGCGTATCTATCCGCCCGAGATACTGGCCGCCGCCCGGGTGGGGCGCGAGCAACTCGAACGGCTCGAAGACAGCTGGTGCGACCTGATCGCGGGGCAAGCCGCCAATCGCGGGGCGACGGTCGTCCAGGCGGTATGGGCGCGTGCGGTCGCCGATTGCAATCGCGGCGAAGGGCAGATGGCGCCCGGTGAGGTCGCCTTGCCGCTGCGCGCGCAATTTTCCGCGCCTGGGCGGAAGGAACGCGCCGGGCTGGGCGTCATTCCGACGCGACTTGCCGATTGCGGTTCCCTCTGGCGATTTCCGATCGACCGCCACGGATTGAACTGGCGGCTCGAATCCTTTCATCGCCCTTATCATGTGGCGCTGTCGCGCGAACTGGCGCGCGCGCGCGCCAGGTTCGGCCATGCGGTCCTTATCGACCTGCACAGTATGCCGGCGATTCCGGCCGGTCAGCCGGGTCATGGCGCACGGATCGTTGTCGGCGACCGGTTCGGACGGACCGCCGATGACCGGATTACGGCCGCTGTCGTCGAGGAGGTAGAGAGGCTGGGCGTCTCGGTAATGCGGAACCAGCCCTATGCCGGTGGTCATATCGTGTCGGCGCACGGCCGGCCGGACCGGTCGATCCACGCGGTGCAGATCGAGATCGACCGCAGCCTCTATCTTCACCCCGACCGATCCCCCGATCATCGGGCGGTTGTCCGGATGTCCGAATGGTTCGGCGGGCTGATCGAGCGGCTGGCGGGCATCGCGCCCGGCGAAGACGAGGTGCCGCTCGCGGCCGAATAAAAAACCACCTCGTACCGAAGTACGAGGTGGCCAGGGTCCAGGGAGGACGCGCCCGCGTCAAGCGACGGGGCACTCGCCGAAATGGAAAGGGGGAAAACCACAACGGCGTAGCGACAATCTAGGGATAGTCGCCGCGCGTTACAAGGTCTGTTGATTACAAAAGATACTGGTCGGGGAGAGAGGATTCGAACCTCCGGCCCCTGCCTCCCGAAGACAGTGCTCTACCAGGCTGAGCTACTCCCCGACCGATCCGGCGCCGGTGGTCCGGCGCGAGGGCAGGGCGGTCCTCTAGACGCGCATTTTGCGAACATCAAGCGCCAATCGGCATAGCCGTGACGATTGTTCGGGCTAGATCAGCAGGGCATTGCGAAAGCTGAAATGTCCGCTTTCGACGAAAATCAGATGATCTTTAAGGTCGATGCCCACGAGCCGCAGGAACTGCGCGGCCTCGCGCGTGCATTGCAGATCGGCGGCGCTCGGCCGCGCGATTCCCGACGGATGGTTGTGCGCCATCTGCGCCGCGACGATGCGCCCGCCCAGCAACCGGTGCCAGCATTGCGGCGTGATGACGCATCGGTCGGTTGCCTCGCCCGCAATGCGCTGGAAGCTGGCAAGCCGGGCATAGGCGTCGAAGCCTGCGAGGATCATGATTTCGCGATCGGCGGGGATCATCGGGCGGAACAGCAGGCGCGCGACATCGTCCTCCGCCTCGCGCGGTATTAAGCCGGCCGCGATCGTCGATCGGGGCAGCCTGCCGATGGGCTCGATCAGGGTCATCGGGCTGTTCATGCGGCCGATCACGAAGCGGCGAAAGACAGGATTGGGCCGTATCGGACGATAGCGTCGTCCGCGAGGCCGCGTCCCTTCTCGCGCCCCTTCTCGCGCCCCTTGTCGCGCCGGGCGGCGCGGCCTAGCAACGACGGTGAAAGCGAGGAGCGAGTCTTGCCCGAATCCATCCATTATGAACTGCAATATCTCGACCTGATGCGGCGCATCTGGGTCGAGGGCGACGAGCGCGTCGACCGCACGGGGGTGGGCACGCGCTCGCTGTTCGGCGAGACGATGCGATTCTCGCTGGCGGACGATGCGATCCCGCTGCTGACCACGAAGCGCGTCTATTGGAAGACCGCGCTGCGCGAGATGCTGTGGTTCCTCACCGGCGATACGAATATCCGGCCGCTGGTGGCGCAGGGGGTCCGGATCTGGACCGACTGGCCGCTCGACAAATATCGCCGCGCGACCGGCGACGAGATCAGCGCCGAGGAGTTCGAGGCCCGGATCGTCGCCGACGAAGATTTCGCGGCGAAATGGGGTGATCTCGGCCCCGTGTACGGCCATCAATGGGTGAACTGGCCGCGCTACGAACCGGCAGGCGACGGGCTCTTCCGCCGCGCAGGCGAGGGGTACAACCAGATTGCGGCGCTGATCGACTCGCTGCGGACCAATCCGGGGTCGCGGCGGCACATCTTTACCGGCTGGAACGTCGCCGACCTCGACCGCATGGCCTTGCCGCCGTGCCACATGACCTATCAGTTCCACGTCCGCAGCGACGGCGGCCTGTCGTGCCTGCTGTTCCAGCGGTCGTGCGATCTCGGGCTGGGGTTCGCCTTCAATATCTTCGAGGCCGCGCTGCTGACGCGGATGATCGCCCAGCAATGCGACCTTGCCGCGCACGAGCTCGTCTGGACCGGCGGCGACGTTCATCTCTATCTCAATCATGCCGCGCTGGTCGAACAACAGTTGCAGCGGATTCCGCAGGGGGCGCCCAAGCTGCGCATCCTTCGTCGGCCTTCGAGCATTTTCGACTACAGGTTCGAGGATTTCGCGGTCGAGGCCTATGCCCCGCAAGCGCATATTGCGGCGCCTGTCGCGGTCTGATCGCGCCCGTTGCATTCGTATGGCGACTGTAATAATATGTCGTCACGCTGAAATATAACTAGGCGCGCGATTCGCGGCCGAAGGGAAGAAGATATGCCTGAGTCGGACAGCCGACCGGCGAGCAATCTGCCGCCGCTCTCGCTCCATATTCCCGAGCCGCGCTACCGCCCCGGCGACACGCCCGACTTTGGCGATATCGTCGTTCCCGCGGTCGATGCGACGCCGCGCCCGAGCGAGGATACGAAGCCCGATGCGATGCGCGACATGTGCTACGGCCTTGTCCGCGTGCTCGATTTCGACGGGGTGGCGAAGGGACCGTGGGATCCCAAGCTGTCCGCCGAGCGCCTGCGTGCGATGCTGCGCTACATGATGCTGACCCGCGCCTTCGACGATCGCATGTTCCGCGCGCAGCGGCAGGGCAAGACCAGCTTCTACATGAAATGCACCGGCGAAGAGGCGACGTCGGTCGCTTCGACGATGGCGATCGACCGGTCGGACATGTGCTTCCCGAGCTATCGCCAGCAGGGCATCTTGATCACGCGCGATTATCCGCTGATCCAGATGATGAACCAGATTTATTCGAACCGCGGCGACCATCTTCTCGGCCGTCAGCTGCCGATCATGTATTCGGCGCCCGAGCATGGTTTTTTCAGCGTGTCGGGCAATCTGGCGACGCAATATCCGCAGGCGGTCGGCTGGGCGATGGCGTCGGCGTCGAAGGGCGATACGCGGATTGCGACCGTGTGGTGTGGGGAGGGGTCGTCGGCCGAAGGCGACTTCCATTCGGCGCTGACCTTTGCGACCGTCTATAATGCGCCGGTCATCTTCAATGTCGTGAACAACCAGTGGGCGATTTCGAGCTTTTCCGGCTTCGCCGGCGGCGAGCGCACGACCTTCGCGGCGCGCGCGGTGGGCTATGGCATCGCGGGATTGCGCGTCGACGGCAACGATCCGCTTGCTGTCTATGCGGCGACGCAGTGGGCGGCCGATCGCGCGCGCACCAACAACGGCCCGACTTTGATCGAGCATTTCACCTATCGCAGCGAAGGGCACAGCACGTCAGACGACCCGAGCGCCTACCGCGCCGCCGACGAGGCGACCGCGTGGCCGTTCGGCGATCCGATCGCGCGGCTGAAACAGCATCTCGAAATGCTGGGCGAATGGGATGATGAACGCCATCAGGCGCAGGCGAGGGAGCTCGAAGAGCTGGTAAAGACGACCCAGAAACAATCGGAAAAGCTCGGTGTTCTCGGTCACGGGATGCACCAGCCGTTCGAGACGATGTTTCAGGACGTGTTCGAGGAGATGCCTTGGCACCTCAAGGAACAATGCGATCAGATGCTCGCGGAGCAAGAGGCCAAATTCGGCCCGAACTGGAAGCCCGAATGATGAGCGGCGATATCAAGACCATGAACATGATCGAGGCGATCAACAGCGCCATGGATATCATGCTCGAGCGCGATCCCAACACCGTCGTGATGGGCGAGGATGTCGGCTATTTCGGCGGCGTCTTCCGCGCGACCGCCGGCCTGCAGAAGAAGCATGGCAAGACGCGGGTGTTCGACACCCCGATCAACGAATGCGGCATCATCGGCGTCGCGGTCGGGATGGGCGCCTATGGCCTGCGTCCGGTCCCCGAAATCCAGTTCGCCGACTATATCTATCCCGGCCTCGACCAGCTCGTCAGCGAGGCGGCGCGGCTGCGCTATCGTTCGGCGAACGACTTCATCTGCCCGATGACCGTGCGGACCCCCTTCGGCGGAGGCATCTTTGGCGGCCAGACGCACAGCCAGTCGCCCGAGAGCATCATGACCCACATCTGCGGCGTGAAAACCGTCATTCCGTCGAACCCCTATGACGCAAAGGGCCTGCTGATCGCAGCGATAGAGGACAACGACCCCGTCGTCTTTCTCGAACCCAAGCGCATCTACAACGGCCCGTTCAGCGGCTATTACGACCGTCCGGTCGAGCCTTGGTCAAAGCATGACGCGAGCGCGGTACCCGAAGGCTATTATCGCATCGACCTGGGCAAGGCGGCGACGGTGCGCGCGGGCGAAGCCGTGACCGTGCTTGCCTATGGCACGATGGTTCATGTCGCGAAGACGGTGGTCGAGGAACGCGGCATCGACGCCGAAATCCTCGACCTCAGAACGCTGCTGCCGCTCGATATCGACGCGATCGAGGCTTCGGTAAGGAAGACCGGGCGCTGCCTGATTATCCACGAGGCGACCCGTACCTCGGGCTTCGGCGCCGAGCTTGCGGCTTTGGTGCAGGAGCGCTGCTTCTATCATCTCGAGGCGCCGGTCGAACGGGTCACCGGCTTTGACACGCCCTATCCGCACAGCCTCGAATGGGCCTATTTCCCCGGACCGGTGCGCATCGCGACCGCGCTTGATAAAATCCTGAAGGACTGATCGCCATGGCTCGTTTTTCGTTCCGTCTCCCCGACATCGGCGAAGGCATTGCCGAGGCCGAAATCGTCGCCTGGCACGTGCGGGTCGGTGACCGCATCGAGGAAGATGCGCAGCTCGCCGACATGATGACCGACAAGGCGACCGTCGAGATGGAATCGCCGGTGTCGGGGGTTGTCGTCGAACTGGCGGGCGAGGTCGGCGACATGGTGGCGATCGGCTCGACGCTCGCGGTGATCGAAACCGAAGGCGCAGAAGAAAATGGGGGCGCCGGCGACGCCCCCCCCGCGGATACGCCGGTCGAGCAAGAGATCGTTGGCGAAACGCCGGGAGCCGAGGCAATCTCGGTTGCGGAAACTGCCCCCGAACCCGTTCGTGCTGAGCTTGTCGAAGCACCGTCCTTGCCTGCTGAAGAAGAGCGTGGCCCTTCGACAAGCTCAGGGCAAACGGGTTATGGTAGGTCGGTTTTGGCTTCGCCCGCGGTTCGCGCACGCGCCAAGGATCTCGGTGTCGATCTCGGCCAGGTTCATGCCGAGGGTGACCGCATCCGTCACGCGGACCTCGATGCGTTTCTGCGCTATAGCGGCGGACAGGGGTATCATGCGCCCGGCGCGAGCCGCGCCCGCGCCGACGAGCCGGTCAAGGTCATCGGGATGCGCCGCAAGATCGCCGAGAATATGGCGGCATCGAAGCGCGCGATCCCGCACTTCACCTATGTCGAGGAAATGGACGTCACCGCGCTCGAGGCTATGCGCGCCGACCTCAATGCCAATCGCGGCGGTCGCCCCAAGCTGACGATGCTGCCCTTCCTGATCGTCGCGATCTGCCGGACGATCCCGCAATTTCCGATGATCAACGCGCGCTACGATGACGAAGGCGGCGTGGTGACGCGGTATGGCGCGGTGCATCTGGGCATGGCGACGCAGACCGATGCGGGGCTGATGGTTCCGGTGATCCGCGACGCGCAGGACAAGAATGTCTGGCAACTCGCGAGCGAAATCAGCCGCTTGGCCGAAGCTGCGCGCACCGGAAAGGCGAAGGTCGAGGAACTGACCGGCGGCACGCTGACCGTGACTTCGCTCGGGCCGCTCGGTGGCATCGCAACGACGCCGGTGATCAACCGCCCCGAAGTAGCGATCATCGGCCCGAACAAGATCGTCGAACGCCCCGTGTTTGACGGCGACGACATCCGCCGCGCCAAACTGATGAACCTGTCGATCAGTTGCGACCACCGCGTCGTCGATGGCTGGGACGCCGCAAGCTATGTGCAGGCGCTCAAGAAGCTGATCGAGACGCCGGTTTTGCTGTTCGCGGACTAGTTGGTTCCTCCCTGCGGCGAAGCCGTGGGGAGGGGGACCATCCGAAGGATGGTCGAGGGGCAGGACGTCGCGCCATCGCCCCTCCGTCAGCGCTTCGCGCTGCCACCTCCCCATGGCTTCGCCACAGGGAGGATATATTTCCTACAGCTCGAGCCCCGCAAAGCTCGTCTGGTCGAACTTCAGCTTGAAGGTGACATAGGCGCCCGAGCGCGAGAAGCGCGCGTTTTCGAAGTCGCGGTCGTGAAATCCCGCGAAATTATAGCCGAAGGTGATGTTGGCGTTCTTCACCGGCGCCAGCGTTACCGTCGGACCGCCGACCCACGCGACGGTGTCGCCGCCGGTGCCGATGCGGGCGGTCCCCGAGGCGCCGACATCGACATTTTCGGTCAGGCTGAAGCGGACGTCGGCGCCGAGCAGGTTCGACCAGCCCTCGACATCGTCGGCGCCGAAGCGGTCGAAATTGTAGCGCATGCCCCAGAACAGGCCGATTTCGGCGCGTTCGTACCAATTCTTGCCGCTGCCAATCCCGCGGTTGCCGAGCGGGGTCCAGTTGATCGACAGGCTATTGAGCAGGCGGCGGCTCGTCGCGTCGCCGTCTATCGTCAACGGAATGTCGCCGACGGGGCCGACCTGACCCGCAATGGCATCGCGAACCTTGTCCGAGCGGAACTCGCTCTTGTTGAGCCACGAAATTTGCGAGTCGGCGGGACGATGCGCCCAGCTTGCCTCGAAGGTGATGACTTCGGTCGTCGGGGTCGAGCCGGTGCCGCTGGCCTTCGCATAGGTGAAGAGCGCGCCGAGTGCCTGGCCCTCGCCGAGCTGGCGGAGACCGCCGAGCGTCAGGCCACAGCGGTTGGCCAGCTCGCCATCGCGATATTCGGCGCGGCCGGTGATCGTCCAGCGCTGCGTGCGATACGTCGCCCCCGCGCTGATCGCGGTGAAATCCTCGGTCAGCGTGCCGTTGTCGCCCAGGAAGCCGCCCGAGGCGGCGGGCTGGTCGACGTTGAGCACGTCGCTGGCGCGGATGCCGCCGATGGTGCGGTTGCCGTCGAGCGAGAGGTCGACCGACCAATGCTCGTCGAGCTTCAGCGACTGCGATAGGCCATAGGCGGCGAAGCTGCGCGGGCCATATTCGCCGATTTCCTGCTGGTTCGCAGTCGCGAGCAGACGTGCGCCGGCCCACGGCGCAAGGTCGAAGCCGATGCGCGCGGTGCGGGCGCGCACCGTGTCGCCATCGGCGATTTCGTAACTGCCGACGAGGTTCACGTCGCGCGTCACCGCATAGCGCGCACCGATGCGATGGCGGGTCGGAAAATCGACGCTCCCGTCCTCGCCGCCGAGCGCAAATTCGGTCTGGGCATCGAATTCGAGCTTTTTGTCGAACAATCGCTGCGTCGCGCCGAACTGGACGATGTTCGAGGTGTTGCGCGAGCCGTCCGACAGGCGGTCGTCGGCATGGGTCAGACCCGCGCGGAGGACCGTCGCGCCAGTATCATATTCGACGAGCGCTTTCGCGGCGCGGCGGCGTGCATCGACGTCGAGATAATCTTCCTGCCAGGCGCTTCCGGTCGCCGACAGATTGCGCGTCGCCTTCAGGCGGGCGTCGAAGCCGAATTTGCGCGTGCCGTCCTCGCCGCTGTTGAGCTGACCCGTACCGAAACCCGCTTCGCGCTCGCGGACATAGGCGAGGAAGTCGGCGTTGCGGCTGTGATGTTCGGCCTCGATCAGCCACGCCTTCGCGGTCCCGGCCGCGGCGACGCTGCTGCCGTTCCTCGCCTTGGCGTCGCTCACCGCATATTCGGCGCGCACTTCGGTATCGACGTTCGGGCGATAGCGAGCATCGACTCCGCCGAGGTTGGTTTTGGTGCTGTTGTCCTCATCGTGGATGAAGGTGGCGCCGACGCGCAGCTTTTCGTCGTTTGACTGGTAACTGACCCGGCCGCCGCCGTTGAGCACGCGCTCGCCGACGCCGTCCACTTCATATTCGGCGACGATGAACTGCGGATCGAGGTTCGACGAACGGCTGAGCACCGGCGAGCGGAAGCGGATCGTGCCGGCGAGATAGTCGATGTCATAGTCGATGTTACGCGTCAGGCTGACGCTCTCGACGATCCGCTCGCTGTGCAGACGGTCGCGCGTTTCGATGACGATGCGCTCGCTGTTCGGCAGAATGTCGCGCGCGCCGAGCTGGTACGGGCCGGTCAGGCCATTGCCCTGGATTTCGTCGCGGCGGAAACGGTAGGGTGTGTCGGCCACGAACGCGGTCGCCGCGAGGTTCCTGCCGCGATACTCTGCCTTGCCGCCATTGAGCGCGCGCTGGTAGCGGGCGAGCTCGGGTTCGGAGATCCCCGTCTCGATATCGCCGAACATCGCATAGAATTGCGGGCGTTCGAGGCGCAGGTAGAGCTTGCGCACCGACGCGGCGTCGTAGCGCGTTTCGTTGCGGTCGGCATAGATGGTGTAATAGGCGCGCGGGTCGATCATGCCGCCAAAGCGGGCGTCGTCCTGATCCTTGTCGCTGTCATACGCCAGCGTCATCAGCCATTTGCCGCGCACGCGGCCCTTCGCATAGAGCGCAAGGCGGGCGTCGGCATTGATATCGTCGAGCGCCTCGGCGACGGGCTCCATGCGGTCGTCGAGCGTGTTATAGCCGAGCGTTCCTGCCGCGAAGCCGACGACGGTCCACGGCCGATTGCCCGGATCGAGCCAGGTTTCGATCGTTTGCTTGCGCGTCACCTTGTCGTCGCGGAAACTGAAATCCATCGTCAGCGTGCCCGACGCCGTCGTCGGCTCGAGCTCGATATAGGCGATGCCGTCATCGCCATCGATGCGCCAGACGGGCTGCGCGCGTTCGAGGCCGGCGAGTTGCCGCGCCTGCTGTGCATCGGCTTCGACCGCGGGATAATAGGGGGCAGGGACGCTGAAATCGCCGGTCAAGCCCGAACGGACCGGTTTGCCGTCGCGGTCGGTCAGGCGCACCGCGATCACCGGGCGCGTCACGCCGTCGGCGACCAGCACCGACTTTTCGCGGATCAGCGTCGCGCGCATCGCGGTGATCGAATAATGGACGCTGCGTTCGAGCGTTTCGAGCACCGCGCCATTTTTATCCGCCACCTGCGCGACGAGTCTGTTCTCGCCTTCGCGGATCTCGACGGCGCGCCACAGGCTGACCGCGACCAGCCCGTCGGCCGACTTGCTCGTGCCTTCGAAGGTGAGCGGATCGACGGGTTTGCCGTTGATCGTCAGTGTCACCTTCTGGCCCGGTGCGTGCTTGATCGCGGCGCGGATCGACTTGGTACGCGGATTATGGCCGGCTTCGGGGAAGAGCCAGCCGATGCCCGGCGCCTGCCCCTCAAGCCAATTGCGGTTCGCGCCCGCGGCTTCAGGGTCGCCGACGGGCTTGGGCGCTTCGAAGGCCGCGGTTTTCGGCGCTGCTCGCGGGGCGACAGCAATGGCGCGGAAGTCGGCGCGCTTCAGCGAGCCCCCGCGACCCTCGACGAAGCGCGAGATCGCGCTGCCCGCGCTGGCGGTCGAACGCGCGCAATCGATGGTCTCGCGGTCGAGCGGCAGGGTCGACGGATCGATCTGGACCACATGGAGCCCGGGACGGACGCCCTCGAAATGATAGCGGCCATCCTCGTCGGTGACGGTGTAACTGCCGTCCTGCAGCATCACGCGGACGCCCGCGACGCCCAGCGCCTTGGCAGGGTTCGCGCTGCAGCCGCCATCGGTGATGCGACCGATGATCGTCATGCGGTCGCCAAGCTGGTCGCGTTTGATCGCGATCGTCGCTTCGGCAATGTTGCTTTCGGTGCGCCGGTTGTCGACTGCGCTCGCACGGTTGAGCGCGTTGCCGGGCTGGGCGGACACCGTCACTTCGGCGACATAGGTCAGCAGAATGGTCGCGCCGGGAGCGAGCTGGGGCAGGCTGACGGTGAAATCGCGGCCATTGGCGTTCGTGACAGCGTCGATCCGCTGGCCGTTGGCGCGCACGGTGCCGGGGCGCAGACGCATCCCGGCGGGCAGTGCGTCGCTGACGGTGACCGAGCCGGTCGAGCGGCGCGCGTCGCGGTTGGAGACTTCGATGCGATACTGCACGACGTCGCCGGGCACGGCGGTCTGCGTCGATGTCGTCTTGCGCAGGATCAGCGGCAGGCCTGGCCGATCGACGGGCACATCCACGCGCACGGGTGCCGGGCTGTCGAGCGTGAATGTGCGGCTGTAGCTCGCATCGGTGATGGTGAAGGGCAGGCCGTCGTCGGGACGACGCAGCGCCGCGAGATCTGCGGGGCTTGAAGCCGACGGTGCGGCGTAGGGCGCGGGAGGTTCCACGACAAGGCGATAGGTGCCGGGTGCGACGAACGGAAAGCGGTAGTCGCCGGGCGGATAGCTGTAGAGTTTGCCGCTGCCGTCGGTGACGGTCTGACCCGTGACGACGGTCGAAGGGTAAGCCGATACGCCGTCGTCGCCGAACACCTGCGCGGGCTGGCCGGTCGCGGCGTTGACCAGCGTGACGCGGCTACCCGGGACCGCAGAACCATCGCCGCTGTCGAACACGATGCCGAAGGGGTCGACGAGGAAATCGATCGTCGCGGTGGCGACAAGGCTGGCGTTCGCCTGATCGGTGACGCGAAGCTGGAGCGGCGATCCTGGATTGACCGACAGGCGGCAGTCGCCCTGGACGACGGCGGGCGGCACACCGATCGTGTTGATGAAACCGGTGAATTCGCCGCTGTTCGATGCGGTCTCGGTAAGCGTGATCCGTTCGCGATCGCCGTTGGCAAGATCAAGGACGGCCGCCAGCGTATCGATCGCGTTTGGATCGCTATTGGCCGAGGCGAGGGTGAGGCCGATCACCAGCACTTCACCGGCGCGAAACGCGTTGCTGCTCTGGAGCGAGGCGGGAGTCGTCGGGAGCCCGGCATATACTCCCGACAACTGGATGAGGTTGCCGCTGCTGGCGGCTCCCAGGTTCTGCGCCGCGATGATCGAGCCCCCGCATTGCGTGGGACGCAGCGGCGCCGATTTGTCGCCGCCGTTTTCGAGCAGCCGATAGGTCTGGATCACCGGCTGTTCGGGCGGGCGTGACCGGACGGTCACGTCGACGCGGTTCGACAGCGTTTGACCCGCGCGACCATTGTCGGTCCAGTCGGCGGTGGCGGTATTGGAAATGACCTGCGCATGGGCCGCCGGCGCCGCGGGCAGCAGCGCTGCCGCGACCGCGGCGGTCACGAACGACAGATATTTCCGGTGGAACTGCATCGCTGGCCCCGGGGCGGGCAGCGGAAGCACGCCGAACGCCTTCCGCTGCCCCGCCGGATCAGTTGACCGTCGCGCGGAAGACGAGCGTGCGCGTGGCGCCCGCCGCGATCGTTGCGATGGTGCCCGACACGTTGGGCGCCGCGTAGCTGCCGCCGGCAGTGCCGTCGGCGTTGCAGGTGCTGCCCGTGACCGTGCCGTTCAGCAGGATGGTGCCCGCGTTGAACGTCAGCTGGCCCGGGACCGGGTCGGTGATCGCGACCGAAGTCGCCGCGGCGCTGCCGCTGTTCGCGACCGCGATGCAATATTCGACGACGGCGCCGGGGATCAGCTTCGGATTCGTCGTATTGTTGAACGGATCCGAAATGACGCGGCTGGTCTTGGTGACCGCCAGCGTCGCTGTCTGCACCGTATAGTCGTCGTTATCGCTATGCGACCCGTCGCGCGCTGTGTCGCCGGTGACGCCGGCCGTGTCGGCGAACACCGTGTCCTTGCCCGACGTGTTGGCGCCCGTCGTCTCGGTGATCGCAGCGCCCTGTGTGCTCGCGGTGCCGCCCTCGCGCGCTGTCGCGCGGAGCGTGACCCCGGCGACCGCATTGTTGGCGAGACCCGTCGGAATGTCCGCGACGACAAACAAGGTCGCCGATGCATCGGCGGCGAGTTCGTCGACATAGGTGACGAGCGTGTCGGCTGCGTCCCAGCTGCCGACGGTGCCGCTGGTGCTGTCGCGATAGATTCGGACATTCGTCGCGTCGAACGTGTCGGTACCGCCGTGCGAGGCGGTGCCGCCGGTGATCTGCGACGCGACGAGCGCGAAGTCGAGCACCTCGTTCGAATTGTTGGTGAGCTGGAAGGTCGTCACCGCATTGGTCTGTCCCGGGACGACATTGGTCGTAACGGTCCCCACCTCGGCGACGGTCAGGTTGATCTTGCGGTCGACCGTGAACGTGTCCGAAGCGGTCTGCGCGCCCTGTGCGACACCCCCCACCTGGTAGTTGACGGTCGCGGTATTCGTTATCGAGGTTCCCGCGGTGGTCCCGGCCGCATAGGCCGGGCCGGCAGCGGCGCCGAACGCGACTGCCAGACCGATGGAACCCCAGTAAGTCAGCTTGCTGGTCATAGCTGAATTCCTAGGCTTTGCTGGTCGCCAAATTCCCCACCGCCGGCAACCGTTAAGCGGCTTACTTCAAAGGATTATTTGACGACCCCCCGAAACATGACCTTTCCGCTGCCCCCCGCCGGAATGGGTTTCTGGAACGCCCAGCGGATGTGCGTGACGTCGGCGGGTTGCGCCGGACGGCGGGTGCCATCGGGCTGGATGACCGAGAGCGTGTCGAGCGCACCCCATGCCTTGCCGCCGTCGACCGAGACGATCGGGCTGGCGTCGCCCGCTCCCGCGAAGCGCACCGCCGACGGCATCGGATTGGTGATGACGAACTTGTCGGCAGGCTCGCCGCCCGCGTTGCGATAATTCAGCACGAACACCAGCCGGTCGCCGGGAACGACGACCTTCGGTTCTTCGAGCAATACGCGCTGCTTGCCGCTCGCGTCGGTCGTGACGCGTTCGACGAAGACGCTGTTGTCGAGCGCGATCTGGTTGGCGGCCAAGGCCGGCGCCGGTGCAAGTGTCGCGAGCAGCAGGATAAGGAGCTTTCGCATCAGTTGATCCTCGTGCGGAAGGTGACGGTACGGGTCTGGCCGCCGGCAACGGTGCCGAGGCCGATGTGAATGCGGGTGCCGTTAAAGTCGCCCGCGTCGGCGTCGGCGGCGTCGGTCAACGGACTGCCGCCGAGCGTGATCGATCCCGCGACATAGGCAGTGTCGGCGGGAATATTATCGTTGATCGCCAGCCCGCTGACCGATCCCGACCCGGCGACGGTGGCGGTGATCGTGTAGGTGATGATCGCGCCGGGAACCGGTTCGCTGCTGCCGAAGGGATCGACGATCGTCGCCGATTTGACGAGCGAGACGGTGGCGGCGGAAACGAGGAAATTGCCATTGTCCTGGCCATCTGCGCCGGTAGAGCCGACAATCGCATCGCCGCCGCCTTCGCCCAGGCCGGCAAAGGCTGTGCCGGGGGCGCCGGTCCCGGTCTTCGCCGCCGCGACGAGCGTGACGATGCCGCGATTGCCGTCGGCGACGCTCCCCGGGGTCGTCGCGAGGACGAAGACGGTCATCGTCGCGTCGGGCTGCAGCGCGCTTTCCGAACCCGCGACATAGAGGGTGTCGGTCCCGGCATCATAGGTGCCGTTGTTGTTGGCATCGATGTAGATCTGGGCGACGACCGGATCATAGTCGTCGCCGCCGACATTCGCGATCGTACCGAGCGCAAAGGCTTCGGGGCCGTTGCCGGTGTTCGTTACGCGGTAGGTCAGAACCTGGTTCGTCGCGCCGGGGGTCGTCGGGACGTCGGTTGCCTGGTCGGCGACCACGACGTCGAGCACCTCGTCGACGCGCATGTCGACGGTGTTCGAATTGATCGTCTGGTTCCCCGAGCCATTGTCGAAGCTGGCGCTGGCCGTGTTGCTGATGGTCGTGCCCGCGAGCGTGCCGGCCGCTTGCGCCGGCATGGGCGTCATCAGCGCCACGGCGAGCGCAACGGTTGAAGAGGGAAGAAGAAGCGTATGATGCCTCGCGCCCCCCACAGGCGCTTTCACCATGATCTTTGACTCCAAATGCTGGTCCTTGGCGCCCGGCATCGGCGAAAAAGTGTAATTTCTGGTTAAAATTTCGGTAGAAATCAGCATTCTGCTTCAAATGGGGACAGGCGAAGCGCGCGGCTTGCCGCAAATATGGCCGGGTGGCGCGGCGGCTGAAGCTCGCGTAAGAAGAAGCGGTTAACCGGGAGGCTCAAGGCGTGGCTGAAGACAGGGGGAGGGCGAAGGCGGAGTCGGCGCGCGATAGTACCCTGCGCCAGATCGAGGTCGACGATTTCCGGCGCGACCGGTTGCTCGCCGCGCTTGCGCTGATCCTCGGCGCCAGCTTCTGCCTGGGTTTTCCCTTTGCGCTGAAGGCGGGAGCCGAGTTTTTCCTGCCGCTCACCGCCGCGATCGTGGTGTCGATTGCGCTCGTCCCGCTGCTCGAATGGCTCGAGCGACGGGGGTTGCCGTCGGCGCTCGCTGCATTTCTGGCGCTTGCGGGATTCGTGGCGCTGGTGAATGCGGCGCTGGCGATCATCGTCCTGCCTGCGACCGGCTGGTTCGCCCGCATTCCCGAATCGATCCCGCGCATCCAGAGCAATCTGGCGCCGCTGATCGATTTCTATTCGAGCCTGCAGAAATTCGTCGACCGGACCCTGACGTCGGTCGCGACGGGGACCGAGGCGACCGCGCAGGCGGTCGCGGCGACCGCGCCGTCATCGGTCGTCGACTATTTCATCTCCGCGGCGCCGTCGGCGGCGATCCAGCTATTCTTTGCCGTGCTGGTGATTTTCTTTTTCCTGTCGGGATGGACGCGGCTGCGGCGTGCGACGATTCGCCGCCGCGGCAGCTTCGACGGCGCGATGCAGACGGCGCGGGTGATCCAGAATGTCGTCGATGCGACCGCCGATTATCTGGCGACGATCACGATGATCAACGCGATCCTGGGGCTTGTCGTCGCGTTGCTGCTCTGGGCGCTCGGGATGCCGTCGCCCTTCATGTGGGGCGGGATCGTCAGCATCTGCAATTTCGTACCCTATCTGGGGCCGATCGTCGCAGCGGCGTTGCTCGGCCTCGGTGGTTTGATGACCTTCGATGCCGTGGGATTCGCGCTGCTGCCGGCCCTGCTCTTCATTGGCGTCCATCTGGTTGAGGCGAATCTCGTCACCCCGCTGGTGCTCGGTAAGCGGCTCACCATCAATCCGCTGCTGATTCTCGTGTCCTTGAGCTTCTGGGGGTGGGTGTGGGGTACGCCGGGGGCGCTGCTTGCGGTGCCGCTTCTGCTGATTCTGCAGACCATCCTGGCATCGACGGGAACGCCCGATCTGGCGGGTTTCCTGTTCGAACACGGCACGCTGACCACCGCCGAAGAGGTGCGCGACCGGTTAAATCGAAAAAAGGAGGATGGCGACGGTTGACAGGCCGGAGCGCGGCGCATATTGGCGCCTCTCCCAAGCACACGCGGGTGTAGCTCAGTTGGTTAGAGTGCCGGCCTGTCACGCCGGAGGTCGCGGGTTCGAGCCCCGTCACTCGCGCCATTTCCTGCCCTTCGGGGCGAAATGGCCACCGCAGCTTGGGACATTCCCCGATCGGAATTTATGGACTGGCGCGGCTTCTCAGCCGCGCCACCGTCCCAGCTCCATCCAGCGCAGCAGCGGTTTCAAAGGCAGCACCCAGATGATGCCTGCGACGAGATAAAAGGCCGCCTGGACGAGCATCGGCCACTCGCCGACCCAGGGCGACAGCGCGACGACGCACGTCGCCCAGATCGCGATCAGCAGCAGGATCAGGAACATGCCCGCCGGCTTGCGCCAGCTCGGCTGCGGGTCGGGAAGGGGCGGGGTCACAGACGGTCTCCGGTCACGATGAATTCCTGTTCGGTCAATATGGCGTCGAGCCGCGCGTCGGTCGGTTCGGTCGGAACAGCGTCAACTTCCTGCACCGACCAGGCGATTCCGATGCGCAGGATGCCGGGGTGGGCGGCGAAATAGCGGTCATAGTGCCCGCCCCCCTGTCCGAGCCGCCCTCCGGCGCGATCGAAACCGAGCAAGGGGCAGAAGATGAGGTCGGGGACGACGGTTTCGCCGCTTTCCTGAGGCTGTTCCGTGCCCCACGGCCCGGGCTCCAGTTTATCGCCCGGCCGCCAGGGGTGAAAGCTCATCGTGTCGACGCGCCCCGCGTGATGGGGCAGGGCGAGCATCCGGACGCCTGTTAACATCGGCAGAATGTCCGGCTCGTCGCGCCACGCACTATAGGCGGCGACGCAGCGAGCGGCGGCAGTCAAATCCGCAAGCGGAGCTGGCAGAACCCTGAAAGCAGCAAGCCGCGCCATCGGATCGAGATTCGCGGCAAAATGTTTGCAACGGAATCGAAGCTTGCCCCGCAATGCCTTCTTTTTGTGTGAAAGATCGTCGGATCGGTCTGTCATCGCCCTGATCCGGTCTTTCTGCCGCGCTCGGTGGGTGGGTGGCGGGACCACCATGGGTCGGTTGCCGGAAGATCCTCTGACGCCAGTAACGTCAGGTGGGGGCCATATACGTCGGACCAGGGTCCGGGCAGGGACAGCTCCCGTGGATGATGTATCGCCTCAGGGATTTTCGCAACGGCTCGTGCCGGGCAGTTCCCGCCGCCTCCTATGTAGGGTGCGCGGCGCCGCGGCTCAAGGGATTTGCTCGACCTTTTCGGCCAGCGCCTCGATACGATCGGCGATCTGCAACAGCGCGCGGTCGTTGCGCGTTGGGGTGTTGACGGCGTCAGCATTGGCTTTCTTGAGTGCGTTGAGCTCGCTGAGCGCCGATTTGAGCTCGTCGCGCGCCTGCGCCTCGCGGCTTTCGGCAAGCGCCACGGCGGCGCGGAGCGAGTCGGATTGGGGTTCGGCCTTGTCGGCCTTTCCCTTCGCCTCGATCGCCTCGTCGGCCAGCATCAGCGAAGCGAAGAGCAATTGGCGCGTTTCGGTGCCGCCGGGCATGGCGCGCACCTTTTCGTCGACGATGGCCGCCAGCCCGACAAGCTGCTGCTCCTGACCGTCCTCGCAATGCACGTCATAGATGCGCCCGGCGATGTTGAGCTTTACGTCACCCATGCTTCGCCTCCGATATCAGTCGGTCCAGTTCGCCGATCACGGCAACGACTTCGGCTTTCAGCGCCGATTGATCGTTCGCGGCGGGTTCGGGGGTGGGGCGGTTCGCGCGTTCGGTCAGCGCCTTTTCGATCCGGCTGAGCGCCCGTTCGATGCGGCCGATGGCGAGGCTGGATTCGTCGAGATCGAGTTCCATGTCGAAGGGTTAGCAGCGCCAACGGAGGGGTGCAATCGCCTCTCCGTACCGAAATGCGCGCTATTTTATGCCGCGGGCGGTTGACTCCTGCCCCTGCCGCCGCAAAGGGCTGTCCCCACCGAATCCCGTCATCTTCATATCCTGTCCCGGGGGACCCATGACATTGCCCGAACGCCAGCTCGCCAACGCTATCCGGGCGCTTGCGATGGATGCCGTACAGGCCGCGAACAGCGGTCATCCGGGGATGCCGATGGGCATGGCCGATGTCGCGACGGTCCTCTATTCGGACTATCTGAAGTTCGACCCGACCGATCCGAAATGGGCCGATCGTGACCGATTCGTCCTGTCGGCGGGCCATGGCTCGATGCTCGCTTACGCGACGCTTCATCTCGCGGGCTATGCGCATCCGACGATGGATGAGATCCGCAATTTTCGCCAGCTGAGCAGCCCGTGTGCGGGCCACCCGGAGAATTTCGAACTCGCGGGCGTCGAAACGACGACGGGGCCGCTGGGGCAGGGGCTGGCGACCGCGGTCGGCATGGCGATCGCCGAGCGGCATTTGAACGCGATCTATGGCGACGATATTGTCGATCATCGCACATGGGTGATCGCGGGCGACGGCTGCCTGATGGAAGGCATCAACCACGAAGCCATTGGTTTAGCTGGGCATTTGCAGCTCGGACGGCTGATCGTGCTGTGGGATGACAACAAGATCACGATCGATGGCGCGACCGACCTGTCGACGAGCGAGGATGTGAAGGCGCGCTATGCCGCCACCGGCTGGCATGTCGAGAGCTGCGACGGGCACGATCCGGCTGATATCCGCCGCGCGATCGACGGTGCGCTGGCTGACAACCGCCCGTCGCTGATCGCGTGCAAGACGCTGATCGGCTTCGGGGCGCCGAACAAGCAGGGCACCTCGGCGACGCACGGTTCGCCGCTGGGCGCCGACGAGGTTGCCGCTGCCCGCGCGACGCTGGGCTGGACGGCCGAGCCGTTCGTCATTCCGGCCGATGTCGCGGCGGCATGGGCGGGATTCGGCGAGAAGGGCAAGAGACTTCACGCCGAATGGAATGATCGCCTTGCAAACAGCGAAAAGAAAACGGAATTCGAGGATCGCCTGAGCGGCAAAATCGCGCCGGGCGATACGTTCAAAGCCTATCTCGACGGGCTGGTCGCCGAGCCGCCGAAGGTCGCGACGCGCAAGGCGTCGGAGAATGCGTTGACCGCGCTGACCGCCGATATCGCGTCGCTCGTCGGCGGCAGCGCCGACCTCACCGGTTCGAACAACACCAAGACCGCGTCGACCAAGCCGCTGACCAGGAATGACTATGCGGGCCGCTATATCTATTACGGCATCCGCGAGTTCGGCATGGCCGCGGCGATGAACGGCATGGCGCTGCACGGCGGCGTCGTGCCCTATGGCGGTACTTTCCTGGTGTTCGCAGACTATTGCCGCGCCGCGATCCGCCTGTCGGCGTTGCAGAGGCAGCGCGTCGTCTATGTGATGACGCATGACAGCATCGGCCTTGGCGAGGATGGTCCGACGCACCAGCCGATCGAACATCTCCAGTCGCTACGCGCGATGCCCAACCTGCTCGTCATGCGTCCCGCCGACGCGGTCGAGACCGCCGAATGCTGGGCAATCGCGCTGGCACAGGAAGAGCGGCCGTCGCTGCTTGCGCTGACTCGCCAGAATCTTCCTGCGCTGCGTCATGACGTCACGGAAAATCTGTGCGTCAAAGGCGGTTACCGCCTGCGCGGAGCTTCGGCGGCGCGCAAGGTCGTCCTCGTCGCCACGGGCTCGGAAGTCTCGCTCGCGCTCGAAGTCGCCGACAGGCTGGAAGCCGCCGGGCAGGGCGCCGACGTTGTGTCGATGGTCTCGACCGAACTCTTCGACGAGCAGGATGGCGCCTACCGGGCCGATATCCTGCCCGACGATGCGCTGATCGTCTCGATCGAGGCCGGCACGACCTTCGGCTGGGAGCGCTACACCGGCCGCGATGGCCTCCGCTTCGGCATCGACAGCTTCGGCGCCTCGGCGCCGATCGAAGACCTATTCAGGCATTTCGGCCTTACCGCCGATGCTATCGCACCCCAGATCCTGGCACGGCTCGGCGCGTAACGACCCAAGCCTCCACACGCAGAAAGGACTCCTCGACATGGCAGTGAAAGTCGCAATCAACGGTTTCGGACGCATTGGCCGCAACGTGGCGCGCGCCATTCTGGAACGGACCGACCACGACCTCGAACTCGTGTCGATCAACGACCTTGGCGATGCCAAGGCGAATGCCCGCCTGCTTCGCCATGACTCGGTGCATGGGCCGTTCAACGGCAGCGTCGAAGTCGACGGCAACGACCTCATCATCAACGGCAAGCGCATCCAGGTGACCGCAGAGCGCGATCCGGCCGCGCTGCTGCACGCCGCGAACGGCATCGACATCGTGATGGAATGCACCGGCTTCTTCACCGACAAGGCGGGCGGCCAGAAGCATCTGGATGCGGGCGCCAAGCGCGTCCTGATCTCGGCCCCCGCCAAGGAAGTCGACCTGACCGTCGTCTATGGCGTCAACGACGACAAGATCACCGCCGACCACCGGATCATCTCGAACGCGTCGTGCACGACCAACTGCCTCGCGCCCTTCGCCAAGGTTCTGCACGAGGCAATCGGCATCGAGCGCGGCTTGATGACCACCATCCACGCCTATACCAACGACCAGAAGATCCTCGACCAGATCCACAGCGACCCGCGCCGCGCCCGCGCCGCCGCGATGTCGATGATCCCGACCTCGACCGGTGCGGCGGTTGCCGTCGGCCTGGTCCTGCCCGAACTCAAGGGCAAGCTCGACGGTTCGTCGATCCGCGTGCCTACCCCGAATGTCTCGGTCGTCGACCTGACCTTCACGCCATCGCGCGACACGACGAAGGAAGAGGTCAACGCCGTGCTCAAGGCGGCGGCCGAAGGCCCGCTGAAGGGCGTGCTCGGCTATACCGACGAGCCGCTGGTTTCGATCGACTTCAACCATAATGCCGCGAGCTCGACCATCGACAGCCTCGAAACCGCGGTGATCGACGGTAAGCTGGTGCGCGTGCTGAGCTGGTACGACAATGAATGGGGCTTCTCGAACCGCATGGTCGATACCGCGGGCGTGATCGCCAGGTTTCTGTAAGTCGATATTTTGATGTTCCCCCGCGAAAGCGGGGGCCCATCTTCGACCATATCAGAATCGCGCGAACCGCAGCGGGCAACGAGAGCGCAGGTGATGGCCCCCCGCCTTCGCGGGGGAGCATTTCAGGATTGGAGCGAGGAAAAGTGGCGAATTTCAAGACCCTCGACGATATCGGCGACGTCACCGGCAAGCGCGTGCTCGTCCGCGTCGACCTCAACGTCCCGATGATCGACGGCGCGGTGAGCGACTCGACGCGGATTCAGGCGGCGATGCCGACGATCCGCGAGCTTTCGGACAAGGGCGCGATCGTCCTGCTGCTCGCCCATTTCGGGCGACCCAAGGGCGCGAAAAACCCGACGCAATCCCTGAGCCTCGTCATGGGCGGGGTCGAGGATGTGCTCGGCCATTCGGTGATGTTCATCCCCGAAGCCGTCGGCGAGGGCGCGAAGGCAGGCGTTGCCGTCCTGGCGCCGGGCGACGTTGCGGTGCTCGAGAATAGCCGCTTTTATCCGGGCGAGGAAAAGAACGATCCGGCCTTTGCCGATGCGCTCGCCGAAATTGGCGACCTTTATGTCAACGACGCCTTTTCGGCGGCGCACCGCGCGCATGGCTCGACCGAGGGCATTGCGCACCGGCTGCCCGCCTATGCCGGCCGCGCGATGGAGGCCGAACTGAAGGCGCTCGACGCGGCGCTCGGCAATCCGGCGCATCCGGTCGCGGCAGTCGTCGGCGGCGCGAAAGTGTCGAGCAAGATCGACGTGCTGCGCAACCTGGTCGGCAAGGTCGACCATCTGATCATCGGCGGCGGCATGGCGAATACCTTCCTGGCCGCGCGCGGGGTCGATGTGGGCAAGTCGCTGTGCGAGCATGACCTTGTCGATACCGCCAACGCCATCTTCGACAGCGCCGACGCCGCGGGCTGCACGATCCATCTTCCCTATGATGTCGTGGTGTCGAAGGAATTTGCGCCCAATCCGCCGACGCGTACCGTCAACGTCCATGAAGTCGCGGCCGACGAGATGATCCTCGACGTCGGCCCCGCCGCGGTCGAGGCGCTGGCGGACGTGCTCAAGAACTGCCGTACGCTCGTCTGGAACGGCCCGCTCGGCGCGTTCGAGACGCCGCCGTTCGACACCGCGACCGTCGCGCTCGCCAGGACCGCGGCGGCGCTGACCCGCGAAGGTTCGCTGATCTCGGTCGCGGGTGGCGGCGATACCGTTGCGGCGCTGAACCATGCCGGCGTCGCCGATGATTTCTCTTTCGTCTCGACCGCGGGCGGCGCCTTCCTCGAATGGATGGAAGGCAAGCCGCTGCCGGGCGTCGACGCGCTCAAAATCTAGTTTATCGTCGCATTGGCTTCCCCGGAGCGGGAAGCCATGCGCGCCACCGCATACCTATGCAAAGTCACGGAGAGTTTATGACGACCGCCAATGCCGAGATGCTGGAACAGATCAAATCGGGGCAGGGCTTTATCGCCGCGCTCGACCAGAGCGGCGGCTCGACGCCCAAGGCGCTCAGGGGATACGGCATAGAGGAAAATGCCTATTCGAACGAGGAGGAGATGTTCGCGCTGATCCACGACATGCGCAGCCGCATCGTCACCGCACCCTGCTTCAACGGCAAGAAGGTGATCGGTGCGATCCTGTTCGAGCGCACGATGGACGGCGAGGCGGGCGGCAAGCCGGTTCCGGCGCTGTTGTGGGAGCGCGGCGTGGTGCCGTTCCTGAAAGTCGACAAGGGACTTGAGGACGAGGCCGACGGCGTCCAGCTGATGAAGCCCAATCCGGGTCTCGATGTGCTGTGCGAACGTGCGGTCGCCAAAGGCGTTTTCGGCACCAAGATGCGCAGCGTCATCAATCTTGCCAACCCCGCCGGGATCAAGGCGATCGTCGCGCAGCAGTTCGCCGAGGCGGCGCGAATCGCGGCGCATGGGCTGGTTCCGATCATCGAGCCCGAAGTGAACATCAAGAGCGCCGAGCGCGACGCCGCCGATCGCCTGTTGCTCGAGGAGACGCTGGCCGCGCTCGACGCCTGGACCGGCGCGCCGGTGATGCTCAAGCTGTCGCTGCCGACCGAGGCGGGGCTGTTCCAGCCGCTGGTCGATCATCCCAAGGTGCTGCGCGTCGTCGCGCTGTCGGGTGGCTTCGCGCGCCCCGAGGCGTGCGTCGAGCTGGCGAAGAATCCGGGCATCATCGCGAGCTTCAGCCGCGCGCTGCTCGAAGACCTGCGCCATCAGATGAGCGACGAGGAATTCAATGCGTCGCTGGGCGGCGCGATCGACGAAATTCACGCGGCCTCGGTGGCCTGATGTGATGGGAGAGGGGTGGCAAGCCGTCGACGAGTATATTGCCGGCAAACTGCTCGGCGCCGACGATGCGCTTGCCGCCACCCTCGCCAACAACGAGAAACAGGGCCTGCCGCCGATCGACGTGTCGCCGCCGCAGGGAAAGATGCTGTTCCTGCTCGCGCAGATGGCGGGCGCAAGGCGCATTCTCGAAATCGGGACGCTTGGCGGCTATTCGACGATCTGGCTGGCGCGGGCGCTGCCCGAGGGCGGCTTGCTGGTGACGCTGGAGATCGATCGCAGGCACGCCCGCGTTGCCGCCGAAAATGTCGAGCGCGCCGGGCTCGGCGACCGGGTTGATATCCGTGTCGGGTCGGCGAAGGACAGCCTCGCCGCGATGGCGCCGGGCGAGCCGTTCGATTTCATTTTCATCGACGCCGACAAGCAGGGCAATGCCCATTATGTAGCCGAGGCGATCCGGCTCGGCCGCAGCGGCACGACGATCGTCGTCGACAATGTCGTGCGCGAGGGCGGGGTTCTCGACGCGAACAGCGGCGATCCGCGGATCGCCGGCACGCGCGCCTTGTTCGAGATGCTGCACGGCGATTCGCGCGTCGATGCGACCGCGGTGCAGACGGTCGGATCGAAGGGGTGGGACGGCTTCGTGCTGGCGCGGGTGCTCTAGAGGCCGCCGGCGAAGCGGAAGCTGAACCGATAGTCGCCGGGTTTGATCGTTACGTCGGTGCGCTTTTCGGGCCGGACCGATTCGAGCGTGAACCGGCCATCGGCAAGCTGGACCGGCTCGCCAAGCGTCGCCTCGAACGGCTGCTTCTCGCCGCTGCCGCGAATCCACACCATCTGCACCCTCACGCGGCCCGCCCAGATGCAGCGCGCGTTCATCGGGCAGCGGCTGTCCTCCAGCACCGCGACCGGCTGAACCAGCGGGCCGTCGACATAAGCGCGCTGGCCGAGCGCGACGTCGCTGCCGTCGGCAAGCGGCGCATCGCGGCCCGTCGTGGCGCAGGCCGAAAGCGCGAGAAGGGCGGCGAGGGCCGGGGCGGCGATGCGGGTCACGTTCTGCATTTGCCCGCGTCTGGCGCCATCGCTATGAACCCGCCATGACCACGACTTGCCAGCTTTACCTGATCTCGCCGCTCGACGTCGGCGGCGACTTTCCCGACCGGCTCGAAGCCGCGCTGTCCGCCGCGCCCGTTGCGGCGTTCCAGTTCCGCGTCAAGGGTCTCGACCAGCACGAGGCGGCGCGGCTTGCGGCGCCGTTGCAGGCGATCTGCGCGGCAAAGGATGTCGCCTTCATCGTCAACGACGATATGGCGCTCGCGAAGCGACTCAAGGCCGATGGCGTGCATCTGGGGCAGGGCGACGGCGATCCGAAAGCGGCGCGGAGCCTGCTCGGCCCCGGCGCGCAGATCGGGGTGACCTGTCACGCGAGCCGCCACCTCGCGATGGAAGCGGGAGAGGCGGGCGCCGACTATGTCGCGTTCGGCGCCTTTTTCCCGACAACGACCAAGGAGGTCGAGCACCGCGCCGACCCCGAGATTCTGACCTGGTGGCAGGGCTTGTTCGAACTGCCGTGCGTCGCGATCGGCGGGATCACGCCCGAAAATGCGAAGCTGCTGGTCGATGCGGGCGCCGATTTTCTCGCGGTGTCGGGGGCGGTCTGGAACCATCCGGAGGGGCCGGCAGCGGCGGTGAGAGCCTTTGCCGCGATTCTCGAAAATCAGCCGGCCGGATAGTCGCGGCCCGGCGATTTTTCCGCCTTGCCCTCGCGCGGCGGCGCGCCGTCCTTGCGCCAGCCGAACAGTCCCGCGCAGGGGGCGGGGCGCTTTGGCAGCTTGGCCGCGCTGGCACGGGACGGCTGGTCGGGGAGATCCACGTTCATCATGAAGCGCCTTTTGCGCCGGGGCGGCGGAAAGGGATTGGATCGATACGTCAAATCATCGTCGGTTCATCGGTTTTTTGCTTGTGTGGGTCGCCAAGTCACCGCAACACGGCGCCCTTGAATAGGCGGAAGGACGATTATGAACCGCGATGGCACAGCGATGCGCGAACTGACTTTACGGGCTGTCCTGCTGGGTGGGTTGCTGACTTTGATGTTCACCGCGGCGAACGTCTATCTGGGTCTCAAGGTCGGGCTGACCTTTGCGACATCGATTCCCGCCGCCGTGATTTCGATGGCGCTGCTGCGCTTCATGTCGGGATCGACGATCCTCGAGAATAATATCGTCCAGACGATCGCGAGCGCCGCGGGCACGTTGGCGGCGATCATCTTCGTGCTGCCGGGGCTGATCATGGTCGGTTACTGGCAGGGTTTCCCGATGATCGAGACGACCGCCATCACGATGCTCGGCGGGATCCTCGGCGTGCTCTTTTCGGTGCCGCTGCGCCGCGCGCTGGTGGTCGAGGCCGATCTCCCCTATCCCGAAGGTCGCGCGGCGGCGGAGGTTCTGCATGTCGGCGCGGCGAGCGCCGAGGGCGCGGCCGAGAACAAGGCGGGGCTGTCGGCGCTGCTGTGGAACAGCGTCGTCGCCGCAGCCTTTACCCTGCTCACCCAGATGAAGCTTGCCGCGGCCGAGGTGTCGCGCTGGTTCAAGGTCGGGGCTGGCGCGACCGGCGTGGCGGGCGGGCTCAGCTTCGCGCTGTTCGGCGTCGGCCACCTTGTCGGCCTGTCGGTCGGTCTTGCGCAGCTCGTCGGCATGGTCACCGGCTGGTGGATCCTGCTGCCGATCCTGACGCAGGGCGCGAGCGGCGCCGATGTCGAGGCGATTGCGAACGACGTGTTCCGCGCCGACGTCCGCTTTTTCGGCGCCGGCGTGATTGCGGTCGCGGCGATCTGGACGCTGCTCAAGATCGCCGGGCCGGTGATCGGCGGCATCCGGTCGGCGATGGCGGCGAGCAGGGCGCGCACCGCCGGCGAGGCGCTGGCGGTCGGCGAGCGCGACATTCCGATCGGCTGGGTGTTCGGCGGTTCGCTGCTGACCTTGCTGCCGATCGCCTGGCTGCTCTGGTCGGTGCTTGCGGGCGGACCGCTTGCCGGTTCGGCAGCGATTCTTGTCGCCGGCGCCCTGGTGTTCGTGATCGTGATCGGGCTGATGATCGCGTCGGTCACCGGCTATATGGCGGGCCTGATCGGGGCGTCTAACTCGCCCGTGTCCGGGATCGGCATCCTTGCGATCATCGCCTCGTCGCTGCTGCTCGTCGGCCTGCTCGGGCGCGGCGGGAGCGCGGAAGCGAGCGCGGCGATGGTCGCCTATGCGCTGATCGTCACCGGCGTCGTCTTTGGCATCGCGACGATCTCGAACGACAATTTGCAGGATCTGAAGACCGGCCAGCTCGTCGGCGCAACGCCGTGGAAGCAGCAGGTCGCGTTGATGATCGGTGTCTTTTTCGGCTCGCTCGTCGTGCCGCCGGTGCTCAACGTGCTCAACGAGACGCTGGGCTTCGTCGGGGTGCCGGGGGCAGGGCCGAATGCTCTGGCGGCGCCGCAGGCCGGGCTGATCTCGTCGCTCGCCAAGGGCGTGCTTGGCGGCGACCTCAACTGGACGATGCTGGGCTATGGCGTGCTGGCCGGGATCGGCTTCATCCTCGTCGACGAACTGCTGGGCCGTGCGCGCAAGCTGCGCCTGCCGCCGCTCGCGATCGGGATCGGCATCTATCTGCCGATGGCGGTGATCCTGCCCGTCGTGATCGGGGCGATCGGCGGCTGGTTCTACGACCGCTGGGCCGAGCGCCGCGCCAATCCCGAGTTCGCGCATCGCATGGGCGTGCTGACCGCGACGGGGATGATCGTCGGCGAGAGCCTGTTCGGCGTTTTCTACGCCGGCCTCGTCTATGCCACCGACAGCGACGCGCCGCTCGCGGTCGTCGGCGACGGATTCCATGTCCCGTCGATCTTCGTCGGCCTCGGCCTGTTCGTCGTCCTCGTGGCGATGAGCTATGCGCGGACGCGCAAGGCCGTCGCGACGACCGCGTGACGCACGCGCCGCTTGCCCTTCGCGCGCCACGCGGCTAAGGGCGCGCTCCTGTGACCGGCGCAGGCGATGCGCCGGCGGCTCTTTCCATCCTTGAACCAGCGAGTGTGCGCGATGAAAATCACCGGCGTTGAAATCCGTCCCGGCAATATTATCGAATATGAAGGTGGCATCTGGAAGGTCACCAAGATCCAGCACACCCAGCCGGGCAAGGGCGGCGCCTATATGCAGGTCGAAGCCAAGAATCTGATCGACGGGCGCAAGCTCAACAACCGTTTCCGCAGCGCGGATACGGTCGAGAAGGTCCGCCTCGACACCAAGGATTTCCAGTTCCTCTATGCCGAGGGCGACGACCTGGTGTTCATGGACAAGGACACGTTCGAACAGATCAACATTTCGAAGGACGTCGTCGGCGAGGCGCACGAATTCCTGCAGGACGGCATGGAAGTCGTCCTGGAGCTGTGGGAAGAACGCCCGATCTCGGTCGAACTGCCCGAGCAGATCGAAGCCACGATCGTCGAAGCCGACGCCGTGGTGAAGGGCCAGACGGCGTCGTCGTCGTACAAGCCCGCGATCCTCGACAATGGCGTGCGCGTGATGGTGCCGCCGCACATCACCAGCGGCACGCGCATCGTGGTCAATGTCTATGACCGCGAATATGTTCGCCGCGCGGACTAATACTCGTCGCCCCAGCGAAAGCTGGGGCCGCTAACGTTCTTGTTTGCCGATAGCGATCCCAGCCTCCGCTGGGATGACGGCTTCGGAGGAATTGATATGGCCATTTCCGGCATCATCACCGTCATGGAACGCGCCGCGCGCAAGGCCGGCACGAAGCTGCGCCGCGACTTCGGCGAGATCGAGCATCTGCAGGTGTCGCAGAAAGGTCCCGCCGACTTCGTGTCGAAGGCCGATCAGGCCGCCGAGCGCACCCTCTATGACGAACTGACCCACGCGCGTCCCGGCTGGGGCTTCCTGATGGAAGAGGCCGGCGAGATCGAGGGCGAGCCGGGCAAACCGCGCTTCATCATCGACCCGCTCGACGGCACGTCGAACTTCCTCCACGCGATCCCGCAGTTCGCGATCTCCATCGCGGTGCAGGAGCCGAAGCTGGGCGGCGGCTGGGGCGACGTCACGGCCGCGCTGGTCTATCAGCCGGTCACCGACGAAAGCTATTGGGCCGAGCGTGGCCGCGGCGCGTGGCTGCACGACCGGCGCCTGCGCGTCGCGTCGCGCCGCCAGCTGAGCGAATGTCTGATCGCCACCGGCATCCCGTTCATGGGGCATGGCGACATGGCGCAGTGGAGCCGCATCTTCGGCGCGGTCGCGCCCGAAGTCGCCGGCATCCGCCGCTTCGGCGCCGCCAGCCTCGACCTCGCATGGGTCGCGGCGGGCCGCTTCGACGGCTTCTGGGAAAGCCAGCTCAACATCTGGGATGTCGCCGCGGGCATGTTGCTGGTGCGCGAGGCGGGCGGCTTCGTCAGCGATTTCCGCGGCGGCGACCGCGCGATCGAGCGCAGCGAATTCATCGCCGGCAGCGGCGCGGTCCATTCCAAGCTTCAGAAGCTGGTCGCGGGCGCGCTGCGCAACGCCTGACGGGCCTTAGCCCTTCCATCGTCATGCCGGACCCTTCGACAGGCTAAGGACAGGCTTGATCCGGCATCCGTCTCGGCGTCGATGCTATGCACCCCGGATCAAGTCCGGGGTGACGAAGGAGGGGCGGGGCTGACCTAGGTGGCCATCACTTTTCGAAAACATACTCGCGAAAACTGTCCATCAGCGACGACCAGGTGATGAGCGTCTCGCCAAGGTTTTCGCGCGGAATGCCGGCGAAGTCGACATCGACGTCCATTTCGAGCACCGGATCGCCTTCGTCATCGCGATAGGCGCGGGCGAAGCGCTTGGTCCGGTTCCATTGGTTGAATCGGTCGAGCGACACATCCTTTGCGTCGCTGAAACCCATATAATATTGCAGGGTCTTGCAGTTCCGGTTGTCCTCGCAGTTCATGAACAGGACGAGGAATTTCAGGCCGTTCCGGTTGCTTTCGATATAGGGATCGTCGCCGTCCTTGGTGACAAGCGTCGCCGGCCAGCCCTGCGACTCGAGGATCGCCTTGATCGTCGCGGGATTCTTCGCATTCACCAGTTCGGCATGGGCTGGCGCCGCCGAGAGTGCCAGTGCGGCGGCCGCTGCGACGATGGCGCGATGAAAAATTGGTCCCATAAAAGCTCCCCAGTTTCGAAACGGGCGCCAAAGGCCCGAAATATCGACCCCTGCGCTCCGCCTATCATGAGGATAGGGGCGCGTTCCAGCGCCGTTTGTGCTTTTGGTCACAACGGCAACGAATTTCCTCGCCGCAGCGCTTGCGAGGCGCGGCTTGCTGGCCTAAAGCGCGCCCAACAAAGGGGTGGTAAACGCCTTAAAACAGACTGCGAGCTCCCATGGTCGATCTGACGCAATATCTGCCGATCCTGATCTTTCTGGTCATAGCCGTTGGCCTTTCCTCGGCCTTCGTCTTTCTGCCGATGGGCGTCGCGCGCCTGACCGGCGCGCACAAGCCCGATCCGGCGAAGCTGACCGAATATGAATGCGGCTTCCCCGCGTTCGAGGATGCCCGCAGCCAGTTCGATGTGCGCTTCTATCTCGTCGCTATCCTCTTCATCATCTTCGACCTCGAAGCCGCCTTCCTCTTTCCCTGGGCGGTCAGCCTCAAGGAAATCGGCTGGGCCGGTTGGGCCACGATGATGATCTTCCTTGCCGAACTCGCGATCGGCCTTGTGTACGCGTGGAAAAAAGGCGCGTTGGATTGGGAATGAGCAGCTCCAGCATCATCATGCCCGGCCAGATGCCGGTCGCCAGCCCTGTCGCTCCGGGAACCAACCCGGATCAGAGCTTCTTCGACGATCTCAACAGCGAGGTTGGCGACAAGGGCTTCCTCGTCACCACGACCGAGGATCTGTTCAATTGGGCGCGTACCGGCTCGCTGTGGTGGATGACCTTCGGCCTCGCATGCTGCGCGGTCGAGATGATCCACGTCAACATGCCGCGCTATGACATGGAACGCTTCGGCGTCGCGCCGCGCGCCAGCCCGCGCCAGTCCGACGTGATGATCGTCGCGGGGACGCTCTGCAACAAGATGGCCCCGGCGCTGCGCCGCGTGTACGACCAGATGTCGAACCCCAAATATGTCATTTCGATGGGTAGCTGCGCCAACGGCGGCGGCTATTATCATTACAGCTATTCGGTGGTGCGCGGCTGCGACCGCATCGTGCCCGTGGACATCTATGTCCCCGGCTGTCCGCCGACTGCCGAAGCGTTGCTCTATGGCGTGATGCAGTTGCAGCGGAAGATCCGCCGCACCGGGACGATCGAACGCTGATGGCCAGTCCCGCTCCCCTGATCGCGGCCCGCGAGGGCGTCGGCCCCGCACTGCAAAAGCTGCTAGGCGAGGATCTCATCGAGCATGTCTTTGCCGTGGGCGAGGACAGCATAACCGTGCGCCGCGAAGCGGTCGCCGGTGTGATGGTCATGCTGCGCGACGAACTCGACTATCAGCAGCTGATGGAAATCGCCGGGGTCGACTATCCCGAACGCGCCGAGCGTTTCGAGGTCGTCTATCACCTGCTCAGCGTGACGAAGAACCACCGCCTGCGCGTCCGCGTGTCGACCGACGAAACGACGCCGGTACCGAGCATCGTGCCCGTGTGGCCGGTCGCCGGCTGGCTCGAGCGCGAAGTGTTCGACATGTACGGCGTGCTGTTCGCGGGCAACCCCGATCTGCGCCGCATCCTGACCGACTATGGTTTTCAGGGCCATCCGCAGCGCAAGGACTTTCCGCTGACCGGCTATACCGAGCTGCGTTACAGCGAGGAGGACAAGCGCGTCGTCTATGAGCCGGTGAAGCTGGCGCAGGATTTCCGCAACTTCGACTTCCTCAGCCCCTGGGAAGGCGCCGACTATGTGCTGCCCGGCGACGAAAAGGCCGGCGGCACCGGCGAAGCGCCGGGCAAGGGCGCGCCGTCGCCGATGACCGCGCAGCAGGTCAAGGGCGCCGACGACAAGGCCGCCAAGAAGGCGCCTGCTCCGACGCCGAAGACGACTGAAAAGCCCGAACAGACCGGCGCGGGCGCGAAGGCGAATATCAAGGCCGCGAAGACGAGCCGCGATGGCGCCAAGGCGACCACCGCGGCAAAGGCCAAGACGCCGGCTACCAAGAAGGCGGAAAAGGCGCCGGCCAAGCCCAAGGCGCCCGCCAAGCCGCGCAAGCCCAAGACAGGAGGTGACGCATGACCGACTCTCCTCAGGTCAAGCACCACGGCAGCGATATGTTCGAAGGCTATCCGGTCGACACCGCGAACACCGCGGGCGATCAGGCGGTCACCAACTACACGATCAACTTCGGCCCGCAGCACCCCGCGGCGCACGGCGTGCTGCGCATGGTGATGGAGCTCGACGGCGAGATCATCGAGCGCGTCGATCCGCACGTCGGGCTGCTCCACCGCGGCACCGAGAAGCTGATCGAATACAAGACCTATCTGCAGGCTTTGCCCTATTTCGACCGGCTCGACTATTGCTCGCCGCTCGGCATGGAACATAGCTATGTGCTCGCGATCGAGAAATTGCTCGACCTCGAGGTGCCCGACCGCGCGCAGTATCTCCGCACGACGTTCGCCGAGCTGACGCGCATCTGCAATCACATGCTCAACATCGGGTCGCACGTCATGGACGTCGGCGCGATGACCCCGAACCTCTGGATCTTCGAGCTGCGCGAGGATTGCCTGAACTTCTTCGAGCGCGCGTCGGGCGCGCGGATGCACAGCGCCTATTTCCGTCCGGGCGGCGTCCATCAGGACGTCCCCGAAAAGCTGCTCTACGACATCGGCCAGTGGTGCGAGACGCGGCTGCCGAAGCTGTTCGGCGACGCGATGAGCCTCGTCATCGACAATCGCATCTTCAAGCAGCGCAACGTCGACATTGCGACGGTGGCGAAGGAAGACGCGCTGGCATGGGGCTTCTCGGGCCCGATGATCCGCGGTAGCGGCATTCCGTGGGATCTCCGCAAGGCGCAGCCCTATGACGCCTATGCGAAGATGGACTTCGACATTCCCGTCGGCACGCGCGGCGACTGCTACGACCGCTTCATGGTCCGCGTGCAGGAAGTCTATCAGTCGCAGCGGATCATCCTCCAGTGCATCAACGCGATGCCTTCGGGCCCGGTCGCGAGCCTCGACCGCAAGGTCGTGCCGCCGAAGCGCGGCGAGATGAAGCAGTCGATGGAATCGCTGATCCATCACTTCAAGCTCTATACCGAGGGTTTCCACGTCCCCGCGGGCGAGGTTTATGTGGCGACCGAAAGCCCCAAGGGCGAATTCGGGGTCTATCTGGTCAGCGACGGCACCAACAAGCCGTACCGCTGCAAGATCCGCCCGACGGCGTTCAGCCACCTCCAGGCGATGGACATGATGTGCAAGGGCCACATGCTCGCCGACACCACCGCGATCATCGGCGCCATCGACGTCGTGTTCGGGGAGTGCGACCGGTGACTGGCATCGGCGGCGGTTTGATGATTTGGCTCGCAGTCACAGGGCTGATGATGTGGGCCCTGGGATTCCTTATCTCGCTCGGTGTCCGTAGATTTTTGAACGGCATGCCGTTGGTTGTCGTGAGTATGTCTTTTGCATTGCTGGTCGTCCTGTTTGGAGCAGCGAGCGGAATGGCCAAGAGCGACTTTACGACGGGGTTCGCCCTCCCTTACTTCTTTTGCGCGATGGCAATCGCACTGGTCTGGTTCATGGCAATGAAATTGAGAGCGGCCCATGGCTGACGCACCCCAAATCCCCGATGAAGCCGAGGTTCGCGCGCGCTGGGGCGCTTTTGCGTGGACGAAGGAAAATGCCGACAAGGCGAAGACTATCATCGCGCGCTATCCCGCGGGACGCCAGCGCTCGGCGGTGATGCCGTTGCTCGACCTTGCGCAGCGCCAGGTCGGCGCCGAGACGCAGACGCAGGGCTGGCTGCCCGTGCCGGTGATCGAATATGTAGCCGCGCAGCTCGATATGCCGTTCATGCGCGCCTATGAGGTCGCGTCCTTCTACACGATGTACAATCTGGCGCCGGTCGGCCGCTATCATGTGCAGGTGTGCGGGACGACGCCGTGCCTGCTGCGCGGCTCCGACGACATCATGGCCGCGTGCAAGAACCGCGGGATGACGAAGGGCAAGACCACGCCCGACGGCCTGTTCACGCTGACCGAGGTCGAGTGCATGGGCACCTGCACCAACGCGCCGATGGTCCAGATCAACGACGATAATTACGAAGACCTCGACTATGACTCGATGGTCCGCATCCTCGACGATCTTGCGGCGGGCAAGCAGCCGAAGACCGGCACGCAGAACCCCAAGCGCCACACGAGCGAGCCCGAGGGCGGGCCGACGACGCTGAAGGAAATGGTCAAGGCCAACCATGACTATCGGAAGGAGTGGTGATGATGACAAACGCCTCATTCCTTCGTCATGCCGGACTTGATCCGGCATCCATCGCAGCGCTGAAGTCGTGGACCCCGGATCAAGTCCGGGGTGACGGATTGGGAGCCGCCCGATGAGCCTCGCCGACAAGGATCGCATCTTCACCAATCTCTATGGCTTTCAGCCGTGGAACCTCAAATCCGCGCAGGCGCGCGGCGATTGGGACAAGACCAAGGATCTGATGAAGCGCGGCCAGGACGCGATCATCGAGGACATCAAGGCATCGGGCCTGCGCGGCCGCGGCGGTGCGGGCTTCCCGACCGGTCTCAAATGGTCGTTCATGCCGAAGGAGCCGCGCGCCGACCGCCCGAGTTTCCTCGTCATCAACGCCGACGAATCCGAACCCGGGTCGTGCAAGGACCGCGAGATCATCCGCCACGATCCGCACAAGCTGATCGAAGGCGCGCTGATCGCGGGCTATGCGATGCGCGCGCGCGCCGCCTACATCTACATCCGCGGCGAGTTCATCCGCGAGGCCGAGACGCTCTTCGCCGCGGTGCAGGAGGCGTATGACGCCGGCCTGCTGGGGAAAAACGCGGCGAAGTCGGGCTACGACTTCGACGTCTTCGTCCACCGCGGCGCCGGCGCCTATATCTGCGGCGAAGAGACCGCGATGATCGAAAGCCTTGAGGGCAAGAAGGGCCAGCCGCGCCTGAAACCGCCGTTCCCGGCGGGTGCGGGCCTCTACGGCTGCCCGACGACGGTGAACAATGTCGAATCGATCGCGGTCGTCCCGACGATCCTCCGCCGCGGCGCGACCTGGTTCTCCTCCTTCGGGCGCGAGAATAACAAGGGCACGAAGCTCTTCCAGATCTCGGGCCATGTCGAACGCCCGTGCGTCGTCGAGGAAGAGATGGGAATCAGCTTCCGCGAGTTGATCGAAAAGCATTGCGGCGGCATCCGCGGCGGCTGGGACAATCTGCTCGCGGTGATCCCCGGCGGCTCGTCGGTGCCGCTCGTCCCCGCGGCGGAGATCATGGACGCGCCGATGGACTTCGACGGGCTGAAGGCGCTCGGATCGGGCCTCGGCACCGCCGCTGCGATCGTGATGGACAAGTCGACCGACGTCGTCCAGGCGATCAGCCGCATCAGCTATTTCTACAAGCACGAAAGCTGCGGCCAGTGCACCCCGTGCCGCGAGGGCACCGGCTGGATGTGGCGCGTGATGGAGCGCCTGCGCACCGGCGACGCCGACATCAGCGAGATCGACACGCTGTTCGATGTGACCAAGCAGGTCGAGGGCCACACCATCTGCGCGCTCGGCGATGCGGCAGCGTGGCCGATCCAGGGGTTGATCCGGCATTTCCGGCCGGAACTCGAACGGCGTATCCGCGAGAATGGCGGCGCGTTGGAGGCGGCGGAATGAAGTCCAACCCCTCTTTCCTCGTCACCCTGAACTTGTTTCAGGGTCCATGGCCGGTCGGTGCGGCAATCGCAGCGGCTATGGATAGCGATGGGCCATGGATGCTGAAACAAGTTCAGCATGACGAATTTAAGGCGAGTGCCGATGCCTAAAGTAACCGTAGATGGCGTAGAACTCGACGTCCCGCAGGGCGCGACCGTTCTGCAGGCGTGCGAGATGGCGGGGAAGGAAATTCCGCGCTTCTGCTATCATGAGCGCCTGTCGATCGCCGGCAACTGCCGCATGTGCCTGGTCGAAGTGTCGCCCGGCCCGCCGAAGCCGCAGGCATCGTGCGCGCTGCCGACCGCCGAGGGGCAGGTGATCAAGACCGACAGCCCGATGGTGAAGAAGGCGCGCGAGGGGGTGATGGAGTTTCTGCTCATCAATCACCCGCTCGACTGCCCGATCTGCGATCAGGGCGGCGAGTGCGACTTGCAGGACCAGTCGGTCGCCTATGGCCGCGGCGCGACGCGCTATGACGAGAACAAGCGCGCGGTCACCGAGAAATATATGGGGCCTATCGTCAAGACGGTGATGACCCGCTGCATCCAGTGCACGCGCTGCGTCCGCTTTGCCGAGGAAGTCGCGGGCGTGGAAGATATCGGCGCGATCTATCGCGGCGAGAATATGCAGATCACCTCGTACCTCGAACATGCCGTTGCGAGCGAATTGTCAGGCAATATCGTCGATCTGTGCCCGGTCGGCGCGCTGACCAGCAAGCCCTATGCGTTCGAAGCGCGTCCGTGGGAGCTGACCAAGACGCTGGGCATCGACATGATGGACGCGGTCGGCACCAACGTCCGCATCGACAGCCGCGGCCGTCAGGTCCTGCGCGTGCTGCCGCGCGTCAACGACGATGTGAACGAGGAATGGGCGAGCGACAAGACGCGCCACCATGTCGACGGCCTGATCCGCCGCCGCCTCGACCGGCCCTATATACGCAAGGGCGGCCAGCTCGTCGAAGCGACGTGGGGCGAGGCGTTCGACGCGATCAAGGCCGCAAAGGCGGGCAAGTCGGTCGCCGCGATCGCGGGCGACCTCGTCGATTGCGAAACGATGTTCGCGGCGAAGGCGCTGGTGAATGCGCTCGGCTCGACGCTGCTCGAAGGCCGCCAGACCGGCCTCGACTATGACGTGTCGAGCCTGTCGGCGGTCAATTTCAATACCACCATCGCCGAGGCCGAGAATGCCGACGTCATCCTGCTGATCGGCACGAACCTGCGCTGGGAAGCGCCGCTGATCAACACGCGCATCCGCAAGGCAGCGTGGAAGAAGGGCGCGAAGGTTTTCGCGATCGGCCCCGAGAAGGACCAGACCTACAAGGTCAATTGGCTCGGCGACGACGCCTCGCTCGTCGCCAAGCTGCCCGCCTCGGCGCTCGACGCGCTGAAGAGCGCCGAGCGTCCCTTGATCATCCTTGGCGGCGGCGGCCTTGCCGTTCCCGGCGTCCATGGCGCGGCGCTGGCGCTGGCCAAGTCGGTGAACGCGGTCAAGGACGGCTGGAACGGTTTCAGCGTCGTCCATATGGCGGCGAGCCGCATGGGCGGGCTGATGCTCGGCTATGCGCAACCGGGCGGCATCAAGGACATCGTGGCGGCGAAGCCGAAGCTCGCCTTCTTCCTCGGCGCCGACGAGGTCGATTTCACCGCCTTCGACAAGACGCTGAAGGTCTATGTCGGCCATCATGGCGACAAGGGCGCGCATGCCGCCGACGTTATCTTGCCCGCGGCGGCGTGGACCGAAAAGGACTTCACCACGGTCAACACCGAGGGCCGCGTCCAGCGCAGCGAGAAGGCGGTGTTCGCGCCCGGCGACGCGCGCGAGGACTGGAGCATTTTCCGTGCCCTCGCCGATGCGCTCGGCGTGTCGGTCGGCTTCGACAGCTTCGACGAGTGCCGCGCGGCAATGATCGCGGCGGTCCCTGCGCTCGGCACCGAGGGTCTTGCCGGCTACGGCTGGTCGGCGCCCAAGCTCGACGCCAAGCCGGCGAAGGGACCGATCCCGTCGCCGATCAAGGATTTCTATCTCACCAACGCCATCTGCCGCGCGTCGCCGACGATGCAGCGCTGCTCGGACGAGCTGATCCATGGCGCGGATTTTGCGGAGGCGGCGGAATGATCGCGGCTGCATATTTCAGCCCTTCTCCCCTTGCGGGAGAAGGATACGGAGCCTTGCCGCTGCAAGCGGCTAGGCGCAGTTGGATGAGGGGTTGCGCGCCGCAGGCGCGCGCGGCCGCGGAACGGTCGCTCACCCCTCACCCAGCTTCGACTAAGCGGCAAAGCCGCCAAGTCTTCGCAACCCTCTCCCGCAAGGGGAGAGGGGAAGGGGTTGCGTTCCGATGACCGAATATTTCCAATCGCTCGGCATGTCCTACGAATGGGCGTGGGGGGTCGCGACTATCGTTGGCATCCTGCTCATCGCGCTGCCGCTGATGCTCGCGGTCGCGATGATCATCTATGCCGACCGCAAGATCTGGGCGGCGATCGCGCTGCGTCGCGGCCCTAATGTCGTCGGTCCTTTCGGCCTGCTGCAGTCGTTTGCCGACGGGCTGAAAGTGTTTCTGCAGGAAACGATCATCCCGTCGAGCGCGAACCGCGGGCTGTTTCTGATCGCGCCGATCATCACCTTTACCGTGGCGCTGATGGCGTGGGCGGTGATCCCGTTCAACTCGGGCGCGATCCTCGCCGACATCAACGTCGGGCTGCTCTACATCCTCGCGATTTCGTCGCTCGGCGTGTACGGCGTGATCCTGTCGGGCTGGTCGTCGAACTCGAAATATCCCTTCTTCTCGGCCATGCGCGCGTCGGCGCAGATGATCAGCTATGAAGTCTCGATCGGCTTCATCCTGATCGGCGTCGTGCTCTTCGCCGACAGCTTCAACATGAACGACATCGTCAAGGCGCAGCAGGGCCATGGCCTCGGCTTCGTCAACGCCTTCGGCTTCAACCTGCTGCTGTTCCCGCTCGCGGTGATGTTCCTCATTTCGGCGCTCGCCGAAACCGCGCGCGCGCCGTTCGACCTGACCGAGGCCGAGAGTGAGCTCGTCGCGGGCTATCAGACCGAATATTCGTCGATGAGCTTCGCGCTCTTCTGGCTCGGCGAGTACGCCAACGTGCTGCTGATGTGCGCGCTCAACGCGATACTCTTCTGGGGCGGCTGGCTGCCCCCGATCGACTGGGCGCCGCTCTATGCCGTCCCCGGCATCATCTGGCTGTTCGCGAAGATCCTGTTCTTCTTCTTCGTCTTCAGTTGGGTGAAGGCGACCGTCCCGCGCTATCGCTACGACCAGTTGATGCGGCTGGGCTGGAAGATTTTCCTGCCGATCTCACTCTTCTGGGTCTTCCTGATCTCGGGCTGGCTGATGCTGACGAGGTACGGGTGATGAGTGCAATTTTTGCTTTGGCTGCTCAGGCGATGCCTCTGCCTATGCCCGCAATCGAGCCTCGTTGGCCGGATGAGTATCAGTGTCGCGTTGTTACCGACGAGACGGAAATATTGGAGTTCTCGCTTCAGTTGACCGGCCGGGAAGTGATGTTCGATCGTGAACTTTTCTCGATTGGCCGTGACACCGTGATCGCTCTTGCAAAGGTCGGGGTCGGACTGAAATCTGGCGACAGTTTTTCCCGAACACTGACTTCGACAGAACTACCCAATGGACAAATCTGGATTACTCAGCTCGGAACCCTTGCGGATCCTTCGACGCAGATTTTCATCAATCTCGGCGGCAAAGATCAACCTGCCGCTCAACGCCGTCCGCAGGCATCTGGCTATTGCCACGTCGCTAATCGCCAGGGCGCGAAGGAAACTACACAATGACGCTCTCCCATCTCATCAAAAGCTTCACGCTATGGGAGTTTGTGAAGGCGCACGCCCTCACGCTCAAATATTTCTTCAAGCCGAAGGCGACGATCAACTATCCGTTCGAGAAGAATCCGCTGTCGCCGCGTTTCCGCGGCGAGCATGCGCTGCGCCGCTATCCGAACGGCGAGGAGCGCTGCATCGCGTGCAAGCTGTGCGAAGCGGTATGTCCGGCGCAGGCGATCACGATCGAGGCCGAGCCGCGCGACGACGGCTCGCGCCGCACGACGCGTTACGACATCGACATGACGAAGTGCATCTATTGCGGCTTCTGTCAGGAAGCGTGCCCGGTCGACGCGATCGTCGAGGGGCCGAACTTCGAATTCGCGACCGAAACGCGCGAGGAGCTGCTCTATGACAAGGCCAAGCTGCTCGCCAACGGCGACAAATGGGAACGCGCGATCGCGGCGAATCTTGCCGCCGACGCGCCCTATCGATAAGGGCGCGCGCACATGATTCAGCTCATCGCCTTTTACCTCTTCGCGACCATCGTCATCGCCTCGGCGGCGATGGTGATTTTCGCGCGCAACCCCGTCCACAGCGTCATGTGGCTGATCCTCGCCTTCTTCAACGCGGCGGGTCTGATGCTGCTGACCGGCGCCGAATTCATCGCTATGCTGCTCGTCATCGTCTATGTCGGCGCGGTCGCGGTGCTGTTCCTCTTCGTCGTGATGATGCTCGACATCGATTTCGCCGAGCTGCGCAGCGGTTTCGTGCGCTATCTGCCGCTTGGCGCGCTCGTCGCGATCGTCCTCGCCGCAGAGCTGGTATTCGCCGTGGGCGCGTGGCAGGCGGGCGGGGTCGATCTTGCGGCGCGCGCGGCGCCCGCCGCGACCGATACCAGCAACATCCAGCAGATCGGCGAGTTGCTCTACACGCGCTACATCTTCCTGTTCGAGGCGGCGGGGATCGTGCTGCTCGTCGCGATGATCGGCGCGATCGTGCTTACCCACCGCCAGCGCGGCGGGGTACGCATCCAGAATATCTCGGCCCAGAACCGCCGCCGTCCCGAGGACGCGACGCGCCTGGTCGATCCGGGCGTCGGGCAGGGGATGGAATTGTGATTTCGGTCGGCCATTATCTCGCCGTTTCGGCGGTGCTGTTCACGCTCGGCGTGCTCGGCATTTTCATCAACCGCAAGAATATCATCGTCATCCTGATGGCGATCGAGCTGATCCTGCTCGCGGTGAACATCAATCTGGTGGCGTTCAGCGCCGCGCTGAACGACCTCGTCGGGCAGGTTTTCTCGATGTTCGTGCTGACCGTCGCCGCCGGCGAAGCCGCGATCGGTCTTGCAATCCTTGTTATCTATTTCCGCGGCCGCGGCACGATTGCCGTCGACGATGCCAACCGGATGAAGGGGTAAGCCGGTGATCCAGGCGATCGTTTTCCTGCCGCTCTTGGCGGCGCTTGTTGCAGGGCTGGGCCAGCGCGCCATCGGTCCGTTCGCATCGAAGCTGGTCACCACCGGCGCGCTGTTCGCGAGCTGCGCGTTGAGCTGGCCGATTTTCCTGTCGTTCGTCGCGGGAACGGGCGAGGCCGGCGTGACGCCGGTGCTGCACTGGGTCTCGTCGGGGGCGCTCCAGTTCGACTGGGAGCTGCGCGTCGACACGCTGACGTCGGTCATGCTCGTCGTGATCACGACGGTGTCGGCGCTGGTTCACCTCTACAGCTGGGGCTATATGGAGGAAGACCCGGACCAGCCGCGCTTCTTCGCCTATCTGTCGCTCTTCACCTTCGCGATGCTGATGCTGGTGACCGCGAACAACCTCGTTCAGATGTTCTTCGGCTGGGAAGGCGTCGGTCTGGCGTCCTATCTGCTGATCGGTTTCTGGTACAAGAAGCCGAGCGCCAATGCCGCGGCGATCAAGGCGTTCGTCGTCAACCGCGTCGGCGACTTGGGCTTCATGCTCGGCATCTTCGGCACCTTCCTGGTGTTCGGCACCGTCTCGATCCCCGAAATTCTGGCCGCTGCGCCGGGCATGGCGGGCAGCACGATCAGCTTCATGGGGATGCGTCTCGACACGATGACGATCCTTTGCCTGCTCTTGTTCATCGGCGCGATGGGCAAGTCGGCGCAGCTTGGCCTGCACACCTGGCTTCCCGACGCGATGGAGGGTCCGACCCCGGTGTCGGCGCTGATCCACGCCGCGACGATGGTCACCGCGGGCGTGTTCATGGTGTGCCGCCTGTCGCCGATGTTTGAGACCGCGCCGGTCGCGCTCGGTGTCGTCACCTTCGTCGGCGCCGCGACCTGTTTCTTCGCCGCGACGGTCGGCACGACGCAGTGGGACATCAAGCGCGTCATCGCCTATTCGACCTGTTCGCAGCTCGGTTACATGTTTTTCGCCGCGGGCGTCGGCGCCTATGGCGCGGCGATGTTCCACCTGTTCACGCACGCCTTCTTCAAGGCGCTGCTGTTCCTCGGCGCGGGCTCGGTCATCCACGCGATGCACCATGAGCAGGACATGCGCTATTACGGCGGCCTTCGGAAGCATATCCCGCTCACTTACTGGGCGATGCTGATGGGCACGCTGGCGATCACCGGCGTCGGCATCGCGGGCGTCGCGGGCTTTGCCGGCTTCTACTCGAAGGACGGCATCCTCGAGGCGGCCTTTGCTGCGGGCGGCGGCGGTCAGGTTGCGTTCTGGGTCGGTATCTTCGCTGCGCTGCTGACGAGCTTCTATTCGTGGCGCCTCGTCTTCCTGACCTTCTTCGGCAAGCCGCGCTGGGAACAGAGCGAGCATATCCAGCACGCGGTGCACGACGGTCACGGGCATGGCGACGATGCGCACGACGATCGTCACCACCATGATGCGCACAGCGATGGCACCGCGGGGTATCACCCGCACGAAAGCCCGCTGAACATGCTGATCCCGCTCGGCGTGCTGTCGATCGGCGCGGTGTTCGCGGGTATCGTCTTCCACCACCAGTTCATCTACCCCGAAGAGGGCATGGCGTTCTGGAAGGGGAGCCTCGCGTTCGACGAGCATCTGATGCACGCGGCGCATGAAGTGCCGCTGTGGGTGAAGTGGATGCCGTTCACGGTGATGGCGATCGGGCTGTTCCTCGCATGGAACAGCTATATCCGGAACACCAGCCTGCCGGCGAAGTTCGTGGCGCAGTTCCGGCTGCTGCACCAGTTCCTGTACAACAAATGGTATTTCGACGAGCTCTACACCATCCTCTTCGTGAAGCCCGCCTTCTGGATCGGCCGCTTCTTCTGGAAGAAGGGTGATGAGGGCACCATCGACCGCTTCGGTCCCGATGGCGCCGCGGCGCTCGTCGCCGGGGGGACCCGTCTCGCGGTCCGGCTGCAATCGGGTTATGTTTATGGATATGCGTTCGTGATGCTGCTCGGTCTTGTCGGCCTCGCCAGCTGGGCCATGGTGAGGTTCCTGTGAGCGGTGTTCCCATCCTTTCGTTGATGCTGGCGATCCCGACGGTCGCCGCCATCGCGTGCCTCTTTGCGGGCGACCGCAATGCGCGCCTGATCGCGCTCGCCGCGACGCTGGTCGACTTCGCGCTCGGCGTCATGCTGTGGGCGAATTTCGATATCGGCGGCGCGCAGTGGCAGTTCGTCGAGTCCGCGCCCTTGTTCGGCCGCTTCAACTATGCGCTCGGCATCGACGGCATGGCCCTGATGCTGATCATGCTCAGCGTCTTCCTGATGCCGCTCTGCATCCTGGCGAGCTGGGAATCGATCACCAAGCGGGTCGGGCTCTATATGGCGATGTTCCTGATCATGGAGGTCGTCATGATCGGCGTCTTCATGGCGCAGGATCTGCTGCTCTTCTACGTCTTCTTCGAGGCCGGCCTGATCCCGATGTATTTCATCATCGGCATCTGGGGCGGGGCGAACCGCATCTATGCGGCGTTCAAATTCTTCCTCTACACGCTGCTCGGCTCGGTGCTGATGCTGATCGCGATGATCGCGATGATCCGCGAAGCGGGCACGACCGATATCCCGACGCTGCTCAACTATAACTTCCCGCCGGAAATGCAGACCTGGCTGTGGCTCGGCTTCTTCGCCAGCCTTGCGGTCAAGATGCCGATGTGGCCGGTCCACACCTGGCTTCCCGACGCGCATGTGCAGGCGCCGACCGCGGGCTCGATGATCCTGGCCGGCGTGCTGCTCAAGCTCGGCTCCTACGGTTTCATCCGGTTCATGATGCCGATGTTCCCCGAAGCCTCGGGCGAGTTCATGTGGCTCGTCTTCGCGCTGTCGATGGTGGCGGTGGTTTACACCAGCCTCGTGGCGCTGGTGCAGAGCGACATGAAAAAGCTGATCGCCTATTCGTCGGTCGCGCACATGGCGATCGTGACCGCAGGCCTCTATGCGCTGAACCAGCAGGGGATCGAAGGCGCGCTGATCATCATGCTCAGCCATGGCGTCGTCTCGGCCGCGCTCTTCTTCTGCGTCGGCGTGATCTATGACCGGCTCCACACGCGCGAGATCGACCGTTACGGCGGGCTCGCGGTGAACATGCCGGCCTATGCGCTGTTCTTCATGCTGTTCACCATGGCGTCGATCGGCCTGCCGGGCACCAGCGGGTTCGTCGGCGAGTTCCTGAGCCTTGCCGGTATCTACGAGGCGTCGAGCACGGTCGCGTTCGTCTGCACCACCGGGATCATTCTCGGCGCCGCGTACATGCTCTATCTCTATCGCCGCATCGTGTTCGGCGAACTCACCAAGGACGGTGTGAAGGCAATGCCCGACCTCAATCCTCGCGAATGGGCGATCCTCGCGCCGCTCGCCGCCGTGGCGCTGTGGATGGGTGTCTATCCCGAAAGTTTCCTCGCGCCGATGCGCGGCGACGTGACGACGGTGGTGGCGCGCCTCGCGCCCGCCAAGCCTGCCGGTGACGCGCATCTTGCCGCGGGCAAGCCCAAGCCGGCCGCTGCGGGTCATGGAGAAGCGCCGGGCGACGCGCATCATGCGGGAGGCGTCCAATGACCGCCGATCTCGCGCTCATCTGGCCCGAACTGATCCTGACGATCGGCGGGCTGGTCACGCTGATGCTCGGAACCTATGCGGGCGATCGCCAGGTCGGGCTCTATCAGCTCGCCGCGATGGTGACGCTGGCGGCGGCCGCCGCAGCGGTGCTGGCGCTGTTCGGGACCGACGCCACGGTCTTTTCGGGCACGCTGTCGGTCGACAGCTTCGGCGGTTTCGCCAAGCTGCTGATCTATGCCGCAAGCTTCATCTGCGTCGTCATCGCACCGCGGTTCTTCAAGGATGCGATGCGCGCCGAATATCCGGTGCTGATCCTGTTCGCGGCGCTCGGCATGGGCATCATGGCGTCGTCGCGCGACCTGATGACGCTCTATGTCGGACTCGAGCTCAACAGCCTGGCCTCTTATGTGCTCGCAAGCTTCATGCGCAGCGACGAGCGATCGAGCGAAGCGGGGCTCAAATATTTCGTCCTCGGCGCGCTCGCGAGCGGAATCCTGCTCTATGGCATCTCGCTGCTCTATGGCTTCACCGGCTCGACCGATTTCGCCACGATCGCCGCGGCGCTGGGCGGCGAGCTCAGTATCGGCATCATCTTCGGCATCGTGTTCGTGATCGCGGGCCTTGCGTTCAAGATCAGCGCGGTGCCGTTCCACATGTGGACCCCCGACGTGTACGAAGGCGCGCCGACCCCGGTCACCGCCTTCTTCGCCACCGCGCCCAAGGTCGCTGCCATGGCGCTGATGACGCGTGTCGTGATCGGCGCGGTGGGGCCGGCGGTGGGCGCTTGGCAACAGATCGTCATCTTCCTCGCGCTCGCGTCGATCATCCTCGGGGCGGTGGGCGCGATCGGGCAGAAGAACATCAAGCGCCTGCTTGCCTATTCGTCGATCAACAACGTCGGCTATATGCTGATCGGCCTTGCCGCGGGAACGCAGCAGGGGGTCGAGGGCGTGCTGACCTATCTGCTCGTCTATATGGTGACGACAATCGGCAGCTTCCTGATCGTGCTGCAACTGCGCGACGACCGCGGCAACCAGATCGAAAGCATCCCGGCGCTCGCGGGTTATTCGCAGCGTCGCCCCGGCCTCGCCGCGGCGATGGCGGTGTTCCTGTTCAGCCTTGCCGGCATTCCGCCGCTCTTCGGCTTCTGGCCGAAGTATCTGGTCTTCGAGGCCGCGGTGAACGCCAACCTCGTGCCGCTGGCGGTGGTCGGTATCGTCGCTTCGGTGATCGGCGCCTTTTATTATATCGCCATCATCAAGACGATGTATTTCGACGAAAAGTCGGACACCGAATTCCCGCGCGGAACGGGCACGGTGGTCGAGGATGCGGTGATTACCGCAAGCGCGCTGTGGCTCTCGGTCATCGGCTATCTCTTCATCGGCGTCCTGGCCGCGCTGTCGGCGACCGCTGCGGCGGTGCTGTTCTGATCCCGCCGATCGAGCGGATCGCGGAGACAGGTTCGACCAACGCCGACCTGCTGGCGCGACTGGCCAGCGGCGAGCAGGTCGGCGAGGGGCATTGGCTCGTCGCCGACCGCCAGACCGCCGGACGCGGCCGTCTGGGCCGGGCGTGGGGCGATGGACACGGCAATTTCATGGGATCGACGGTCGTTCACCTGACCGCAGGCGACCCGTCTCCCGCGACCCTTGCGCTGGTCGCCGGGGTCGCGCTGGCGAAAGCCGTCGCAGCGCTGGCACCGAGCGTGACCGCGACCCTCAAATGGCCGAACGATCTGTTGATCGACGGCGCGAAATGCGCCGGCATATTGCTGGAGCGGACGGGCGCCAGCGTCGTCATGGGTATCGGGGTCAATCTGGTCTCCGCCCCCGATCTGCCCGATCGCGCCACTGCATCGCTCGCCGACAAGGGTGCGCGCCTCGACCGCGACCGCTTCGCCGAGGCGCTGGCGATTGCGATGGTGGATGCCTTGTGGACGTGGCGGCAGGAAGGCGTCGGCAACATCGTCAACGCCTGGCTGCCGATGGGGCATCCGGTCGGCACGCCGCTGCATGTTTCCGAACAGGGGATCGACGGCCTATTCGACGGTCTGGCGCCCGATGGCGCGCTGCGCTTGCGCGTTGCGGGCGGTGGGACCATGCTGGTTCACGCGGGCGACGTCGAATTACGGCCCGTGGAGGGGAATTAGGTGTCCATGCAAATTCTGCTCGCGATCGATGTCGGCAACACCAACGCCAAATTCGCGCTTTTCCGGGGAACCGAACTGCTCGCGCGCTGGCGCATCGCCACCGACGACCGGCGCACGGCCGACGAGTATATGGTCTGGCTCGACCAGCTTATGCGGATCGAGGGGCATGACCGCGCCGAGGTTGGCGCCGTGATCATCTCGACCGTGGTGCCCCGGGCGCTCCACAATCTGCAACTGCTCGCGGTCAAATATTTCGGCGTCGACGCGCTCGTCGCGGGGCGCGATCCGGTGAGTTGGGGCATCGCGCTCAGGGTCGACGAGCCGCAGTCGGTGGGCGCCGATCGCGCGGTCAACGCGATTTCCGCGCAGGCGGTCGAGCCGGGCAAGGACAAGCTCGTTATCAGTTTCGGCACCGCGACGACGCTCGACCATATCGGTCCCGAGGGCGCCTATCTCGGCGGGATCATCGCGCCAGGCGTCAACCTGTCGCTCGAAGCGCTGGTCGCCGCCGCCGCCAAGCTGCCGCGCATCGCGATCGAGGCGCCGGCGACCGCCAGCGTCATCGGCCGCACGACCGAAAGCCAGATGCTGATCGGCGTCTATTGGGGCTATGTCTCGATGATGGAGGGGCTGATCGCGCGGATGAAGGCCGAGATCGGCAAGCCGCTGACCGTGATCGCCACCGGCGGCCTTGCGACGCTGTTTCAGGAACAGGCGCACCTGTTCGACCGCATCGAACCCGATCTGACGCTGAACGGGTTGATGCACCTCTATAACCAACGGAACGGAAATATATGACGACTCCGGGCAAGGAGCTGCTTTTCCTCGCATTGGGGGGATCGGGCGAGATCGGCATGAACGCCAATCTCTATGGCTGCGACGGCAAATGGATCATGCTCGACCTCGGCGTGACCTTCGGCAGCCAGGATTATCCGGGGATCGAGATCGTGATGCCCGACCTCGAGTTTATCGAGGACCGCAAGGACGACCTGCTCGGCATCGTGCTGACGCACGGGCATGAGGACCATATCGGCGCCATCCCCTATCTTGCTGCCGACCTCGGCGTTCCGCTCTATGCCAACCGCTTCACCGCCGGGCTGATCGCGCACAAGCTCGCCGAAGAGGGGCTGGAGAAGGAGGTCGAGATCCGGGTCGTCGATATCGACGAAAGCTTTCGGATCGGGCCGTTCGGCATCCGGCTGGTGCCGCTGGCGCATTCGATCCTCGAGATGAGCGCGGCGGTGATCGACACCCCCTATGGCCGCGTCTTCCACACCGGCGACTGGAAGCTCGACGACGATCCGATCCTCGGCACGCCGGCGAGCGCAGCGGCGCTGACCGCGATCGGCGACGAGGGGGTCGACGTGCTCGTCTGCGATTCGACCAATGCCTTCAATGCCCAGGCATCGGGCAGCGAGGGCAGTGTGCGCCACGGGCTGATGAAGGCGGTCGGCGCGGCAAAGGGCAGGGTGGTCGTCACCACCTTCGCGTCCAACGCGGCGCGGCTCGCGACCCTCGGCGCGGTTGCCAAGGCGACGGGGCGCACCCTGTGCGTCGCGGGACGCTCGCTCGACCGCATTCTCGGCGTCGCGCGGACGGTCGGCTACCTCAAGGATTTTCCGGCGACGGTCGATTTCGACGAGGCGATGCGCCTGCCGCGCGACAGGCTGATGGTGATCGCGACCGGCGGGCAGGGCGAGCCGCGCGCCGCGCTGGCGCGCATGGCGGCCGACATCCACCAGATCAAGCTGGAGGCGGGCGACACGGTCGTCTTTTCGTCGAAGCAGATTCCCGGCAACGAGGTTGCCATCGGGCGGATCATGAACCAGCTCGCCGCGAAGGACGTGCTGACCGTCACCGAGAAGCAGGCGCATATCCATGTCAGCGGCCATCCGGGGCAGCCCGAGCTCGCCGCGCTCTATGGCTGGCTGCGGCCGAAGCTGGTCGTGCCGGTGCATGGCGAGATCCGCCATATGCACGAGCAGGCGCGCTTCGCGCTCGAACGGGGCGTGCCCGATACGCTGGTGCAGGAAAATGGCGACCTTGTCCGCCTCGCGCCGGGGCCGGCGCGGATCGTCGAACGCGTGCGGTCGGGCCGCCTGATCCTCGACGGCGACGTGATCCTGCCCGCCGATGGCGAGACGATCAACGAACGGCGCAAGCTCGCGCTTTACGGCCAGATTTCGGTCGCCGTGGTGCTGTCGGACGGCAAGTTCGAGGGGAGCGCGATCCAGTATCGCGGCGTGCCGGTCGAGGATGACCGCGAGAGCTTCCTCGAGGAGCTGAACGAAGCCGCCGAGCAGGCGGCGACGGGTCCGGCGCGCGACCGCGAGGCGCTGAAAGAGGCGATCCGCCTCGGCGTGCGGCGGGTCGCGACCGACTGGACGGGCAAGAAGCCCATCACCGACGTGCTGATCGTGGATATCTGACGCATGAAATGGACGTCTATCCTGGCGATCTACACGCTCTTCTGGGCCTTCAGCGCCTTTTTCGTGCTGCCCTTCCACGGCCGCCGCGCCGAGGATGACGCGGCGCCGCTGGTGCCTGGGCAGGATCGGGGCGCGCCGGCCACCGTGCGTCCGGGACGCATCCTGCTGCAGATGACGATCGTCGCCACGATCGGCTTCGTGCTTTATTACATCGCCTATGTGAACGGCTGGGCCGACCCCGATGTGCTGAGCGGGCGGGCCTGAACGGTACCCTGGATATGACGGCCTTGGAGGTGGACCTTCGTCGTGCCGCCTTTCCAAAGTTCAGTAAAGTTCAGCCTATTGCTCCGCCCGTTTTGGACCGGAGATTGCCGGACCCATCACACGTGCGTCGCTGCGGCGGCACCTGCCAGCCGGAGCCGCGGGATGAAGGCTGGCACAGCGGGATAATGTAGGAAAGAGATATTTGAGGCGGAGTCGGCTTTGGGGTGGGGAGCTGTCATTCAATTCTCGTCATGCTGAACTTGTTTCAGCATCCATGGGCTGAACTCTCGTCCCGCGCTCCTTCGAAGGAAACGGCGGACCATGGATCCTGAAACAAGTTCAGGATGACGATGCTGGAAATGTCGTGCTTTGGTCGAAAGCTGACAACCCAAGCGGGCTGCTTCAGCGCAATCAGCCCCGCAGGCGGTCGATCGCCTGCGCCAGCGCCACGTAGAGCTTGCCGATATCCGACGAGAGCAGGGTGACGCTGATCGCCGACCCGTCGCGCGCGCCCATCAGCAAGCGCAGCATCGCTTCGAAATCGTGGATGAACTGGTTCACCGCGGCGTGGAAGCCGTCGTCATTCTGGTAGAGGCGCAGGATTTCCTTTGCCTCGCCATTTTCGATCAGCTTGACCGCGCGCCGCGCGAAGACGCCGCGGTCGCCCCTGAGATAGGCGTCCCACGCCGTGTCGCTGACCTCGCTCGACAGGATCTTGGTCATGTCGATCGCGGTCGATTTGAGCGCTTCGGTCAGCACACCGACCTGCTTCGCCATCGAATCGCGGTCGGAGGCGGCGATCGCCTGTTCGGCCTCGATCGCGCGCGCCTCGACGCTGGCGCTGGTGTCCATGATCGTGATCAGCTGGCGCATCAGCCGGTCGGTTGCAGCATTGGCGGCTTCGACCGCGCGGCGCGAGGCTTCCTCGATCGCGGTGAGCTGCGTCATGATCTCGGTCTTGAACGCGGCGTCGATCGCTTCGCTGGCGGTCGCCTTCATCGCGTCGCGGGCGCCCGAGACGAGCTTTTCGAGCGTCTGGCGCGCCTCCTCGGCCGCGCTGTCGGCGGTCGCGCGGACTTCGCCCAGCGTCGCGATCATTCGTGCGCCGCCCTGTTCGGCAAATTGGTCGGCGCCGCTGCGCAGCCGGGCGAGCGCGGTGTCGGCGTCAGCGAGCGACGCCTTGATGCGATCGGCGAGCGCCTGCTGGCTGTCGGCGTGCGCCGCCATCTGCTCTTCGTTCGACTGCAGCGTCGATTTGACGGCGTTCACGTGCGACAGCGTCGATTGCGCGACGAGCTCGGAGGCTTCGAGCATCGGCTTCATTTGCGACAGCGCGGTCTGCGTCGCCTTGCCGTGCGAATTCAGGCGGTCGATCGCGTGCGGCAGCGTCTCGTCGAGCTCGCGCGTCACCGCGTCGAGCGCCAGCAGCAGCGACTCCGCCTGCGCGATCAGCTGGTGCGCCGACCCGTTGCTCTTTTCCGCCTCGGCCATGAAGGCGGCGAGCTGGCCCTTGGTGTCGTCGATCGCGCGGCCGATGACGCCGGTGCTGGACGCAACTTTGGTGTCGAGCGCCGCGAGTTGTTCGCCGACCGTCGCCACGTGCGAGCTGATCTGTCGGGCGAGCGCGTCGCTCGTTTTGCCGTGCGCAACAAGTTGGGCGCCGAGCGTGTCGCCGGCTTCGCGTGCGGCGGCGAGGCGCGCGTCGAGCAGTTCGGCCGCCGACGCAACGCTGTCGCGGAAGTGGCGCCAACTGCCGTCCATCTGCCCGGTCACCGCCGCGATCGTCGCCTTGAGGTCGTCGCGCGCGGTCGCCGAGGCCTGCGTCATCTGCGCCAGCGCGACGCCGTGTGCGTCGGTCACCTGCGACGCGACCGCGATCAGGCTCATTTCGGTGTCGCTGGCCTGTTGCCGCAGCACACCGATGGCCTCGCTCAGGCTCGCTGCCGAGGCTTCGCCGATCTGTGCGGTCTTGCCGGCTTCCTCGGCAAGCGCGGCGAGCCTGGCCTCCAGATTCGCGCCCTGCTGGTGCGCGACAAGGCCCGCCTCGCGGAAATTGACCGCAAGCCGCTGCGCGACATCGTCGATCCGCGGCAGACCTGCGAGCAGGCCGTCCATCCGCTGCATCGCCACATCGCCCGAGCGCGCGAGCTGGTCGTGCGCATTGGCGATCACCGAGGCGTTCGTCGCCAGCTTGTCGCTGCTTTCGTTGAGGCGCAGCACGGTATCGATGCCGAGCTGCTGCACCGTGCGCGCCTGTTCGCCGAGCTGGCGCTGCGCATCGGCAAGATTTTCCGCGAGGGTCCGCATCGAGGCGTTGAGCGCCATATTCTCGTCGCGGAGCGCGGCGGCGATCCGCGCAAAACGCGCCTGTTCCGACCGGCCCGATCGCAGGAGCGCCATCCAGAGCACCGCGATCAATGTGAGCGGCATCGCGATCGTCGCGAGCAGCACCGGCCATTCGGTGAAAGCGGGCGCGCGGGCAAAACGGTCGGTTCCGGCCGCAGTCGCGAAGGCGACCCAGCCGATGGCCGCCATAATCAACAGCGCGGGAGCGATCCGGTCCTTCCACGACGAGCCTGCCGCATCATGGTCGTCATGGTCCTGGTCGTCATGGTCATGGGCGGCGTGGGTGATGGCTGACATATCGAGCCAGTCGCGCTCCTCGGGAAGGGCGGTTTCAACCGCAGGCGCGGTCTCGGCCGCCGCGGCGCCCGCCTCGGCCTGCGCTTCGGCATCCGGATTGGCGGCGGAATCCCGCCACAGTCCGACGATCTTCTTTTCCCCCGTCATCCCGCCATATTAGCATCAAATCGCGTTCATGGAACGGAAACTTAACCACAATCTGGCAAGCCTGTGGAATGTCGTTCGATAGTGGCCCCCTGGACCGGTATCTTCATGCGGCGGTCGGAGACGATCCCGTGGTAGCCCGAGAGCTGCGGGAAAGCTTTGCCGCGAACACGCGCGAACTGGCCGACCTGATGCGGCGCGCGCGGTGCGACGCCAACTGGCGCGTCGCCGCAGAGCGGATGAAAAGCCTGGCCGCGACCTTCGGGGTAATCCCGCTGATCCAGCTCGCCGAAGCCGCGATCGAGGGCGTTCCCGGCGATCCCGCGATCCTGCGCGATATCAACGCGGCGATCGACAGCTTCGCCTGAACGGCTTTCGCGGGTTCAATCCCCGTTCAGCCGCCACCCGCCATTGGAAATATCGATCCCGGCCGTCTTGCCTTGGCAACGCTACGGGTCTAGCCGCGTTTTGAACCGCGGCTGACCCCCGCATGCTTCTGGCAAGGCGGCCGTTTCAGAGGAGAGATATCGATGTTCACCCGTTTCCGCCCGATGACCGCGACCGCTCTGGCCGCCGTGCTGGGCTGTGCGCTGATCGCGACGGCCACCCCCGCCGCGGCGAAGGAAAAGCCGAAGAAGGAAGAGGCCGGGCAGGGGCCGAAGGTTTCGCCGAGCAAGGCATTCATGCCCGCGGTGAAGAAGATGGGCGACGCGACCAAGGCCAAGGATGCCGCCGCTTTGCAGGCGGCGCTGGCCGAGGGGCAGGCGACGGCGACCTCGAACGACGACAAATATCTGATGGGTTTCTACACGCTGCAGCTTGGCATCCTGAACAAGGATGAGGCGACCCAGAGTCAGGGACTGGATGCCGCGCTCGATTCGGGCCTCGTCCCGGCGGCCGACCTTGGCAACTATAATTTCTATTCGGGCCGTTTCGCCTATGTGAAGAAGGACTATGTCAAGGCCGCGACGCGGTTTGAGGCGGCGAAGGCGGCGGGATCGACCGATTCCTCGCTGCCGCTGCTGCTGATGGACAGCTACCTCAACTCGGGGCGCGTCGATCAGGGGATCGCGCTCGCCAAGGCGACGATCGATGCCGAGCGCGCGGCGGGACGGGTGCCGTCGGAGGAACTGTATGTGCGTCCGGCGAAAGCGCTCCAGGCCGCGAAGCGCACCGACGAACTGCTCGACATGCTGACGCTCCGCGTCCGCGACTATCCGCAGCCCGCGGTCTGGCGCAACACCTTGTACATCCTGCTCCAGCAGGCGGGTGCCGACAAGGAACTCAACCTAGACATTCTTCGCCTGATGCGCGCATCGGGCGCGATGACCGATCGCGGCGAATATCTGGAATATGCGGCCATGGCCACCGAAGCCGGCTATCCGGGCGAAGTGGTATCGCTCGTTCAACAGGGCATCGCGAACAAGGTTTTCACCGACCGGGATGAGCGCTTTTCGCAGATCCTGAGCTCGCAGACCGAGCGCGCCAAAGCCGACCGCCCCGGACTCCTCGCCGATGCCGGCAAGCCGGTGAGCAACCCCAAGGCTGCGCGCGCAACCGCGGATGCCTTGGTCGGCATCGGTGAAATCGCCAAGGCCATCCCGCTTTATGAGGCGATCGCGGCGAGCGATCCCATCGCGCAATATCGCCTGGGCGTGGCGCAGGCGCTTTCGGGGCAGAATGATGCTGCGCTCGCCACCTTGGCGAAGGTGCAGGGCAATCGTGCGCGGCTCGCCAAGCTGTGGACGGTCTATGTCCAGACCAAAACCGCCCCGGCCGCCGTGGCAGCAGCCCCCGCCACCTGATCGCGCGGCGATACGGCACAGAAAGGGCGCCATTCCATCGGGAGTGGCGCCCTTTTTCTTGGCGTGTCGTTGCTCGGCGTGTCGGCCGCTCTCAGGTTTCGACGGGGATTCCGGCGAGCTGTTTCGCGGTGCGAATCGTCAGCGAGGTCTTCACGCTCGTCACGTTGGGCGCCGACGTCAGATGCGCGGTCAGGAAGGACTGGAAGCTCTGCAGGTCGCGCGCGACCACCTTCAGCAGAAAATCTATTTCGCCGTTCAGCATGTAGCATTCGCGAACTTCGGGAAGCTTTCCGACATAGTCCTCGAATGCCTTGAGGTCGGCTTCGGCCTGACTGCGCAGGCTGACCATCGCGAAGACGGTGATGCCATAGCCGAGCTTCGCCGCGTCGAGATCGGCATGATAAGAGCGGATGACCCCCGATTCTTCGAGCGCGCGGACGCGGCGGAGGCACGGCGGCGCCGTGAGTCCCACCATTTGCGCCAGTTCGACATTGGTCATTCGCCCGTTTTTCTGCAGTTCCGCGAGGATCTGGAGGTCGATCTGATCAAATTTCTGACTGGCCATATTTGAAACATCCGCTTTCCAAAAGAGCATCGACCATAATATTATTTCAGGCGATTGCAATTGTCCCACAATGTGACGTGGTCGACGATGGCACTTTCATGACCAGCGGATTCACGCTAGCCGGTAAACATACGCTAACCAACAAACTGGGTGTGGGGCCGGCCCGCGTGACTGCTGACTCGATGATCGCGACCATCTTGCGCCAAGCCCCGAAGGATGGCCGCGCGAGCATCGCTGCGTGGCGTCAGCTCAGCGATATCCTCGCCCAGCGCGGCAACCAGCTTGCCGGCGAAGATGTGCGCCGCGCTTTCCATGCCCTCGCTCTGCTGCGGCCGCAAGTCCCCGAAAAGATTCGCCGCGATTGCGCCGAGGCGATCGCACGTCATGGCCGTTTTGCGCCGCTGGTTGCCTTTTATGCCAATGACGTGCCGGCGGTTTCGGCGACGATGCTGAGCCGCGCGCGCCTGTCGGAGGGGGACTGGCTCGCGGTGCTCCCCGCGACCGCTGCGACGGCTCGCTCGGTCCTTGCAGGGCGCAAGGACCTTCCGCAGACGGTTCGTCGCGCGCTTGAGAGCCTGGGGGCGGGATCGGTCGCGCTGCCGCAGCCCGCAGCCGTTGCCGTCGCCGCGCCGGAGCCCAAGGCGGCCGCCGGGCCGGTTCCGGCCGTCGACGGGGCGCCCAGCCAGATCAGCGAGCTCGTCCGCCGCATCGACAAGTTCCAGTCGACCCGCACGCAGCCGCCGCCGCGTCCGGCACGCACGGGATTCCTGTTCGAGACCGGGCCCGACGGCCTGATTCGCTGGGTCGACGGCATCACGCGCGGCGCCGCAATCGGCTTGTCGATCGCCGACGCGGCGTTCGGGGGCGAGCCCGGCGCCGACGGCGCGGCAGCGGGCGCGTTCCGCCAGCGCGCCGAAATCGTGAACGCACGCATGATCCTTGAAGGCGCGGCGTCGGAGGCGGGCGAGTGGCGCTTCTCGGCGATGCCCTGGTTCGACCCGGCGACGGGGCAGTTCCGCGGGTATCGCGGCAGCGCGCGGCGCCCGCAGCGCAACGAGATGCCCTACGGCCGTCCGGCAGCCAGCCAGAATTCGGGCGATTCGATCCGTCAGCTGATCCACGAACTGCGCAGCCCGCTCAACGCGATCTCCGGCTTTTCGCAGATTATTTCGGGGCAGATGTTCGGTCCCGTGAGCAATTCCTATCGCAAGATGGCGGAGGCGATCGTGAACGACGCGGCGTCGATCCAGTCGATCATCGAGGATCTGGACACCGCCGCGCGCGCGATCGATCCGAAGCCCGCCGCGCTGGCGCCGGAGGAGGTTGCCGACCTCGGCATGGTGATGACGCGCGTCGAGGAGGATCTCGCGGCGCTGCTCGCCGACCAGCGCGTCGACCTCAATATCTCGCGCGTCGGCGGCCCCTTCCTCGCGCAGGGCGGCGACGCCAATTCGCGCCGGATGATCGGGCGGATGCTGACCGCGCTCGTCGATATTTCAGAGCCCGGAACGATCCTCGTCGGTCAGCTGGTGACCGAGCCGGGCGCGGACGACATGCTGCAATTGCGCATCGTCCGTCCGCTGGCGATCCGCTTCGCCACCGCGGCCGAACTGCTCGATCCGGGCTTCAGCCCCGAAGGCGAGGCGCCGGGGGCCGCGATCCTGAGCCTCGGCTTCTCGCTGCGGCTTGTCGACAGCCTTGCCCGCAGCGTCGGCGGACGGCTCGACATCGGACATAACGCCTTGACCTTGCATTTGCCGTCGGCCAACCCGAGAGTCGATACCGAACTCGGTGTTCAGCAGGGCGAATAGCCCCCGGGGCAAAGGGGAACGAAAGTGCAGCCCGCGGGCAGCTTTCAGACATATCCGGAGACGGCCGGGCAGATCGGCCTGGGCGCTGACGGACGCCCGCGTTTCTGGGTGACGATCGACACCGAAGAGGATTTCGACTGGTCGGCACCCTTCGCACGGAACGGCTACCGGCTCGATTCGGTCCCCTCGCTTGCCGAATGCCAGGGTTATTTCGAGCGCTCGGGGGTCGTTCCGATCTATCTTGTCGACTGGCCCGTCGTGCAGGACGACCGCGCCGTCGAGATCCTTGCGCCGGCGCGCGCTGCCGGCCGGTGCGACGTCGGGGCCCAGCTTCATCCCTGGGTCACGCCGCCGCATGAAGAAGAGGTTGGCGAGCGCAACAGCTATGCCGGCAATCTTCCTCCCGCGCTCCAGCGGGCGAAGATGGCGGCGCTGCGCGATGCCATTCGCACCCGCTTCGGCGCCGCACCGCAGGTCTATCGCGCCGGGCGTTACGGGCTCGGGCGTGATACCGCCGAGATGCTCGCCGAACTCGGTTTTGTCTGCGACACGTCGGTAAGGCCGGGTTTCGATTATCGCAAAGGACATGGGCCCGATTATCGTGGCGCCCCGCTTCGACCCTGGTGGGTGGCGACGCCTCACGGGCCGGTGCTCGAGGTGCCGGTGACGACCGTTTTCGGCGGGCTCATGGGAGCGAAGGGGGAGGGGCTCTATCACCCGATCGCGCGGAACGGCCGCTATGCCGGATCGGTGCTCGCCCGTCTCGGGCTTGTCGAGCGCATCGCGCTGACGCCCGAAGGCATTCCTGCCGAGCGCGCGTGCCGGGCGATCGACATCGCGCTCGATCAGGGAGTTCCCGTCCTCAACTTCTCGTTCCACTCGCCGTCGCTGCGGCCCGGAAATACGCCTTATGTGCGGACGGCGGCCGATCTCGACCGCTTCTATCGGTGGTGGGACGCGGTGCTCGACCATCTGGCGCGCCGCGGCGTCGTGCCGACCGATACGGCGGGCCTGCTGATGCTCGCGGCCGCGAAGCGGCCGGCATGAGCGCAACCGGCTTGCCAACGCCCGCTGCGCTCCGCTATCGCCCGCACATCCCCGGAACGGGGGCCTGTAGCTCAATGGTTAGAGCTGGCCGCTCATAACGGCTAGGTTGCGGGTTCGAGTCCTGCCGGGCCCACCATTCCCCTTGCAAATCGAAACCGATCGCTGTCCATTGCCCGCCGAAAAGGAGAGGGGAATGGGAAAGCTTCGGATGGCCTTGATCGGCGGCCTGTCGATCCTCGTCGTGGGAGCGGCCGTCGTCGGCGTGCGCACCGCGACCTTCGCGCCGGCGAATGTCGCCGACGGCCGCGACGTGAAGCTCGCGGCGGCCCCGGCCTATGATCTGGACGCGGCGGTTCGCCACCTGAGCGAAGCCGCACAGATTCGCACGATATCGAACCAGGATCCGGCCGCCAACGACGTCGCCGAATGGGACCGGCTTCATGCATGGCTGGCGTCCACCTATCCTGCCGTTCATGGCGCGATGCGGCGCACGATCCTGCCGAACCGGACGCTCGTCTATCATTGGCCGGGCAGCGATGCTTCGCTCGCGCCGGTTATCCTGATGGCGCACCAGGATGTCGTGCCGGTGACGCCCGGCACCGAAGGCGACTGGAAATATCCCGCCTTCGCAGGGACGATCGCCGACGGGGCGGTATGGGGCCGCGGCACGGTCGACGACAAGGGCTCGCTTGTCGGTCTGTTCGAAGCGCTCGACGCGCTGGCGAAAAGCGGCTTCCAGCCGAAGCGCGGCATCTATCTGGTATCCGGCCATGACGAGGAGGCGGGCGGTTCGGGCGCGATCGCCGCCGCCGCGAAGCTGAAGGCCGCGGGCGTGAAGGCGATCTATACGCTCGACGAGGGGAGCATTGTCCTGACCGACACGCCCGTCATCGACGGGCCCGCGATCATGATCGGCATTGCGGAGAAGGGCTATGGCACGCTGAAGGTCACCGCCTCCGCGCCCGGCGGGCACAGTTCGATGCCGCCCGCCGAAACCGGCGTGACGACGCTCGCGAAAGCGGTGCTGGCGATCGCGGGCAAACCATTCCCGCTCGAATTCCGCGGTCCCGGGGCGTCGATGATCGAGGCGCTCGCCGCGAAGAAGGGCGGGGCAACCAGGATGGCGGTGGCGAACCGGTGGCTGTTCGGGCGCAGCCTCAAGAACCGCCTCGGCGCCGCGCCGACGACCGCCGCGGCTTTTCACACGACCATCGCGCCGACGATGCTGGAGGGTAGCCCCAAGGAGAATGTCCTGCCGCAATCGGCGAACGCGCTGATCAACTATCGCATCGCGCCGTGGAACAGCTCGGCCGATGTGATGGCGCGCGCGAAAGCGGCGGTCGGCAGCACCAAGGTCGACCTCGCCTGGGTCAAGCCGCCGCGCGAACCCTCGCGCGTGTCGTCGACGAGCTCGCAGGGCTGGAAATGGATCGCCGCGGCCGCCCGCGCCGATGCGCCCGATGCGGTGCTGACCCCGACGCTGGTCGTTGCGGGGACCGACAGCCGGAGCATGGAGCCGGTGTCGGAGGACGTCTATCGGTTCATGCCGATGCATTTCTCGCTGAAGGAATCGGCGATGATCCACGGGACCAACGAGCATATGGCGATCGACAGCTTCAAGCGGATGATCGATTTCTACGCGCGGCTGATCGCGACCTCGACGGGATAGAAAAGGAGCTGGGTGGGGAGCCAGGATGGGAGTCATCCATCCATCTCGACAGAGGAAATTCTAGGAGTCGCTGTATTTCAACGGGTTTGTGCGATACCCTGTAGCACCTTCGCTCCGAAAAATGATACAGCCACGGCATGAAGCGACCGATCAAAAGGATGCCAGCCTACGTTTGGGCTCGGCGTGGCCACCTAAGCTTCGGAAATGGATTGCGCTCTTCTAATTGCGCCTGACGTGTCTCGGGGAACCTTTAGCCTATTTCGCAAGGGAGGTGGCGTAATCTGGGCTAGAAAGCTGGTCTCCTCGGCGTCCTCCAATGTAACTCTTATCCCAAACACGTCGATCGCCTGTGATACGCGGGACCAGATTGATATGGCGCGACCCGATGCCAGCCATTCACGGAATAGACTGGCGGCCTCGTGTCCACCCTTCGACCCGCCTTTCATTCCGGCCATATGCTGCGCCAAGCGCGTCGCGACACCTTTCCCTGCCTTGCCAAGGTATACGATATCGCGTTCACCGTCTGCACGATGAAAAACAAAGGCATACACTTGACCCCCTGAATAGGAATCGTCGCACGAATATTTCAGGAAGTCGACAGTAAGCGTGAACTCACCGACGCGCTTGAAACCGAACTCGTCGAGCACTTGCCCATGTGACATGGCAGTTATCATGAAGCTTCCATCCTTCGTCTCAAAATGCAGCGCCGTTGCGATCAAAGCGGCTGTATCTCCTTATTAGTCTACCTACCACAACCCTGTCAATTTTATGACGGTTCGTTCATTGGAAGTAGTATTAAAGGGCAACCAAGATCATAACGCGTTTGGCAACGTTTCTTCTATTTGTACGAATATCCTTGAGGCGATTGGTGAAGTTCACTCTAAGCGGATGCAACCTAAAATTAGCAAAAAGGGAGCGGGCGGCCCCCGCTCCTGCGTTTCAGCCTGCGGAAACCTGTGCCCATTCGCCGGTAGGCTCAACCGGTTCAACGGCTGCATAGATCGCGGTCGGCGCCGTTCGCCAGCAGATAATCCGCGAGCGCCGTAAGAAAGGCCACGTCGCGCGCGGGGAGGGTGTTGTTCGTCATGGGTATTGCTCCAATCGCTACCAGCCAACGGCGGCGGGTTTCAGCGATCGGGCAAACCTATAGGGGCATGAGTCGGGTGTGTGTCAAACGACACACGGTGCATGTATATTGGCAGATGTGGTAACATATGCGGGGCATCATGATCGCAATTAAAGCTCTTTGGTCTCGTTTGCGCGCCCTCACGCTCCGCCGCTGGCACGAGTGGACCGCCTTAATTTTGTTCGCAGCGCTCTCCGTGTATGCATTGTTGGCTCCACTCCTGTCGCCAACTCTTGCCGAAGCAAAATATGCACCCGCCCTTAATGCGGCTCTATCGATCGGGACTAGCGGTGTGGTGTCGTTCATCTTTTACTATGTTGTGAATGAGAGGTTGGAACGGCGGCGGGGTGAACTCGTTCGCAGCGGCGCGCTGCGCGCATATCGCGACGCTAAGAGGAACATTGCCGTTGCGATTCTCCACGCCAGTGAGAAAGGCGGGCGACACGATCTGAGCGCCAACACCAATACGATTGAGGCGGCATTGACGCCCCAGGGTTTTCGGGCACTGATCGGCGATGGACGAGAGGCCGACGAAGGCTTCTACGCTTTCCAAAACCAGATGAGTGAAAAAACGCCCGAGTTTGATGAGATCATTTTCAATTTGAGGTCGATGGGCCGCGCATTCGACCGATTGATAGACGCGGGCAGCATCGACGATGAGGACACCTACAATAAGTTTGCGCGGCTCAACGCGCTGGTTCGCCGCATTGAGTACAATGGAGCCGGTTATGACGAAAGCAAACGATTGTGCAGCTTCATCTGGGAAGTCTTTGCAGGATGGAGCATGGACAATGGATACCGCGACTATGATCCAGTCGAGCGGGCAATCGAACGATGTTAGGGGATGATATGAACATTCGCATTTTTGCGCCGTTGGTGCCAGTGGTATTGTTGACCCAATCCAGCGCCATTGCTCAAGTCGCCGGTCGCAAGGCTCCAAGCGGGTGCTTCTCTGTCGCAGAAACACACAACAGGGTCTCTATCTCGGGGCGCCTAAGGATGCAGTTGTTCCCCGGCGCGCCGAATTTCGAGAGCATCGCTGCCGGGGATGCTGAGGAGCGGACATTCATCGTCGAACTACCGTCCGCCGCATGTATCGACGATGGCGGCGATTTTGCCGATCCGACTGAAAAGTTCGTGACGGTGCAAGTGAGCGGTGGGCGAGAGAGCATGTCCGCAGTTTTGAAGGCAGCGATCGGGCGGCGCGTTGTCGTTGAAGGGGAGGGCTTCGCCTCTCACACGGGGCATCATCATACGCCGCTTGTCGTCATTGCTGAGCGAATAACCGTTGAATGAATCGGCAGTAGGCCAGAGCGCTGGGCACTGGTCACTTCACTGTATCATTTTGCTGTATCATTTTGCGCGCGACTTCATCCATAAGTCATTGAAATAATGCTATAAATGTAAATTGGTCGGGGAGACAGGATTCGAACCTGCGACATCCTGCTCCCAAAGCAGGCGCGCTACCGGGCTGCGCTACTCCCCGACCGGCCTCGCGGCCTTAGACAGGCGCGCGCGCGAAGTCCACCCGCGGGTGACCGGCAAAGAAAAAGGCGGCCTTCCCGAAGGAAGACCGCCTCTTTTCGTTTCGGTCATTGCCCCGAGGGGCTGTGACTTACTTCTTTTCTTCAGCCGGAGCAGCAGCCTTGGCGTCGGCAGCCGGAGCAGCCTTGGCGTCAGCGGCCGGAGCAGCAGCGGCGTCAGCAGCCGGAGCAGCAGCAGCGTCGGCGCCAGCAGCGGCAGCGTCAGCACCAGCGGCGGCAGCGTCGGCGCCGGCAGCAGCAGCGTCAGCGCCTTCTTCAGCAACAGCTTCAGCAGCCGGAGCGTCGGTGGTAGCTTCTTCAGCAGCCTTTTCACCGCAAGCGGCGAGGGCGAACATGCTGGCAGCAACGGCGATAGCAGCAAACTTCTTCATGATGTGTGGGCTCCCTAAAATGCCTTTCCGCGCTGGGGAAACTTTCCCGTCCCGCGAGCGGCGGGATTTAGCCGTTCCGCATGAATCGTCAACAAAAATAATTGAGATGGTCGGCGCGGGCGGAATTCTGTCATTTGACCGAAACAATCACGGCAACTCGCACTTCTCGCTGGTGGCGAGAATCACCGGAGTCGCGGCCCAGAGCACGACATTTGAACGCAACCGGGCGGGATCGACCTTGTCGGACGTGCCGTCGGGCGCGTGGTGGATGCCGGAATAACGCGTGCCATCCCGGGCCAGGTCGATCGCAGAAACACCTGCCGCGATCAGTGCGCCGACGTTGGCCCCGCCGCCGGCGGGCGGCTTCGCGCGCGCAAGCGTCGATTGCCAACCGCGCGCCCATTCGCTAACCGGCGCCCAACTCTCCCGGCCGCACGACCGCGGCCCAGCCTCTACCGGAGCATATCCATGGCCGCCCAATATAGTTTCGTGATGAAGGGTCTGACCAAGACCTATCCCGGCGCGCAGAAGCCGACGCTCAACAACCTGAGCCTGCAATTCTATCCCGATGCCAAGATCGGCATCGTCGGGCCGAACGGCACGGGTAAATCGACGCTGATGAAGATCATGGCCGGCATCGACAAGGATTTCACCGGCGAAGCGTGGCCGGGCGAGGGGATTACCGTCGGCTATCTGGCGCAGGAGCCGCAGCTCGACCCGACGAAGACGGTCAAGGAAAATGTCATGGACGGCGTCCGCGGCGTCGCCGACATGATGGACCGCTTCAACGAGATCAGCGCGCTGATGGCCGATCCGCCCGCGGACGCCGATTTCGACGCGCTCATGGAAGAGATGGGGACGCTGCAGGAAAAGATCGACGCGGTCGACGGCTGGACGCTCGACAACCAGCTCGAAATCGCGATGGAAGCGCTTCGCTGCCCGCCGGGCGACTGGAGCGTCGAGAATCTGTCGGGCGGTGAAAAGCGCCGCATCGCGCTGACCCGCCTGCTGCTCGAGAAGCCGTCGATCCTGCTGCTCGACGAACCGACCAACCACCTCGACGCCGAAAGCGTCGCCTGGCTCGAAAAGCATCTCGTCGACTATCCGGGCAACGTTATCCTCGTCACCCACGATCGCTACTTCCTCGACAATGTCGTGAACTGGATTCTCGAACTCGATCGCGGCCGTTACTTTGTTTATGAAGGCAATTATTCGACCTATCTCGACAAGAAGGGCAAGCGCCTCGAGCAGGAAGCGCGCGAGGACCAGGGCCGCCAGAAGGCGATCCGCGACGAGCTCGAATGGATCCGGCAATCCCCGAAGGCGCGCCAGGCCAAGTCGAAGGCGCGTATCAAGAGCTTCGACCAGCTCGTCGAGGCGCAGGAAAAGCGCACCCCCGGCAAGGCGCAGATCGTCATCCAGATTCCCGAGCGCCTCGGCGGCAAGGTGATCGAGGTCGCAGGCATCTCGAAGGCCTATGGCGACAAGCTATTGTTCGAGGACCTGTCCTTCACCTTGCCGCCGGGCGGCATCGTCGGCGTGATCGGGCCCAACGGCGCGGGCAAGTCGACCCTGTTCAAGCTGATCACGGGCCAAGAAACCCCCGACAGCGGCAGCGTCACCATCGGCGATACCGTGCGTCTCGGCTATGTCGACCAGAGCCGCGACGCGCTCGACCCGAACAAGAATGTCTGGGAGGAAATTTCGGGCGGCCACGAACTCATGAGCATCGGCAAGCACGAGATGCAGACGCGTGCCTATGTCGGCGCGTTCAACTTCAAGGGCGTCGACCAGCAGAAGAAGGTCGGCCAGCTGTCGGGCGGCGAACGCAACCGCGTCCATCTGGCGAAGATGCTCAAGGAGGGGGGCAACGTCCTGCTGCTCGACGAACCGACCAACGACCTCGACACCGAAACGCTCGCCGCGCTCGAGGAGGCGCTGGAGAATTTCGCCGGCTGCGCGGTGGTGATCAGCCACGACCGCTTCTTCCTCGACCGTCTCGCGACGCACATTCTGGCGTTCGAGGGCAACAGCCATGTCGAATGGTTCGAAGGCAATTTCGAGGCTTATGAGGAGGACAAGATCCGCCGCCTCGGCGACGAGGCGACGCGCCCGCACGCGACGACCTACAAGAAGCTGACGCGCTAGGGCATGGCGGGGGAGGCGGCACCGGTCTTGGCGCCCGTATCGTCTGGCGCGATCCGCATGGACGCGGACGCGCTCAACGCCTTTATGGCGGACGCCTTCCCGCATTCGAAGCCCGGCTCGCGCGGCCATGTCGTCCTGGTCGAACCCGGCCATATCCGCGCACGGATCGACCCCAATGATCAGGCGCTGCGTCCCGGCGGGCTGATCTCCGGCCCGACGCAGATGGGTTTCGCCGATATGGCGGCCTATGCCCTCGTCCTCGCGCACATCGGCCCCGTCGCGATGGCGGTGACGAGCGCGCTCAACTACCAGTTTCTGCGGCCCTGCCGCCCGGGACCGCTTTTCGCCGATGCGCACATGCTCCGCCTCGGCAGACGGCTGGCGGTGATGGATGTCCGCATCTGGACCGATGACGCCGACAAGCCGGTCGGGCAGGCCAATGTGACCTACGCGATCCCGTGAGGGGCGAAGTGATTGGTACCGATGACTGCTAACGACCGAAAGCTGACCTATCCTGCATCGTCTCTTTCATCGTCACCCTGAACTTGTTTCAGGGTCCATGGTCTGCCGTTTCCTTCGGCGCGGCGCCGGATGCAAGGCCCGGCCATGGATGCTGAAACAGCGAGGCCATCGCCGCAGCCAGCATGACGAGAATTGAAAGGCTGGAAACCACCCCGAAACGGACGCGCCTTCAATTAGCATTTTCCTACATTATCCGGCTGTGCCAACCTTCGCCCGGCTCATTCATTTTCGCGCTTGATTGCAGGTGCGGCCACGGCGCGGTGGGCCGGGCGCTGGAGTCTAAAGGAGGGCGAGGTAGCGCCGCACAGGGCTGAACTTTACTGAACTTTGGATCGTCGCGCTGCCTTCGCCCAAGCACGTCAAGCCGTCAGGCGGGCGCCACCTCCCACAGGATCAGCGCGGTCGCGTTGACATTCTCGCGCGCTTTCGCGGCGTCGAGCCGGGTCAGTTTAACGCTTCCCTTGAGCGCCCCCATCTCGATCATTGCGTCGATGACGACCACGCCGCCCGCGCCGATGTCGACGTCGATCTCGGCTGCATTGGCGAGCTTCGCCTTCGCGGTCCCGACCTGAATGCGGTGCGTGCCGGGCTCGACATCGGCCATCAGCATCTGCCCCGACTTGATCTGGCCCGTCGCCGTGCCGTCCAGCGTGACGTTCATCCCCTGCAGTGCGGCGACGAAGCCGCGGCGGGTGATGTAGATGCGGCCCTTGCCTTCGGGCGCGCGCATAGCGCGGGCTTCGGCCAGCGCAGCGGTATCGGCCTTCTTGCCGCGCTTGTTGCTCGACAGCGCCCAGACGCAGAAGGCGACGACCCCGATCAGGAACAGCGGCGCGAGGATCAGCATCGTCGTCTCGCCGATCAGGCTGCCAAGCGACGGCCCCAGAAAGGCTCCGACAATCGCGGCTGCGAAAATGATCGTCAGCCACATTGCATTCTTGCTCATCGCGTCCTCCCTGTCTGGCCCTCAGGCCGGCGTAAAATCTCCTGTCGCGTCGTCCATCACATGCAGCACCCCGTCGCTGATCGCGAAGAAGGCGCCGCGCAGTTTCAGGGTTCCGCGCTTTTCCTTTTCCTGGATACAGGGGAAAGTGCGCAGATTGGCTATGCTCACGCGCACAGCGGCCATTTCCATCGCGCGTCCTGCCTCGCGATTGTCGACGTCGGGGTGGGCAGCGCGAACCTCGGCGCCCGCGTCGTCCAGCATCGCAATCCAGTCGGCGATGAAGCCGCCGCGACCGGGTTCAGCCCCTTCCATCGAGCGGTGAAGCGCCGCGTGGCAGCCGCCGCAGAGGCCGTGACCCATCACGACGATTTCCTCGACCTTCAGAAACTGCACCGCGAACTCGAGCGCGGCCGAAACGCCGTGACGGCCCGGCGTCGTCTCGAACGGGGGGACCAGCGCGGCAACGTTGCGCACGACGAAGATTTCGCCCGGATTCGTGTCGAAAATCTGCGAGGGCTCGACGCGGCTGTCGGAGCAGGCGATCACCATCACCTTGGGCGATTGCCCCTCGGCCAGCTCGTCCCAGCGGTCGCGCTGCTGCTGCCAGCCGCCGTTCCGGAAGCGGCGGTATCCATCGATCAGGTCTGCAAAGTGAGTCATGTCCGCCCCTTAGCATAGGTAGAGAGGTTGAGAAGAGACGCGCACACGACTATGTGGGCGCCATGAACGCTCCCGCATCTACTCCCAGCCAGCGCGCGCGCAAGCCCGACTGGATCCGCGTCAAGGCTCCGACGAGCCCCGGCTATGCCGAAACGCGCAAGCTGATGCGCGAACTCAACCTGCACACGGTGTGCGAGGAAGCGGCGTGTCCGAACATCGGAGAGTGCTGGACCAAGAAGCACGCGACGGTGATGATTCTCGGCGACACCTGCACGCGCGCCTGCGCCTTCTGCAACGTCAAGACCGGGATGCCGCGTCCCGTCGATCTGCTCGAACCCGAGCATACGGCCGCGGCGGCAGCGAAGATGGGACTGACGCACATCGTGATCACCTCGGTCGACCGCGACGACCTGCCCGACGGCGGCGCCAGCCAGTTCGTGAAAGTGATCGATGCGCTGCGCCGCGAGACGCCGCAGACGACGATCGAAATCCTGACCCCCGACTTCCGCAACAAGCCCGAAAGCGCGGTCGCGGCGATCGTCGATGCGCGGCCCGACGTTTACAATCACAATCTCGAAACCGTTCCGCGGCTTTATCCGACGATCCGCCCCGGCGCGCGCTACTATGCCTCGCTGCGACTGCTCGAAACCGTCAAGCGCCGCGATCCGTCGATCTTCACCAAGTCGGGGATCATGCTCGGCCTCGGCGAGGAGCGGATGGAGGTCCATCAGGTCATGGACGACATGCGCAGCGCCGACATCGACTTCATGACGATGGGCCAGTATCTCCAGCCGACGCCGAAACACGCCAAGGTCGCCGAATTCGTAACGCCCAAGGCGTTCGATGCCTATGCGCAGATCGCGCGCGCCAAAGGTTTCCTGCAGGTCGCCTCGTCGCCGCTGACGCGGTCGAGCTATCATGCCGGCGACGATTTCGAGCGGATGCGCGCCGCGCGCGAGCAACAACTCGCGCGCGATGCCCGGCCGGGGCGGGTTGGGGCGGACTGATTGCCGCGGCACCACGAGACGCGCGAACTGCCGCACAGCGCCGAACAGATGTTCGCGCTGGTGACGGATATTGCGCGCTATCCCGAATTCCTGCCGTGGGTGATCGCGCTTCGCGTCCGCAGCGACAGCGAACATGAATCGGTGGCCGACATGATCGTCGGCTTCAAGGGGCTGCGCGAAAGCTTCTCGTGCCGCGTCCACAAGGAACGGCCGCGGACCGTGACAGTCAGCTATATCGATGGTCCGATGCGCCATCTGGAGAATGAATGGCATTTCGCGCCGCTCGAAAGCGGCGGCTGCCGCGTCGATTTCATGGTCGATTTTTCGTTCCGCAGCCGCGTCTTCGAAACGCTCGCCGGGCAGATGTTCGACAAGGCGCTGCGCAAGATGATCGCCGCGTTCGAAGCGCGCGCGGGCGAACTCTATGGCGCCGGAAGCGCGATATCCTCGGACGGTCGCAGCGCGTCCCTTTCGGGCTGAAGCAGGTCGAGCGCGAACAAAGTCGCGGCCTGGCGGATAGCGGCGCGGTCGGTCGCTTCGAACTGCACCCGCTGGGTGAAATAATCGTCGGGATCCTGGCCGCGCAGCGCGCGCGCGAAGACGACCAGGCCGACCGGCTTGCGCTCCGACCCGCCGCCGGGGCCAGCGATTCCGGTGATCGCCACCGCGACATCGGCGTCGCTGTTCGCCAGCGCGCCGGCGGCCATCGCCCACGCGGTCGCCAGCGCTACCTCGCCGAAGGTCTCGAGTATCTCGCTACTGACATCGAGCTGCCTTTGCTTCGCGTCGGCCGAATAGGTGATGAAGCCCGCCGAAAAGACGTCCGAGCTTCCGGCAATGTCGGTCAGCGCGGCGCTGACCATGCCGCCGGTGCAGCTTTCGGCGACGGCAATTCGCCTGCCCGCCGCACGGTTGGCGGCGAGGACGGCCGCGGCCAGTTGGTCGCGCTCGGCAAGGCGCGCTTCTGCGTCGAAAACCACTCTCAATTCTCCGGAAGTTCCAAGGTCGCTACGGCCTGCGCGGCGATCCCCTCGCGGCGGCCGGTGAAACCCAGCCGCTCGGTCGTTGTGGCTTTCACACTAACGCGCTCGACCGGAATCGCAAGGATTTCGGAGATCCGCGCCCTGATGGCGGCGCGGTGCGGACCAATTTTCGGGGCTTCGGCAATGATCGTCAGGTCGACATGCGCGATACGGCCATGGCGCGCTGCCACGCGCTCGCCGGCGAAGGCCAGGAAGCGGTCCGACGCCGCGCCGCGCCATTGCGGATCGCTGGGCGGGAAGTGGTCGCCGATGTCGCCATCGGCCAGCGCGCCGAGGATGGCGTCGGTGATCGCGTGAAGCGCAACGTCGGCATCGCTATGGCCTTCAAGCCCATGACTATGGGCGATTTCTATCCCGCCGATCCACAGCGGCTTGCCTGCAACCAGGCGGTGAACGTCATAGCCCATGCCGACCGCGGTTCGCATCGTTCCCGTTCCCAAAAGTCCCGCGAGGATCGCCATATCCTCGGCATATGTCAGTTTGTGAAGCCGGGCGTCGCCCGGAACGGCAGCGACGGCAATGCCAAGCCGCCGGACAAGCTGCGCATCGTCGGTCGCTGCCGCTTCGACGGCCGCGGCGTGCGCGCGTCTGAGAATGCCCAGGCGGAACGCCTGCGGCGTCTGGACGCGCGCGAGGGCGCTGCGATCGATGACCTCTCCCGCTTCGCCACGCGCCTGTTCGACCAGCGTGTCGGGAACCGGCAAGGTCGGAATCGCCGCTTCGGCGGTGTCGAGCGCCGCGAGCAGGCGGTCGATCACATCGGCCGTCAATCCGGGGCGCGCGGCGTCGTGAACGAGGACCAGCGCCTCGTCCTCCCAGTCGGCAAGCGCCTGCAACGCATGTGCCACCGATTGCTGGCGCTCGATACCCGGATCGGCAGAAATCCATCCGTTCCCGATGCTGCCCGCCGCCGCCATGACGCCACCATTCGCCACCAGTACGCCCAGTGAAATCGCCGGGTGCGCCTCGAACGCGTCGATGCTCCAGCGCAGCACGGCCTTGCCGCCGAGCGGTTCGAGTTGTTTCGGATGGTCGAAACCCGCGCGCGTACCCGTGCCCCCGGCAAGCAGGATCGCCGCGACGCGCGGGGCAGGCAAAGGCGTGGACTCGGTCATCAGCCGCGCCGGTTAGCGCAGCCGCGCCTTGCGGGAAAGCCGCTTAGCGTGTAGGGGCTGCTCAAATTTTAGGCAGTCCGAACGAAAGCTCCCCGCCATGGCGCCGCTCAGGCCCATTCAGATCGGCAACATCACTATCGCGGATCCCGTGATCCTCGCGCCGATGACGGGTGTCTCCGATCTGCCGTTCCGCAAGCTTGTGCGGTACTATGGCTCGGGGCTCAACGTCACCGAGATGATCGCCAGCCAGGCAGCGATCCGCGAGACGCGCCAGTCGATCCAGAAGGCGGCGTGGGATCCGGTCGAAGAGCCGGTATCGATGCAGCTTGTCGGCTGCACCCCCTATGAAATGGGCGAGGCCGCAAAGCTCAACGAAGACCGCGGCGCCGCGATCATCGACATCAATATGGGCTGCCCGGTGCGCAAGGTGACGAACGGCGACGCAGGGTCGGCGCTGATGCGCGACCTGAAGCTTGCCGCAGCGCTGATCGAATCCTGCGTCAAGGCGGTGGGGGTGCCGGTGACGGTGAAGATGCGCATGGGCTGGGATCATGACAGCCTCAACGCCCCCGAGCTCGCGCACATCGCCGAGGATCTGGGGGCGAGGCTTGTCACGGTTCACGGCCGCACCCGCAACCAGATGTATCGCGGCGAGGCCGACTGGGCCTTTGTCCGCAAGGTCAAGGATGCGGTGGCGATCCCGGTGATCGTCAACGGCGACATCTGCTCGGCCGATGACGCCCGAAAGGCGCTCGCGCAGAGCGGCGCCGACGGGGTGATGATCGGCCGCGGCGCCTATGGCCGCCCCTGGCTGCTCGGTCAGGTGATCGCGGCGCTGCGCGGCGAGGCCGAGCGGCCCGATCCCGGCATCGACGAACAATATGAAGTCATTACATCGCATTATCGTGCGATGATCGATCACTATGGCGAAATGACCGGCGTCAATATGGCGCGCAAGCACCTCGGCTGGTACGTCAAGGGGCTGCATGGCTCGGCGGAGTTCCGTAACAAGGTCAACCAGATCCCCGACAGCAAGGGCGTCCTCGACGCGCTCGAAGCCTTTTACGGTCCATATCTGAGCAAGGCCGCTGCGTGAGCGCGCTGACGTCGAGCATCCCGACGTTCGACCATGACGAGATCATCCAGTCGCACCCGATCGCCACGCTGCTGATCGACAAGGGCGGGGTGATCCTGTTCGTCAACGCCGCTGCCGAGCAGCTCTGCAACATCGGCCGCGCCGCGATGGTCGGGCGGGTCGTGTATGACGTCATCGGAATGGATCGCAGCTATCGCCAGCGGATGAACGACCCCGCGACCTCGGCCTTGTTCGCGCATCGCGCCGAAATCTCGATCGGTGCGCGCAAATCCGCGTTCGTCGACATGCAGATGGTCCCCTATGGCCGCAGCGGTCACCGCATCCTGACGCTTGTGCCCTCGCAGAGCGATGCCGAACTGATGGGCGGTGCGATCGGACGGTCGGGCCGCGCGGCGGGGGCCGCGGCGTCGATGCTGGCGCACGAGATCAAGAATCCGCTCGCCGGGATCAAAGGCGCGGCGCAGCTTCTCGCCCGCAAGACCGACGCGAGCGGCGAGCGTTTCACGACCCTGATCTGCGCCGAGGTGGACCGGATCACCACTTTGATCGACCAGATGGAGCATTTTTCGCGCGGGCAGCCGATCGCCTGTGCGCCGCTCAATCTGTATCAGCCGATCCACCAAGCGATCGAAACCGCGCGTGCGCGCCAGTTTCCAGGCGTTCGTTTTGCCGAGGATTTCGACCCCTCGCTGCCGCTCGTCCACGGCAATCATGACGCGGTCGTGCAGATATTGCTCAACCTGATCACCAATGGCTGCGAAGCGCTCGGCGGGCGCGACGACGGCGTGGTACGCATCGCGACGGCATTCCGCCACGGCTTGTCGATCGACAATGGCGACGGCCGCGGCCGCATCGCGTTGCCGATCGAGGTCAGCGTCAGCGACAATGGCCCCGGCGTACCCGCCGACATTCGCGGCGACCTGTTCGACCCCTTCGTGACCACCAAGCGCGAGGGGAGGGGGCTCGGCCTCGCGCTCGTCGCCAAGCTGGCGCGCGACATGGGCGGCACCGTCCAGCATATGCGCGACGGGGAATGGACCCGTTTCCGCGTCCACCTGCCGGCCGTGTCCAAGAAAGGCCGCGACGCATGACCGGCAAGACGATCCTGCTCGTCGAGGATGATCCGGCGATCGCGCTGATCATCCGTGAAACGCTGACCGGCGAGTGCGGTACGTTCGCGTCGGTCGGCAGCGTCGGCGAACGCAACGCCTGGCTTGCGGATAACCGGCCCGACCTGATCATCACCGATGTCGTGCTGCCCGATGGCGACGGCATCGACTCGCTTCCCGGTGCCGGGGTCGATCCAGAGACGCCGGTGATCGTGCTTTCGGCGCAGAATACCCTCGATACCGCGGTGCGCGCGACGGGGATCGGCAGTTATGACTATCTGCCCAAGCCTTTTGACCTCGAAGAACTGACCGCAAGCGTCCGCGCGGCGCTCGAACGCAGCAGCCAGCCGGCGGCGAAGGTCGATCCGGGGCAGGCCGACAGCCATGGTCTCGTCGGCCGCGCGCCGGCCATGCAGGCGGTCTATCGGACGATCGCGCGGCTCGCGACGAACGATCTTGCGGTGCTGATCCTCGGTGAATCGGGGACGGGCAAGGAAGTCGTCGCGCGCGCCATCCATGCGACGGGGTTGCGCCGCGCCGGTCCCTTTGTCGCGATCAACATGGCGGCGATCCCGCGCGAGCTGATCGAGGCCGAACTGTTCGGCCATGAAAAGGGAGCGTTCACCGGCGCGCACAGCCGCAACGCCGGCCGTTTCGAGCAAGCGGCAGGGGGCACGCTGTTCCTCGACGAAATCGGCGACATGCCGCTCGAGGCGCAGACGCGGCTGCTGCGCGTGCTCCAGAGCAATGAATATTCGACCGTCGGCGGCAGCCAGGCGCTGCGCGCAGACGTGCGTGTCATCGCCGCGACGCACCGCGACATGCGCACGCTCGTTGCCGACGGTCGCTTTCGCGAGGATCTGTTCTACCGGCTCAACGTCATTCCCGTGACCTTGCCGCCGCTGCGCGACCGGCGGAGCGACATCGCCGCGCTGGTGCGCCACTTCGTCGATGCCGGGCGCCATTCGGGGCTCCCCGACCGCCAGTTTGCGCCGGAGGCCATGCAATTGCTCGAACGGCACGACTGGCCGGGCAACGTCCGCGAGCTGGGCAACGTCGTCCAGCGGCTGGCAGTGCTGTCGCGCGATACGATCGTCACCCCGCGCGACGTCGAATCGGTGCTGCGCGACAGCGGCGAGGGTGCGATGCCCGCCGACCCCGTCGATCTGATCGCGCGCGCGGTCGACGACTGGGCGCGCGAGCAGCTGGCCGCCGCGGATCATGACGGCGAGATTCACGAGCGGCTGGAGGCCATCGTCGAGGCCGCGCTGCTGCGCCGGACGCTGCGCGAAGTGCGCGGAAACCAGCTCGAAGCCGCTCGCCGGCTGGGAATCAACCGCAATACGTTGCGCAAGCGGCTGGGCCAGCTCGATATCGACCCCGCACAACCCTGACGACAGGATCGGCCCGGCCCGGCAATCGGTCGCCGAAGACACTTTGTGTGTTTTCTATGCAACAGCTTTGTCGTAACAAGGCAACAATGGAGCCTGCCGCCTCCCCCCTTCAAGCGAGCGAGTCATCCGCCGCAGACGCCAGTTCGCGCGGTTGGCATTTTGCGGCGCCCGAATATTACACGCTGGCGGTGATCGTCAGCGTCGCGCTCGCCACTTATATCTTCGTTACCGGCGACGCGCAGAGCGAGCGGCTGCTGACTCCGGGACTAGTTGCGGCGATCATGATCGTCAACCTCGTACCGGCAATGACCCTGATCGTGCTGGTAGGTAGTCGCTTGGCCCGCGCCCGTGCCGAAAAGACTATGGCGGGCGGCAACGGGCGTCTGCACGTCCGGCTCGTCGCGCTCTTCTCGCTGATTGCGGCTGCTCCGACGCTGCTCGTGGTGATCTTCGCGTCGCTGCTCTTTCAATATGGCGTCGACTTCTGGTTCTCCGATCGATCGCGGGGTATGTTCGAGAACGCAGCGAATCTTGCGGAGGGCTATTATCAAGAAAATCAGCGCCAGGTGAGTGCGAACACTTATGCGATGGCGACCGACCTCGGCAAACAGCTGACGCAGTTCACGGTCGATAGCCCCGGCTTCTATAATTATTATCTGCAACAGGTTGTCGTTCGAAGCCTCAATGAATCGGCGATCATCGAGATCGGCAAGGATGGCGTTGCGCGAACCGCAGCGGCGATTGATCCCGATAAGCGCGCGGCGGAAAGCCGTTTGACGCCGACCATGGTGAGCAGGCTTAACGCAGGCGAAGACGTGGTCGTCGTCCGCCAGCCTGACCGCATTGAAGCCGCTGCGCGCTTACCCGGAACCGAAAGCGCCTATGTCTATGCTTCGCGCGATGCCAATGTGCCCGGATTCCAACAATCCGCGCGCGCCGGAGCCGTGCTGGCGGATTACAATGATCTGTTCGAACGATCGCAGCAATTGCAGCTTCAGTTCAACGGCGCACTTTATCTCGGGTCGCTGCTGCTTCTCGCGCTCGCGGTGATCGCCGCGATCGTCGTCGCCGACCGCATCGTGCGCCCGCTAGGTACCTTGATCGGGGCAACGCGGACCGCGGCGGGCGGCGATCTGTCGGTGCGCGTGACGCCGCCGGAGCGTGATGACGAAATCGCGGTGCTGACGCGCGCCTTCAACCGGATGACCGAACAGCTCGAGGGGCAGACGGGGGCGCTCGTCAGCGTCAACGAACAACTCGAAACGCGCCGCAGCTTCATCGAGGCGGTGCTGTCCGGCGTCTCGTCGGCAGTCGTCTCGGTCGATGCCGAACACCGCATCCTGCTCGCCAACGCTGCCGCCGAGCATCTGATCGGGCAGAGCGCCGGGGAATTGACCGGCCAGCCGCTCGCAGATGTCGCGCCGGAACTCGCGCGGCTGCTGACCAGCGAAGAGCATGAGGCGATCGTGCAACTGGCGCGGCGCGACGCGGAGCCGGCGACGCTTGCGGCAAAGGCGGTGGCGCAGGGCGACGGCTATGTGCTGAGTTTCGAGGATATCACGCAGCAATTGCTCGACCAGCGCCGCGCGGCCTGGTCCGACGTCGCGCGCCGGATCGCGCACGAGATCAAGAATCCGCTGACCCCGATCCAGCTTGCGGCCGAGCGGCTCCAGCGGCGGTTCGGCGCGAAGGTCGAAGGCGACGAGGCGACCTTCCGCCGCCTGACCGACACGATCATCCGTCAGGTTCACGACATGCGCCGCATGGTCGACGAATTTTCGAGCTTCGCGCGAATGCCCAAACCGACCTTCGGCGTCGAGGATGTTCGCGATATCCTGCGCCAGGCGGTGTTCCTGTTCGAGGTTGCGAAGCCCGATATCCAGTTCAGCGTGAAGACCCCGAACGAGATCGAACCGCTGGTGTGCGACCGCCGGCTGTTGTCGCAAGCGCTTACCAATATCGTCAAAAACGCTGTGGAAGCGATTGAAGAAAATTCGAAAGATTCAGAATCTCCTCCAATCGGCCATATCCGCGCCGAGCTGGACATCGGGCGCGACGATGCCATTGTCATCCGCATTTCCGACGACGGAATCGGATTGCCGGAGGCCCGCGACGCGATCGCCGAACCCTATATGACGACGCGGCAGGGCGGCACCGGGCTCGGGCTCGCGATCGTGAAGAAGATCGTCGAGCAGCATTATGGCGAGCTCGATTTTTGCGACAATCCGGCGGGGCAGGGGACGTGCGTAACGCTGACGCTGCACCCCGACCGGCTGCGACCGCTCGCGGGTAAAGGCGGCGACTTGGTGACAGGGCAGATTGAATCGGTTCCGGGGCGGATCCGGAACCGGCAAGGCAAAGAAGAATATGGCGCTTGATATACTGATCGTCGACGACGAGCGTGACATCTGCGAACTGGTGGCCGGCGTCATGGAGGACGAGGGCTATGAGGCGCGCACCGCGTCCGACAGCGACGCCGCGCTGGAAGCGATCCGCCAGCGCAGGCCTTCGCTCGCGCTGATCGACGTATGGCTGCAAGGATCGCGTCTCGACGGGCTGGGGCTGGTCGAGGCGATCAAGGCGTTCGATCCGACGTTGCCGATCATCGTCATATCGGGGCACGGCGGGCTCGACACCGCGGTCGCGGCGATCCGCCGCGGGGCGTTCGATTTCATCGAAAAGCCGTTCGAGGCCGAGCGGCTGCTGCATCTCGTCGCGCGCGCGACCGAGAGCGAGCGGTTGAAATTCGAGTATGAGCAACTTCGCGAAAAGGCCGGCCCCGCCGACGAACTGACCGGAACCAGCGCTGCGATCAACAATGTCCGCGCGACATTGAAGCGCGTTGCCGGCACCGGCAGCCGCGTGCTCATCACGGGTGCCCCGGGGGTGGGGAAAGAGGTTGCCGCGCGCGTCCTTCATGGCTGGAGCGGGCGGCAGAATGCGCCGTTCCGTGTCATTTCCTCCGCCCGGATGGATCCCGAGACGGTCGAGACCGAGCTGTTCGGATCCGAGGCCGAGGACGGCTCGATCCGCGTCGGCCTGCTCGAACAGGCGCATGGTGGAACGCTGTTCCTCGACGAGGTCGCGGACATGCCGCTGACGACGCAGGGCAAGGTTCTGCGTGTCCTGACCGACCAGAGCTTCACCCGCGTCGGCGGACGGACGATGATCCGCGTCGACGTCCGCATCATCTCGGGCTCGGCGCGCGACCTCAAGACCGAGATCGCGGAGAGCCGGTTTCGCGAGGATCTCTATTACCGGCTGAACGTTGTGCCGGTGCATATCCCGCCGCTGCGCGAACGGCGTGACGATATCGCCAGCCTCTGCGACCATTTCGTCCGGCGCTACGCCGCCGACCGCCGCGCGCCGCCGCCCGAAATCAGCGCCGAAGCAATGGCTGCACTGCAAGCCCACGATTGGCCGGGAAATGTCCGCGAACTGCGCAACGTGATCGAACGTGTGATGATCCTCGCGCCGAGTGATCGGCTGGGCCGGATCGACGCGGACATGCTGCCTGCCGAACTCGTTCGCGGCGGCACCGACATCTTGCCCGGCAGCGAATCGATCACCGCCATTCCGCTCAAGGAAGCGCGCGAGAATTTCGAGCGCGAGTATCTGCGCATCCAGATCAACCGTTTTTCGGGCAATATTTCGCGCACCGCGACCTTCATCGGCATGGAACGTTCGGCGCTGCACCGCAAATTGAAGCTGTTGGGATTGACCGATAATCCCGAAGGCGAGGGGTGACGGCTTTGCGCTAGACCTGCAGCGAGCTTTGCCGCATATTGCCGCCTGCGATGAAGGCCAGAATGCCGGAGAACCGGCGCCGCACCCGCGGTCCTACCGCCAAGAACAGGAGGCAAATGTGTCCGATAAAAATCAGAATCTCCAAGATCTTTTCCTCAACGCCCTGCGCCGCAGCAAGACCCCCGTCACGATGTTCCTCGTCAAGGGCGTGAAGCTGCAGGGCATCATCACCTGGTTCGACAATTTCTCGCTGCTGCTGCGCCGCGATGGGCAGTCGCAGCTCGTTTACAAACATGCGATCTCGACGGTGATGCCGTCGCACGACTTCGACGTCGGCGCGCTCGGCGCCGACCTTCGCGAGGCGCCCGCCAGCAAGGGAAAGGCGTTGCAGGACGTGTTCCTGAACGCGGTGCGCCGCTCCGACGAGTCGGTAACGATGTTCCTCGTCAACGGCGTGATGCTGCAGGGCGATATCGTGGCGTTCGACCTGTTCTGCATGTTGCTGGAACGCGAGCGGCAGGTGCAGCTTGTGTATAAGCACGCGATCTCGACCGTGCAGCCGAACGGCCCGATCAACCTGACCGACAATGGCGACGAGGACGGCGACGCCGGCGCCTGACCTTGGGACGATGACCGACAGCGAAGACGAAGTGACGCGCGGCGCCGCCGCGCTGCTTGTCGTGCCCGAATGGCACGCGCAGCGCCTGTCGCGGGACCTCGACGCGCGCGTCGAGGAAGCGAAAGGGCTGGCGGTCGCGATCGGACTCAACGTCGTCGCGGTGCACCCGCTGCGGCTGCGCCAGACGCGCGCTGCAACGCTGCTCGGCGTCGGTCAGATCGAGGCGATCAAGCCCGACATCGCGATTGAAGGGGTGCAGCTCGTCATCGTCGATGCGGCGCTGACCGCGATCCAGCAGCGCAACCTCGAAACCGAGTTCGGGACCAAGGTCATCGACCGCACCGGTTTGATCCTCGAAATCTTCGGCGAACGCGCCGCAACGGCCGAAGGCCGGTTGCAGGTCGAACTCGCGCATCTCGACTATCAGGCGGGGCGACTCGTGCGCAGTTGGACCCACCTCGAGCGCCAGCGCGGCGGCTTCGGCTTCCTCGGCGGGCCGGGCGAGACGCAGATCGAGGCCGACCGCCGGATGATCCGCAACCGCATGGCGCGCATCCGCCGAAGCCTGGAGGATGCGCGTCGGACACGGCAATTGCAGCGCGCCAAGCGGCAACGCGCGCCGTGGCCGGTGATCGCGCTCGTCGGCTACACCAATGCCGGAAAATCAACTTTTTTCAATCGCCTGACGGGAAGTGACGTCATGGCGGAAGACATGCTCTTTGCAACGCTCGATCCGACGATGCGCGAAATCCGCCTGCCGGGCATCGACAAGGCGATCCTGTCGGACACCGTGGGATTCGTGTCCGACTTGCCGACCGAACTCGTCGCCGCATTCCGCGCCACGCTGGAGGAGGTCACCACTGCCGACCTGATCGTTCATGTCCGCGACATCGTGCATCCCGACAGCGACGCGCAATATGACGATGTGCGGGCGATCCTCGACTCACTCGGCGTCAATGGACCGCGCGACGGGGAGGGGGAGGACGCTCCCGATGCGGTTCCGCAAATCGAAGTCTGGAACAAGATCGACACCGCCGACGCCGACCGCCGTGCGCAGATCGAAGAGATGGCGGCGCGGCGTCCCGACGTCGCGATCATCTCGGCTGTTACCGGCGAAGGCGTGGAGGCGGCCCGCACGCTCATGGCGTCGCAACTGACCGCGCAGCACAAGGTGGAGCGCGTCTTCCTTCGTTTCGATCAGGGCGAGGCGATGGCCTGGCTCCACGCGCGCGGCGAGGTGCTGTCCGACCAACCCGAGGGCGAGGGGCATGTGCTCACGGTGCGCCTGGACCCGGCCGATCGCGCACGGTTCGAGCGGCTGTGGCCGTCGAGCGTCGTCCAGGGTCAGAGCCCCGGGAGCGCTCCGACGCCTTGACCGCCTGCCAATGCGTTTCGAGCGTATCGAGCGGCAGTTTCCCAATATCGGGTCCAGCACGGTCCTCGACAGCCTGGAATCGGCGTGCGAATTTGTCGTTGGCGGCGCGCAGCGCGCTTTCGGCATCGACACCAAGATGGCGGGCATAATTGACGACCGCGAACAGCAGGTCGCCGATCTCCTCGGCGCGCGCCGCCTCGTCGGTGGCTGTCGCGACTTCAGCGAGTTCTTCGGCGATCTTCTCGCGCGGCCCGTCGGCGTCGGGCCAATCGAAACCGACGCGCGCGGCGCGGCCCTGGAGTTTCTGCGCCCGCAACAGGGCCGGCAGCGAAAGCGCGACGCCGTCGAGCGCGCTCTTGGGGCCATCCGATGCGCGTTCGGCCGCCTTGATCGTTTCCCATTGGACACGCACATCGGCGGTCGTGGCGTCACCGAAGATGTGGGGGTGCCGGCGCTCCATCTTGTCGCTGATCGCGGTCGCGACATCGTCGAAGCCGAACAGGCCTTCGTCGGTTGCGATCTGGCTGTGAAAGACGACCTGGAGCAAGAGGTCGCCAAGCTCGTCGCAGATCGCGACGGGGTCACCGCCGGCAATGGCGTCGGCAACCTCATAGGCTTCCTCGATCGTGTAAGGCGCGATCGTCGAGAAATCCTGGGCAAGATCCCATTCGCATCCACCGTCGGGGTCGCGCAGTTTTGCCATGACGGCAAGCAGGCGGTCGATGGGGGACTGGACCGAGGGGGGCGCGGGTTCGCTCATCTATATATCCGATAATATATATTATGTTAAATTAAGTTGCAGGGGAGTAGAGGAACTTAGCCCCCTCGCGCCACTTGAAAGGTCCAGATCGCCAGGAATACCAGCGCAAAGATCGCCCCCCACGCGAGCGCCATCTTGATGCCATCGGCCAGCTTGATCCGGCGCGCGACGAGCGCGCTGATCACCAGCGTCAGCGCGCCGGCGAACCAGATCAGCTCAACCGTCGTGTCGCCGCTCATAATTGAACCTCCAGCCCGTCGTAGCCGGGTTCGACCCCCGGCGGCAGTTCGGCCGCAAGGTCGTCGTAATCCATCGTGTTGTCCATATGGGTGATGATAGCGCGCGGATTGCCGACCTTGGCAAGTCCCTCGAGGCTCATCGCCAAATGCGGATGCGTCGGGTGCGGATAACGGCGGAGCGCGTCGATGACGAACAGGTCGACCCCCTGAAAGAAATTGACCATCTCGTCCGTAAATTTAGAGAAATCAGTAGCGTAGCCTATTTTGTGCGCACCGTCGCTGAAGATGAGCCCGGTCGCTTTGATCGGACCGTGCGGCATTTCCAGCGCCGAGACTTCGATCGGGCCGATCGATTGATGGTCGTGAAGGTCGATCGGATCGACCGACGCCGGATAGCCGGCATTTCCGGCGAAGGCGTAGGTGAAACGCCACTTCAGAATGTCGAGCACATGGTCGCGGGCATAGACCGGCACCGGCGAACGCCGCAGATGCATCACCTGGCGCAGGTCGTCGAGCCCGTGCGTATGGTCGGCATGTTCGTGCGTCCAGATCACCGCGTCGATCTCGCCGACACCCGCGTCGAGCAGCTGGAGCCGCATGTCGGGACTTGTATCGACGAGAATACGAAAGCCGCCCAGCGACACCATGATCGAAGCGCGACTGCGCAGGTTGCGCGGATTGTCGGGATCGCACGCGCCCCAGTCGTTGCCGATCCGCGGCACGCCTGAGGACGTCCCGCAGCCAAGAATTCTCAACTTCATGAGTGCCGTGAGATCATGGCAGGGCCTTGTTGAAAAGCGCGTAGAAATTGTCGCTGGTCGCGGCGGCCAAGGCATCGCGATCCTCGCCGCGCAGTGCGGCGAGAAAAGCCAGCGTATCGGCGACAAAAGCCGGCTCGCCAGTCTTGCCGCGATGCGGGACGGGGGCCAGGAAGGGGGAATCGGTTTCGATCAGCAGCCGGTCCTGCGGCAGCCATTTTGCGGTTGCCTGGAGGTCGGCGGCGTTCTTGAACGTCACGATGCCTGATATCGAGATAAAGAGCCCGAGGTCGAGCGCCTTTCGTGCGAAATCGTCGCTGGCGGTGAAACAGTGGATGACGCCTGGGAAAGTCGCCCTGCCCATCTCCTCGCCGAGCAACGCGAGCGTGTCGTCTTCGGCATCGCGCGTGTGGACGATCACCGGCAGGCCGGTTTCCTGCGATGCATGGATGTGACGGCGGAAACTGTCCTGCTGCCGCATGCGGTCGCTCTTGTCGTAATAATAGTCGAGCCCGGTCTCGCCGATCCCGATCACGCGCGGATGCGCCGCGCGAGCAACCAGCTTTGCGGTATCGACGTCGGGATGATGATCGGCATCGTGCGGATGGATCCCGACGCTCGCCCAGACGTCCTCATTCGCTTCGGCGGCGGCGAGCACATCGTCCCATTCGCTCTCGCGCGTCGCGATGTTGAGCATCGCGGTGACTCCCCTCTCCCGCGCGCGCGCCAGCACCTCGCCCTGTTGCTCGGCGAGCCCCTTGTAATTGAGGTGGCAGTGCGAATCGACGAGCATCAGCCCTCCCCCTCTCCTTCCGGCAGTTCGAGCCGCGGGAAGATGGGAACGGGCTGGCCAATGGTGAAACCGCCGGCGGCGAGCTTGACGAACCAATCCTTGTCCGCAAGCGCCGCGAAATCGCGCGCGTCGGCGGCAATGCCCATCTGGTCGAGCAATCTGTCGGCGGCGTCAGGGACGACCGGACGGATCGCGATTGCGAGATCGCGCACGACCATAAACAATGTCATCAGGACCGCGGTCATGCGTTCGGGATCTGTCTTTTTGAGCGCCCAAGGTGCTTGTTCGTCGACATATTGGTTGCAAGCGAACACTGCTCGCATCCAAGCCTCTATTCCGACGGAAAAGCTCAAGTTCTCGAATTCTCTGGGCAATTCGGTTTGGGTGGAAATCATGACTTTTGTTGCCAGCTCATTGTCTGCACCTGCTGGAGAAAATATCGAAATTTTTCCATCCAAATTCTTGAAAATCATCGACAAGCTGCGCTGTGCGAGATTGCCGAAGCTGTTCGCCAAATCGGCATTCGCGGTGCGGACGATCGCCTCGGCCGAATAGCTGCCGTCCTGACCGAAACTGACTTCGCGAAGCAGATAATAGCGAAGCGCGTCGACCCCGAACCGTTCGGCAAGCTCCATCGGATCGACGACATTGCCGAGCGACTTCGACATCTTTTCGCCGCGGTTGAGCAGGAAGCCGTGACCGAATACCTGCTTGGGCAGGGGCAGATTGGCGCTCATCAGGAAGGCCGGCCAGTAAACCGTATGAAAACGCACGATATCCTTGCCGATCATATGGATATTCGCGGGCCAGAATTTGCCCCACTCGCCGTCGAGGTCGGGATAGCCGAGCGCCGACATATAAGTGGTGAGAGCATCGACCCAGACATACATGACATGCCCCGGCGAGCCCGGCACCGGCACGCCCCAGTCGAAGCTGGTGCGCGAGACGCTGAGATCCTTGAGCCCGCCCTCGACGAAGCGCAGCACCTCGTTGCGGCGGCTTTCGGGGCGGATGAAGTCGGGGTTTTCATTATAGAGCGCGAGCAGTTTGTCCTGATAGGCGGACAGTCGGAAGAACCAGCTTTCCTCGACGGTCCATTCCACCGGTGTGCCCTGCGGCGAGAGCTTGCTCTCCCCTTCCCCCTGCACGAGTTCGCTTTCGTCGTAGAAGGCCTCGTCGCGGACCGAATACCAGCCCTCGTAGCGGTCGAGATAAAGATCGCCATTCGCTTCCATCGCGCGCCATAGCGCCTGCGATGCCGCATGGTGCGCGGGGTCCGATGTGCGCATGAAATGATCGAAACTGATATTCAGTTTTCTGTACATCTCACGGAAATATCCCGACATTTCATCGGCGAGCTCGATCGTGGGGCGCCCTTGGTCGCGTGCCGTCTGGTACATTTTCAGGCCGTGCTCGTCGGTGCCCGTCGTCAGCCGCACGTCGCGCCCGCGCATCCGCTGAAAGCGCGCCATCACGTCGGTCGCAATGGCCTCATAGGCGTGGCCGATGTGCGGGCGGCCGTTGGGGTAGCTGATCGCGGTGGTGATATAGAAAGGATCGGACATGCGCGCGCCTTAGCGGGTGGCGCGCGCGAGGGGAAGCGTCAGCGCGCGGGCTGGGCTTCGCGGGGCGCGAGTTCAGCGAGACAGTTGCCGATTTCGAAGCCGACCATGGCGCCGTCGTATGAGCCGCGGATCGCGTCGCGCACTGTGCGCTGGACCCTGTCCCACTGCGCGAGGACCGGTGCGATCTCGGCAATGGGGCGCTCGCGGGCGATCCGCGCGAGCAGGCCGGGGACGATGTCGATCACCAGTTCGAGCCGCTCGCGGTTGCTCGACCCGCCGACCTCCCGCGCCAGCGCGTCGCGGAGGCGGTTGCCGGGGTCGCCAGTGGTCGCGATCGCGAGTAATTTCTTCTCCAGCGCCGCGACGTCGCTGTCGATCAGCGCCAGCGCCTTGCCCGGAACACCGCCGGACGCCGTGACGATCGCGCGCACCTCGGCCATATCGAGCATCGGGCGCAGATCGTGCAGCCACGATGTCATGACGTCACGCCCAACCGGTTGAAAACGCAAGATTCTGCACCGTGACCTTATGGTTGGCAGCAAGCGTCCGGGCGAATGGCTGACGAGCAGGAACAAGGTTCGCGCGGGCGGCTCCTCAAGCGTTTTGAGCAACGCATTGGCCCCGTCGGTTTCGAGATCGTCGACCGCGTCGATGATGACCACACGCCATTCGCCGAGCGAGAGCGAGAGGTGCAGGCGCCGGATCATTCCGCGCACCTGGTCGATCGTGATATTGCGCGCGAGCTCCTTGCCCTTGTCTTTGGGTTGGCGCGTCAGATGGATGATCTCGGGATGGTTGCCCGCATTGACCAACCGGCTCGCCGCGCTGTCGCCGGGGTCGTCCAGCGTCGTCGCGTCACCGCTGCGTCCATGGGTGACAAGGAAACGGGCGACCCGCATGGCGAAGCTGCCCTTCCCCATGCCCTGCGGCCCCGCGAGCAGCCAGGCGTGATGCAGCCGGTCGGCCTGCCACGCCTCCAGAAAGGCGGCTTCCGCATCCGCTTGGCCGATCATGGCAGCCATTCGGTGAGTTCGGCGAGGATCGCGGCGGTCACCGCGTCGGCGGGCGCATCGGCGACGACGACCCGCCAGCGCGCGGGTTCGGCGGCCGCCATTTCGAGGAAGCGCGCGTTGAGGCGCATCTGATAGTCGGCGGGCTTGCTGCCCATGCGATCGGCACCGGCGGCGTCGCGGACCGCAAGCCGCCGTGCGGCTTCGTCGGCGCCGACCGTGAGAAGGAAGGTGCGGTCGGGCATCAGTCCTAGCGAGCCAAAAGCATGGAGCGCCAGGATATCGGCGTCGGTGATGCCGCCGCCGCCGCCCTGATAGGCGCGCGACGAATCGATGAAACGGTCGCACAAGACCCACGCGCCGCGATCGAGCGCCGGACGGATCGTGCGGGCAACATGGTCGGCGCGCGCGGCGGCAAAGAGCAAGGCTTCGCTCCTCGCATCCCAACGGTCGTCATTCCCTTCCATCAGCAGCGTGCGGACCGCCTCGGCGCCCGCGCTACCACCTGGCTCGCGCGTCGCGACGACCTCAAGTCCGCGCTCCGCCAGCGCGGCAGCGAGAGCGCGGATCTGGGTAGACTTGCCGACTCCTTCCCCGCCCTCGAGCGTGATGAAGCGCCCGCTCACCAGCCGGTCAACCGGTAGAAACCTGTCCGCAACCGGGCGAGCCACCCGCCACGCCCAACGTCGGCTGCTGCAATCAGCGGCGTGGTTTGCGGCGGCAAGCCGTCGGGCGTCACGATCAGGTCGGCGACAGGCGTCCCGCGGGCGACGGGCGCGATCAGCGGGGCACGGCTGCGCATGACGGCCCGGTAGCCGCCTGCATAGCCTTTGGGAACCGTCATCCGGACTGCCATGCCAGGTTCCGCTCCGACCATGGGAGCGCGCCCCTTGCCGACCTCGACATGGCCCACCGTGGCCCCGGCAGCGACGATCTTGCGTCCCTCCCATTGCTCGAAGCCCCAGGTCATCAGCCGCTCGGCCTCGTCGCGTCGCGCCTTTTCGCTTTCCATACCGGCGATCACCATGATCAAACGGCGCCCGCCGCGCTTCGCCGAGCCCAGGAAGCAATAACCCGCCTCGGCGGTGTGGCCCGTCTTCAATCCATCGGCGCCCGCGAAACGACCGAGAATCGGGTTGCGATTCGGCTGGACGATCGGCTTGCCGTCGGGGGAAATGCCGTGCTGCAGCCTCGGAATCGAAAAATATCGGGCGTACCCGTCGGGATGATCGCGGATCAGGCGGTCGGCCAGCGTGACGAGATCGTCGGCGCTGACCCTGGTCACGCCGCCATCGGGCCAGCCATTTGGCGTTCCAAATCGACTTGACTCCATACCAATTCTGGCGGCCATATCATTCATTCGTTTGACAAATGCTTCCTCACTCCCATCGATTCCGACTGCCAGCACAGCGGCGGCGTCATTGCCCGAAACGGTGATCAGGCCCTTGAGCAACTCGTCGACCGTCACTCTTTCGCCCGGGCGCAGGAACATCGTCGATCCGCCGTTGCGGCCATTCCACTTTTTCCATGTCGCCTCGCCGACCGTGAACGGCTTGTCGGCGGATAATTCGCCCTTCTTGATCAGGTCCAGCACGACATAAGCGGTCATCACCTTCGCCATCGAGGCAGGAGCGAAACGCTTGTCGGCGCCGCGCGAAAAGAGGATTGCGCCCGAATCCATGTCCTTCAGCACTATGATCGGCGCTTGGGTGACATAGATCGGGCGGCCGACCGGAGCCTTCGTGCCGGGCGCCGCGTCCGCGGCGGCGATCGGCAGCGATGCCGAAAGCGCAAGCATCGCAAGGGCTACCGTGCCAGCTTTCAGGATCGACGACGCTCGCTTCATGGTGCGTCAGCGATCGCGAACCACGACCGCGTCGCGGAATCCCTTCCCCTTGACCCTTCCGAGCGCCGCGCGCGCCTCGGCGTCGCTGGCGAAGGGGCCGGCGCGGACACGCCAGAGATTGCCGGCCTTCACGACCGAGCCGCCGACGGACTTCGCCGCCGCGCTGGCGCGGTCCTGGTTGCTGAACGCGCCGACCTGCACAAAATAGCTTCCAACTGCGGGGGCGGGCTTTGCTGGCGACGCGGGTTTCATGGGCGCCGGCTTGGCGACCGGTGCGGGCTTTACCGGCGCGGCGGGCGTCTTCACTTCGAGCCTGTCATCGCCGGGCTTTTGCGTTCCCGATGCGACCGGCGCCGCTGGCTGCCCACCCGGAACAGGAAGCGCTTTCAATTTGTTGCGAAGGATTGCGAGCAACGAGTCGGGGGTTGCGATGCGTTCGGGAACCGCGCGTCCGGCGCGCAGTTGCGCGCGTTCGGCCTGCGGCGGGTTCGTGCGGCGGACGCGCACCGCGGCGACGCCCTCGGTGATGCCAAGCTGCGCCGCGGCACCGCGCGACAGATCGATCAGCCGGTCGTTCGCCATCGGCCCGCGGTCGTTGACCCGGACCAGAATGGTGCGTCCGGTATCGAGCGCGGTCACCTCGACATAGCTTGGCAGCGGCAGCGTCTTGTGCGCGGCGCTGATCGCGTCGGGGTTGAAGGTCTCGCCATTGGCTGTCGGACGGCCGCCGAGTTCCTCGCCATACCAGCTGGCATAGCCCACGTCGTCATAGTCGGGAATGTCCGCGGGCGTGTAAGTCGTGCCAGCGATCGTATAGGGATCGCCAATCTTGACCGGCGTGTCGGCAACAAGCTCGGCCGCAGGGGCCGAAGTCGGGCCGGCAGCGGGCCCGCGATCGCGCTTGCCATCGAAACTGCCGCAGCCGCCGAGCAGCAACGCCGCCCCGGCCATCAGCACCCCGCCCCTACCGATCGATTTCATCTGCCAGCAACCCCACCGAAAGCGCGTAAAAGTTGGAACAATTATAGTCCAATATCGCACGATAGTTGCCAGTCAGCAAATAGGCGGTTTTTCCCGGACCATCGGGTTCCAGCAGGGTGGCCTGCACCTGCCCGTCGGGCCAGCGCCCGTCGAGCGTCTGGAAACCGTCGGCGCGCCATTCGGCCATCGAACGCCAGCGGCTGTAGCGCGCGAACACGCGCGAACAGCGCGTCGGCTGGAGCCGGCTGGCCATTGCAGCGCGATTATAGCCGTCGGGCACGCGAACCGCGACGCCCCACGGCTGGCCCGCGCGCCACCCCGCGCGGCGCAGATAGGCGCCGATCGATTCGATCGCATCGGCCTCGCTCGACCATATGCGCGCGACGCCGTCTCCATCGCCGTCCTCGGCGACCTGAAGATAGACCGAGGGCAGGAATTGCGGATAGCCGAAGGCGCCCGCCCAACTCCCCTTGAGCACGTCGCGCGGCACCCCCTTCTGGACCATCTCCAGCGTCGCGAGGAATTCGGGCTCGAACAGGGTTCGGCGACGCCCCTCATATGCGAGCGTCGCAAGCGCCTCGGGAAGGTCGAAATTGCCCGTGACCGCACCATAAGCCGTTTCGTGGCCATAGATGGCGATCATGATGCTCGTCGGCACGCCGGTGCGCTGCTCGATCCGCGACAGCAGCGGCAGCAGCCGGTCGTGGACGCGGCGCCCGCCGTTGATCCGCGCAGCATCGACATGCTTCGCCTTGTAGGGCGCGAAAGCGGGGATCGGCGTGTCGGGGCTCGGCGGCGCCCCGAGATTGTCACGGTCGAGCGCGACGACACGCGCATTATAGCGCAGCCCCGTCGTTACGCGGTCGAAGGTCGCCCGCGAGACGCCGCGCGCCTGCGCCTTCGGCCAGAGCGATTGGACATAGGCGTCGAAACCGGCGTCGGCGCTCTGCGCATGGACGGGCGTCGATGCTGCCATGGTCCAGGCAGAGGCGATGACGCCCGCAAAACGGAAAATATGCTTGATTCTGAAACGTCCAGCGTCGGTCATGTCCCACCCCATAGGGTGTCTGTGTCACAGATGCACGCGCCTTGGCCACCCCCCGCCCCCCTCGTCGCGGGACGGGCCGAGTCATATGCGCGGCGGGCCGTGCGGCGATGTTTTGCTTGCCGCAAAGCTTGCGGACGCTATGTCGGCGCCGTGCGGACAGGTGGCCGAGTGGTTTAAGGCAGCGGTCTTGAAAACCGCCAGATCCGTAGAGCTTTGCCCCTCACAGTGACCGGCTTACCGACGGTTCTCGCAGAGTTCCGTCCATCTCGACCAACGAAAATGACCGCAATCGGTGAAGATGGCGGCATATTACGAAGGCCAAAAGGTCACAAAAGGTGTCTCAGCAAGACCTCTGTATCGCGTCTGAATTTGAGGACCTAGCGCGATGTACGGTTCGTTTCAAACTGACTTCTCGCCGCTTACCGCCGAATACACTCAGGAGACATAGCCCGACCATCCGAGGTAGAGGCAGTCAATTTGCCGCGTTCCGTCCTATAATGGCACAGCTTTTCAACGATGGCTCTCGACTTTCTAATCAGCTCGCCTACCATTCTCGTCTGCGATGAGACTTTCGCTCCACTACGTCACGCGCCACGTGGGGGGCTATGAGCAATACAAAGCTGAGGTCCATGAGAATTGGATCAGCGCGACGCGCGACGACTGTCTGAAACTTTGCCTACGTCGACGTGGAGGCAACATGCCGGTGATCTCGCAGCTGCAAATCATGAACGATCTCAAGGCAGGCCATCGTGGAGTCGCCCTCGCTCGTGAGTATCGAGTGAACAAGGCGACCATATACCATCTTGGGAAGGGGATCGTCCGATGTCATGGCGATCTGTCACTTGGTTTTTCGCTGCTAGGTGCAACTCGAGTCGAACGGGTCTAACTCACTCTCCCTAGATCATGAAATTCTGATCCTTAGCCTAGTTAAGATACCCCCTATATATAATACTTTCTCTCTCTCTAATCCAACCCGCTGTAATAAGAATAGGATATATACCTATGTTATAGCTAGGCTAAGGAGCAAAACTTGGGCGACTAGGAGCAGTGAGTGAATGGGAGTCACGCTCCAGGATCAGGCTCAGCGGTAACCATCTCGGGGGCGATCTCCATCCGGTCACTCAAGCCATTGGTCAAACCTCTCGACGCCCATTGCGAGAAATCGCCCTAGGAAGCGGATCGGCTTAGACTTGACGACACCGATCGTGCTCTTGGTGGCGATTTCCGCCATGTTCACTGCCGATCTGGCCGTGCTGGTTGCCGTGGCGCCGACGCCCGCAGCGGTGGCCTCGAGAACATCACCGCTTGCCTTGTATTTTGCTGATGCACTTCGCACGCCGTGCGCCATCGCAAATACCCCAACTCCTCCGACACCAGCGAATAGCGCATCGAGAACGGTGTCGCTCAGGTCGATCACAGTGCCGCCGAGAGCTAGATCGACCGCGTCTGTCAGTTCTTCATTCGTGCAGCCGCCGTCGATCGAACCGGTGATGCCGGCTATTTCCGATGTGCTGATGACGGGGATATCATCTGCAACGCTCTCAACGTAGCTGGCGCTGTCCGTCGCCTTGATCTGATAGGCCACGCCATCTATCACGATGTCAGTGTCGGGATGGTTGAAATGTTCGAACCGTTCGCCGGCGAATTCGGCTTCAACATGCTTCTCGAAGAGTGCTCCTTTAGTGAGGTTTGCCAATCCCGCCAGCTCCGGCCCCGGCATCGTTAGCGTTTCGAACCAGATTTCCGCATCGCTCATGCCGGCGTAGTTGCCGTTCACCTCACGCAAACTGTCGAAAACGTTTCCTGCTTGGTTGAAGTCGTGCCATGCCGACACGGGGATCGACAACGCTGACAAAAGCATCGCGCTTTGGACGATGCGCTCGTCGTTGAAGTCTTCGTGACGTTTTTCCGGAATTGCCGAAAAGGCGGCTCGCTCGATTTCGGCCGTTCGTCGGTCCACGAGCGCGGCAAGGGCTCGAAAATGCTCTTCCGTCTTTGCGAAAGCGCCCGACGCGATCAATCTGACGCGTGCTGCCTCGAGTTCCTCAATCTTGGCGTCGACTTCCTCAAACCCAGGTCGGGTCAGAGCAAACCACCACTTCAGACCCTTGCGTTCGCGCTGTTCATCGAGCCGCGCTTCTGCGACAGCTCTGTGACGCGTTATGTTCTCGATCGCGTCGGTGATCGCCCGCTCGGCCCGGATCGCAGGAGACGCGAGACGTTGCTGCTCAACGCGACCCAATAACGATCTCTTTGCATTGGCGCATTGTAACGCTACACGGAGACGACGGTTTTCATGCGCTTCTGCTTCAAGAACCTCGTTCAGCCGCTGTTCGATCGAAGAAGCCCATTCTACATAGAGGCGCCGAATTGCGCCATCGCGGGCGGCTACCGCTTCGAGCTTACCTAAGAGGTCCGAGATTTCTGCGGAGCAGGACGAAATTATTGCGGATGCGATGGCGCGCTCGGCCGCCTCATAGCCCTCCAATCGAAACATTGCTCGTCGGCAGGCGATCGAGGCCCCGCAAATTGTGACGGCGAGTCCTCCCGTGAACGCAAGCGCGGGCATGTTCGTGAGGAAGATGTTATCGAGAATTGCCGCGACACCTGCAACCAGGACCGCAACAATGAGGAAGACGACGCTTCGCTTCAGGATGGTGACCCGATCTTCAAGCTCGCGCTTTGCGGGATTTTTCGTGATCATGCAGTTGCCCCTCGCATCGACCCTATTCGGCCAACGGCAGATCCATCAAGCCCAAGAACGGAAGTGTCCCGATCAGGCTCAGGGGCGCGACCCACGTCGCGCTGCGGGATCGGGTTGCCCTTGCTGCTGTTAAAGGACTCAATCGAAGGTCAAACCGGCGTCGGACAAATGGGCCATGATGAACCTCAGCAGTTGCCGCTGCACATTGTGGAACTCGCTTGCCAATGCCGCCCTGCCGACAGCCCGGCATTGCGACACGAGACTGCCGGTGCGGGCGCAATGTCCGCGATGTCGAACGACGGTCAACTACCCGGAAAAATGGGTGATCCCTTCGACGCCCCGATCGCCAGCCAGTTCTCGATATTTATCGCTTTTTCTCAAAACGCAAATCGACGTGCATGTGCTCTGGGCCGACAAGATGCCCCATCTCAACGCATTGGACCCCTATCTCGGGACCGCGCTTCCAGAACGCGAACCCGCCACAGATTGCTTACGACGACGCATCCCCACGCCGATTGCTCCGAAACCCAGAAACATCATTGCCCATGTTGCGGGCTCGGGGACAGCAGAGGAGGCTTCAACGGAGGTTATTGTCGCAACCTTCAACTCAAAACTGTCGCCAATAAAGTATCCGCGGCTATCAATTTCTCCGCGAGAAAACTTGCTATAGCGATAGTCGGTCGGCTGCGCGGTATATGAAAACGATTGCGCCAAGTTCTTTGAAGAGATGATATTGCTCGAGGAATTTTGTACACCGAGATCGAGTGATGTTAAGTAATTCGATGACTTGTCCGCAACCCCATGAGCAACAAAATCGAAATTGTATGAAGAGCCGCCGTTGAGGTTCAACCCATCGATAATCTGGGCGCCGCCATAATACGTGCCGCTTAACGAAAACGAGGCGCTATTAGCTGTAAAGATTGCCGACAATGGGCTAGGAACACCGTACGCTCCTGCGCCGCCATACAAATATTCCTGTTCGGCGTCGGTATATCCCATCGCGCCTGATGCGGGATACACTAGCGTAAACACCGCCGTGAATGCTTGATCGACCAAATCTGCACCTGCAGTGCCGAATGCGCCCGCCTTATCCTTTCCGGTCATAGTTCCGGTATAGGTGATGACATATGTTGCCGCATTAGCAGGGGCACATATCAGCATCGCGAACGTAAGAAATGTAGCTCGTAACTTCATAAAAGTCCCTCCGCCTTGGGCTGCGCTATCTTAAATGCAGCCAGCGGTCTGCGGCGATATGGCATCGCACCCCCCATAGTCCCATAGCGATAAGCACCATTGCAGATCCCCCGGCCCCAACCTGGAGTTCATCTATCAATAACCGTTAGATCGCGTCATCCCTCAAATAAGGGATACGGGCAATCAGCAAAGAAATTTGCGCCAAATCAGCACATTCGCTTATCGGGAGCCGGGCCACCGCAATTTGGTTACAAGGGCGACCAGTTCGGATTGCCGGGAAATGTGCAGCTTGCTAAATATGGCCTTCAGATGATGGCGTATTGTATGCTCGGTTAAGCTGAGCGCGGTCGCTGCTTGGCTTGTCGACCGCCCTGTCCCGATCAGCCCCGCGACTTCGGCTTCGCGGATAGTGAGGCCGAACAACGTAACAAGTTCTTCCGGAGCGATCGACGAGTCGGCGTCAAGGTCGGCTATCGTAACCAGTGATCGAGGGCGAAAAACATCAAAAACATCGTTGGACGCCGCTAGCGGAATTGCCCGCATGACAATTCCACGCGGCGACCGGGGTCCTATCAGTCTAATCGGCAGTGGTGGCTCTACAAGCCTAGTGTCGCCCAATGCTGCCCTCAGGAAGTTTTCGAACTTCTTCCTGTCGCGCGGCCGAGATGCGACTAACACGCCATGTCTCGTATCTATAACTCCCTTCGACTGTATTAAACGCTCAAATCCCTTTGAGCATTCCAAAATTCTGCCGCAACGGCTTAGCAGCGCAAACGGCCGATCGGAGTGTAGAGCGTCGAGTTGAAGGAGCTCGTTATTGAGTTTGCCATTTGATAAAACTCGCCCCGCACGGATGTAATTTACCAGGTGGGGAACGATGTGACTGTGGGCTTCATGGTGCCAAGTCTCGGGAGGCCCCTGTGACTCCGCAAAGTATGAGCCGAAATAAATCTCGTGCCCCCCTGCATGAAACAACTTGGCGCCTTTGACATATCTGTGCGGCGTAACCCTGAGCCAATCCATAAACTCACCCATGTGGGGGTCGCCGTCGACCAGCAGCGCTCGGTCGTCGATAATCGCTCCAATCGCAGCCTGCCTCGCCCGCCTGATCCGCGGGTTAATGTGGTAGATCCGTTCCTCGTAGAGATCGACGATATCGCCGTCTAACGGGAAAGTGCAGTTCATGGCCGCCTCTCCCGTATTGAGGTCCGCCAGCTCCAACGCCGACGATGCAGACCCCATCGCGTCACTCATCACTTGGAGCGCTGGCATCCATTGCTTCGGGTCAAGCGTCGCATCTGCGAAGCCTTGGATTATCCGTTCAACGTCTGCCTCGGCAAGAGTCATCGATAGCCCCATCCGACCAACCTTCTCCAACAATATTGGCGCTTTACGACGAAAACATACCAGTCAGCGGCCAATTGGGATATCGCCTAGTGACGAGGATTGTGCCGTTTTTGGAATGCTTCAGTGGTGAGAGGCGCACGCAGAAAGATAGACTTTTGAAGGGGCCGAAGGTGGCGGTCAGCTGCGGTTTTTGAAGCGCCAGCTGTCGTTGCCCGTCTCAATGATATCGCAGTGGTGGGTGACGCGGTCGAGCAGCGCCGTAGTCATCTTGGGACACCGAAGACGGTAGGCCACTCGCCGAAGGCGAGGTTGGTGGTGATGATGACGCTGGTGCCCTCATAAAGATTGCTGATGAGGTGGAACAGCAACTGCCCTCCCGAGCGAGCGAACGGCAGACAAGCGCGATAACTATGTCCTAGCTCCGGTAGCGGCGGATCGCGCGCTTCCATTCGCGCTCGTCGACCAGCTCCTTGATCTGGATCGCGTCCTTGTCCCACGGGACGACCTCGAGGCGGAGCGGCTCGACACGGTAGCCCGCCTTCCACGCGCATGGCCGGCACCAGAAATGGCGACAGGCTCTGCGAAGATTGTCGTCCCAGCCCTTGCGGTGGAAGCGATACCAGAGCAGCCCCGCATCGAACTTCGCGTGATGACCGCACCGGCAGACCGGTTGAACCGCATAATGCCAAATCGCCGCCTCGAAGATGTGCGTGGCCCGCGGGATGCCCGATTTCGTATGCTGCACGTCACAGCGCCAGCACCAGCTGGTTCGGGTCGATCGCCGAGGGGCGCTCGCCGAACATCTTCGTGATGGCGAGCGCGAGCTCCTGCGCCGCAGCTTCGCGCGTGCTCTCCTTCGGCGCCGAGATGCCGACGCGGGCCCAGCCCGGCGCGGCAAGGATCGCTCTCGCGACTCGGTCTTCGTCGTTTTCGTCCATGTCGGCATGAGAACAAAAAGGGAACTTGACGTCAAGGGGTCGGTCGCGGTCAGCGACCCTGTGGCAATCGACATCGAAGCTAGGTTTCGAGTTGTGCGCCGCGAGACGGGACGCTGCCGAGCAGCCTAGAGGCCCACTTCTCGGGGGGCACCCGAAGTAAAAAGGCAAATAAATTGAACGAGCAAATTGTCAAGAACCATGCACCAGCCTATTGGGCGGCCGGTCTGCCGGTCATTCCGCTTCGCCCGCGGAACAAGATGCCCGACATCATGCAGTGGTCGACCTACGGCTCGCAGATGCCGACGCAGCTGGAGATGCAGCATTGGCTTGCGTCGTTCCCGCGTGGCAACATCGGCCTGCCCCTCGGACCAGCCTCTGGCCTCTGCGTCATTGACATCGACACTGAAGATCAGGATTTGATCGACGCCATCCTCGACATTCTTCCGCCGAGCCCTTGGGTTCGCGTGGGTAAAAAGGGGATGGCGCTCGCCTACCGCTTCGAGGGTCAGAAGAACTTCAAGCTCCGCGGGAGCGAAGGTGGGATGATCCTCGAGTTCCTCGGCCTTGGTAACCAGGTCGTGCTGCCGCCGTCGATCCACCCGGATACGCAGCAGCCCTACACGGCCAATGCCAATCTGTGGGACGTGCTCGACAAGCTGCCGTATCTCGGTGAGGACATTGAGGACAAGCTCCGCGCGCTGCTCGACAAGAAAGGCTTCTCGATCGGGGCCGGTGGGCGCTCGTCGCCGATCGACCTCGTGCCTGCCGGCGAGCGCGACGTGCAGATGGTTCGGCATGCAGGCTACCTCGCGCGCGTCGTGCTCGGGATCGATAAAAATATTCGGTTCTCTTTGATGGAGGCGCTCGGCCACATGCACCACTGGGTCGCGACCTACACCGCCAAGGTGTCGGGCGACGCGATGGACCCTGAGAAGGGCGTCGCCAAGCTGCTCGAGTTCCTCGCGAAGGACGTCGAAAAGGGCCGCACTCTGCCGGATGGTTGGGACAACGGTTTGACCGACGATCTGCGCGAGCACCCTGCCATTGTGGAGCTTGTCGACGTCAACTCCAAGCAAAAATGGACGCCGACCCGCGCCGAAAAATGGTTTGACGACCGCATCCGCGAGAAGCTGGGATGCAAAGACTGGGCCGCCGACACGATCCAGGCGATCATTGAGCGCGTCGCGAAAGATCCCAGCTTTACGAAGGTGCATCAGAACACTCTTTACGAGCATATCGTCCGGCACTGCGGCGAGCTGGGCTTCACCAAACGCGACTTGATGGCGGCATACACCGACATTCGTAAGGGCGGCGAAAAGAAGGGAGAACTTGAAACTCAGGCCGTCGTTGCTCGCGAGGTTCTGACGGACCTGCAGAAATACGGCGAGGTCCGCTTCGACCTTGGCCAGTTCTGGCAATGGTCGGGGTCATGCTTCAAGCCGCTCGACGGGGATCTGCTCTACATGACTGTGGCCAACACGGTGAAGGAGTCGGTGCTGGCCCGCCGCCACAGCGATTACGCAGCAATCGTGCAGGTCATGGCGCGCATGTGTAAGGCCAAACTGGCGCAAGTCCTCAAGCGGGGTATCAACTTCTCCAATGGCTTCGTTGGCGAAGATCTGGTCGTGGTCGATCACGATCCGAAGTTCGGGGCGACCTTCACCCTGCCCTTCGATTATGATCGCGACAACGCGACGCGCTGCCCGAAGTTCATGGAGTTCCTCGGAAATTGCTGGGGCCATGAGCCCGACTATCAGGAGCGCATCATGGCTCTCCAGGAGATGTTCGCGGTGACCCTGTTCAAGATGGCGCCGCAGTATCAGCGTGCGTTCCTCCTGTTCGGCAGGGCCGGGTCGGGCAAGACCGTTCTGCTCAACATCCTCCGCTCGCTGCTCCCGCCTGACGCCATCGCGCAGCTCGGCCCGCAGGAGTGGGGAGCGCGCTTTGCGCTCACTGATTTGGTTGGCAAGGCCGCGAACATCGTCGGCGAGCTTCCCGAGAATGGGATGATCACCGGAAACGTGTTCAAGGAAGTGGTCGAGGGCAACCCGCAGCGCACCGAATACAAAAAGCAGGATGCCTTCAACTTCGTGCCGGTCTGCGCTCACTGGTTCGCGTCGAATTATTTGCCGGTGTCGAAGGACTCAACCCGTGGGTTCATTCGCCGCTGGCTGATCCTCGACTTCAATAACCGGGTCGCAAAAAGGGACAAAGTCGCCAACCTCGCTGAGATAATCGTGGCTGAAGAACGCGAGGCGATCGCCGCGTGGGCTCTGGAGGGCCTGCACCGCGTAGTCGAAGCTGAGGGCTTTACGGAGCCTGCCTGCCACACCTTCCGGGAGGGGCAGATGCGCCGGATCAACAACTCGGTCCAGGCTTTTCTCGAAGATACGACGGCGGTCGAACTCGGCGACGGTCGCATGAAGGCGCAGGAACTCTACGACATCTACGTGCAGCACATCCAGAACTACCGCCGCGGCACGTCGGTGAGTTTCGAACGGTTCATGCAGATGCTTGAGGAAATTGACCTCGAACTGGGACGCGACGAACTTGGCGATTATGTGGTTCACGGCATCCGCAGGAAGGTCAAAGCCGTCGCTTAGTCTCGAACTGTTTAGCTAGAAAAATGTGAAATCGATCATAGCATAGTTTAATTCATCAGGGACCAACGTGATGAATATGAAACCTAGTTATGGTCGATTTCGCATTTATTGGGGCAGACATGTCCAGCTCTGATTGCTGGTCAAAACGGGTCTTTTCGTATCAAAACTAGGCCTCGGCATAGGTCGAAACTAGGTTTTGAGTAATTTTTCCACGCCGAGCTATTGACCGCGGACTCACCGCTCCTTAGCTGGAAGGCGGAACCGAGCGCAGCGCCAACTGCACCCGGCTCCTGACCACACTATGGAGCGCGACCTGCCGTTCGAGCTGTCCTATTCCGGTGAGCTCGATTTCAACCTCACGGTCGGTGCCTTCTGCGAAAGCCATATGGTGCCGTGTCGCACGATCTGGACCGCAGATATGATCGACGAACCTGAAACCGGCAAGCGCATCATGGGCCGCATCCAGTGCAAAGTTTATAAGCTCGCCCCGACCGAAGACGACGACGGCCTCGCATGGTCAACCCTCGATTTCGGCCTGCTGTCTCGTTCGGCGTTCGAAGCTATGGATGCCCAGATTGAGGCTCAGGCTCTGCGGATGGAGCTTGAGGAGCAATCGAACACATAACCTAGTTTCGATGCTCGCAACGGGTTCCTTTGGGAGGGTGCCGCGATCTATCGAGGCGTCCTGATGACTGTCGAACGTTGCCTAGTTTCCCAAGCCCATTTGATCACGGGCAAATCCATTCGGACTCTCCAGTCGATGGCTGCTCGGGGACTCATCCCCGGAGCAGCGAAGATTGGTGGTGAATGGACCTTCAATGTCGAACGCCTGCGGGCGTGGATCAAGGAACAAGAGAATATATGTCACCGCCCGCATCCGCATCCCCCGTCGCGGCTGAAAAAATCCCAAACACGTTCTTCCGGGGCGGGGTCTACTACGGGCGCGTCAAGGTTGCGGGTGATACCCTCCGAGAGAGCCTGGGAACAGGCGACCCAGTAGAGGCGCGCAAGCTCATCACGAAATGGTTGGCGGAGAAGTCACCGAAGCATGAGTATGACGAGCTGACGTTCGCCCAGGTGGCCTCCAGCTGGATCGAGCATTACCAGACCGGCTACTCGACGAAAACTTGGCGTCGCTACAAGACCTCGCTGAAAATGCTGAAGCCGTTCTTCGGTGAGTTGGCATGGCGCGAAGTTACGCGCTCAAAGCTCAACGAGTTTATGAGCGCGCGGAAGTTCGAGGGCGTCTCTGTTGCCACGATCAATCGCGATCTCGCGGTCATGTCTAACATCTTCGAGCATGCTGTGGACCAGGAGTGGGCCGAGGAGAACCTTGTGCTCAAGTTGTCGAAGAAGGCGCGTCGCGAAAGGCGACTTCCCTTTACCCTGCCCACGCCGGCCATGATCGACGCAACGTTCGCTCGTATGAAGTCAACCTTCGGCGAGTTCTGTCGCTTTGCGTTGCTCACCGGTCTGCGCCTCGATGAGATTGCACAGCTGACGTGGAACAATGTCCTTCTTGATCGCCAGCAGCTCCAGCTCTTCGTTACGAAGAACCGAACGGTTCGCGTTGTGAGCCTTTGCGAGGAGGCATATCAGATCCTGCGCGGCCGGAATTGTCGCGAGGGGTTCGTCTTCGTGACCCGGAACGGTGGAGCCTACAAGCGCGGGAGCGAGATGTGGCGAGAGGTTCAGCAGCGCGCGGAAAAGAAATGGAACGATCAGCTGGTGTCACAGCAGGTGTCGCACTCGATGTCACACCAGCGGTTCATCCGTTTCCGCTTTCATGATCTGAGGCATATGTTCGCCATCAACTACCTCAGGGACGGCGGAAACATTTATCATCTGCAGATTGAAATGGGGCACTCGACAATCCGGCAGACAGAAGAGTATCTGCAATATCTCACCGCCGAGGAGCAAGTCGCTGCCAAGGGGGTGTCCCAGCAGGTGTCCCATACCACAGCGGTTTCACGGGTCGCAGCTTAGAATAAATGGCGGTAATCCGCCGTGCGGACAGGTGGCCGAGTGGTTTAAGGCAGCGGTCTTGAAAACCGCCGTGGGTGCAAACTCACCGTGGGTTCGAATCCCACCCTGTCCGCCATATCCTACATCGCGTCGTGAAAGATCACGCCGAGGGTGAAGCGTTCGCCGTGGCGAATTTCGCTGACGCCATGGCGCAGCTTGACGCGGTAGGTGCCCCGCGTGCCCTGGCGCGGCGCATCGTCGACTGCAAAGATAACGGCATCCCCCTGCCAAAGCGGCACGACGTGCGGACGCGACTGCATTCGCGGGCGCTGTTCGGTCATCACGAATTCGCCCCCGCTGAAATCCTCGCCCGGACGCGAAAGGAGGATCGCGACCTGAAAGGGGAAGTGCAGCGCGCCGTACAGATCCTGATGCAAGCAATTATAGTCGCCGGCGCCATAGCGCAGGATCAGGGGCGTCGGCCGCGATTGGCCGCCGAGCGCGCATTGCGCGAGAAAGCTGTCGTGATCGGCGGGAAAGAGCGTCGTCCGGCCCATCGCCGCCCACCACTCGTTCGCGATTCCGGCGAGGAGCGGATAGAAGGCGCCGCGCAGCGTCGCTACCGGATCGGGGAGCGGGTAGCGGAAGTAGCGATATTCGCCGCGCCCGAAGCCATGACGCTGCATATGGACGGTGCTGCGGTACAGACCGTCGCTGCCATAGTCCGCTTTCAAGGCCTGGCACTGCGCATCATCGAGCAGGCGCGGAACGACGACCCAGCCCTTGTCCGCCAGATGGCGCGCGATGTCTGCCGTGTCGAGGTCGGCAATGCGGGTCTTCAGGTCCGGCAAGATCATTCGGTCGTCCTTCGCGATCGGAGAGCGGACCGCGCTTAGCTTCCGCCCGACTGCCCGGCGTTCCATTTCTTGCGGTCAAAATGGGTGGCCTGACTTTCTTCCAAGGCTGCCGAACGGCGGTTCCGTCTTGTGGGCAGTTCCGGGCGTCCGTCCGGCTCAGACCACAAGAGGACATTCATGCGCAACACCTTGCTGGCCACCACCTGTCTGGCCGCGATCGTTTCGGTTCCCGCGTTTGCCGAAACCAGCATCACCACTGCCACCACCGCACCGGTTCGCACCTCGACGATCAAGTCGGGCGCGCCCGACGACATCAAGATCAGTTCGACCGGCTCGGTGAAGCCGACGAACGGCACAGCGGTGACGGTGGACAGCAACCACAAGGTCGTCAACGACGGCACGATCGAGATCAACAACGCCAATGGCGCGACCGGCATCTTCGCCAATGCCGGCACGGCGGGCGGGATCACCAACAGCTCGACCGGCAAGATCATCATCGACGAACCCTATGCGCCGACCGACATCGACAATGACGGTGACCTCGACGGCCCATTCGCGATCGGCAACGGCCGCACCGGCATCGCGACCGGCGGCGCCTTCACCGGCAATATCGTCAATGCCGGCGCGATCACGATCGAGGGCAATAATTCGGCAGGTATCCGCCTCGGCGGCCCGCTGACCGGCAATTTCACCAACGACGGCACCATATCGGTACTCGGCGACAACGCGCTGGGTGTCGGCCTGCAGGACGTCACCGGCAATGTTCGCCTTGCCGGCGCGATCACTGCGACCGGGCAGAATGCCACTGCCGCGCGGCTGACGGGCAATGTCACCGGCGCGCTGGTCGTCCAGGGCACGCTGACCGCAACCGGCTATCGCTTCACCACCCCGCCCGCCGACCCGTCGAAGCTCGACGCCGACGACCTGCTGATCGGCGGCCCGGCGCTGTCGATCGAAGGCAATGTCACCGGCGGGATCGTTATCGCCGTGCCGCCGAAGGACACCAAGCCCGACGACAAGGACGAGGACAAGGACGGCATCGACGACGACAAGGAAGGATCGGGCTCGATCCGCTCCTTCGGGTCGGCGCCGGCGCTGCGCATCGGCTCGGCGACGCAGGACATCGCGATCGGCGCGGTCGCGGGAACGGGCACCGGGCTCGGCCTGATTGTCGACGGCAGCGTTGCCGGTAACGGGCTGTACGCGGGTAAGGACGCGACCGCGATCCAGCTCGGCGGGATGGGCCGCAACGTCACCATCGCAGGCGGCGTCGGCATCGGCGGCACGGTCAGCGCGCTGTCGAACGGCGCTTCGGCGACCGCGATCCGCGTCGGCGCCGGGACCTCGACCCCCGAAATCCGCAACGCGGGCAAGATCGAGGCAACCGGCGGCAACGCCGCAACCGCAATCACGACCGGGATCGTCGTCGAGGCGGGCGGCAACGTCCCGCTCATCCGCAACAGCGGTTCGATTACCGCCAAGGCCGGCGGCGACAATGGCACCGCGCGCGGCATTGTCGACCTGTCGGGTACGGTGACGACGATCGAGAACAGCGGCACGATCAGCGCCACGGGCGCGCTTGCCACCTCCGACCGCAACATCGCGATCGACCTGTCGGCGAACAACGCCGGAACCACCGTCAAGCAGACCGCCGTGGCGGCGGGCATCGCGGCGCCTTCGATCGTCGGCGACGTGCGCTTCGGCGGCGGCAACGACATCTTCGACATCGCGGATGGCTCGGTGAAGGGGAACAGCTATTTCGGCGCGGGGAACAACCGCCTCGCATTGTCGGGCGACGCGACCTATGCCGGCACCGCCCGCTTCGGCGGCGGCAACGATACGCTGGCGCTGTCGGGCAGCTCGGTCTTCACCGGCACGGCGGACTTCGGCGGCGGGACCGATGCGCTGACGATCGCCGGAACGTCGGTCTTTTCGGGCAATCTGCTCAACGCGCAGGGACTGTCGGTATCGGTTGATGGCGGCGTGTTCGACGTCACCGGTGCGACGAACATCTCGTCGCTTGCGGTAACGAACAAGGGCACGGTCGCGGTGCTGCTCGACAATGGCGCAACCGGCACAGCGCTCAACGTGTCGGGGACCGCGAGCTTCGGCGCGGAATCGAAACTGGCGCTCAAGCTGACGAGTATCGAAAATGCCGAGGGCAATCACGTCGTCCTGACCGCCGGCACGCTGACCGGCGCGAGCAACCTGACCGCGACCTCGACGCTGCTTCCCTATCTCTACAAGGGTGTGCTGAGCTCGAACGCGAACCAGTTGATCGTCAACGTCTCGCGCAAGAGCGTCACCGAGCTCGGGCTGAACCGGTCGGAAGCGAGCGCGTTCGATGCCGTGATCGATGCGGTGACGGCAGACCAGAAGATCGAGGATGTGTTCCTCGGTATCACCGATGGCGCGCAGTTCCGCAACCAGCTCGGCCAGATGCTGCCCGAGCACGAAGGCGGCGTGTTCGAAACCGTCACCTCGGGTTCGCGCGCGCTGGCGCGTTATCTTCAGGATCCCAACGCGCCGTTCCAGGACGAGGGCAAATGGCGTTACTGGGTCAACCAGGCGGTGTGGGGAACGTCGAAGGGGGTCGGCCAGACCGCCGGTTACGACGTCAGCGGCTGGGGCATCTCGCTCGGCGCCGAGATCAAGAGCGACATCGGCAACTTCGGCGGCTCGATTGCGTTCCTGAACGGCAAGGACGGCAATAGCAGCAACGACAGCGAAGTGCAGTCGAGCCAGTTCGAGGGCGCGCTGCACTGGCGGCTCCAGTCGAACGGATGGCTTGCGCACGCCCGCGTGTCGGGCGCGCCGATCAGCATGAAGGGCACGCGCTCCTTCCGCGCCGAAGCCGGTGCCGAGGACATCGACAAGACGATGCGCGGCAAATGGGATGCGACGCTCTATTCGGCATCGGGCTCGATTGCCAAGGACGCGCGAGTCGGCGGCCTGACCCTGCGCCCGACCGTCGCGGTCGACTATTACAAGCTGAAGGAAGACGGCTATACCGAAACCGGCGGCGGCGACGCGCTCGACCTGACAGTCGCGGGCCGCGACAGCGACGAGCTGGCGGTTACCGGCAGCGTCGCGGTGGGTCTCGAGTTCGGCGGGGCCGACGAATATGACGGCTGGACGCGCTTCGAACTCGAAGGTGGTCGCCGCCAGATCGTCAGCGGCAACCTTGGCGCGACGACGGCGTCGTTCAAGGACGGCACGCCCTTTACCCTGGTTCCCGAAGATCGCACGAGCGGCTGGGTCGGCCGCTTCCGCGGCATCGCCGGCAATTCGGCCTTCCAGGTCGCCGGTGAAGTATCCGCGGAAGAACAGCAAAGCCATATCGGCTGGGCGTTCCGTGCGAGCCTGCGGATCGGCCTCTAGCCCCCTCGGCCGGTCCGCAGCAAGGGGGAAGCACCTCCCTACCCCGCTTCCCCCTTGCCTAGGCCCCAAAAGAAATGAAGGAGCAGATGCAGTTAGCAGCGATCGCCCGTCCTGATGCCGGTATCGCCATGCCAATGCGGTTGCACGGCGCGCGCGTGGCGTTATATGACGGCGCCATCAGGGGGCCGTATGACGGACGCCGTCGGGGCGTGTGTCGACAGCAGATGGCATTCCGAAGCAATAATTTTCCCATGACCGAGGCGAGTGATCGAAACGAGGCCGCACAGGGCATCGAGGGCGTGTTGCTCGCCAACCGCGATCGCATTCTGCGTTTTCTCGAGGTGCGCGGCGCCGGGGATTCGGCCGAAGATATTTTTCAGGACCTGTGGATGCGCCTGACCGAACGCCGCATGGGGCCGATTGCCGATCCGCTTTCATATGTGATGCGCGCGGCGAACAATCTGATGCTCGACCGCTATCGTTCGGCGCGCCAGCGTTCGCTGCGCGATGCCGCATGGACCGAGGCGTCGGCGGCGCAGAGACCGTCCGCCGAAACCGCGCTTATCTCGCGCGAACAGCTGGCACTGGTCGAGCAGGCGATCATCGCGAGCGGCGAGCGTGCGGCCCGCATCTTCCGCCGGTTCCGCGTCGATGGCGTCGCCCAGCGCGATATCGCAGTCGAGGTTGGCGTCAGCCTGAGCACCGTCGAGGCCGATCTGCGCAAGGTTTATGCCGCCATCGCCAGGCTGAGGAGGCAGTTCGATGCATGACGCTGCGAACAGCGCCGCCGAAGCGCAGGCCATCGACTGGATCATCCGTCAGCGCGATCCGGCTTTCGGCGACTGGGACGATTTTGCCGACTGGCTGGCCGAAGATCCCGCCCATGCGGAGGTTTATGACGCGCTTGCCAGCCTCGATCAGGATCTGGACGCGCTGCCGCCCGAAAACGCGCCGTCGGTCGTGATCCGGCCGCGCGAGCGGGCGCGCCCGTCGCGGCGCCTGTGGTTCGGCGGAGCAGTTGTGGCGGCGCTTGTCGCGATGGTCAGCCTGCCCAATCTCGGCCTGTTCGGAAATCCGGACCGGATCGAGACCGCCGCCGGCGAGCATCGCACCATCGAACTCGCCGACGGGTCGAAGATCGAGATCAACGGCGCGTCGATCGTCGAACTCGACCAGGACCGCCCACGCTTTGCGCGGCTCGAGGCTGGCGAGGCGATGTTCCATGTCGTCCACCGTCAAAGCGACCCGTTCGTCGTCGAAGCGGGCACGTCGCGGATCGTCGACCTGGGCACCGCGTTCAACGTCGTGCGGCGCGACCGGCAGACCGCGGTAGCGGTTTCGGAAGGCGTGGTTCTCTATAACCCGCAGCGCGACAAGGTTCGCATCACCGCCGGGAAAGCGATCGAGGCGAATGACGACGACGCCACGCCGCCGCAGGTTCGCGACGTGGATATCGCCAATGTCGGTGCGTGGCGGTCGGGATTGCTGGTGTACAACTCGGCATCGCTCGCGACCGTCGCCGATGATCTGCGCCGGACCGCGGGGATCGAGGTCAGCGTGAGCGCCGCAGCCGCCGACCGCTCGTTCAGCGGTGCGCTCGTGATCGACAAGGATCGCGCCCGCACCGTCGCGGACCTTGCGGCGCTTTCGGGGACGACGGCCGAACGGCGCGGCGATGGCTGGGTGTTGACGCGGTAGGATGATGCGGGGGACCTCTAGCCTGCTGGCGCTCGCGCTATGCAGCCTGCCGGTGCAGGCGATGGCGGCGGAGGACCGCGTCTTCAACGTGGCAGGGGGCGCGCTGACCACGGCGCTGCCGGTGCTCAGCCGACAGGGCGGCGTCAGCATCAGCGTCGCCGACGCGCGGCTGTGGCAGGTCGAGGTCAAGCCCGTTCGCGGCCGCATGGATATCGACGACGCGCTTCGGCGGATGCTTGCGGGAACCGGCACGCGCGCGGTCAAGGTGAGCGCGACGAGCTGGCGAATCGAACGGAGGCGCGAGCCGCAAAGACTGGTCCGGCAAAGTCCGCCGCCGGTGCGCGCCGCTCCGCAACCCAGGGCACGCGAGCCATCGCACGACTATGTCGCTTCGGCCGATGAACAGATCATCGTCACCGCGACCAAGACCGACCTTCCCTATTCGCACTTCGCAGGCGTCGCCACCCGGCTGGATGGCGACGATTTGGCGTTCGGCGGCGAGCGCGGCACCGAATCGATCCTGTCGCGCATCGCGACCGTGTCCTCGACCCATCTCGGATCGGGCCGCAACAAGCTGTTCATCCGCGGCATCGCCGATTCGAGCTTTACCGGGCCGACGCAGGCGACCGTCGGCCAATATCTCGGCGATATCCGCCTCAGCTACAATGCGCCCGACCCCGATCTGCGCCTCTATGACATCGACAGCGTCGAGGTGCTCGAGGGGCCACAGGGAACGCTTTACGGCGCGGGCTCGCTCGGCGGCATCATCCGCACCATACCCAAGGCACCCGATCCCCGCGAACGTTCGGTGCAGGCGATTGCCGGTTTCTCGGTGACCCAGCACGGCGAGCCGGGGGGCGACATTGCGGGCATCGCCAATGTTCCGGTCGGTGACGGACACGCCCTCCGCCTTGTCGGCTACATGATCTCCGACGGCGGCTATATCGACAACCCGCTGCGCGGACAGGATGACGTCAACCGCGTGCATGTTCGCGGCGGGCGCGGTACATTCCGCGTCGATGCCGGCGACGACTGGACGATCGATATCGGCGGTGTCTATCAGGCGATCACCTCCGACGATGCCCAATATGCCGACAAGGATGGCGCCCCGCTCACGCGCCGTTCGATGGTCGAGCAGAATGCGACCGCGCGCTACGGCATGGGCACGCTTGTCGTGATGAAGGATTGGGACGGCCTGCATTTCCAGTCGTCCAACGCCTATATCGACCACCGGCTGTTCGAGCGCTTCGATGCCAGCCTGCCCGAGGCGCGGCAGGATGGCGGCAACGGCTCGGGCATCGCCGTCGGTTCGGTCGATGTGGTGCGGCTGTTCGCGCCGATCCAGATCATCCCGCTTGGCGACGTGCCCCGTGTGCTCGATCAGCATAACGCCACTCGCATGTTCGTGAGCGAAAACCGCCTGTCGCGCCCCTATCACGACGGGCTTGGCTGGGTGGTCGGCGCGAGCTTCGTCGACAATCGCGCGCGGCAGAGCCGCGACTATGCCTATGGCTCGCTCAGCACCGTCCTGCCCGGCGTCACCAACCGCGTTACCGAATTCACGGGCTATGCCGAAGCGACTGTCGAGGTCATGCCCAACCTCATCGCATCGGGCGGCCTTCGCCTGTCGCACGCGAAGCTGGACGGCGAAGCCGAGGGCGTGTCCTTCGCGCTGGCGCAGGCGGGACGCGCGACGACCGCATCGCGGACCGAGACCGACCTCCTGCCCTCCTTCTCGATCCTGGCGACGCCGCTCGACAATGTCCGGCTCTATGCCCGCTATCAGGAAGGCTTCCGCCCCGGCGGCCTTGCGGTGGACGGCAATTTCGTCCGTCGCTTCCTCAACGATCAGGTGCGCACCTGGGAAGCCGGGATGCGCTTCGGCGACAAGGGCAAGAGCCTCCTCGACGCGAGCATTTCGATCTCGCACAGCCGCTGGAAGAATATCCAGGCGGATTTCATCGACAGCAACGGCTTCCCGACAACCGCCAATATCGGCGACGGGCGCATCACCAGCGTGTCGGGCGCCGTGGCGGTCCGGCCGAGCGCGGCGCTGACATTCGATCTCAGCGCGGTCTATAACCACAGCCGGGTCGACGACCTATCGCCGCAAATCCTGCCGGTATTCGCCGCTACCCCTGCCCGCCTTGGCCGCATTCCCAATGTCGCGAGCCACGCCGTGCGCGGATCGGTCAACTATGCCACCCTGCTCGGCGATCAGGATTTCCGCGTGAATGGCTGGGCCAGCTACGTCGGCCCGTCGCGGCTGGGTATCGGTCCCGTGCTTGGCGAGAGCCAGGGCGACTATGTCGATACGGGCCTTGCGATACGCGTGGGCAACGACCGGCGCGGCCTGTCGCTGACGCTGACCAATCTGTTCGATTCGCGCGGCAACCGCTTTTCGCTCGGCACCCCCTTCGTCGAGGGCAATGAGGGGTTCCTGACCCCGCTACGCCCCCGCACGCTGCGGATTGCCGTCGACGTCAGCTACTGACGCCGACGGCCCGCATCCGGTCAATCGGCCAAGGTGAGCTGCTCGTAGCGATCGAGGTGATAGTCGGCGCTGCCGAACTGGCCCTCGATCATCGTCGCGCGCTTGAAATAGTGGCCGATCGCGAGTTCCTGCGTGATGCCGATGCCACCGTGCGTCTGGACCGCATTCTGGCCGACGAACTTCGCGCCGCGGCTGACCTTCGACTTGGCGGCGGAGACCGCGGCCTTGCGCTCGGCGGCGGGCAGATCGAGCTTCAGCGTGCCCATGATCGTCATCGAGCGCGCCTGCTCGACCTCCATGAACATGTCGACCATGCGGTGCTGGAGCACCTGGAACTTCGCGATCGGTACGCCGAACTGCTTGCGCTGCTGCGTATATTCCAGCGTCCCTTCGTGCAGCTTCTGCATCACCCCGGTTGCCTCGGCACAGACCGCGACCGTCGCTTCGTCGACGATCTGTTCGATCAGCGGCAGTGCCGCACCTTCGCCGCCGAGCAGCGCGTCCGCGGGGATCGCGACATTCTCGAAATAGATTTCCGACGCGCGGCTGCCGTCGACGGTCGGATAATCGCGGCGGACGATGCCGGGCAGGTTCGCGTCGATCAGGAACAGCGACACCCCGTCGCGGTCGCGCTGGCCGCCGCCGGTGCGCGCGGTGACGAGCAGATGGGTTGCCCAGGGCGCCGCATAAACGACGCTCTTGTGCCCGCTCAATAGATAGCCCGCGCCGTCCTTCTTCGCGGTCGTGCGAAGGTTGGCGAGGTCGTAGCGACCTTGCGGCTCGGCATAGGCGAAGGCGACGATGACGTGACCCGCGATGATCTCGGGGATGAACTTGTCGGCCTGCGCTCCGCCGACGGCCTTCAACGCGCCGCCTGCGATGACGACGGTGGGCAGATAGGGTTCGATGCCCAGCACCTTGCCGAGCTCTTCCATGACGATCGCATTTTCAAGCGCACCGCCGCCAAGCCCGCCATGCTCTTCGGCAAAGGCGGCGCCCAGCATACCGAGTTCCTGCGCCAGCGCGGTCCAGATCGCGGGATCGCGGCCCGTGTCGCTGTTGATGAACTTCTGGCGCGTTTCGAAATCATAGGTGTCGGCCAGGAAGCGCGACAGCGTATCGCGGATCATGTCCTGCGTTTCGGTGTAAGTGAAATCCATTATCCCAGTCCTCAATTTCATCGTCATCGCGGCGAAAGCCGGGATCTCACCGTCGCTTTATGCAGAGAGGTCGAGATCCCGGCCTTCGCCGGAATGACGTCAATTATGCGTTCAGAGCCCGAGCACCATCTTCGCGATGATGTTGCGCTGAATCTCGTTCGACCCGCCATAGATCGTCGTCTTGCGCGTGTTGAAATAGGTCGGCGCGGCGCGATGCGCATAATCGGGCCCGATCGGATGCTCGTTGTCGCCCTCGCCGAAACCGCGGAAATAGGGCGCTCCATAATGGCCGACCGCCTCCAGCGTGAGCTCGGTCAGACGCTGCTGGATTTCCGATCCCTTGATCTTGAGCAGGCTCGATTCGGGCCCCGGCCCCTTGCCCGCAGGCGCACCGGCGAGGCTGCGAAGCTCGGTGAATTCGAGCGCGGTCAGGTCGACCTCGAGTTCCGCGATCTTGCGTTTGAAGAAGGGGTTCGCAAGCAGCGGCTTGTCGCCGTCGAGCTCGGTGCGCGCGATCGCCTTCACCTTCTCGACCCCGCGCTTCGACGCCGCGACGCCCGCGATGCCCGTGCGTTCGTGCGCGAGCAGGAACTTGGCGCAGGTCCAGCCCTTGTTTTCCTCATAGACGCGCTGCTCGACGGGGACGCGGACGTCCTCCAGCCACACTTCATTGACTTCATGCTCGCCGCCGAGGGTGATGATCGGCCGCACGGTGATGCCCGGCGACTTCATATCGATCAGCAGGAAGCTGATGCCTTCCTGCTGCTTCGCATCCTTGTCGGTGCGGACGAGGAAGAAGCCCCAGTCGGCGTGCTGCGCGAGCGTGGTCCAGGTCTTTTGCCCGTTGACGACATAATGGTCGCCGTCGCGGACTGCGGTCGTGCGAAGGCTGGCAAGGTCGGAGCCCGAGCCAGGTTCGGAATAGCCCTGACACCACCAATCCTCGCCCGACAGGATGCGCGGCAGGAAAAAGGCCTTTTGTTCGGGGGTGCCGAACGTGTAGATCACCGGCCCGACCATCGCGAGGCCGAAGGGCAGCAGGCGGATACAATCGGCGCGCGCGGTTTCCTCCGACCAGATGAAACGCTGCGTCGGGGTCCACCCCGTCCCGCCATATTCGACCGGCCATGCCGGGGCGACCCAGCCCTTCTTGTACAGGATCTTGTGCCAGGCGAGGAAATCTTCCTTCGCCATCTCTTCGCCTTCATCCTGCTTTGCACGCAGATCGGCGGGATAATTTTCGGCGATGAACTCGCGCACTTCCCTCTGGAAAGCGAGATCTTCCGGGCTGAATTCCATGTCCATTATGATTCTCCCAAGGGCACTGGCGCCCTTATAGAAGGCGCTCACGTTTACGTAAAGGTAAGTTGCGGGCGGCAACCCTTTCGGGCAGACTGCGCCGGGTCGCGTCGCTTGTCCAGCGGCGCCCCATAAGAAAATCATATTCGGGAGGGGACGATGACGAAGGGATTGCGCGCGCTGACGGGGTTGTTTGTGTTGATCGCCCTGGTGGGCGGGGCCGCCCTGCTATTCCAGCGCCAGATCGGGATGTGGATGTTCGATCGTGCGGTCGAGCGCGGTGCGGGCCGTGACAATCTGGCGAGCCTGCCCGACGGGCTCCACGTCGGTCTTTGCGGAACCGGATCGCCGCTACCTAATCGCGACCGTGCAGGCGCCTGTACCGTGGTGATTGCCGGCAAGGCCATGTTCGTTGTCGATGCGGGCGAAGGCGGTGCGCGCAACATCGCGATTATGGGGCTTCCCAACGCCAAAATTCGCGGCCTTTTCCTGTCGCATTTTCATTCGGACCATATCGACGGGCTCGGTCCGATGATGCTGCTCCGCTGGACGGCGAGCGGCAACACGGCGCCACTTCCCGTCTATGGCCCGAACGGGGTCGAGGCGGTGATCGCCGGTTTTGGTACCGCCTATGCCGCTGACAATGGATATCGCACGGCGCATCACGGCGCCGCGATCGCACCGCCGGCAGCCGCCGGGGCGATTGCGATGCCTTTTGCCGCCCCGGTCGGCCCGGAGGTGGTTTATGAAGCCGACGGACTGAAAGTGACCGCCTTTCCGGTCGATCATCGCCCGGTCCAGCCCGCGGTTGGATATCGTTTCGACTATAAGGGACGGAGCGTAGTGATCAGCGGCGACACCGGTCCGTCGAAGATGGTCGAAACCGTGGCCAAGGGCACCGACCTGCTGGTCCACGAAGCGCTTCAACCCGAAATGGTCAAGGCGCTGGCCGCGAAGCTGAAGGCCGCAGGGCGTCCGCAGACCGCGCAGATCATGCACGATATCATCGACTATCACGCGACCCCGGCGCAGGCGGCGGCGGCCGCGAAGACCGCCGGTGTGAAGATGCTGGTGCTGAGCCACATCGTACCGCCCTACCCTCTGCGTTATCTCGACGCGGCTTTTATGGGCGATGCGAAAGACAAATTCGCCGGGCCGGTCATCGTTGGCGAGGATGGCGACTATTATTCGATGCCCGTCGGCACCAAGGATATCCGGCGCGGAAACTGGTTCTAGGCTCGGGTCACGGCGATCATCGCGCCTTCGCTGGCATAGGCGCTGCGACGCTCGGCGATTGCCAGCATCACCGGAACGGCGTCGCCCTCGCGTGTAATCAGCGCAGAGGCCAGCCGTGTTGGCAGGCCGGTGCGGAACACCGTCTCCAGCGCTTCGCCAAAGCTGGCGCGCTCCTTCATCGCGACGAGCGCGGAGAAGCGGACGCGCCGGATTGCCGCCGGGTCGACCCCGACCCACGCGGTCAGCGCGTCATTCGCATCCTCGACCGCCTCGCGCACGGAAATCGCGGCATAGCCGATATCGCCATGCGCCCCGATAGCGTCGGCCAGCGCCCGCCGCGCATCATTCTCCGACAGTTCGGCCATGGCGGCGCTGACGTCACGCAGCCACAGCGCCCCGCCGACGGGAATCGGGACCAGCTCGGCATGCACCCATCGACGCGGGTCGAGCAGCCCCGGCACATCACCTGAAAAACGCTCGCGATGGTCGAGCAGCCGGTGGATATGCGCGAGCAGCAGGTGGCGGCCGAATTGGGGCAGCGCCTCGACGAAGTTGCGGCCGATCATGTCGGCAACAGCGATAGCGAACATGTCCGAGGCGGCGGGGTTGGCGGCCATGATCCGCCTTTCCCGATCGATGACCAGAATTCCGTCGTGGATCGATTCGACCAGATCGGCCAAAGAGGCGCGCAAGTCCATGACCGCCGCGCCGGTGTGGCCCAGTCGCCGATAATCGTCGAGCGAGATCAGCACATGGGCGTCCTTGCCGTGGTGCGTCACCACCACCGGTTTGCGTGCCGCCTGCAATCGCCAGTTCGCGAAGCCCCGGATAAAGTCCGCCGCCGAAACACGCTGGGGTTCCTGAGTTGCCGCCATTCACGCCTCCCGGGCCCATTCTAGCCCTTCGACCGGTGATGTGGCGCCGATTTCGGTCCGGATAGCTGAGGAACTCGTCCTGTTATGTCCGGTTCGGTGGCGATCCCGATCGCGTGTCAGACCAGCTTGGCCTTGCTGCAACGAAGCGCGTTCACGCGGGCGTCGGCTTCGCCTATATGGACGCCTAGCATCCCGGTGACGCTCTCCAAAACCCCGTCGAGCACTGGCGCCGCTAGACCGACGGCATCGCCTACCGCTGAGGTCAGCGCCTTGGAATTCAGGCCAAGGCCGAGAATATTGACTTTGAGGTCCATGCGATCGGCTAGCGACTTGGCGGCGCCAGCGACGAGGCCGGTGCTTTCCACCGTCTTGACTGTCCCGCGATCGATATCGTCGCGCGAAAAACCGGCCGGTTTGGGATTGAGATCGGAAAGGACGAGTTCGGCCTTACCCTCGACGCTGGCAAGCGGCAGCTTGAGCAGCTTTGCAGGAGCCGGATCGATCGGGCGCTGCATGTTCTGGAAGTCGGCGGCGGCGACCTTTCCGAGCGCCAGGGTCGCGGGCGATGTCGTGACGCCAAGGCGGACGGCGTTGCTGCTGCCGCGCGTGCAGTCGATGGCGGTTATCCGCGCCGAAGCCGATCCAAGTTCGGCGAAGACGGGGATTTCGACCGTGGCCAGCGGCGTCGCAACTTTCGTCTCCATCTTGATCCGCACCTGCGCGGTGCGAACGATGACCTGTTGATTGTCGGTAACCGCGATCAGCGGCGACTGCGCGGGGGGCTCGCCGATCAGGAGCGCGACATCGACGCCCGACCCGCCCGGCAAGCTGGAGGCGAGCGACAGATCGGCCTGGCGGTTGGCGTTGGCAAGCAGCAGCATCGAGCGGAGCAGGCCGAGCGCGTTGACCTTCACCGGATTGGCCGGATCGACGCGGATACTCGACGAGCGCGGCCCAAGGTCGATCGCGCGCGACGGGAGCAGGCTGCGCGGAAGCGCACTGTCGGCGATCGCGCCGAGCGCCGACGCGACCTTTGCATCCGTGCTCGATTTCGAAAGCGCCGAAAGCACCTGCGGCAGCGTCGCCTGCGTGTTCAGCGTCTGGCCGAAGGTCAGGACATCGGCATCGAGTTCGGTTCTGAGCGCGTCGGAAAATGCAAGCAGGTCGATATCGGCGCTCGCGAGCGCGTCATAGTCCATGACCGACAGATTGACCTGGCTACCCGTCAGCGCCGACAGCAATGCGTTAGGGACGCCGCCGTGGACCGCGGCGACGCGCGATCCCAGCGAGAAGGCCGCATATCCCCGCCGGGCGCCGGTTGCCGAGGCGCCGATGACCGTGCTCTGCCGCCCGGTCAGGAAGCTCCCGAAAAACATCGGGCGGTCGCGCGTCAGGACGATGCGCACGGCGTTCGGCGTCGCCCCGCCCGCGCTGAAACGCTGCTCGGCGGGAATCGCGGCGTCGGGCCGATAGGTGCCGGCCTCGAGCGAGGCGATGACGATGTTGCAATTGCAGTTGGCGGCAATGACGCGCTCCGCCGCCGCGCGCTCCTCCCCGGACTTGCCCGCCGCGGCAAGCGCAGCCGCATCGGCGATGCCCTGAAGTTTGCGGCGATCGAGCTGGAAGGAGCCGATGTCGACTGCCAGCGCCGCCGCGCCGATCAGCATCGTCAGCGCAGCGGCGGATGCAACGCCGATACCACCGCGGCGGTCCGCGACAAGGTCTGTGAACCGGCGCATGATCATTCCACCGGCAGTTCAAAGGTCGCACTGGCGCGGATCACGTGACCCGGCGACGGCACGAAGGAAGAGCGGAGAAAGCTGGTCTGCGGCGCGGTGTAGGCGACGGCGACGGTCACGGCGTCGGTCGTTTCGGCGACCGTTACACTGCGGCGGGTGACTTCATAGCCGCCAACGCCCTGCATACTGCGGTCGACCGCGCGCGTGGCGATGGCGCGCCGGTCGGCGGCGTCGAGCCCGACGATCGCCGCGCGGGCTCCGTCATTGGCGGCCTGCTGCACGCTGTGCGCGAGCATGAAATATTGGCCATAGACCAATATGCCCATCATCAGCGCAAGAAAGAGCGGCAGCACGAGCGCCATCTCGACGATCGCGGCCGCCCGCTCGCTGCGGACCAGTCGGGCGGGCAGCGAGCGGGCAAGCCGCAGGGGTAAGGTCGGTCGGGTCATGCGGCACAGCATGGCGTCGCCCGGTGAATCCCGCGTCTCGGCGCGCCCGCCGTAATGTTCCGTACTTTATGTAGTTTCGAGCGGACCAATCGCCCGCAAATCCGCCACCGTCGCCGAACCGTTAACGGCGCGGCGGCGGCGCAAAACGAAAAATCCGATTATTCGGCGGCTTCGGCTTCCAGTTTGTCCTGTGTGCGCAGGTCAAAGTCGGACGCGTCATGGCGTTCGCGAAGCTGGCTCGACGGTTCGCCCGTCACGCGATTGACCATGCGTCCGCGTTTGACCGCCGGGCGCGCCGCAATCTGATCGGTCCAGCGTTGGACATTCCCATACTCCTGCACCTGCAGAAATTCGCCGGCATCGTAAACCAACCCCTTCGCGAGCGCCCCGTACCACGGCCAGATGGCCATGTCGGCGATCGTATAGCCGGCGCCCGCGATATATTCGTTCTCGGCCAGCCGCCGGTCGAGCACGTCGAGCTGGCGCTTCACCTCCATCGCATAGCGGTTGATCGGATATTCCTGCTTCGTCGGGGCATAGGCATAGAAATGACCGAAACCGCCGCCGAGGAACGGCGCGCTGCCCATCTGCCACATCAGCCACGACAGCGTCTCGGCGCGCTTCGCAGGCTCGGTTGGCAGGAACGCACCGAATTTTTCGGCGAGATAGATCAGGATCGCTCCCGATTCGAAGACGCGGATCGGCTCCGCGCCGCTGCGATCGACGAGCGCGGGGATCTTGCTGTTCGGATTGGCGTCGACGAAGCCGCTCGAAAACTGGTCGCCTTCGCCGATGTTGATCAGCCAGGCGTCATATTCGGCGCCGCTATGGCCGGCTGCGAGCAGTTCTTCGAGCAGCACCGTGACCTTCACGCCGTTCGGCGTGCCGAGCGAATAGAGCTGGAGCGGATGTTTGCCGATCGGCAGATCCTTGTCGTGCGTCGGGCCGGCGATCGGGCGGTTGATGTTCGCAAACCGCCCGCCGCTGTCCTTGTCCCAGGTCCAGATTTTCGGCGGCACATATTCGCTCTGGTCGGTCATCGTGAGACTCCTGCTTCTGATTTTGTACTGATCGGTAGTTAATCGTCCCGGGGGCAATCGTCCAGCGTCGGCCGCTCAAATAATGCTTTGCGCCCGCAAAGCGGAAATCGCGTCGGGACTGTAACCGATCTCGGCGAGTATCATATCGCTGTGCTCGCCGACGCGCGGGGCCCGTGCGGGATCGGCCTTGCCGCTTTCCGACAGTTCTATCGGCGCCCGGATCATCGGAATGTCCCGGGCTGCGCCGGGATAGGAAACCGGCTCGACGAGCGCCATTGCCCAGACCTGCGGCTGCGCCAGCACCTCGCTGGACCGCAACACGGGCGCTGCGGGCACGCGCGCGGCGCCAAGCTCCGCGATTGCGTCGCTGCTGGTGCGGTCGATGCACCATTGCTGCATGATGACGCTCAGCTCCTCGCCATTGTCGCCGCGCAGAATATCGCTGGCGTAGCGCGGGTCATCGACCAGTTCGGGCCGACCCATCAGCCCGGCCCATCGCGCGAAGATGCTACCGCCGACAATCTGGGTGATGATCCACCCGTCGCGGGTGCGGAATATGTCGGTCGGCCCCGAACTGAAGCTGCGATTGCCGATCGGCTGCCGTTCGATGCCGTTCAGCGCATGGTCGATCGTCAGCGAATTGGTCATTGCAAGCGCGGTGCCGAGCAGCGACCCGGACACGCACTGCCCCTTCCCCGTCTTCTCGCGTTCGCGCAGTGCAACCATAACGCCGAACGCGGTGTGGAGCGCGGTGCCGAAATCGACGAAATTGACCTGCGCGCGATAGGGCTGGTCGGGCGTGCCGGTCAGATGTACCGACCCCGACATCGCCTGCCCAACCGCATCGAAACCGACATTTTTCGCGAGCGGCCCCTCGCTACCGAATGCCGATGCGGTCGCGAGGATGATGCGCGGATTGATCGCCGACAGGCTGTCATAGTCGAGGCCGAGCTTGACGAGCGCATCGTGCGGCAGGTTGGCGACGACGACATCGGCGGTTTCGACGAGCCGCCGAACGATCTCGCGGCCCGCGGGGCTTCCGGGCTTCAGGCTCAGGCACCGTTTGCCGCGGTTCATCTGCATGAACATCGCGCCCGATCCGTCCTCCGCGACCGGCACAGTGTAGCGATCGTCGTTGCCGCCCGGCGCCTCGATGCGGATGACGTCGGCACCATAATCGCCGAGCAATGCCGCGCAATACGGGCCCGCGATGTAGCGGCCGAAATCGAGTACCCTTATTCCCGTCAGCGGCACATCAGCTCTCCCGATTTTTCCATGTTTCGACCGCGCTAGCAGTCGCCCGTCGACCGTGCCAGTTCTTCGTCGAAACCCGTCCCTTGCATGTGGCGCGGCAAATCATATGGTCGCTGCAAATTTCAACAGGGGATAATTAAATGGCGCGCTTCGCACTCGCCTTCACCGCGGCATTGGCCTGCTCGACTTCGGCATGGGCGCAGGCTGCTCCCGTCGATGCCAAGCCCGAAAAGTGGGACGTCAACGCCCCTCCCGGCATGGCGACGCACAAGGTGCCGATCGCGGTCGACGAGGGCAGCTGGATGAACGTCGATGTTTCGCCCGACGGCCGCACCATCGCCTTCGACCTGCTCGGGGACATCTATACCATGCCGATCGAGGGGGGCACGCCCACCCGGATCGCCGAAGGGCTTGCCTATGAGCATCAGCCGCGTTTCTCGCCCGATGGCAAGCGTATCGCCTTCGTCTCGGACCGCGGCGGCGGCGACAATATCTGGCTGATGAACCGCGACGGCAGCGACAAGCGCCAGCTCAGCAAGGAAGAGTTCCGCCTGCTCAACCAGCCGAGCTGGAGCCCTGACGGGCAGTTCATCGTCGCCAAGAAGCATTTCACCACCGGTCGCTCGCTCGGCACCGGCGAGGTCTGGATGTATCACGTTTCGGGCGGCGCGGGCGTGCCGCTGGTCAAGAAACCCAGCGAACGTCATCAGAAGGAACTTGGCGAACCGACCTTCGCGCCCGACGGCAACGGGGTTTATTACACGCGCAACGTCACGCCGGGACCGATCTTCGAATATGCTCAGGACAGCAACGGCGACCTGTTCCACATCGAGCGCTACGACCTGAACGATGGCGAGGTCACGACCGTGGCAGCTGGCCCCGGCGGCGCCGTGCGCCCCTCCCCGTCGCCCGATGGCAAGAAGCTCGCCTATGTCCGCCGCGAAGGAACGCAATCGAAGCTCTATGTGAAAGACCTCGCCTCGGGCGCCGAGAAGAAGCTCTATGACGCGCTCGACCAGGATGTGCAGGAGACCTGGGCGGTGACCGGCGTCTATCCGAATATGAGCTGGACACCCGACAGCCAGGACGTCGTCTTCTGGGCCGGAGGCAAGCTCCGCCGCGTGAGCAGCGCGGGCGGCGAGGCGCGGATCATCCCGTTCAGCATCAGCGACGACCGGGTCATCATCGATGCGACCCACCCGGCGGTCGAGGTCGCGCCCGACAGCTTCGAGACGAAAATGCCGCGCTGGGCCGAAGTGTCGCCCGATGGAAGCACCGTCGTCTTCGAAACGCTCGGCAAACTGTGGATCAAGCCTGCAGCCGGCGGAACCGCGCGACGCCTGACTGCCGCGAAGGACAATGCGTTCGAACTGTGGCCCAGCTGGTCGCACGACGGCAAATCTATTGTGTTCGTGCGCTGGACCGACGCCGGGCTTGGCGAAATCCACATCGTCGGACGGGGCGGCGGATCGACGCGCAAGATCACGGCCAGCCCCGGCCACTATGCCGAGCCACGATTTTCGCCCGACGGCAAGCTGATCGCGTTTGAAAAGCGCTCGGGCGGCGGCCTCCGGTCGGAACGCTGGGGCGAGAATCCCGGCATCTACCGTATCGCAGTAAGCGGCGGCGCGGCCGAACGCGTGAGCGACAACGGCGCGAAGCCACAGTTCGGCGCCGCCAGCGACCGCATCTTCATGATCGCGTCGGCCGACGGCAAGAATCAGCTTGTCTCGACCGATCTGCACGGGCAGGACAGGCGCGTCCACGCCAGCGGCGAACTCGTCAGCGACTATGAAGTGTCGCCCGATGGCCGCACCCTCGCCTTCCGGCAGAATTACGACGCCTATGTCACGCCGCTGATGCCGGGCGGACAGGATGTGTCGCTCGGGACCAAGAGCGGCGCGCTCCCGGTGACGCGCGTCAGCGGCAGCGGCGCCGACTATATCCACTGGTCGAACGGCGGCAGCCGCCTGCACTGGAGCCGCGGCGCAACGCTGTTCAGCGCCGATCTCGGCAGCTTCTTCGCCAACGCGCCGACCGACGACAAGGCGCCCGAATTCACGCCGCCGACCGACGGCGTGTCGCTCGCGATGACGCAGGCCGCATCAAAGCCGAAAGGCACCGTCGTCATCACCGGCGCAAAGATCGTCACCATGGCCGACAAGGACGGCGGCATCATCGACAACGGGCTGATCGTCATCGAGAACGACCGCATCGAGTTCGTCGGCTCTGCGGACACCGTCCGGGTGCAGGTGCCCGCGAACGCCGTAACGATCGATGCGACCGGCAAGACGATCGTCCCCGGCTTCGTCGACGCTCATGCCCACGGACCGCATGGCGACGACGAGCTGGTGCCGCAGCAGAACTGGTCGGAAATCGTCAACCTCGCGATGGGGACGACGACCAGCCACAACCCTTCGTCGCGCGCCTCGGAGATTTTCGTGTCGTCCGAAATGCAGCGTGCAGGGTTAATTCTCGCGCCGCGCATCTTCTCGACCGGCGAGATCATCTATGGGGCGAAGGCGGCTGGTATCTATGCCGAAATCAACAGTTATGAGGATGCGCTCGCGCATGTCCGCCGCCTGAAGGCGCAGGGTGCGCACAGCGTCAAGAATTACAACCAGCCGCGCCGCGAGCAGCGCCAGATGGTTGTGAAGGCGGCGCAGGCCGAAGGCATGGAGGTCGTGCCCGAGGGCGGCTCGCTCTACACGATGGACGTCACGCTCATCCAGGACGGCAATTCGACCGTCGAGCACAATATCCCGCTTCACACCTTCTACAAGGATCTGGTGCAGCTCTGGGGTCAGACCAGGACCGACTACACGCCCACGCTTGTCGTGACCTATGGCGGACCTGCGGGCGACCCCTATTGGCGCGCCCACACCAATGTATGGGAGCAGCCGATCCTGTCGCGCCACGCGCCGCCTGCGGAACTCGCCGCGAACAACAAGCGCCGCGTGATCGCGCCCGAGGGCGACTATGTCGACGACGACAGTGCCCGCGAGGCGAAGAAAATCGCCGATACCGGCCGCATGGTCTCGATCGGGGCGCATGGCCAGCAGGCGGGGCTCGGCGCGCATTGGGAAATCTGGTCCTTCGTGCGCGGCGGCTGGAGCAATATCGATGCCTTGCGCGCCGCGACGATCATGCCGGCGACATCGCTGGGCTATGCAAAGGATGTTGGCTCTCTCGAGGTCGGCAAGCTCGCCGATCTGCTGATTCTCGACGCCGATCCGACGCAGGACATCCGCAATACCGAGAAAATCCATCGCGTCATGCTCGGCGGACGCCTCTACGATCCGCTGACGATGGACGAGGTCGGCACAGGGACACGCAAGCGGCAGCCCTATTGGTGGGAGGCCGATAAACCCTGATACATTGCGGACGCAGATGGCGGCCGACGATTTTGTGACGAGAGGGTTGCAAGACTCGGCGGCCGCCGCTAGGGGCGTCTCCTCTCAGCGAGGAGAGTTGGCTGAGTGGTCGAAAGCGTCGCACTCGAAATGCGAAGTGCCGGCAACGGTACCGAGGGTTCGAATCCCTCACTCTCCTCCATTTTTCTCCCTTAGTGGATTGAAAACGCTAGCCTTTCGACCTGCTAGCTCAAATCGTTCCCTCACTTGTTACCACATAAGGATTTTCTTATGTGTCGAACAACCATAGTGGTGGGGCCGCGTCCGGAGTTCGTCTGGAGTTCCATCCTGCTTTCGTCCGCGATTAAACTTCGGATTGCGCGTTTTTGCGCCTGACGGCGCTCGGCCGTCCGTAATCGCGAGGAATAATTACGGACGCTCGCCTCTTTGCGTTTTCTTTCGCCTGCAACCGTTGGCCACCGCCGACGAGAAGAAGGAAGAAATGCCATGTCTCTCGAACCTGTTGCCGTCTCCCCTAAGGGGGCTTGCCGCGCGCTCGATTACGGCCTCACCAAGATTTACGAGCTGATCAACGCCGGAGAACTGGAAGTCTATAAGGACGGCCGCGCTACCCGGATCACAACCGCCAGCATCAAGGGCTACGTTGCACGCCGCCTCGCGGAAACCTCCAAGATCGCGGCCTGACAGATGCGCGGGGTCTATAAGGTCCGCTCTCACCTTGACGGGAGCAACAACAAGCAGCGTCCGGTCATGCCGAAGCTTTCGGCACTAGGGGACGACATGGACCCAGTCGAGGCGCGCCGCCTCACTTTATGGGGTCAGAGGATCATCGACGACATCGTGGCTTTTCGCCACCGGCAGATGCGCCGCCGAGAGGGGGTGTCGTCATGACGGACGTCAAAGACAAGCTCCAAAAAATTCAGCGCGTCATCGATCACCCGGAGACGCATCCGAACATCCGCGAGGCTGCCGAGATCGCGAAGGCGAAACTCGCCAAGGCTCATTCGACGAAACAAGCAATCAGGGCCAAGGTGCTTGCGGATCACCAGCGCCGGGCGTGGCTGTGCCTCGTCGATGGCGCGGGTCGTCTGTCGAAGGCTGAGAACAGCTTCCTTCACAACATCCGCGAGCGGCGGATTCAGCCGACCTCTAACCAGATGCGCTGGCTCGGTGATCTGGAGCTTCGGATTGCGTGGGAGAAATCCCTGTGAACCTCCGCGAAGAAATGCAGCAGGCCGTGTCGGACGTGGGCCAGCGCCATATCGACGTACTGCTGGGCCATGGCGTCCCGCCCGCCGAACTTGCATCACTCGGGGCGCGGCAGGAGCCTTTCGGTGTTGCACTCATAAAGACGAACCCGGAGGGAATTTACTGGCCGTGCGACACTGGCTCGCCCCGTCTCATAATTCCTTGCTACGAGCGCGGCGACATCGTTGATCTCGTCGCGCTGCTGCCCGCCAAGCCGGACCAGTGGTGGCACCGGACGGGCGCCGCCGCGATACTCGGCGCCGACCTTCTCCTCACCTGTGTGAAGGACCGCGCTCTGGAAGTGGTGTCAACGCCGCTGGACTGGCTAAAAGCGGGCGGGAGAGCAATCTGCGTCCTCGATTGGGGCGCAAGTTTCCATGAACTTTCGCCGCTGCGCGACTGGCCCGAACTTCGGGTTGATAGCCCTCGCCTCGCCGCTGCGGTGCGCCAGGCGCTTTCGCGTCCCGCCATCCTGCCGAAAATCACCATCTCCTCGAAGGAAATCTATCGTGACGCTGCTTAATCTTGCCGCCGTCAAACCCGACTATCCAGACTATGAGGACAAGCCGCCGCCGGCCGCACTGCCGCCCCAGCCGCTGCGTCGGCCCGTCGGGCAGTCAGAGCCTTATCCGGTCGATGCCCTCGGCGCGCTCGTGGGCCCTGCTGCTGCTGGCGTTGCCGATATCGTGCAACTCCCGGTCGCTATCGCAGCGCAGTCGGCGCTCGCAGTCAGCTCCTTGGCCGTGCAAGGCCATATCGACGTTGAGATGCCATATAGCTCCGCGACCTCGCCGGTGTCGCTGTTTCTGCTGTCGGTTGCCCGTTCGGGGGACCGCAAGAGCGCGGCGGACCTGATGCTGTCGGCCGCGATCGCTATCCGCGAGCGCGAACTTTCGGACGAATACGACGTTGCTAAAGCGGACTACGACGACGAGATGGCGGCTTACGACCTCGCAAAGGCGGCAGCAAAGTCGGGCGGCAAGAAAGACCGGGGCGCAATCTTGGCTGCGCTCAAGTCGGTGGGCGCGGCCCCGAGCAGGCCGCGCTCGCCTACGCTGACCGCTACCGATCCGACTGTCGAGGGCCTGCATAAGTATCTTGAGATTGGCCAGCCGACGTTCGGCCTCTTTGCCGACGAGGGCGGGCAGTTCGTCGGCGGCGTGGGGATGAGTAAAGAAAACGTCCTTCGCACCGCCGCCGGGTTCTCCGGCTTGTGGGACGGCGCGGCAATCAAGCGGATGCGGGCTGGCGATGGGGTCAAGATGCTTCATGGCAGGCGCGTCTCGCTCCACCTGATGATGCAGGAAGGAAACGCTGCAAAATGGCTGTCCGACCCGGTGCTGCGCGATCAGGGCTTGTTCGGTCGCCTATTGCTCGCAGCACCCCCGACAATGGCAGGCCAGCGTCTGCACCGTGCGCCTGATCCTGCGTCCCGTCGCGATGTGGACCATTTCACCGCGGCGGCGCTCGAATCCCTGCGCCAGCCCTTGCCGATCATCGACCAAGCCAAGGGCGCGCTCGAACCGCGAGCGGTGCCGTTCGACCAGCGCGCGAAGTCGATGTTGCTCGGATTCAGCGATGCGGTCGAAAAGGAACTAGGCCCCGGCGGCAAGCTCGAACCTATCTCGTCGCTCGCAGCAAAGGCCATCACCCATGCCTGCCGTCTTGCGGCGGTACTGGCGGCGGTCGAGAATCCCGGCCTCGGAATGATCGACGCTCCCGCCGCCGAGCGCGGCGTCGTCCTGATGGAATGGTATCTGCGCGAGGCCCTGCGCTTCAACGATGCCGGTTGCGTCACGATGGAAGTCGCCCGCGCCGAGTCGGTGCTGCAATGGCTGCAACAGGACTGGCCCAAGCGCACCACGACGGCACCCCGCATGTTCTCGCTCGCCGATCTCTACCAGTATGGGCCTCCCTCTGTTCGGGACAAGGCAACGGCAACGGCTGCGGTCGATATCCTCGTCGATCACGGGTGGATCATCCCGATGGAAGGCCCGCAAAAGGTCAACGGCTGCCAGCGCCGCGAGGCCTTTCTGTTGAGGGATGCATGACATGGGCTTCCTCGATTTCGACGCTCGCGAATATCTGGAATCTGACGGGGGTAACCCTGCTAAAGTTGCTAATCCTGCTAAAGTTGATCCTGATCCGCAGCGGAACTTTAGCACTTTAGCAACTTTAGCAGAGCTTCCCCCCGATATTTCGGAAGGGGTGACGAAGCTCCGCACCATGCGCGCTCCGCGATGGGCCTCGTCGGATCGGTGGCGGGTGTTCGTCGCGGATGCGGTGTGGCTGCTCGACTATGGGGTCGCGGCGGAAGCGATAGGACAAGGCTGGACGCCGCTCGATCTGTTCGGGGTCAGTGCCGACGAGCAATGGCAGTCAATGTGCGCGTGGATCGGCGGGCGCCGGGACGAATTCAACCGCGCCTGCATCCTGCTCCGGGAGATGCGCGGCGATCAAACACGGCTCTACGCAACGCAATCCCTGACCGGAAAGCGCCGCTGGCATTATCCCGACCCCGCTCCTGCCGATGCGGTGCTGCCATGGACGATGTGATGCCCGACGACGACGAAGGCGCGGGCCTCGATCCAGATTTCGACGATGCCGGATGGCTGCCGGACTGGTTGCCATCGCACCGCCGCGACACCTCCCTTGATGATTGGATCTGATGATGACCGAACAGCCGAAACGAAAGCGCACCCAGCGCAAGGAAGCCAGCAAGCCCGAGGACGGCGTACTCTATATCACCGTGCCGGATGTCGTCGATCCGGAGGAGATGCGGACCTATCTGGAGGGGAACTTCCCGGACTGGTCGATTTTGCAGCGCGCCGACAAGAACCGCCTTGTTGCTCTCATGATCAAAAATCGTGAGGCGCCGAACCCGGTCAAGGTGTCGCTTTCCCGCAACCCTGACGGCAAGGTCAGCATAGACCCGGGCGGCAAGGGGCAATCTGTAGTCCTATCGACTTTGAAGCTCATGGATGCGTTCGGCGCGACCGACATCGACACCGTGAATGCGCGGTCCTCCGACATCATCAAGTATCTGGAATCTGTCGGAGCCTGCCACGAAGGGAAATATAACGCGGCGCTGGCCTTTGTCGAAAGCATGGCCCCCCAGGATCAGGCGCAGGCGCAACTTCTCGTGCAGTCCTACATCACCCATGATGCTGCCGTTCGCGCACTCTCGCAGTTGGGGACAGTGCAAATGGTCGATCATGCCCGCATGTACGGCAATCTCGCGAACAAACTCCTGAAAACCTACACGACCCAAATGGACACCCTCATGCGAATGCAGCGGGGCAACGAACAGGTGATCAAGCATGTCTATGTCGATAACCGGGGCGGCCAAGCCGTCTTTGCAGAAAACGTCACGCCCCCGGGGGGGGGAAACAATCAGCCGCAACAACCCTACGGAGCCGCTGCAACTGGCGTCTGCGCCCCGATGCTTGGCGCGGACGCGTTCGGGAACGGCGTGCCAATCTCCGGTTATCAGGGGACGCAAGCGCTGCCGCCTTCATGGGGGAGCCTCACCGGGAGCGCCGACGGGCGAGGCGAACGGGAATTACAAGCACGGGATGAGAACCAAGGCAGCGATAGCCGAGCGGCGTAAGCTGACCAATCTCGCGCGCGCCATGCGGGACGCTCTCGCCGCTCTTGGTGACTGTTGATTCCGGCCCTCCACGACGCGAATAGGTCTGTATCTGGTTCCAGTTTCCATAGCCCTGTCGTCGTGGGTCATGCATCCTGCTGACGAAAGGAATCGGCATGGCTGACGATGCTGGCGGCTGGGTAGATTATGTCATCGCGAGCGACAATCCCACCGACCGCGCGCTGCTCGAAGAGTTTCGTAACCTCGCATGGTCCTACGGGCAGTTGATGCAGTTTATCGTGGCCGATCCAGCAAACATCAACGAAGAGACGGCCGCGAAGATGGACGAGGCCCAGGAGGCCGAGAACGAGTTGCAGGCGCGGATCTCTGCTCGCGGAAAGGCGTTGCGCGATTCGGGACACGCACCGGCCGATGAAGCGGCGTTCAAGGCATGGCGGGCGTCGTGGGTGCCGCTGGCACAGTACGTTCCAGATAGCGAAAACGGTTCACGTAAATCTTAGCAGTTCAATATAGGGGGCTCATAACTTCGGCCTGTAAGCCTCAAATGGCGGCGAAGCGATCGGGTATCAAAGAGTCTTGTGGGGAGGGGATTATGAGGAAAATTGCTATTCTCGTGTGCATCGCCGCAGCGCCATTTCTGTTCGCCCTCAACCCCGCGCTTGCCTCCCAAGACACTGAATCCGAAGCGAAAGCGATCTTTCGTACTTGGAAATCGCAGGATGCGCACCCAGAAACAGGTCCTTGGGACGAATATAAGAAAGACCCCATCGTTGGAGCCATTTGGCAAGATTTAACCCCGACGCGCGATCAGCTGTGGATCAACAGCAAGGACGTCACTCGCAATGGAGGGGTGGTCACTTTCTGGATGCGCGGAGATTACCCGCGTCGTCGATCCGACCATGCGCGAGACGCCCGACATCGGCAGCTACATGTCCTCGCGGATGCCGGGGCAGTCTGTTGAGCTTCTGCCGAAGCGCGACGTGTGGGGGCAGCCCATCGTTAGCGAGGGCGGCGTCGGCCCTGATATCCTGTCGCCGATCTGGACCAGCACCGACAAGAAAGACCCGATCACGAATGAGGCGCTGCGCGTCGGGGCGACCATTTCCAAGCCGAACAAGGGCGATATGACGCCGGAGCAATATGACCGGCTACAGCCCGTTGCCGGTGGGCTCGCTCGCAAGTGGATCGGGGAGCTTATGGCAACCCCCGAATATCAGGCGATGCCGAAGGAGGATCAGGCCGAAGAAATCCGCTCGACCATTACCGCTGCGCGGAAGGAGGCGAAGGCCCATGTTCTCGGCGGTGAGCCGCTCGACGATGTGAGGCCGGAAAAGAAGCGCCGCAACGCCAAGCCCACAGGGTTGCCGCAGGGGTTCGTCATCGATCCGCCGCCTGCCGGGTTTGTGCTGGACACAAATTGACTCAATGCGCACAATCATTCGCGAAAAATAAGGGGGAGTTAGCGGAATGCGCGCTCATTTGACGCGATTGGCTTGCGTCGTTTTGGCTTTGGCAAGCACTGTTTCGCCCATGCCAGCAAGGGCAGGCTTCAAGACGGGCAACGACCTTTTGCGAGAATGCGAGGCCGGAGAAGGTCGCGGTTCAAGTATGCTCATGTGGGGTACATGCGCTGGATATGTGATTGGCGCTGCTGATGCGATAGGATTTTGGACCGCTGTTGAAAACGGGGAAAGCTGCATTCCAGCATCGTCGCAGGCGGGGCAGTTAAAAGATATCGTCGTAAAATATCTGCGCGATCATCCAGAAACTCGTCATTTCGAGGCTTACGCGCTGGTATATGTTGCGCTTGGGCAGGCGTTTAACTGCAAACTGCTCAGTGTCACGCCGCGAAAGCAATGAGCGAGCATGACGACTATGGGCGTGCGCCCTGCTTGTCAGAAGCAACACGGCTCCGGCGCGCCGCTGTGGATCTCGCAGCGCATTGGCGACCTCGCCTTGGCCGGTGACATGGCTAGCGTCGAGCGGTGGAGGGCTATAGCTGCCAAGCCTACTCCCTCATCGCCGGGGCCCGGATGGCGAACTGACGGCGGTCAACTTTAGCAACTTTAGCAACTTTAGCAGGGGGTGCGAGGAGACCCTTCGGCGCTATTGGCGGATGCAGCCCTTTCCTCAACATACCGAGTCCAGTTGGCGTCCACGCCCATCTTGTGCGGGCATGATTCCTTGGTCCACCCCTTCTCCATCGCTAGCGGCCAGCGGCGCTTAAGGGCTTGGTGGCGCTTTTCAATTCCGCCTGCATTCGAGAACTCGTCGTGATGCAACTCAAACAGTCTGCGGCAAACAGGGTAGAGACTCTTAGTCTTAGTCGCGCGCTCCCGCACCGGCGCTGGTTTCGCAGTGCTTTTTTCCGCGCGCGGTGGAGCTATGGTGCGGAGCATCGCGGCGTTCACCTTCATACCCCAATATCCGGGGACAAGAACTAGACCGACATGGGTTTGAAACGAGCGATTCCAATCCGCGAAAACGTAGGGCGGGAGCGGTTCGGACGAGTGCGAACCAATCGGCCGCGCTATCCCGTCTATCCGTCCGCTCTCCAGCAAGCCTCGCAACTTCATTTCTGCCGCCACGATTCCGTCTGTCTCGGGGAAGTAGTGGAGAAGGTTTTCTTGCACAGTTGACCATACTCCAGCGGCGAATATTGCGTCGCGGCTGGCCTCCTCGATGTGTTCATGCTCTTCGGTGGCCCCTGCAAACCACAATGATCCTGACGCCAGATAAGCGATAGCGGCGAGCGCCGTCACATATCCCGCGCTCGCTAAGGTCGCAGAAGGGTGGGAGGCTTTGAAGTCGGTTGTGATGCCGTCTGGTAATCTTGGGGGCGAGAATGCCTCAGCTTCGTTCATGCGCTCCTCCGTAGAGCATCCGCTGTGTTAGGAAATGAGGCGGCAGGCTGGGCGGAAGCCAGCTTTTCGGGGATCAGCCTAGCCGCCTCACCTGCTCATGCTCGCGCTGCCGCGAGTTGAACAACGTTGCTCCGGTCGCTCAGCAAGAATTGCGACCAATGATCTAAGAGGGTCCGGCGCATTTGCAGGAACGTCGTCCGCTTGTAGGCCGCGATGACGGCGTCGGGCACGCTGTGGGACAACGCGGCCTCGGCGACAGGATCGGGTATTTCAGGGTGCTGCTCTGCGGCCCAGTCGCGGAAACTGGACCGGAATCCGTGGGGGACGAACGGCAACTTGGCGTCCCTCATGATCTTGGAGATCGTCATGTCGGAAATTTCCGTGCCCTTGGCGTTAGGCAGTAATAGCGACTCCGGTTTGCTGCTGTCCGATATCTCCGCGATCCGAGCCAGAACGCGAAGCGCGGCGCTATTGAGCGTCACGACATGTTCTTCGTTGTTTTTCCGCATTAGTTCTGCGGGGCGGGTCCAGATGCGTCGCTCTGCGTCGATATGGCCCCAACGCGCCTCGCGAACCTCAATCGATCGCGCGCAAGTCGCGATGGCGAGCATGAGCCCGAGCCTGCCCTTGCTGGTGCCGGCGGCTTCCAGCTCCTGATAATAGGCCGGGACGTCGGCGTACGGCATCGCTGGAAAGTTGCCGCCCTTCTTTGTCTTGCCGGTCAGGGCCCGCACTGAGTTCCGGGGCGCCTCTTTCGTCCTCCACTTCTTTGCATGGGAATAATCCAGCACAGTCGCGACACGCTGCCGGACCTTCTTCGCCATGTCTGGCTTTGTCGTCCAGATCGGCTTCAATGTCTCGGCGATGTCGTCTGCTTCGATCCCATCAACCCGACGACTGCCCAGGGCGGGATAAATATGCGTCTCCAGCGACTTCAAAAACGCGTCGGCTGTCTTTGGCGCCCACCCATGCGAGAGGGCAGCGTGCGTCACCTTGGCCGCTTCCTCGAACGTCGGGGGAGGCCTGCGATCCTTTTGCCGCTCGGCGACCGGGTCTCTTCCAGCCTTGATGGCATTGCTCATCCTAACCGCAAGTTCGCGGGCCTCTGCCAACGTGAGCCGCTTCTTCTCCTCAAGTGTGAGATCGTCGGCAACGTAGCTCTTGAGGCGTAGGGGCGTAGTATCGACTGAGCCTAGCCCGATATCACGGCGCTTGCCGTTGTGCTGGATGCGAAGAACCCACGATTTTGCGCCTGTCGGCTTCACTAGCATGTAAAGCCCGCCGCCGTCGGCATAGCGACCCGGTGCTAGCTTTTCGCTCTCGATTGTCTTGGTGGTGAGCTTTGGCATCCGTTACCCCAATCGTTCCCACACTATTACCCGATAGCGGGCGAAAGTTGGCGAACGTCAGGGGAACATAATTACCACAATTTGCAATGCAACCCCGCAATTCTGCGGACGCTGGCGAAGGCTGACGAAAATCGGGTTAGGTTCCCTCACTCTCCTCCATTTTTCCCTGTTTTTGACCAATCGCCAACGCCGCCCCGGATGCACCGGGACGGCGGGTGCAGCCTTTGGGTCAAGACGGCCCGCAAACCCGAACCGGTCGGGCGAAGGCCGAGGGAGCAAGCCAGCCCGAACGGCCAACGCATCTGTAGTCCCCGTCACAGGGCCGGAATCGGCCCGCCGCGGTACCTGCCCGTGTAACGGACTTGAAACGGCCGTGAATAGCCATAGATTGACGATATGACGTCAAAGACACCTTCCGGTTCGCCGGGCCAGATTCCCCCTCTCGTTGCCGCCCCGCTCATCGAGCGCGCGCGCTTCGCCCCCGGCGATATCGTCCGCCACCGCCTGTTCGACTTTCGCGGCGTCGTGTTCGATGTCGATCCGGTCTTTTCGAACAGCGACGAATGGTATGAGGCTATCCCCGAGGCGATCCGCCCGGCGAAGGAGCAGCCCTTTTACCACCTGCTCGCCGAAAATGAGGATTCATCCTACATCGCCTATGTCAGCCAGCAGAATCTGGTCGGCGATTCCGAACAGGGTCCGGTCGATCATCCGCAGATCGAGGTGCTGTTCGACGGGATGGCGAAGGGCCGTTACCGCGTCCGTTCGATCCACCGGCACTGATCGAGCGGTGTTGGAGGCGCGTCAGGCCTTCAGCTTCCATCCCGACACGAGCAGGCGATAGGTAATCACGCCCAGCACGATGTTCGTCGCGACCAGCACCAGCGCTGCGGTCAGCACGGGATGGGCGATCGTCGAGTCGACTGTCCCTATGAAGCCGAAACGAAAACCCATGATCGCATAATAGACGGGATTTGCGTGCGCGACGCCCTGAAACCACGGCGCGAGGCGATCGACCGAATAGAAAGTGCCCGACAGCAGCGCGAGCGGCGTGACGACAAAATTGGTCACCGCAGCGGCGTGATCGAACTTTTCGGCCCAGACCGACGTGATGAGGCCCAGAAAACCGAGCATCATCGCGCCGAGTACGCCGAACAGAGCGACCGCCCACAGGTGGTCGGGTCCGACATGGACCCCCGGCCAGAGGAGCATCGCGAGCCACAGCGCAAAGCCGACGAGGATCGCGCGGGTGACTGCGGCGCCGATCAGCGCGGTGACCAGCTCGCCGACGCCGAGCGGCGGCATCAGATAATCGACGATCGTGCCCTGTATCTTGCCGACGAGCAGCGAGAAGCTCGAATTGGCGAAGCTGTTCTGCAGCATCGCCATCATGATCAGCCCCGGCGCAATGAAGTCGGCGAAGGGAACGCCGATGACTTTTCGCCCCGCGCCCCCCAGCGCAACGGTGAAAATGACCAGAAAAAGAAGGGTCGTTACCGCCGGAGCCCAGATTGTCTGGAGCTGGACCTTGAAAAAACGCCGCACCTCCTTGACATATAGAGCCTGCAGGCCGGGCACGTTCAGCGTCCGGATATGCGGGACGCCGGGTTCGGCAAAGGCCGGTGCTGCGGCGTTGTTGTTCGAGTCGGATCGCGAAATTTGGGGCTGGTCGTTCATGGCGTTCTCGCCTATCGCCTCCCCGATCTTACCGCAAGCTGGGCAGCGACGGGCAACGGTCCCGAAAAGGATCGCCGCCACGGATCGCCCGACGCCCTTTGCGTGGAATGATGAGGAATTGAAACATGTCATGGACCGATGAGCGCATCGAGCAGCTGCGCAGCATGTGGGAAAAGGGTCTGACCGCCAGCCAGATCGCCGATGAACTCGGCGGGGTCAGCCGCAATGCGGTGATCGGCAAGGCGCATCGTCTGGGCCTGAAGTCGCGCCCGTCGCCGGTGAAGGCGACCGAAAAGGTCGCGAAGCCCGTCAAGGCGCCCGCCGCACCCAAGCCTGCCTCGCCCGCGCCGCCTGCGCCCCGCGCTGCTGCGCCTGTCGCGCCTCGTCCGGCCGCCCCGATGCCGAAGCCGGAACCAAAGCCCGTCGTCGAGGCATCGGACGAGGATAGCTCCGAAGCGCCGCCGAAGCCCGATGCGCCGCGCATCGTCTCGATCGGCCCCGGCGGCTTCATTCGCCAGGGCCCCGGCGACCAGCAGGCGCCGATCCCGCCCGCGCCGCCGCGCCGACTGGTGCCCGCGAAGCCGAGCCCCGAGATCGCGGACAAGACGAGCCTGCTCGACCTCAATGACCGCATCTGCCGCTGGCCGATGGGGCATCCGGGCGAGCCCGACTTTCACTTCTGCGGCGTCGCGGTGAACCCCGGCTTCCCCTACTGCGTGGAGCATTGCGGCCGCGCCTATCAGGCGCAACTGCCGCGCGGCACGCGCCGTCCGCCCCCGCCTGCCCCCTTCGGTGGTCCCCGGGTTCGTTAAGACGGTACCCGTGAAGCCGTTCGGGCAGGATTTCCACTTCGCGCGCGCGCTCGGCCTGGAGTTGGTCGAGCGCGGCGACGGCCGCTGCGTGATGGCGATCGACATCGACCGCGAGCGGCACTTCAACCCGCAGGGCGCGGCGCACGGCGGGGTTGCCTATAGCCTCGCGGATTCAGCGATGGGCGGTGCGATCACCAGCCTGCTCCCCGACGATCAATGGTGCGCGACGCTGGAAATCAAGTTCAACTACCATGCGCGCGTCGTCGAGGGGCGGCTGACCTGCGAGGCCGAGGTGCTGCATCGGGGCAAGCGCGTCGCCAATATCGATGCCCGGCTCTATCAGGACGGCAAGCTGGTCAGCAGCGCAAATGGCAATTTCGCAATTTTCGCCGCGCCGAACCAGTCCTGAACAAGCGAAAGGCGCCGGAGCCCACATGATCCGGCGCCTCCCTATCCGCTTTCCGACGGGTCAGAAGCGGAAGCTCAACGTCCCGCGCACGCTGTGCGTACGAAAATGCGAACCGCTGCGCTGGATGTCCGTGCCGCCGCTATCGAGCAGGAAGGGATTTGTTGGCGGCGCGGTGCCGGGGCCGACATTCACGGTATAATCATGGTCTTTGAGGTCGGTGTAGAGATATTCCAGGCCGACCGCGATGTTGTTCGTGACCATGATTTCGGCACCGCCGCCGGCGGCATAACCCCAGCCATTGGTCTTTCCGTTGTCTGCGAAGCTATTTGCCGCGTTGGTCGTTGCGAACTTGTTGTCCAGGCGCGCATAAGCCGGACCGCCGGTCACATAAAAGAGCGCACCGCCGCCGGGGGTATAACCCGCCCGCAGGCGGAGACTGCCCTGATAGTCGGCCTCACGGCTCATGGTATAGCTGGCCGGGGTCGTCGAAAAGCCGCTGACGCTATCGCGGGCGACGCTGTGGCCGCCCTCCAGGAGCGCGCCCAGGACAAAATTGCCCATGCGCTGGTCGACACCGATGCGGCCGAAGAACTCGGGCCCGTCCTTGTCGTTGCGACACCCGATGTTCGCGGTGCCGGTCGCGGCGCCGTTGCAGAAACCCGGCGAGAATGCGTTTGCGCCAGCCGCCGTGGTGACCGTATCGCCGTAGGCGCCGTCGCGATCCGTGTCGAAGACCAGCGTCTCGCCGCGATCGCTGCCCTGCAGCGTGGCACCGCCGCCGATCGTGACATAGGCGCCGTTGAAGTCCTGCGCCTTGTCGCGGGCGCCGGTTTCCTGCGCCATGGCGGGCGCAGCCATCAGAAACGCCGCCGAAGCAGCGAGGAGAGCTGTAGATTTCATATTATTCTCCACTTTTTGAATGACTTTGCAGTCGGTGGAGAAACCCGCGGAGGATGCACCGGTTTCATCGCCGTGTCGAAAACGCGATGAACCGAGCCCTCGAAATCGGGCCGTTGCGCCATGAAAAGCGCGCTTGCCAGCGGCCTTTATGGACCCGTATAGCCATATCATGAGTCACGATTTGTTCGACAGCAACCAGCCCGCGACCGAAAGCTACAACGCCTCGCAGATCGAGGTTCTGGAAGGGCTCGAACCTGTCCGCCGCCGTCCGGGCATGTACATCGGTGGTACCGACGAGCGGGCGCTCCACCACCTGGCGGCCGAAGTCATCGACAACAGCATGGACGAAGCCGTCGCCGGCCATGCGACGCGTATCGAGATCATTCTCGATGTCGGCAACCGCCTGACGGTAATCGACAACGGCCGCGGGATGCCGGTCGACCCGCACCCGAAATTCCCCGGCAAATCGGCGCTCGAGGTCATCATGACCATACTCCATTCGGGCGGCAAGTTCGAGGGCAAGGCCTATGCCACGTCGGGCGGTCTCCACGGGGTAGGGGTCAGTGTGGTGAACGCGCTGTCGATTGAAACCACGATCGAAGTTGCGCGATCCAGGCAATTGTACAGACAGAGTTTTTCGCAAGGCGTTCCGCAAGGCTCGCTCGAGGAGCTCGGCCCTACCCCGAACCGCCGCGGCACCAGCGTGTCGTTCGTCCCCGACCCCGCGATCTTTGGCGAGCATGGCCGCTTCAAGCCGCAGCGCCTGTACCGGATGGCGCGGTCGAAGGCCTATCTGTTCGCGGGCGTCGAGATCCGCTGGAAATGCGCGCCCGAGTTGATCGGCGATGACACCCCGGCCGAGGCGATATTCCAGTTTCCCGGCGGCCTTGCCGACCATTTGAAGGAGCAGATCGGGACGCGCGAATGCGCGACCGCCGAACCCTTCGTCGGGCGGCAGGATTTTCCCGGCGAGCAGGGGCGCGCCGAATGGGCGATCGCCTGGCCGCTGTGGTCGGACGGCAGCTATAGCTGGTATTGCAACACGATCCCCACCCCTGCCGGTGGCACGCATGAGGCGGGGCTGCGGGCCGCGCTGACCAAGGGGCTGCGCGCTTTCGGCGAGCTGATCGGGCAGAAAAAGGCGGCGCAGATCACCGCCGAGGATGTGTTCAACGGCGGCGAGATGATGCTGTCGGTGTTCATCCGTGATCCGCAGTTTCAGAGCCAGACGAAAGACCGGCTTTCGAGCCCGGAAGCCGCGCGTTTCACCGAAAATGCGGTGCGCGACCATTTCGACCATTTCCTGTCGGACAATATGGATCGCGGCCGCGCGTTGCTCGGGCTGATCCTCGAACGGATGGACGAGCGCCTGAAGCGCAAGGCCGAGCGCGAGGTCAAGCGCAAGACCGCGACGAGCGGCCGCAAGCTGCGTCTGCCCGGAAAGCTCACAGACTGTGCGAACGATGGACCGGAAGGCACTGAATTATTTATCGTCGAGGGCGATAGCGCAGGCGGTAGCGCCAAGCAGGCGCGCGACCGCAAGACGCAGGCCATCCTGCCGATCCGTGGCAAGATCCTGAATGTCGCCAGCGCCAGCGCCGACAAGATCCGCGCCAATCAGGAAATCGCCGACCTCGCGCTCGCGCTTGGCTGCGGAATGCGCAAGGATTGCGACGCCGACCGGCTCCGCTATGACAAGATCGTCATCATGACCGATGCCGATGTCGACGGCGCCCACATCGCGACCTTGCTGATGACTTTCTTCTTCCAGGAAATGCCCGACATCGTGCGCAATGGGCATGTCTATCTGGCGCAGCCGCCGCTCTATCGGCTGACGGCGGGAGCGACTTCGGCCTACGCGCGCGATGACGCACACCGGGCGGAGCTGGAAGCGACGATTTTCAAAGGGAAAAAGGTCGACGTGGGACGTTTCAAGGGTCTTGGCGAGATGAATCCGAACCAGCTCAAGGAAACGACGATGGACCCGGCAACGCGCTCGCTGCTCAAAGTCACGCTTCCGCAGGAGTATGAGGAGCGTCAGGGCGTCAAGGATCTCGTCGACCGATTGATGGGCAAGCATCCCGAGCATCGCTTCCAGTTCATCCAGGCGAACGCCGCGACGCTGGACGAGGCGTCGATCGACGCCTGAAATGCGCGCGTCGCTGCATCGCCGCCTTTCCCTTGCGATGGCGGCGCTGGCTTGCGCGCTGTTGCCGCTGTCAACATCGGCGCAGACTGCGGCTGAGCAGACCGCTCCGACGACCACCGCGTTCGAGCGCCGGGCCGCGCAATTGCCCGATGTTGTCGCCGGCAACATGGCATATGACGACTATTTTGCACCCGCGTTCCGGGCCGAGGTTCCACAGTCCCGGTTCGCAGCGATCGCCGGGAGCCTCATCGCGCAATATGGGCGCGCCCTAAGCGTCGAGTCCGTGCAATCGGCGGACGGCCGCTCGGGAACGCTCCAGCTTCGGTTCGAGAAGGGGACGGCGACAGTCAGGCTCGATGTCGGGGCGAGCGCCGACGAGCGCGTTACCGGCCTGCTGATTACGGGCTTTGCGGTCGACGGTGACAACTTCCATCGCATTGCCGCCGATCTTGCGGGCCTACCGGGCGCCACGGGCTTTCTGGTCGCCGAAATCGACGGCGATGCCATCCGGACAATCGCGAGCGCGAACGCCGACCGGCAATATGCGGTCGGTTCGACCTTCAAACTCTATATCCTGAATGAGCTTGCCGCCCAGATCGCGACGGGCAAGCGGCGCTGGAGCGACGTCGTTCCCCTCTCGCATCCCAGCTTCTCTTCGGTCGCCACGGCGAACTGGCCGAAGGACACGCCCGTCACGCTGCAGACGCTGGCGAACTGGATGATTTCGGTGAGCGACAATGGCGCGGCGAATACCTTGCTCCATCTTCTCGGCCGCGACGCGATAGAGGCGCGGATGCGAGCGGCGGGGCACAGCGAACCCTCGCGCAATATCCCCTTCCTCTCGACCGTCGAGGCCTTTGCGCTCAAGGGCAATAATTTCGCTGTCGAACGTGCAGCCTCCATCGGCGCCGACGACAAGGCGCAGCGCAGGCTGATCGATGCCAATGCGGACCGGCTGACCCTCGCCAATGTCGACGGCGTCAGCTTTACGGCGGGGCCGCGATTCATCGGCGAACTGGAATGGTTCGCTTCGCCGCGCGACATCGCGCGGCTGATGGCCGATCTGCGCCGCCGCAATTCGGCGCCGGTGATGGCGGCGATGGCGATCAACAACGGCGTCGGGCCGGTCGCGGCCGAGCCGTGGCGCTACCTCGGCTACAAGGGCGGATCCGAAAACGGCGTGTTGTCGATGAGCCTGCTCTGCCAGCGCAAGTCGGACGGCAAATGGTTCGTCGTGACCGCCAGCTGGAACAATCCGGAGGCCAATGTCGAAACCGACCGGCTGGTCGGACTGGTGACGCGCCTGCTGGCGCTCGCCGCCAAATGATCAGGCCGTCAGCGCGGCGACGAGCGCCTTGACCTTGGTCTGGCGCCACTGCGGGGTCGGGGCGACGAGCCAATAGCCGCGCTTGACCGCAAAGGCTTCGCGCACCAGCCGGACGCGGCCAGCCGCGATATCGGCCTCGGCCAGCATCGCCGGGACGTTGGCATAACCCAGACCGTTGGCTGCCGCGTCGATCGCAAGCCCCGCATCGCCGAGGCGCAACGCCGGCTCGCCCTCGTCGACCGGGCATCCGGGCCAGGCGATGCGCGTGTCGCTGTCGCTGCCGGGCCCGGCGACAGTCACCATCAACGCGTCGGCGAGCGGCACGCCCTCATGGTCGCCCGCCCCGTCGGTCCAGAAGATTGCAAGGTCTAGGTTGGCTTCGGTGAAATCGATTCCGCCATCGGCCGACACGAGCGTGAAGCGCACATCGGGTGCCTGCTGGCTGTAGCGCGCGAGCCGGGGCGCAAGCCATTTTGCGGTGAGGTCGCGCGGCGCCGCAATCGTCAGCGACTGCGACGATTGTCCGGCCTGCATGGCGCGCACCGACTCCTCGAACTGCAGGAAGCCCTGGCGCAGCGCATCGAGGCCGGCATTCGCCTCACCCGTCAGCTCGAGCCCCTTCGGCGTGCGGCGGAACAGCACCACGCCAAGCATATCCTCGAGCGCTCTGATCTGCTGGCCGACGGCCGCAGGAGTCACGGCAAGCTCGTCGGCGGCGCGGGTGAAGCTCAGATGCCGGGCAGCGGCGTCGAAAACGCGAAGCGCGTTGAGTGGCAGGTGGGTGCGCTTCACGACGCGGTCGCAGGCGCCACGAGCGGAAAGTGCGGAATGGCAACGAGCATCTGCGATTCGTCGCCCATCTCCATCGTATAGCTGCCGACCATCGACCCATCGGGGGTCGGCAGCGGACAACCGGAAACATAGTCGAACGCGCCGCCGGGCAGGATCAGCGGCTGTTCACCGACGACGCCCTCCCCCTCGACCTCGCTGATCTGGCCGCGCCCGTCGCTGATCCGCCAGTGACGGGTGAGCAGTTGGGCGGCCACCTCGCCATGATTCTCGATCCGGACATGATAGGCCCAGAACCAGCGACTGAGCGCCGGGTGCGACTGCTCGGGCAGATAGCTGACCGACACCCGCACGGTGATCGGCCCCGTGGTGGCCGAGAAAGGGAAGAAGGAGTCGATCATCTCCATTACAAAGTCGCCTAAAGCCCGACCTTGGTCAATGCCTGGTCCAGATCGGCGATCACATCGCGCGGATCTTCAAGGCCGATGTTGATGCGCAGCATCCCCTCGACGACGCCCATGTCAGCGCGTGCTTCGGCGCTGACGCTATAGTGGGTGGTCGACGCGGGATGGCAGCAAAGGCTCACCGCGTCGCCGATATTGTTACTGATATCGACGAGTTCGAGCGCGTCGAGCATCGCCATGGCCTGTGCGCGGTCTTCAAGGACGAACGAGAAGATCGGGCCGCACGCCTCCATCTGGCTCATCGCAAGATTATGTTGCGGGTGGCTGGCGAGGCCGGGGTGGAGGATGCGCGGAACGCGGCTCTCGACGAACTTGCCGACCGCGAGCGCGTTTTCCGATTGGCGCCGGGCGCGAAGATCGAGCGTCTCGAGTCCTTTCAGCACCACCCACGCGTTGAACGGCGACAGGTTCGGCCCGGTGTTGCGCTGGAACGGCAGCAGCACATCGTTGATGAACTTCTCGCTCCCGCAAACGGCGCCGGCGAGAACACGGCCCTGCCCGTCCATCAGCTTGGTCGCCGAGTAAGCGACGACGTCGGCGCCGAAATCGAGCGGCCGCTGGAGTACGGCGGTGGCAAACGCATTGTCGACGACGGTCGTGATGCCATGCGCCTTCGCGAGCGCGCAGACATGCTTCATGTCGACGATATCCATCGTCGGGTTGGCCGGAGTCTCGAAGAAGAAGACCTTGGTGTTCGGCCTGATCGCCTTTTCCCACGCGTCATTATCGCGGCCGTCGACGACGGTCGTCTCGATCCCGAAGCGCGGGCACAGGCTGTCGACCAGCCAGCGGCACGATCCGAACGCGGCCTTGCCGGCGATGATATGGTCGCCCGCGGACAATTGGCACAGCAGTGCCGTCGTCATCGCCGCCATCCCCGTCGCCTGCGCACGACACGCCTCGGCGCCCTCCATCAGCGCGATCCGTTCCTCGAGCATCGCAACGGTCGGGTTCTGCAGCCGCGAATAGGTCATGCCCGGCGCTTCGCCGGCAAAGCGCGCCGCGACTTCTTCGGCGCTGTCATAAGTGTAGCCGGACGTCAGGAAGAGCGCCTCCGACGTCTCGCCATGCTCGCTGCGCCAGGTGCCGCCGCGCACGGCCTGCGTTGCCGGATGCCAGTTCCTTGTCTTACTGCGATCGAAACCCGTGGTCTTTTTCATGTCCTCGTCCGTAAATCTAGTTCGTCAGCGCCGCAACGACCGCGTCACCCAAGGCTGCGGTGCCCATATTGCCGCCCAGATCGGCGCCGCGGCAGCCGTCGGCAAGCACCCTCGCCACCGCGGACTCGATCCGTGCGGCATTGGCTTCGTCGTCGCCCGAATGGCGGAGCAGCATTGCGAGCGACAGGATCATCGCCAGCGGGTTGGCGATCCCCTTCCCCGCGATGTCGGGCGCGCTGCCGTGGATCGGCTCGTAAAGCCCCCTCGTTCCTTCACCAAGCGACGCCGATGCGAGCAGCCCGATCGACCCCACGCACATCGACGCCTGATCCGACAGAATGTCGCCGAACAGATTGCCGGTCACGACCACATCGAACTGGCCGGGATTGCGCACCATCTGCATCGCGGCATTGTCGACATACATATGGCTGAGCTCGACGTCGGGATAGTCCTCCGCGACTTCGATCACCACGTCGCGCCACAGCTGCGAGGTTTCGAGCACATTCGCCTTGTCGACCGAGCACAGGCGCTTGCGGCGTCCTTGCGCCGCACGGAAGGCGACATGCGCGATGCGCCGTACTTCGCTCTCGCTGTACGACATGATGTCATAGCCTTCGCGCTCGCCGCTTGCCGTCTTGCGCGTGCCCTTCTCGCCGAAATAGACGTCGCCGTTGAGCTCGCGAACGATCAGCAGGTCGATCGCCGACGCCACTTCGGGACGCAGCGCCGAACTGCCCTCCAGCCCCGGGAACAGTTTCGCGGGGCGAAGGTTGGCAAACAGCCCAAGCTGCGAACGCAGTCCCAGGATCGCCTGTTCGGGGCGCAGGTGGCGTTCCACAGCGTCGAAGCGCGGATCGCCGACGGCGCCGAAGAGAATCGCGTCGGCAGCTTTCGCCTTCGCCAGCGTTTCGCGCGGCAGCGGATGGCCGACCGCTTGATAAGCAGCGCCCCCGACAAGCGCGCGATCGAGCATCACCGGCAGGGCAAGCGCCGCGATCACCTTCTCGGCTTCCGCCATGATTTCCGGGCCGATACCGTCGCCGGCCAACAGCAGGATTTTCAATGCTTCGCCCTTTCGTGTCCCGCCAGCCGCTTAGACAGCGGCGACGCCTCACGCAACCGCCCTGCCCAGCCGGTCGACCAATCTTTCTCTTACGGTCAGCAAGTCACGGTTGCGCCCGTCGAGGACGTCGCGGGCGAGGAAATGGCCTGTGATGGCCAGCGCGTCGAGCACATCGGCCATCGAAGGGCTGGCGTCGACGCCGCGCAGGAAGCGTGGCAGTCGAAAAAGTCGCCCTTCATAGCCTTGCGCCGCGCCGACGCTGACCGCCCCGCCAGACTTGGGGCTTACGAAGGCGAGGTCGTCGAGCGCGCCTGTCACCACGCATTGTTCAAGGTCGAGGCCAAAGCCGAGTTCGGCGAGCAGCAACAGCTCGTACCGCGCCAGGGCGGCCGCCCATTGGCGGGCCGACGGCGCCACGCCGATTGCATCGAGAAGCGCGGAAAGCGCCGCATGGAGCGCGGGATAGGGCTGGCTTTCGGGCAGCGTCGCGGCGGTCAGGCTCGTCGCCCAATCGATCGACGCCGCCGCCAGCGGTTCGGCCAGCAGGGGCGCACGGCTCTGCAGCAGTTCAACCGTCGCACCGCCAAGCTGTTCCTCGGTTCGCGCGCGAAGGTCGAGCGCGACGAGATTGCCGGGTATCAGGATCGGTCGAAGCCGCCGCGACCGCCCGCCGCGGACATAACCCGCAACGAGCCCCGCCTCCTGCGTCAGCGCGCGCAGGATCGCGCCATGCTCGCCATGCGCGCGCACCGCGCAGACGATCGCATCGGCGGTCAGGCTGGCCAAAGCACCATCTGCGTTTGCGTCACCAGCGCGACCTCGGCGCCTTGCTCGGTTCGGATGCGCGTCTGCCAGACCGACAGGCGCTTGCCGATCTTTACCGGGATTGCCTCGCCGACGAGGACCGCGCCAACCGGACCACCGCCGAGAAAATTGGTCTTGCTCTCGATCGTTGTCGTCCCCGTGGCACCCTCGGGCAGGGTCAGGAACGCCCCGACCGCACCGAGGCAGTCCGCGAAGGCCATGATCGCGCCGCCGTGGACGATGTTGCCTGCGGTGCAGATCTCCGGCCTCACCGGGAGTTTGCCCGCGACCCGGTCCTTGCTGCCTTCGTGGATCGAGACGCCCAGCGTTCCCGCGAGCGGCATCGTTGCGGCGAAATCCATGCCTCTCTCCCTCAACTTCCCGGATTATAAAAATCATAGACCGCCTGCGCGACGCCGGCGCTCACGCCCGGCGCCTTCTGCAGATCCTCCAGACTCGCGCTGCGGATCGCGCGCGCGGTGCCGAAGTGCATCAGCAGCGCCTTCTTGCGCGCCGGGCCGATGCCCGGTACCTCGTCGAGCGGCGAACTGCCCATCGCCTTCGCCCGCTTCTGGCGGTGCGCGCCGATCGCGAAGCGGTGCGCCTCGTCGCGCAGCCGCTGGATATAGAAAAGCACGGCATTGTTCGTCGGCAAGGTGAATTCGCGCCCATCGGGCAAATAGAAGGTCTCGCGCCCGGCATTGCGGTCCGGCCCCTTGGCGACCCCGACATAAGGCAGGTCGTCGATGCCAAGCTCCGCGAGGACCGACCCCGCCGCCGACACCTGCCCCTTGCCGCCGTCGATCAGCACCAGATCGGGCCATTCGCCCTTGGAGCGCTCGGGGTCTTCCTCGATCGCCCGCGCGAAGCGGCGCTGGAACACCTCGCGCATCATCGCGAAATCGTCGCCCGGCTGCGTCTCCGCGCGCTTGATGTTGAACTTGCGGTACGCGCCCTTGATCCAGCCCTCCGGCCCCGCGACGACCATCGCGCCGAGCGCGTTGGTGCCCTGGATATGGCTGTTGTCATAGATTTCGATGCGCTGCGGGGGCTCGTCGAGGTCGAACAGCTCTGCCAGCTCGCGCCCCAGCTTCGCCTGCGTGCTGCTTTCGGCAAGCCGCCGGTCGAGTTCCTCGCCCGCGTTGCGCACAGCCTGTTCGAGCAGCCGCTTGCGGTTGCCGCGCTGCGGTACGCTGATCTCGACCTTGCGGCCGGCGATTTCACCGAGCGCCTCGGCCAGCAGGTCTGCCTCGTCGGGTTCACGATCGACGAGGATCAGCTTCGGCGGCGGCACGCCTTCATAGAATTGCATCAAAAAGCTTTCGAGCACCTCGCTCTCCGGCACACTCGCGATGTGCGCGGGGAAGAAACTGCGATGCCCCCAATTCTGGCCGCCGCGGATAAAGAAGCCCGCGATGCAAAGCTGTCCGCCCTTCGCCGCGAGCGCAAAGACGTCCGCGTCTCCCAATCCGTCGGCATGGACCGACTGCGTTCCCTGAATGAAAGTCAGCGCCTTCAGCCGGTCGCGAAGCACCGCCGCCTGCTCGAAATCCATCGCCTCGGCCGCCTTGGTCATGGCATCGCCAAGCCGCTTTTGCACCGCGGTCGAGCGACCTTCGAGGAAATCCTGGGCGTCGCTCACCAGCCCGGCATAATCCTCTTTGGAGATGCGATCGACGCACGGCGCCGAGCAGCGGCGGATCTGGTAGAGCAGGCACGGCCGCGACCGGTTCGCAAAGAAGCTGTCGGTGCAGCTTCGCAGCAGAAAGGTTTTTTGCAGGGCGTTGAGCGTGCGCCCGACCGATCCCGCGCTCGCGAACGGTCCGTAATAGCGCCCCTTGGCGCGCCGCGCGCCGCGATGCTTCTGGACGCGCGGAAAATCATGATCGGTGCGCAGCAGGATGAAGGGAAAGCTTTTGTCGTCGCGGAGCAGAACATTGTACGGCGGGCGATAGCGCTTGATCAGCTGCGCCTCGAGCAGCAGCGCCTCGGCCTCGCTGTTGGTAGTGACGATCTCCATCGCGCGCGTTTGCGCGACCATCCGCTGCAATCGCTGCGGCAGGCGCGCGACCTGCGTGTAGTTGGTGACGCGGTTCTTGAGCGCGCGCGCCTTGCCGACGTACAGCACTTCGCCGCGCGCATCGAGCATCCGGTACACGCCGGGACGGACGGGCAGCTTGCGCACGACGCTGCGGATCGCCTCTGCGCCGCGTTCGAGATCGGGCTTGTCGGCCCCCTCGCCGTCGCCGCGGACGACATAGGCGGATTTCTCTTCGTTGAATCGGTCGGGAGCGTTCGGGCGAACCATGATTTTGCATGTAGGCGAGGACGATGCGACCCGCCATAGTGCGCGAGGTAAAACAACATGGGAGGGCGCACATGGATGTTCGCGGCAAACTCGCTCTGGTTACAGGCGGCAGCGACGGGATCGGGCGCGAGATCGCGCTGCAATTGCAGGGGGCGGGGGCCGAGGTGATCGTCACCGGGCGCTCGGCCGCGAAATTGCAGGCGATGGCGTCGCTCGGCTTCGGGACGATCGCGGGCGATCTGTCGACGTCGGCGGGCGTCGATGCGGCCGTCGACGGCGTGGCGGGGAAGCCGCTGGCGGTCCTCGTCAACAACGCCGGCGTCGGCAGCGACTATGAGCTCGACCGGCCCGACACGCTCGACAGCGCCGCGCACTGTATCCGCACCAACCTCGATGCACCGATCGCGCTCTGCACCCGGTTGCTGCCCATATTGCGTGCGCAGCCCGAAGCGGCGATCGTCAGCGTCACGTCGGGTCTGGCGATCGCGCCGCGCGCGGGCGGTTCGATCTATTGCGCGACCAAGGCGGGGCTGCGCAGCTACACACAGGCGATCCGGCACCTGCTGAAGGACAGCAATGTCCGCGTGATCGAGGCCCTGCCGCCCGTCGTCGAAACCAACATGACCGCGGGGCGCAGCGGCAAGAAGATGAGCGCCGCCGACTGCGCCGCCGAGATCGTCCACGGCATTCGCACCGGCAAAAGCGAGGTCAACGCCGGGATGGTGAAGATATTACAACTGGTCCACAGCGTCTCACCGGCGCTCGCACGGCGGATCATGATCCGGTTCTGAGGACATAAGATATGATCACTGTCTATGGCGAAGGCCGGGGATTTCGGGTCGTCTGGCTGCTCGAGGAAATGGACCTTCCCTATCGCGTGCGACAGGTCGACCTGCTCTCCGGCATCGAGAATGACGCCGAGTTCCTGGCGATCAATCCCGCCGGATTCATTCCGGCAATCGTCGACGGCGACACGGTGATGGTCGAATCCATCGCCATTATGGAGTATCTGCTCGCGCGGCATGGGCCGTCCCCGCTCGCGCCGATCCCGTCCGATCCCGATTATCCGGCCTATCTGCAATTTCTTGTGATGGGCGAAGCGGGTTTGGCCGGTCCGATCAACGCCATCGTCGCGACCAATATCCTGGCCCCGGAGGCCGAGAAGACGAACTGGACCGCTGGCTGGGCGCTGGGAACGTTCGAGAGTCGCCTCGATCTGGTGCGGCGCCAGCTCGCGCGATCGGCCTATATCGCGGGCGACAGCTTCACCGCCGCCGATATTTCGATCACCTACGCCCTCGAATTCGCCCAGCGTACCGGCTGCTTCACGCCCTCTGACCCCGAAAAGGCCTATGTGGCCCGTACCACGGCGCGGAAAGCTTATGCGCGCGCGATGGACGGTTGCCCGGGAACCAAAGCGTGGGCCGCCGAAGTGGCCGCACGACAGGTATAAGAAAACGCCCGCGGAAATCCGCGGGCGCCTTGTCTCTGCGATATCGAGGGGCTCAGCCCTTCGCGACCGCCGCGATCGCGTCGTCGACCAGCGCCTTGTCAGCCTTCGCATCATGCTTGTCCGCGATCAGCTTCGCCGCTGCGTCGGTCGCTGCCTTTGCGGCTGCGGTGCGAACTTCGGCGAGGGCATTGGCTTCGGCCGCGGCGATACGGTCTTCGGCCATCTGCTTGCGGCGCGCGATCAGCGCCGTCGCGTCTTCCTTCGCCTTGGCGACCAGCGCTTCGGCTTCGGCGTCCGCGCGGGCGCGCATTTCGTCGGCTTCCTTCGCCGCGCGGGCGAGCTTGGCTTCATATTCGGCCTTCAGCGATTCCGCGTCGAGGCGGAGCTGTTCGGCTTCCTTCAGCTGCTTGGAAATCTCGGCGATCTTGCCGTCGAGCATGGCGCCGAGCGCGGCAGGCACCTTCTTCCAGACAAGGATGCCCAGGAAGACGAGCATCGCGATCGAAACCCAGACGGTCGCGTCCAGCCCGAACGCCGTCGGATCGGCGTGTGCTTCGCCTGCGGCTTCGGACAGGATGAGACTGAAATTAGCCATGAAGCACCGCCTTCACTGCCGCCTTGGCATCCGCCGCCGCGACCTTCGTACCCGACAGCTTGGCGACGAGGTCGCTTGCTGCTTCGGCCGCGACCGATTCGATTTCCGCCATCGCCGACGTGCGGGCAGCGGCGACCTCGGTTTCGGCTGCCGAAAGCTTCTCGCCAAGCTCGGCGTCGATTTTCGCGAGGCGCTTTTCGGCGTCCTTCGCCGCCTTGTCCTTCGCGTCGGCAACCGCCTTCTGCGCGGCGGCGCGGCTGGCGTCGCTTTGCTGGCGATAGGTTTCTTCCAGCGCGTCGGCAGCGGCATGGGCCGCCTTCGCCGCCGCCAGATCGTCGGCAACCTTGCGGTCGCGCGCGTCAACCGTCGCTTCGATCTTGGGCAGCATGCCACGGCCGATCACGACATAAATGCCGGCAAACACGACCAGCAGCCAGAAGAGCTGCGAGGCAAGATACCAATTGTCAGCGGTGAGCTGGGCTATCTGGGGCATGGAAGGCGAACCTTAGAATTTGAAAACCTGCAAGATGGAGACGCCGACCCCGAAGAGCCGGCATCACCCGATCGTCGAAATCAGACGACGAACAGCAGGATCATCGCGACGACGAACGCCAGCAGGCCGAGAAGTTCGGCAGCGGCGAAGCCGATGAACAGGCGGCCCTGCTGGCCGTCGGCCGCCGCGGGGTTGCGCAGTGCGCTTTCGAGGAAGCTGCCGAAGACGTTACCCACGCCGATGGCGGCCATGCCGGCACCGATAGCGGCGAGACCTGCACCGATCAGCTTTGCTGCTTCTGCGTCCATTATACTACTCCTTGGGTGTAAGCGTTTGTTGATAAACGAAATTAGTGAAGGTTGACCGCGTCGTTGATGTACAGCGAGGTCAACAGGGCGAAAACATAGGCCTGGATGCCGGCGACGAGCAGTTCGAGCGCGCTGATGCCGATCATCAGGGTGAAGCTGAGCACCGACACGACCGAACCGATCACCAGATTGTCAGCGTTGAAACCGTTGATCACGAAGCCCGACAGCACCTTCAGCAGCACGTGGCCCGCGGTCATCGCGACGAAAAGACGCAGGCCGAGGCTGAACGGACGGATCATGAAGGAGATGAACTCGATCACCGCGATGAAGGGAATCATCGGCAGCGGCGTACCGTGCGGCACGAACAGCGAGAAGAAGTGCAGGCCATGGCGCCAGAAGCCCACGACGAGGACGATCGAGAAAGACAACAGCGCCAGAACGCCGGTGATCGCGATGTGACTCGTTACCGTGAAGGGATGCACGCCGAGCACCCCGAGCGGCAACATGCCGAGCAGGTTGCAGAACAGGATGAACATGAACAGCGAGAAGACGTAAGGCGTATATTTGCGCCCCTCGGTTCCGATGTTCGCGGTCATCATGTTCGAGATGAAGCCGGTGAAGCTTTCGACTGCGACCTGCCAGCGGCCCGGGATCAGTTGGCGGCGCATCCCGCCCCACATGAAGAGGCCCAGAACGACCGCCGCGATCACCATCCACAGCGCGCTGTTGGTGAAGAACACTTCATGCCCGCCAAGGTTGAAACCGCCGCCGAGCGGGGTCACCTCGAACTGGTGCATCGGGTCGATCTTGCCGGATTCCGCCGCCACTCTTCACTCCACGCGCATTGCGGGGCGGCGCGTTCGGCCGTCCCGCGGAAATTTCCGTTTGCGACCCGCTATTTGCGGGGCGTCGATGTCAGGCGAATGATGTTCCTGAACGCCACGACGATCCCCAGGAACAGCATCACCAACAAACCCCAGGGCGACGTGTCCGCGAAGCGATCGATCAGCCAGCCGAATAGCCCGCCACCGATCAATCCGCCCAGCAGTTCGGCCAGAACGCGGTTGCCGAGCCGGTAATTGGCATCGGATTCCGGTCCGGCGTTCACCGCGGTCCGTTTCGCTTCTGCGGCTTCGGCCCGGTCCAATCGCTCTTCGAGCGAGACCAGGCGCGAATCCTCCGAAGCTGGTTCCGGATCGCTGCCATTCTCCGTCATTTTCCGCCATCCTCCTGAAACAGAGGCGAAATCCTTCGCCTCTGCCTGCAAAAAAAGGCCCGAAAATTCGGGAGACCCCTAAGGCGCGGTCCGTTTAGGAACGACGCCCGATTAAGTCAATGCTTGGCTGTCACGCGCAAAAATGCCGCCGCGTTTAGGGGCGCGGCGGCATCTGCGGCCCGCAGGCCGCCTTGCAATCCATCATCTTACGGGCAGCGCGAATCCCGCACCGGCGCGCCGCTATCGCGGGTCAGCCAGCGGCCATCGGGCGCCTTGTACTTTTCGCCCGGGCGCGTCTTGGCGATCAGGTTGCAACCGGTGACGAACGCGAATTGCTCGACCGTGCTGCCTGCCGGCGCGCCGCTGGTGTAGGCCGCCTTGCGCTTGATGTTGATGTCGTTGACCATGTCGCGCACCGCGGGGGTCGGGCTGGTGACAAAGCCCAGATAGCCGTCGGGCTGCTCGCCGATCTGCCCCGCCGAACGCGCCGCCTCATAAGCCGGGTCGCGCTGCGCCATGGCGGAAGGCACCGCCAGCGCCACCGCTGCCGTCACGGCTAATGCCGCCGTTGCCCATCCCGCCGGTTGTCCCAGTTTCAGCATCATCATTCCTATCTGGTCAGAATATTCCGCTATTCTGCTCAATCAGCTTTTTGGCATCTCCATCAAGCTTGTACACAATTTCCTGCTTGATGTTGATGTTGAGGTTGATTTCGATCGGCTTGTCGGGCGTTTCGATCTGGACACAGCCGCCAAGCGCCGCCGCTCCCATCAACACCGCAACGAACCGCCGCCCGATCATCGGCCTCCTTTTGTCATTTTCGATCATCGTCATTGCACGGGCTCGCTTTCTGGGGGCTGAACAGGGTTCGGTTGACCTGCCGTGGCCGCTTCCTGTTGCTGGATCAACTGGGTCAGATTCTGTTCGATCCAAACCGTGGGATCGTAGAGTCCCTTGGCGGAGGTGACGAGCTGCCGGAACGGGCCCGTTACCTTAACGTTGAACACGAGAGGGATTTTGGCGATCTGGTTGGTCAGGAAATTGCGGGTTGCCCCCGCGCCCTGCCCCACGCCGCCAAAACGGATATCGGTCACCATTTCGCCGTCGAGGTCTCCGTTCAGGGTGATCGTCAGATCGTCATATTTGAGGCTGCGCAGCGCGCCAAAGGCAAAATTCGCGATCGTACCGAGATTGTGGTTAGACAGCTCACCGACATAGGCAAGCGTGCCGCCACCGTCGCGCGCGTCGATCCGCCCGTCGACGATCCGTCCGCCGAGCCCGTCGAATTCGACGGGCAGCGTGCCGTCGAACTTGCCGGTCGCGTTGATGTTGTCGAAACCGAAATTCTGCAGGAACACTGCGGCCTCTACGCCGACGACGTCGAACGACAGCCGCCGCGGCTGGTCGGCGGCGAAATTCAGCGTCGTCGGATGGAGGATCAATTCGCCGCCGGCAAAGGGCCAGCGGCCGCCCTCGATCCGCACCCGGTTGTCGCCGAGCAGCTCATATTCGATCTCGCCGTCGATTACGGGAATACCGGGATTGATCTCCCTCACCTGCGCCTTTTGTCGCGGCGCGGTCTTCAGGCCGAGCAGATCGTCGAAGGTCAGGGTTGTGGTCAGGCCGGTGACGGGACCGAAGGCGGCCGCCAGATTGGTATTCGCCGTGGCGAAGGTACCGCGGCTCTTCACATCGTCGGCGGTCCATTCGATATGCCCGTCCCCGACGACCGCCCCTTGGACATTCGCAACGACACCCAGCGCCAGATGCGTGAGCTGGTCGGGTTGGAAACCGTCGCCGAAGCGGAGCTCGCGCACCAGAAGATCGGCCGAGCCGGTGCCATCGCCCAGTCGGTGCCGAATCACGGTGTCGAGTATCTTCGCCCCCGTCCTTCGTTCGCTGAAACCCGCGGTTGCATCGATCACGCCGCCAGCGAACCGCAGACTGGCGTCGCGGCTGACGAGCGGCTCGAACCGGTCGACCTCTTCGGCGTCGGCAAGCGCCAGCCCGCCGTCTAGCGTCAGCGCGCCGCCGGCCCAGCGCCAGCGACCGTCGATTTCGCTCATTTCGAGCGGGACAGCACCGATTTTCCCGCTCGCTCCGGTCAATTCTCCCATCATGCCGTGTGGCGCGCTCCGTCCGGCAATCCGCCGCGCCGCAAAACGCGTCACGCTGTCGCCCTGCCCGAGCCGGACGTCGGCGAGTGCGACCGCCCAGCGCATCGTGGCGAGATCGATCTCGGCACTGCGGGCATCGAAGGCGACGGGAGAGGAACCGCTGGCCCCGCGGAGCCTGATTCCCGGAATGCGGATTGCCCCGCGCAGGCCGCCCGGACCGGCGCTCAGCAATGGCGTGTCCGGGCGGCTGCACACGTCTATACCCGCCTTGTCGAGCCGGAACCCCGATAGGGCAATCCGGTCGATGCCGATCCGGGTACATCCACCGTTGAGCGCGAAATCGCCGGTCGGAGCGAGCGCACCGGCGAGCGGGATGCTCAACCGGTCGACGCGGCCATCGCCGATCGGCCCCGAAAGCTCCGCCCTTGTCGCGAAGCGCAACGGACCGCCGGACTTCCCGGAAAAGCGGACCGGGTCGAGCGCAAGCCGGGCGCCTTCGGCCGCATAGGCGTCGAAGCGCGCGAGACCGCTGACCGTCCCGTCGGCGCTCCGATCGAGCGCCAGTAAGCCCGACGGCAGATCGCCGCCGCCGAAGGTCCAGCTCCCTTTTGCGATCACTGCGGGTTTGGGCGCCCCGAAAAGATAGCCGATCCGGCTGCCTTCGCTGCCGATGAAGCGCCCGCCGCTGGCGCTCGTCAGCCTTGGCGCCAGCAGGTCGATTCGCGCCTCGGCGCCTGCGCCCTTCAATGCGAAGGCCGTTTCGCCGCTCGTATCGGCGAGCATGGCCGCAAGTGCCTTTGCCGCGCGGCTGGCCAGCGGGCCGACCGGGCTTCCGGACCATTCTTCGGCGCGATCGACGATCGACCGGCGAAGCGCGGCGCTGCCGCTTGCCTGTGAAAAGCGGACGCGGCCTTCGATCGTCGGAGCCTGTTTGCCGACGCTGCCCTTCGCGGTCAGCGTGACGCCGCGCGCCGCGAACGCTTCGCCATGAAGCCTGGCCATCGCTGCGTCGACGTCGATCGCGGTCCGGTCCGCGGTGCCGTCGAACGCGGCGTTGACGCCGAGCCGGTCGGCCGCAATCGCCCCTGCCGCAAGTTTCGCGATGCTCGCGTCCGCCGTACCACGCCAGCTTCGCAGGTCTTCGGAGAGCGACACGTCGAGCGCGATCTGCGGCGACACGGCGCTGACGCGGCCGTCGGCGCAGCTGAGCGAGGCGCCGCGCCACGGCCCGTTGAGCCGCGGTCGCACATTCCGCACGTCGACCGTGCCATAAAAGCTCGCATCACGCGCCGAACAGCCGCCGGCGGCGATCCGCGGCGCCACGAGGGCCAGCTTGCCCGAAAAATCCTGGCGCAGGTTCCCGCTGCCGTTCAGCGCGGCGCCGATATTGCCCCACGGGGTTTCGACCCGCGTGCGGGCATCGGCAACGCTCACCCACAGGTCGGGCAAGGCGAAGGGCGTAGTGTCGGTCGGGTCGCGGAACTTGTCCAGCGAACCCAGCGACAATTGCCCGTCGACGAAGCGACCATAGAGACGAACGCCGTCGGCGACGACGCCCGACACATAGGGTCCCGACCAACCGTAGCCGATACGCACCTCCACCCGGGTGGCGGTCAGGTCGGGATGCGCCGGATCGCCGATAACCAGATGGGACAATTGTTCGGAGCCGAAGCCGATCCTGTCGATCGTGTAACGGGCAGGAATCCCACGGCTGTCGAACTGGTCGCGAATGATCCTGTCGGCGATCGGTTCGCGCGCCATCCACGCCACCGCCGCAAGCGCGACGACGGCGCCCGTCGTCATCCAGCGCTTCTTGAAAAGAATCCTGCGGATATGCAGCCGCCGTCGCGGCGCCGCTTCCCCGGCGGTCATGCCGAAACCGGAGCGGCTATGGTGGCGGATGACGTCACGACGCTTATGCTCTTTTCCTCATGCGCCCCAACAGGCCCGTCCCTGCCCGCCAGATAACGCCAGAATGGCGCAATTGGCTGCAATAATCGGGACGTAGCCATAGACCGCGAACCTTATGTCCGTTGAGTGCGCCCCACAAGCTGGTTATGCCCGGGCCATGGCCGATGCACCCGCACCCCGTCCCGACCACAGCGGCCACCGCGCGCGCCTGCGAACCCGTCTGCTGAACGATCCGGACAGCATGGCCGATTACGAGCTGGTCGAATATCTGCTCGCGCTCGCGATCCCGCGCCGCGACACGAAGCCGCTGGCCAAAGCGCTGCTCCATGAATTCGGTTCGCTGGCCCAGCTGGCAAGCGCCGATCCCGAATCGCTTCGCCGTGTCAGCGGCATGGGCGACACCGCCGCCGCTGCGCTGAAAATCGTCCAAGCGACGAGCCTGCGGATGCTGAAGGGCGAGTTCCGCGAGAAACCCATGCTGTCCAGTTGGGACGCCCTGCTCGACTGGCTGCGCGCCGACATGGGGCCGATCGATATCGAGCGCGTACGCATACTCTATCTCAACTCGCGCAACATGCTGATCCGCGACGAGGTGGCGAGCGAGGGCTCCATCGACCAGTCGGCGATCTATGTCCGCGAGGTCGTGAAGCGCGGCCTCGAGCTCGGCGCGGCGGCGATCATCGTGGTCCACAATCATCCGAGCGGCAATCCGGAGCCGAGCCGACAGGACATCGCGATCACGCGCGAGCTTGCGGGGGCCGCGGGCAAGCTCGGAATCGTCCTGCACGATCATATCATCATCGGCGGCGCCGAACATCGCAGCCTTCGCGGGCTCGGCCTGCTATAGCCAGCAGGCTTTACTTGTCCGCGCGGGCGGCACATCATCGGGCCATGCAGATTCGGCAGCACCATCTTCGCTTCCGCCACCATGGGGGACAGCTTCTCGCGGGCATCTAGCCCCGGGTTCCGGCGCGCCACGCCCCGGCAGCCCGGGGTGAAAATTCCGAGATTTCCAGATGGGACGCCTTCCGGGCGCCCGTCATCCATTCTGCTGAAAGCATCCCCATGACCAACGCAAAGGCCGTCAGAAAGCCGCCCGTCCACATGATCGATCGTGAGGCCGACGCGCTCACCGACCTCGCGATCGGGGTCGAAAAGCGCATGCCGCAAGTCAGCGAGCTTCTGCTCCGCGAGATCGGCCGCGCGACAATCCACAAGGAACGTCACGTCCCGCGCGACGTGGTGACGATGAACAGCGAGGTCGATTTCGTCGATGCGGCGAGCGGCGCCGTTCGCAGCGTGCGCCTCGTCTATCCTTCCGATGCCGATATCTCGACGGGGCGCATTTCCATCCTCACGCCGGTCGGCGCCGGGTTGATCGGATTGCGTACCGGCAGCGCGATCCTCTGGCCGGACCGCGATGGACAGGAACGCGCGCTCACCATCCGTGCAGTCCTGCAGCCGCCGCGCGCGGCATGACCTGCCCAGGGCGAAGCAGCCGCCGGATCTCTCCGACGGCTGCAACGCTCCATCGCTAACCGCTCTGAAAATCAGGCGCCGCGCGACAGGAAACCGGTCAGTTCCTCCTTGCTGACTGCGCCCGACTTGTCGGCATCCGCCGCTGCCCAAGCCTGGCCGATCCAGGTCTTGACCTGCTCCGATTCGGGATCGATCGACGGTTCGGTCGCGGTGCGCAGCTCCTTCATCCAGGCCGCGAATTCCGACTGGTTGAGGTCACTGCTCTTGTCTCCGTCATAGGACGCGAACTCGCGATCGACGATCTGCGCTATCTGCGCGGGCGTCGCGGCCGTGCCCGATGGTGCGGGCTTGGCGGCCTCACCGGCGGGCGGAGTGCTATCGGGAGCAGGCGCGGCCGGATCCGTCTGCTCGGTCGGCGGCGGCGCTGTGGGGTCGGCAGGGGGCGTATTCTGGGCCAGCGCCGGGAAACTGACCACGGCAGCGCCGATCAAAAGGGCTTGCTTCAACATGATGATTCTCCTGTAGCGGCGGCCGACCAGCGGGTGCGATCGAGCGCCTTTGGGAAGGGGCGCAGGATTAACCGCGCGGGCTTCGGGGAAGTTGCGCGGCCGCCGCGATTGGCTAAACGCCCCGGCCCTGCTAGGGGGCGCCCCGTCGCGGATCCGCTGCCGATTTGCGACGAAGCGACATAAAGGGAAGGAATTTCAATGGTTCCGCGTTACGCTCGGCCCGACATGACGGCTATCTGGTCGCCCGAGAATCGCTTTCGCATCTGGTTCGAGATCGAGGCGCATGCCACCGACGCGCTTGCCGAACTGGGAACCGTTCCGAAATCCGCCGCCAAGGCGTTGTGGGACTGGTGGGCCACCAATCCCAAAATCGACGTCGAGGCGATCGACGCGATCGAGGCCGTTACCAAGCATGACGTGATCGCCTTCCTTACGTGGGTCGCCGAAAATGTCGGCGATGAAGCGCGCTTCATGCATCAGGGCATGACCTCGAGCGATGTGCTCGACACCTGCCTCGCGGTGCAGCTCAGCCAGGCGGCCGACATCCTGCTCGCCGACCTCGACGCCCTGCTCGCGGCGATCAAGCGCCGCGCCTTTGAGCACAAGCTCACGCCGACGATCGGCCGCAGCCACGGCATCCACGCCGAACCGGTCACCTTCGGGCTGAAGCTCGCCGAGGCCTATGCCGAATTCTCCCGCTGCAAGGCCCGCCTCGTCGCCGCGCGCGCCGAGATCGCGACCTGCGCCATCTCGGGCGCCGTCGGCACCTTCGCCAATATCGACCCGCGCGTCGAGGCGCATGTCGCCGCGAAGCTCGGTCTTGCGATCGAGCCCGTCTCGACGCAGGTCATCCCGCGCGATCGTCACGCGATGTTCTTCGCCGTGCTCGGCGTGATCGCTTCGTCGATCGAGCGTCTGGCGGTCGAGGTCCGCCACCTCCAGCGCACCGAAGTGCTGGAGGCCGAGGAATATTTCTCGCCGGGCCAGAAGGGTTCGTCCGCAATGCCGCACAAGCGCAACCCGGTGCTGACCGAAAATCTGACCGGCCTTGCGCGCATGGTCCGCAGCGCCGCGATCCCCGCGATGGAGAATGTCGCGCTTTGGCACGAACGCGATATCAGCCACTCGTCGGTCGAGCGCTTCATCGGTCCCGACGCGACGATCACGCTCGACTTCGCGCTCGCGCGCCTGACCGGGGTCGTCGACAAGCTGCTCGTCTATCCCGAACGGATGCAGAAGAATCTCGACCGCATGGGCGGCCTCGTCCACTCGCAGCGTGTCCTGCTCGCCCTGACGCAGGCGGGCGCGAGCCGCGAGGACAGCTACGCGCTCGTCCAGCGCAACGCGATGAAGGTCTGGGAATCGGACGGACAGCTTTCGCTGCTCGAACTGCTCAAGGCCGATGCCGATGTGACGGCACGCCTGTCGGCCGAACAACTCACCGAATTGTTCGATCTCGGCTATCATATGAAACAGGTCGACACGATCTTTGACCGGGTATTCGGCTGAGCCCTTCGCCGCGATGACGATGCTTGGCGAGGGACTGGAAACCCGCGGCAATCTGTCATAGGGTCGGAACAGGCCAGCGAAGGAGCGAAGCGAATGGGGACCTTGCGGACGATCATCTGGGTGCTGCTGACCGCAGTGCTGGTGATATTCGCGATGGCGAACTGGATCCCGGTGACGGTCACGATCTGGCCGGGCCAGGTGCTCGATACGAAGCTCCCCGTCCTGATCCTTGCCGCCTTCCTGATCGGCAGCGTGCCGATGTGGATCGCTCTTCGCACCACGCGCTGGTCGATGAAGCGCCGGCTCGACACGAGCGAGCGGCAGCTTGCGGACATGCGCGCGCTCGCCAATCGCCCCGTCGAACCGGCGCCGGCCCCCGCTGCGACACCCCCGGCAAGCGGCACCAACTCCCCCACCCTGCCACTGGATATTCCATGACCTCCCCGATCTACCTCGCGATCGACACCCCGCATCTCGACGCCGCGCTGACGCTGGCGCAAAAGGTGCGGCATCATGTCGGCGGGCTCAAGCTGGGGCTCGAATTCTTCTGCGCCAACGGTCATCATGGCGTGCATGAAATGGCGAAATTCGGGCTGCCGATCTTTCTCGACCTCAAGCTGCACGACATTCCGAACACCGTGGCCAAGGCGATCCAGGCGCTGCGACCGCTCGAGCCCGCGATCCTGACCGTTCACGCCTCTGGTGGCCGCGCGATGATGGAAGAGGCCAAGGCCGTGGCGGGGCTCAACACCAAGGTTGTCGCGGTGACCGTCCTCACCAGCCTCGACGCCCCCGATCTTGAAGACATCGGCGTCGCAGGCAGCCCCGACGATCAGGTCGTCCGGCTGGCCAGGCTGGCGCGCGAATCCGGGCTCGACGGCATCGTCTGCTCGGGCCGCGAGGTGAAGCTGGCGCGCAAGGTCTGGCCCGGCGGTTTCTTCGTCGTCCCCGGCGTGCGCCCGGCGAACGGCAAGGTCGGCGACCAGAAACGGGTGGTCACGCCCGCCCAGGCCATGTCCGATGGCGCCTCGATCCTCGTCGTCGGCCGCCCGATCAGCCAGTCGGCCGACCCCGACCTCGCCGCGCGCGAGATTGAAGCGACGCTCTAGAAAGTATCCCATGCCGCCGCTGGTGAAGATTTGCGGGCTGTCGACGCCCGAAACGGTCGATGCCGCCATTCGCCTCGGCGCGACCCATATCGGCCTTGTCCATTATGAGCCGAGCCCGCGCCATGTCGCGCTCGATCTCGCGGCCCAATTACGCCAGCGCGCGCAGGGCAAGGTCAAGGTCGCGCTGCTGCTCGTCAACGCCTCGCAACAGCTGACCGGCGAGGCGCTGTCCAAGGTTCGTCCCGACATCATCCAGTTCCACGGCACCGAAACCCCCGAATGGCTCGCGCGCGTGAAGCAACTCGTTCCGGCACAGATATGGAAGGCGATCGGCCTCAAGGACGCCGACACGCTGGATCGCATGCAGAAATATCGCGGCATCGCCGATCGCATCCTCTTCGACGCCCCTGCGGCGGCGATGCCGGGTGGCACGGGAACGCGGTTCGACTGGTCGCTGCTCGCGAACCACCGCCATAACATGGACTGGGGGATTGCCGGCGGGTTGACCCCGGACAATGTCGGACAAGCGATCGCGGAGACCGGCGCGCCGCTCGTCGACGTTTCCTCGGGCGTCGAAAGTGCACCGGGCGTCAAGGATGTGGACAAGATCGCAGCTTTCCTTAAAGCGGTCGCCGCATGTTGACACGGCTCGCCTCCGTTACGGCTATCGGCAAACGATGGCGCTGATCGCTTGAGACTATCTCGAAGCGCGTGCTCCAACCTTGCCGATGGAAATGATCATGACTGAGACGACGACCCTACCGAACAGCTTTCGCACCGGACCCGACGAGCGCGGCCATTTCGGCCAGTTCGGCGGCCGCTATGTTGCCGAAACGCTGATGCCGCTGATCCTCGACCTCGAGCGTCACTATCGTGCGGCACAGGCCGATCCGGCGTTCAAGGCCGAGTTCGACTATCTACTGAAACATTATGTCGGCCGTCCCAGCCCGCTGTGGTTCGCCGAGCGGCTGACCGACCATCTCGGCGGCGCGAAAATCTATCTGAAGCGCGAGGATCTGAACCACACCGGCGCGCACAAGATCAACAATTGCATCGGCCAGATTCTGCTCGCGAAGCGGATGGGCAAGACGAAGATCATCGCCGAGACCGGCGCGGGGCAGCATGGCGTCGCGACCGCGACCGTCGCCGCGCTGTTCGGCCTGCCCTGCACCATCTTCATGGGCGCGGTCGACGTCGCGCGGCAGCAGCCCAATGTGTTCCGCATGAAATTGCTCGGCGCCGAAGTCGTCGCGGTCGAGAGCGGCGCGAAGACGCTGAAGGACGCGATGAACGAGGCGCTGCGCCACTGGGTCGCGAACGTCCACGACACCTTCTATATCATCGGCACCGTCGCGGGTCCGCACCCTTATCCCGAGCTCGTCCGCGATTTCCAGTCGGTGATCGGCAACGAAGCGAAGGCACAGATTCTCGAAGCCGAAGGCCGGCTTCCCGACCTGCTGATCGCCCCCGTCGGCGGCGGATCGAATGCCATCGGATTGTTCCACCCCTTCCTCGACGATGCCGAGGTAGAGATTGTCGGCGTTGAAGCCGCCGGCGAAGGGCTGGAAGGCAAGCATGCCGCCAGCCTGGCGGGTGGCAAGCCCGGCATCCTCCACGGCAACAAGACCTATCTGCTGCAGGACGAGGACGGCCAGATCACCGAGGCGCACAGCATCTCGGCAGGCCTCGACTATCCGGGCATCGGCCCTGAACATAGCTGGCTCCACGACATCGGCCGCGTCCGCTACGAACCCGTCACCGACGCCGAGGCGCTGGCGAGCTTCCAGAAGCTGACCAAGCTCGAAGGCATCATCCCCGCGCTCGAAAGCGCGCACGCGATCGCCGCCGCCGAACGCATCGCGCCGACGCTGGGCAAGGACAAGATCATCATCGTCAATTGCTCGGGCCGGGGGGACAAGGATATCTTCACGGTGGCCGAGGCGCTGGGGGTGGCACTATAATAGCCCTCTCCCCTTCAGGGGAGAGGGTTGGGAGAGGGGAACGAATGCGGGACTGGCGGCTGCTCGAACTCGCGAAGAAGATGCGGCGCGAGCAGACTGAACCCGAACTCCGCCTCTGGTTCCAGCTCCGCGCCGAGCGCTTTCACGGCATCAAGTTTCGCCGACAAAAGGTTATTGGACGGTATATCGCGGATTTCTCGGCGAGAGATCCGATGGTGGTTGTCGAGGTCGATGGCGATACGCATGGATTTCAGGAAGATTATGATCGGGCGCGGACGGTATTTTTCGAGGAACAGGGTTACAGGGTGATTAGATTTGCAAATTTGGACGTGATGACGAACATGGAAGGCGTGCTGGAACAGCTTGCGCTGTTTGTCGGTCGTGCCCCACTCCCAACCCTCTCCCCTGAAGGGGAGAGGGCTATATGACTCGCTTCGCCTCGGCCTTTTCAAAAGGTCCCGTGCTCGTCACCTTCATCACCGGTGGAGACGGCGACACCGCGGCGAACCTCGACGCGCTCGTCGCGGGCGGCGCCGATGTGATCGAACTCGGCATGCCCTTCACCGATCCGATGGCCGACGGTCCCGCGATCCAGGCCGCGAACCTCCGCAGTTTGGCGAAAGGCACGACGACCGCCGACCTGTTCGCGATCGCCGCAGATTTTCGCAGCCGCCACCCCGACACGCCGCTTGTCCTGATGGGTTATGCCAACCCGATGACGATCCGCGGCGCGGAATGGTTCGCCGCCGAATGCGCGAAGGCCGGGGTCGATGGCGTCATTTGCGTCGATATTCCCTCGGAGGAGGATGCCGAACTCGGCCCTGCGCTTCGTGCGGCAGGCGTCGACCTCATTCGCCTCGCCACGCCGACCACCGACGCCGCGCGCCTGCCCGATGTGCTCAGCGGCGCCAGCGGCTTTCTCTATTATGTCTCGGTCGCCGGCATCACCGGCCAGCAGCAGGCGGCACAAGCCAGCATCGAGGATGCCGTCGCGCGGCTGAAGGCCGCGACCGATCTTCCCGTCGCAGTCGGCTTCGGCGTCCGCACCCCCGAGCAGGCGGCCGCCATCGCGCGCGTCGCCGACGGCGTCGTCGTCGGATCGGCCCTCATCGACATCATCGCCGAGCATGGCGACGCCGCGGCGCCGCATGTCGAGGCTTTCACCCGCACCCTCGCCGATGCTATCCACGGCGCAAAGGAGATCGCCGCATGAGCTGGCTCGACCGCGTCCGCAACGCCCTGCCCTTCACCGCGAAGCGCGATACCGCCGACAATCTCTGGCACAAATGCCGCCAGTGCCAGCAGATGGTGTTCGTCAAGGAGTGGGAAGACAATCTGAACGTCTGCCCGCGCTGCGACCATCATGACCGCATCGGGGCGAAAGAGCGCTTTGCACAGCTGTTCGACGGCGGCGTACACGAACCGATCGCCTCGCCGCCTGCGCCCGAGGATCCGCTGAAGTTTCGCGACACCAAGAAATATGTCGACCGCATCAAGGCGGCGCGCGCGCAGACCGGTGACCGCGATGCCTATCAGAATGCGTTCGGTCGCATTTCGGGCCAGGGCGTCGTCATCGGCGTCCAGGATTTCGCCTTCATGGGCGGCTCGATGGGCGTCGCGGTCGGCGAGGCCTTCGTCGCGGGCGTCGAACAGGCGATCAAACGCGGGGTTCCCTATATCGCGATCACCGCGGCCGGCGGCGCGCGAATGCAGGAAGGCACGCTGTCGCTGATGCAGATGCCGCGCGCGACCGTCGCGCTCCAGCGCCTCCGCCGGGCGGGCCTGCCCTATATTGTGCTGCTGACCGACCCGACGACCGGCGGTGTGACCGCCAGCTATGCGATGCTCGGCGACATCCAGATCAGTGAACCCAACGCGCTGATCGGCTTCGCGGGCCAGCGCGTGATCGAGAATACGATCCGCGAAAAGCTGCCCGAAGGGTTCCAGCGCGCGGAATATCTGCTCGACCACGGGATGATCGACATGGTGGTCCACCGCAAGGACCTGCCCGAAACGCTCGGTCGCCTGATCGGCTATCTGGCGCCCGAAAAGGCCGCCTGAGCCTCAAACGGCCCTTCCGATGGCTGACTTCGCCCGGTCCGACGACCCAGCGGTTCAGGCGCAGCTGAACCGCCTCGGCGCATTGTCGCCGGGCCGCGATGTCCTGGGCCTCGAACGCATTGCCGAACTCTGCCGCCGGCTCGGGGATCCCCAGAACCGGTTGCCGCGGACCTTCCATGTAGCGGGCACCAACGGCAAGGGGTCGACCTGCGCCTTCCTCCGCGCGATCCTTGAGGCGCAGGGGCGCCGCGTCCACGCCTATACCAGCCCGCATCTCGTCCGTTTCAACGAGCGTATCCGCCTTGCGGGGGCCCTGATCGACGACGCGCTGCTCGCGCCGTTGCTCGCCGAGGTGCTCGACGTGGCCGAAGGGTTGCAGGCGAGCTTCTTCGAGGTCACGACTGCGGCCGCGTTTCTCGCTTTCTCGCGCGTTCCTGCTGACGATTGCATCATCGAAGTTGGTCTCGGCGGCCGTCTCGACGCCACCAACATCATCCCCGCTCCCGCCGTCTGTGGCGTCGCGTCACTCGGTATCGACCATGAGGCGTTCCTGTTGGCGCCCGAGGATGGTGTGCCGCTGGAAGCGATCGAGCGCATCGCCTGGGAAAAGACCGGGATATTCAAGCGTGGCGCGGCTCTCGCTACGCTCGGCTATCCGGCGACCGTCATGCAGCTCGTCCGTGAACGCGCAGCCGCGGTTGGCGGTGTGCTCTTCTCGGAGGGCGACGCGTGGTCGGTGGAACCTCGTGACGATGGATTCCACTGGCAATCGTCGTCGGGTTCGGTCGACGCGCCTCTGGCGACCCGAATGGCCGGCCCGCATCAGATGCGCAACGCGGGCCTTGCGATAGCGATGCTTCATGTCGCGCCGCCTCCCCGCCCGAGCGCGGCGGACATTGCGAAGGGCGTAGGCGCTGCCTTCTGGCCAGGGCGCATGCAATGGCTTCGCGAGGGGCCGTTGACGAGCCTCCTCCCGGACGGAGCGGGTGTCTGGCTGGACGGCGGCCACAATCCCGACGCGGGAGTCGCACTGGCGCGCGCGCTCGAACCCCATGCGCCGCTGCACATTGTGTGCGGCTTGCTTCGCAACAAGGATGCGGCGGGCTTCCTTCGTCCCTTCGCCCCCAAGATTTCGTCATTCCAGGCGGTACCGATCCCCGGCCATGAGCATCATGAACCAGAGGATCTGTGCCATTGGGCGCAGTCGGCTCTCGGCATTGCCGATGTGCAGCCGTGCGACGGCGTCGCGGAAGCGCTTCGTTACATCGCCGACCATCGCGCGATCGGGAACGTCCTGATCTGCGGTTCGCTGTATCTTGCCGGCGTTGTGCTCGATCTCAACGACGAGCGCCCCGACTAGCGCAATTCGGGTGCATTCCTGCCCTCACGCTCAAGCCGGTTTCGGCTTGTCCGGCTCGGGATGTGCCAACTCATGCCCGTCATCCTCGGTGCTGGGCTGGCGCACCGTCTGGACGACGAAGCCCTTCTTCCAGAGTATCCACAAAAGCAGCATCCCGGGAATTGCGATCACCACTGTGAACAGCCAGAAACCGACCCAGCCCAACCCTTCCGCGACATAGCCGCCGGGCGCCGCCAGCCAGGTGCGACCGACGGCTGCGAACGACGACAGCAGCGCGAATTGCGTGGCCGTGTAGGCAAGGCTGGAGAGGCCCGACAGATAGGTCACGAAGACCGTGAGCCCGATCCCGCTCGTGAAATTCTCGGTCCCGACTGCGACGGCGAGCATCAGCGGCGAATGGCCAGCCGCCGCCAGAACGGCGAAGAGCAGGTTGCTGAGCATCATCATGAGCCCCGAGACGAGCAGCGCACGACCCATCCCGAGCCACGCGATGAAGGGCGCGGCGACCGCCGATCCTACGATCAGCGCAACAAAGCCGACGCCTTTGTTGATTGCGACGAATTCGGTGTCGGTGAAGCCGAGTTCGACAATCATCGGATTGAGCATCCCCTGCCCCATCGCGTCGCCGACCTTGTAAACGAGAACGAACAGCAGGATGAGCACGGCACCGTGGCGCCTGAAAAACTCGCGGAACGGATTGATCACCGTCTCCTGCAGCCAGCTTCCGAAACTCTGTCCCGCGGCGCGAGCGCGGGTCGGGTCGAAGCGACCCGGGCCGGCATAGAGCGCGCCGAGCAGCGCGGGCAAAACAGCCAGCCCCGTAAAGCCATAAGCGGACGCCCAGCCAAGATTGAACCCTTCGGGCGACGCGAGCGCAATCGTGCCGACACCCGCAATCAAATTGCCGGTGCGATAGCCGAACTGGTTCATCGCGGTGCCGTGCGGCAGCTCCTCGTCGCTCAATATCTCGATGCGATAGGCGTCGATCACGATGTCCTGCGTCGCCGACAGGAAGGCGACGACGATCGCCCAGAATGCGAAGGCCGCGAGATGATCGTTCGTCGGGTTGCTTGTCCCGAGTTGCCAGATCGCGACAACGAGCAAGGCCTGAATGAAGAACAGCCAGCCGCGTCGCTGCCCGAACGTCCTGGTGAGGAATGGCAAGGGCAGCCGGTCGACGAGCGGCGCCCACAGGAATTTCAGCGTGTACGGGGTCGTAAGACCGATCGCGAAGCCGATGGTCGACTTTTCGATCCCGACTTTCGAGAGCCAGAAGGTCATCGTTCCGAGCAGAAGGGTGAGCGGAAAGCCGCTCGAGATGCCGAGCAGGAAGGCGACGATCGGCATCGGCTTGCGATACGGGGCAAAGCTGGGAATGACGAAAGCGAGCCCGACGATGATCGCGAGCACCGCGACCAAAACTGCACTGTCGAGCCCTAGCTGCATCGCGATCCCCTTGTCGGCCGCATGGTCAGCGGCCCTTCGTTCCTTTCGCCAAGGCCTAAAGGGTCACGGAAAAATTGGAAGCGGCTAATTCTCCAGCGCGCGGTGAAGGAGGAGTATCCTAAGCCGCCTCGGGCCGCCAGAAGGTCGTCAGGCCGCTCACCTTGCGGGGGGTCTTGTTCTTGCAGGTCATCGTCTCGACCGCCTTCAGCGCGGACACAAGCGCGGCGGCGCTGTGCGGCTTGCCGAGGCAGGCGACCGCCATTTCTTCGGCATCGACCGGGCATTGGCCGGTGACGAGCAGCACCGCGATGCCGCGGTCGCGGGCGATGCGGGCGACTTCGCGGCCGCTCATATGTCCGGCGAGGCCGAGGTCCAGGACCAGCGCATCGATCTGTTCGGAGGCGATGACCGCGACCGCCGCTTCGCCCGAATCGACCGTCGCAACGACGTCATAGCCGCTGTGTTTCAGCGTATGCTCGTTGTCGAACGCCGTCAGCGGATCATCCTCGATGACCAGCAGGCGCTTGATGCACGTAGGGCGGGACGCGAAGAGCATAAAAACTCCCTTTAGGGTCGCCATGACTCGCTCCGTCCCTTCCTGCAAGATCGCTTCTGCTTGCCATCGACGAAGCGACACTTTTCCGGCTATGAGCGTGATCACAAAGCCACAGTTGCGTGGCCTGTAACGCCAAGAAAGCAGCCCCCGTTCCGATGAATGACCGCCGCCCACCCCGCTCCGCGCTCCGTTCGGCCGCAAAGACCGATGCCCCCCGCGGCCGCCGCGCCGCGCGCGCCGATGCACCGCCGCGCAAATTGAAGGCCGAGCCCGAGCGCCAGGACGGGCCGCAGCGCATTGCGAAGCTGCTCGCCCGCGCCGGCGTCGGATCGCGCCGCGATGTCGAACGGATGATCGAACAGGGCCGGATCGCGCTCAATGGCGAGGTCATCGTGCAGCCTGCGCCGCTGCTGGCATCGCTCGAAGGGCTGACCGTCGACGGCAACCCGGTCGCCAAACCCGTTTCGACGCGCCTTTATCGCTTTCACAAGCCGTCGGGCTGCCTCACCGCGGCGCGCGACCCCAAGGGCCGCAAGACGATCTACGATATCCTGCCGAAGGGCCTGCCGCGACTGATGCCGGTCGGCCGCCTCGACTATAATACCGAGGGGCTGTTGCTGCTGACCAACGACGGCGAATTCAAGCGCCAGCTCGAGCTGCCCGCAAGCGGGGTCGAGCGGACGTATCGCGCGCGCGCGTTCGGCGACATCAGTCAGGAGCAGCTCGAAGAGCTGGTCATGGGCATCGAAATCGACGGCATCCGCTATGGCAAGATCGACGCCAATCTCGAGCGCCGTACCGGGCGCAACCAGTGGATCGAGCTGACGCTGACCGAAGGCAAGAACCGCGAAGTGCGCCGCGTCCTCGAACATCTTGGGCTGCAAGTCAGCCGCCTGATCCGCACACGGTACGGCCAGTTCACGATCGCCGACCTCGACGTCGGGCAGGCCGAAATCGTCCCGCGCGACGAATTGTTCCAGTTCCGGCGGCGCCTCGACAAATGAGGGTGATTTCGGGTGAATGGCGCGGCCGCAAGCTGCTCGCGCCTAAGAATGATGCGACGCGTCCCACCGCCGACCGCACGCGCGAAACGCTTTTCTCGATGCTGGCGAGCCGCGTCGGCAGCTTCGATGGGCTGCATGTCGCCGACCTGTTCGCGGGATCGGGCGCGCTCGGGATCGAAGCCCTGTCGCGCGGCGCGGCGCATTGCCTGTTCGGCGAACAGGATCGCGATGCCATAGATGCGCTCCGAAAGAATCTTGCAACGCTCGGCGCGGCGCCGCGCGCCGACGTGCGGGCCGGTTCGGTTCTGGCTCTCGGGCCCGCCCCGCGTCCCTTCGACCTGCTGCTGTTCGACGCGCCCTATGGCACCGGCGCGGGCAGCGTCGCGCTCGACAAGCTCAACCGGCTTGGGTGGGTCGGCGCGGACAGCCTGATCTCGATCGAGACCGCCGACAAGGAGGCCGTCGAAGTCGCAGGGTTTGCAATCGATGCGATACGCAAGGTCGGCAAGGCGAAACTGACGCTGCTCAGGCCGGCTTAGACCGGCGGACCATCAGCAGGCCCAGCCAGCTCACCACGCCGGCGAGGGCCAGGTACAACCCGACCACCGGCGTGCCCCGCCATTCGGCGAGCGCCTGCGCAACGATCGGCGCCATCGCGCCGCCCAGGATGCCGCCCGCGTTGAACGCGACCGAGGCGCCCGTATAGCGGACGCGAACAGGAAACAGCTCGGTCAGCCAGCTCCCGAGGGGGCCATAGACAAGCCCCATCACGAACAGCGCGGCGGCGAGTCCCAGAAAGATGACCAGCCAGCTTCCCGACGCGAGCGACGGACCGAACAGAAAGCCGATGAGGATCGTCGCGCCGCATCCCCGGCTCAGCACGCGCTGCGCGCTCGACACGTCGCTCCGATACCCCGCGAACACGATCCCCGCCGCCATGAACAGGATCGCGCCCAGCTGAATCAGCAGGAATTGCTCCTTGGGATAGCCGAGTTTGCTGGTGCCATGCGCCAGCGCAAAGCTGGTCGCGAGATAGAAGATCGCAAAGCAGGCGACGACCGCAAAGGTTCCCGCCAGCGTCGGGAGAAGATGGTGGCGGAACAGTTCGCCGAGCGGCACGGCGACCGGCGCGTCCCGCTCAATCGCTTCGGCGAAGGCGGGCGTTTCGCCGATCTTGAGGCGTACCCACAGCCCCAGTCCGACGAGCAGCGCGGAAAACAGGAACGGAACCCGCCAGCCCCAGCTTGCGAAGTCCGCATCGCCGAGGCCGAGCCCGAGCAGCAGGAACAGCCCGTTCGCGGCGATGAACCCGACCGGCGCGCCAAGCTGCGGAAACATGCCGAACCGCGAGCGCCAGCCCGGCGGGGCGTTTTCCACCGCCAGCAGCGCCGCTCCGCCCCATTCGCCCCCAAGCCCGAAGCCCTGTCCGAAACGCAGCAGGCAGAGCAGCAGCGGCGCGACCCAGCCCACCATTGCATAGGTCGGCAGGAAGGCGATCAGCAGCGTCGATCCGCCCATCAGCATAAGCGAGGCGACCAACGTCGATTTGCGCCCGATCCGGTCGCCATAATGGCCGAAAACGATGGCACCGACGGGACGCGCAAAAAAGGCGAGGCCGAAGGTCATGAAGCTGTACAGGAGCTGCGCCGACGCCGATTCGGTGGGAAAGAACAGCGGCCCGAACACCAGCGCCGCGGCGGTCCCGTAGATGTAGAAATCATAAAATTCGACCGCAGTGCCGACCAGGCTCGCGGTCAGGATGCGCCGATGTGTCCGATAAGGTGCCAGATCCATGGGCCACGTCCCTCCCCCAACTGTGCCGGCGCGCTTTGAGCCCCTTTGCAGCCGCGGCGCAAGGCGTATCGATATTGGCGAAGCATCGCCGGCCGCGCTAAACCATCGTCATGGAAGGCTCCCGCATCGAACAGTTCGGCGTCATCGGCGCCGGACGCGTCGCGCAGGCGCTGGCTGTCGGTCTGGCGAGCCATTCGATCGAACCGCCGCTCATGTGGGGTCGGTCGTTGGAAAAACTCGGTGCCGCCTCGGCGGCGACCGGCAGCGAAGTGGCGGTGTCGCTCGACCGGCTGGCGAGCGACTGCGACGTCATCGCCATCGCGGTCTCCGACGATGCGATCCCCTCCATGGTCGGGGATCTGGCGCGAGAGTTGGTCGCGGACAGCTCGACCTTCGTGTTTCACGTCAGCGGGCGGAGCGGCGCAGCAACTCTCGAACCGCTCCGTGACCGGGGTGCCCTGACCGCTGCGGTTCACCCCGCCATGACCTTCACAGGCCATCCCGAGCGAGAGGCGGCGCAAATGGCGCAAGCGCGATTTGCGGTCACGGGGTCGTCGGCAAGCGCTACCGAGCAGGCGCGCGCCATCGTTGCGCTGCTGGGCGGCGTATCGATCGAAATCGCCGAAGCGCAGCGCACGCTCTACCACGCCGCCCTTTGCCATGCCTCGAACCATCTGGTGACGCTTCTCACCGGCGCATTGCACGCGTTGGTGCACGCGGGCGTCGACGATCCGGCATCGTTGCTCGCGCCGCTGGTGCGCGCGGCGCTGCAGAATGGCCTCGATCGCGGTTTCGATGCCCTGTCGGGCCCCCTGCTGCGCGGCGACGGGCGGACGATCGAAGGCCATCTCGCGGCGCTTGCCACCGATTGTCCGACGCTCCTCCCGGCCTATCGCGCGATGGCGCTCGCCACGGTCGATGAACTCGAACGGACCGGCGCCGGCATCGACCTCGTTGCTCTTCGTGACCGGTTGGCCTGAGCGTCCCCGCACTGGACAGCGCGGTCGCTGTTCCCTAATCGTTCGCGCGTGACCGACCTCCCCGCCTCGACGCCCGACCTGACCCGCCACGACCCGTCGGATCCGCCCTATTTGCAGGGACTCAACGGCCCACAACGGCAGGCCGTGCTGACGACCGAAGGCCCGGTACTGATGCTGGCGGGCGCCGGAACGGGCAAGACCGCCGCATTGACCGCGCGGCTGGCGCATATCATCGCGACGCGGCGCGCCTGGCCGTCGGAAATCCTGGCGGTCACGTTCACGAACAAGGCGGCGCGCGAGATGCGCGAGCGGATCGGGCGGATGATCGGCGACGCGGTCGAGGGGATGCCGTGGCTCGGCACCTTTCACAGCATCTGCGCGAAGATGCTGCGGCGCCACGCCGAACTGGTCGGCCTCCAGAGCAATTTCACCATCCTCGATACCGACGACCAGCTTCGGGTGCTCAAACAGCTCATCCAGGCGGAAGGGCTCGACGAGAAGCGCTGGCCCGCGCGCCAGCTCGCGGGGCTGATCGACAAGTGGAAGAACCGCGGCCTTACCCCCGCCGATCTCGATGCGGCGGACAAGGAGGCCTATGCCGACGGCAAGGGGGGGCATTTCTACGCCCTCTATCAGGCGCGGCTGAAGACGCTCAACGCCTGCGATTTCGGCGATCTGCTGCTCCACATGCTGGTGATCCTTAAGACGCACCGCGACGTGCTCGAACACTATCAACAGCGGTTCAAATACATCCTCGTCGACGAATATCAGGACACGAACGCCAGCCAGTATCTGTGGCTGCGGCTGCTCGCGCAGGCGCGCAAGAATATCTGCTGCGTCGGCGACGACGACCAGTCGATCTATTCGTGGCGCGGCGCCGAGGTCGCGAACATCCTCCGTTTCGAGAAGGACTTCCCCGGCGCGACGGTGATCCGGCTCGAACAGAATTATCGTTCGACGCCGCAGATCCTCGCCGCCGCCTCGGCGCTGATTGCGCAGAACAGCGACCGGCTCGGCAAGACGCTGTGGACCGATCTCGATGCGGGCGACAAGGTTCGTGTCGTCGGTGTCTGGGACGGCCCCGAAGAGGCGCGGCGGATCGGCGAGGAACTGGAAACGCTCCAGCATCGCAAGGTCAGCCTCGATCGCACTGCGATCCTCGTCCGCGCACAGTTTCAGACCCGCGAATTCGAAGACCGCTTCATCGCGATCGGTATGCCCTACCGGATCGTCGGCGGCTTCCGCTTCTACGAACGCGCCGAAATCCGCGATGCCCTCGCCTATCTGCGGCTCGTGCAATCGCCGGCAGACGATCTGGCGTTCGAACGCATCGTCAACGTGCCCAAACGCGGGCTTGGCGACAAGGCGCTCGCTCGGATCCACCAGTTCGCCCGGATCGAGCGCGCACCGCTGTTCCACGCCGCGGCGCGGATCACCGACACCGACGAGCTGACCCCGCAAGCCCGCCGCCAGCTCGCCAATTTCATCGCGCAGATGCGAAATTGGCAGGGTAAGGCGAACGAGTTGTCGCACCCCGAGCTGACCCAGCTCATTCTCGACGAGTCGGGCTATACCGCGATGCTGCAAGCCGACCGCAGCGCCGAGGCTGCGGGGCGTCTGGAGAATCTCTCCGAACTCGTCCGGGCAATGGAAGACTATGAGTCGCTCGAAGCCTTTCTCGAGCATGTCAGCCTCGTCATGGACCGCGACAATGACGATCAGGCCGAGACCGTCACCATCATGACGATCCACGCCGCCAAGGGGCTCGAGTTCGATCATGTCTTCCTCGCCGGCTGGGAGGACGGGGTATTTCCGTCGCAGCGGTCGATGGACGAAGGCGGCATCGCCAGTCTCGAAGAGGAACGCCGCCTCGCCTATGTCGCGATCACCCGCGCGCGCCACCGCGCAAGCATCTATCACGCCGCGAACCGCCGCATCTACGGCCAGTGGATGAGCAGCATCCCCAGCCGTTTCATCGCCGAAATCCCCCCCGAACATGTGGAAAGCGAGAACAGCTTCGGCGGCGGACAAAGCCTGTGGCGTGCCAACTGGTCGGCGCAGGGCGATCCCTTCGCGCATGTTGCAGACCGCAATCCCGCACGGACGATGACGCGCGGCCCCGCATGGCAACGCGCCGTCGCGTCGTCATCGACCATCACGCGCGCCCCTGCCCCGAGCGAAAAGGGGCCCGCCGCTTCGGTCGGCGCCAAACCGCGCTCGGACCTCGCGATCGGCATGCGCGTGTTCCACGAGAAATTCGGCTATGGCGAGATCGTCGACATCGACGGCAACAAGCTCGACGTCGAATTCGACCAGGCAGGCAGCAAAAAGGTTCTCGACGGCTTCGTCCGCGCAGCCTGAATTCTATTGTCAACTTTATCAGTTATGATATGCCATCTCCTGCGATCAACGAGTCGCGTTTTGGGAGAATTTGCATGCGAAATAAGCTCTTAGCGGGCCTGATGGCGCTCGCCCTGGCCGGCTGTTCTCAAGAGGCCGCCGAAAATGCCGCCACGACGGACAGCCCCGCCGCCGAAAGCGTCGTCGCAGAAGGCGGTTCCGCCGACGCCGCCAGCACCCCCCGTATTGGCGTCGAAGCCGCGCCCGGGGTCGCATTCGACTACACCTACACCTTCCGCCTTGCCGACAAATCCATCTCGAAAGTTCAGGAAGAGCATGCCGCCGCCTGCGAGACGCTCGGCGTCCAGCGCTGCCGTATCGTCGACGTGCGATACCAGCTCAGCGATGAAAAGCTCGTCGAGGCGCAAACACGGTTCAAGCTGGAACCCGGTATTGCGCGCAAATTTGGCGCCGATGCGATTGCCAGCGTCGAAAAGGCCGAGGGCGTCGTCGCCGATGCCAGCGTCGCGGGCGAGGACGTCGATACCGAAATTCTCGCCTCCCAGCAGCGCAGTGCAGGCTCCGAATCCGAAATTTCCCGCCTGGAGGAGCGACTGAAAGCGGGCGGTCTTGGCAAGGCCGAGCGCGCCGAAATCCTTGCGCAGATCAGCGAGCTACGCGGCCAGATCGGCGACGAACGCCAGAGCCGCCGCACCGGCGAGGCCCGCATTGCGTGGACGAGCGTTGCATTCAACTATGTCAGCGACGGTGGGCTGCCGGGTATCGGCCGCGAAAATCCCTTTGCAAATGCGGGCGAGACGCTGATGCGGAGCGGCAGCGCCGCCCTCACCTTCGTCCTGACGCTGGGCGCGGCGATTCTCCCCTGGGGCATCCTCTTCGCCCTGGCCCTGGCCTTCTGGCGCAGCCGCTTCATGACCGCGGTGCGTCAGCAGATGCGCGCGAATGCCAAGCGGACCGAATCATCGGCTCCACCCGCCGGTTGACCGCAGGGCGGGCGATCGCTCGCCGCGATCAGCTTCCTTCGCCTATGGCGAGGAGCGTGGGGCGCGAGCGACGTCCGTCGGTGCGGCAAGGGAGGACGAATGACGGGGGAAAGGGTCGCTGGTGGAGCCGAGGGGAATCGAACCCCTGACCTCTGCAGTGCGATTGCAGCGCTCTCCCATCTGAGCTACGGCCCCGCGACGGGGGGCTCTTAACGGCATGACTTGACAGTGGCAACGGCTTTTCTGACGATTGCCCGCATGGCGTGAATGAAATTGGGGAATTGGGGAATTTCCAATGAACAGGGCATGGCATTTGAGCAGTCGTCCGATTGGGCTGCCGACGCTGGACAATTTCGCGCTCCGCGCGCTGCCCGACGGTCCGCTCGATGCCGACCAGCTGCGCGTCCGCAACCTGTGGCTGTCGGTCGACCCCTATATGCGCGGGCGAATGAACGACGCCAAAAGCTATGCCGCGAGTTTCCAGATCGATCAGCCGATGACCGGCGGCGCAATCGGCGAGGTGCTGGAAAGCACGATGGACGGCTTCATGCCCGGCGACCTGATCCTCCACATGGGCGGCTGGCGCGACGGCGGGATCATCGGGCTCGACATGATGCCCAACAAATTGCCCGCAGAGTTGCTGGCGGGCGGCATGTCGCCGCAGACCTTCCTGCACAACATGGGCCTCACCGGCGGCACCGCCTGGATCGGCCTGCTCCGCGTTGCAGCCGCGAAGCCGGGCGATACGGTTTTCGTGTCCGCCGCGGCAGGCGCGGTGGGCTCGGCCGTGGTGCAGATCGCCAAGGCGCGTGAAATGACGGTGATCGGCTCGGCGGGCGGCGCGCAGAAATGCGCATGGGTGTCGAATCTCGGCGCCGATGCCGTGATCGACTACAAGGCGGGGCCAGTGCTGCCCCAACTCGCAGCGGCACTAGAAAAGCTCGGAAAGCCGGGTATCGACGTTTATTTCGACAATGTCGGCGGCGAGCATCTCGACGCGGCCTTTGCAGTGGCCAATGATTTCGCGCGCTTCGCCATCTGCGGGATGATCGACGTCTATAATGACGGCAAGCCGCAGGAGATGAAGTACATCATCCGCTCGATCCCCGCGCGTATCCGCATGGAAGGCTTCATCTACACCGACCAGTTCATCGAATGCATGGAGGAATTCTACGCCGACATGGGCGGGCTGATCGCCAGCGGCGCAGTGACGATCCGCGAGACCGTGCACGACGGAATCGAAGCGGCACCGGAGGCTTTCCTCGGACTCTTCTCGGGCGCGAATATCGGCAAGATGTTGGTCCGGCTGTAGGTTCCTGTGTCCGGAAACGGCCGGAAGCTGTCGGCGCTAGCTGGTCGGCTCTGCGCCGTAGGTGTGCCGAATGTAGGCCAGCATAAGCTTTAAAATGAGCCTTTGAACGGCCCACAAGCAAACTCCGATGGTCAGAAAGCCCAAGAAGCTCCACATGTGAGTGGCGAATCCCCAATCATAGGTAGCCACCTTATCGACAAGTGCGACGAGGAATAGGACAATGAATAACCCCGCCCATAGGGCGGCGATCGCATTAAGACACGCACGATACCAGCGATACTTCGCATGCCCTCGGCGGCTTTGATTTTTTAGGTATTCCGGGTCCTGTTTGACCATGATCTCAGCTTAGGGCGTGAGTCGTCTACTTGCCACCCCGAAACGGACATTCGCGGCGCAAAAAAAACGCTGTCCTACATTATCCCGCTGTGTCAGCTTTTCTCTCAGCTGTTTGACTATGTGGACGCCGCGATCGCAGCCCGGTCTACGCAGATGTGCAGGGGCCGGCGCGACGCGTCCGTGAAGCAAGGCAAGTCGGACCTGCAAGAGGCTGAACTTTCCTGAACTTTGAAATCCAGGTCAGTCGGACGAATCCACCGAAAAAGCGGCAGGTTGCCGCTCGGCGTGCGGATCAGCTACCGAAACCCACCGACAGGAAGCCCGGCATCGGCCCGTTCCAGCCGTCGTCGGGGCCATCGTCATCCTGACGCGACGCGGGCGCGGGCTTCCGGCTTGCTTCCTTCTTCGGCGCCGCACGCTTCTCTTCGCTGCGCGCGGGTTCCTTGTCGGCTTTTGCCGGGCGGCGCCCGCCGCGTTCCGAACGGCCGCGGCGCGGCTCGCGCTCTTCGGCGTTCCGTTCCGGTCTGGCCTCAGGCGCGCCCGTATCGTGAACCGGGATCTGATAGCCGGTCAGCTTCTGGATATTGTCGATCGCCTCGTCGTCCGACGGGGTGATCAGCGTGAATGCCCGCCCCTTCGCCCCGGCGCGGCCCGTGCGGCCGATACGGTGGACATAATCGTCCGGATGCCAGGGCGCGTCGAAGTTGAAGACGTGGCTGACGCCCTTCACGTCGAGACCGCGCGCGGCGACGTCCGACGCGACGAGGATGTTGATCGTCCCAGCCTTGAAGCGGTCGAGCTCGGCGATGCGGCTCGACTGGTCCATGTCGCCATGGATTTCTCCGGCCTTGTAGCCGTGACGCTGAAGCGACTTGGCGAGTTCGCGCACCGTCGTCTTGCGATTGCAGAAGATGATCGCAGTGCCGATGTCCTCCGACTCGATCAGGCCGCGGAGCGTATCGCGCTTGCCGCGTTCGGACGTCTTGACGACGAACTGCTCGATATTCTCGTTCCGGCTCGCAGGACGAGCGACCTCGATCGTCTTCGGGTTGGACAGGAATTTGTCGGCGAGCTTCTTGATCGGCGGCGGCATCGTCGCCGAGAAAAGCAGAGTCTGCCGATTCGCGGGCAGCTTCGTGCAGATATTCTCGATGTCCGGAATGAAACCCATGTCGAGCATCCGGTCGGCTTCGTCGATCACCAGCAGGTTGCAGCCGGTGAGCAAGATCTTGCCGCGCTCGAACAGGTCCATCAGGCGGCCCGGTGTTGCGATCAGGACATCGACGCCCTTTTCGAGTGCCTTGATCTGATCGCCCATCTGGACGCCACCGATCAGCAGCGCCATCGACAGCTTGTGATACTTGCCGTATTTTTCAAAGTTTTCCGCGACCTGCGCGGCGAGCTCGCGCGTCGGCTCGAGGATCAGCGAGCGCGGCATCAGTGCGCGCGCGCGGCCGTGCGCCAGGATGTCGATCATCGGCAGCACGAAGGACGCGGTCTTGCCCGTGCCCGTCTGTGCGATGCCGATCATGTCGCGCATCATCAGAACCGACGGGATCGCGCCCGCCTGAATCGCGGTAGGTTCGTCGTAGCCGGACTCCGTCACGGCGCGCAAAAGTTCATCGGAAAGGCCGAGGTCGGCAAATTTCATAGGGTCAAACTGTCCGGAAAAATGTTTCAGCACGGCGTCCCACGCCAGCCGATCCTGCGGGGCCAATGGGGAAACAGCAGCGAAAAGTCAAGAAAAGGCCGACAATTCGGCTGATCAGTCGTCGTTTTTCGCGACGGGGACCATCAGGCGAAACTTGTCGATCTCGCACTTGGCGCCCGTGCGGGCATGAATCTGGTCGCGATCCTCGCAGAGCTGCCCGTCTTTCGAGCCTTGCATGTAAAAGCCGGCATAGAAGTCCAGCGCACGGCAACCGCGGTTAAGCTGCGCGCGAAGCCGCTGTTTCTGCCTCGTGATCAGGTCGATGCTGTCACGCTGCGCCCCCTGCATCCCGAGGATGTTGCGCATCGCGACGCATTTGGGCGCTTTCTTTTCCTTCCACTCGACGGGCGCCTGCCGCAGCCGCATTTCGGGGGCGGGGGGCGCCGAGAAATTGTTGAGCGAAGATCGCTGCGCCGGAACGCGGATGATGATCTGCTGTTCGATCACCATCTGCCAGAAGGACGCGGTCGAATCTTCCGGTGACGGCATCGCGACGACCGAGAGGGGCTCGGGCCCCGGTCCCGGGGCTTCGGCGACGGGCGCCATCATCATCGTCCACAGGGCGGCAAGGGTCAGCACGAACGTACTGCCGCCCTTCCGGCGCCCCGATCGAAGCTGTCATTCACCCGCGTCTCCCGCATCGATGCTGGACGAAAAGCCTTTCTTCGTCCATCGCCCCTTTAGCGCCCATGATTGAACATCAAATGAATTGCTGTCGACCCCGACCGGCGGTCGGACGGCGTTTTTCGGGAAATATGCGCAAGTGAGCCACCCACCCTCCCCCCGATTGCTTCAAGCCCTGGCCGATCTGCTGGGACCGAAGGGATTCAGCGTCGATGCCGATGCCATGGCGCCCTGGCTTACCGACTGGCGCGGCAAATATCATGGACAGGCTGCGGCGATGCTGTCGCCGGTATCGACCGACGAAGTGGCCGAAATCGTCCGTCTCTGCGCCGCCGAGGGCGCCGCGATCGTTCCGCAGGGCGGCAACAGCGGCATGGTGGGCGGCGCGACGCCCGATGCCAGCGGACATCAGTTGCTGCTGAGCCTCCGGCGCATGAACCGCATCCGTTCGATTGATGCAGCGGCGCGGACGGCCGTCGCCGAAGCGGGCGTGGTTCTGGAGAAATTTCATCATGCGGCGCTCGATGTCGGCCTGCGCTTCCCGTTGACGCTCGGCGGCAAGGGATCGGCGACGATCGGCGGGCTCGTGTCGACCAATGCCGGCGGCACCCAGGTCCTGCGCCACGGCACGATGCGCGCGCTTGTCGCGGGGATCGAGGCCGTCCTGCCCGAAGGCAGCATCTTCGACGGGCTGGCGCCGCTGAAAAAGGACAACCGCGGCTATGACCTGCGCCACCTGCTTTGCGGGGCCGAGGGGACATTGGGGATCGTTACCGCAGCTTGCCTGCATCTGGTTCCCGCCAACGCGGCGCGCCAGACCGCGTGGGTCGGGCTCAAATCGCTAGAGGCCGCGCTGGCGCTGCTGCGCCTGCTCGACGACGGCGTTGGCGACGCGCTCGAAGGGTTCGAGATCGTGCCCGAAAGCAGCCTGGACGCCGTGCTGCGCCACATTCCGCAGACCCGTGCGCCGCTCGCCGAGCCGTCGCCATGGAATGCGCTGATCGAATTGGCGGGCGACGATGAAGGGGCGCTTGCGGTTCCGCTCGAGGCGGCTTTGGCGGCCGCGCTCGACGCCGGCCTGATCGACGACGTCGCCCTCGCGAAGAACGAGCGCGAAAGCGAAGATTTCTGGAAGCTTCGCGATTCCATTTCGGAGGCAGAGCGCGCCGAGGGTCCCGCGCTCCAGCATGACGTCAGCGTTCCGGTTGACCTCATGCCGCGCTTCATCGCCGACAATCCGGCGCGCCTTGCCGCCGAGTTCCCCGGGGTTCGCACGACGTCGTTCGGCCATCTCGGCGACGGCAATATCCACCATCATGTCCAGCCGCCCGCCGGCGTCGACGGCCAGGCGTGGCTCGCCCGGCATGGCGCGGCGCTCAGCCGCGCCGTCTATTCGCATGTCATCGAGCTCGGCGGGTCGATTTCCGCCGAACACGGGATCGGACAGATGAAACGCGACATTTTGGCCGAGCTCGACAGTCCGGCGCGGTTGCATGCGCTAAGGGCCGTCAAGGCGGGCCTCGACCCGGCCGGCCTGTTCAATCCCGGGAAACTGATCGGCTGATAGCCGGGGCATCCCGTGCAAACGCCCTTGCGCCGCGCGGCGCGGGCCAATAAGGCGCGCCATTATTCATTGCCCCGAACGGTCCGGGGCATGTAGCCGGAGTTCGATCATGGCCACTGCGCCCGCAAACAACCTGCCGCTTTTCTACAAGGATCTCGTTCCGCTCTCGAGCGTCGATCACGCCGATTATCACGCACGTAGCCTCGACACTGCGGAGTTCCTGGTCGGCCAGCACGCCATTCCGCTGACGTCGGACGAGTTCGTGTCGGCCGGCCGCTATTTCCCCATCGTCTTCTCCTCCGGCGAAAACCCGGTCCCGCTGGCGCTGATGGGCCTGAACGAGGGCGTCAACGTCTTCGTCGACGACCAGGGCAAGCTGATCAATCCGGTCTATGTCCCGGCCTATGTCCGCCGCTATCCCTTCATGCTCGCGCGGCTCAACCCCGACAGCGAGGATCTGTCGCTGTGCTTCGACCCGACCTCGCCCGCGATCGGCAAGTTCGAGGAAGGCGACGCTCTGTTCGCCGATGGCCAGCCGACCGAGCCGGTGAATTCGGTGCTCGAATTCTGCCGCACCTTCGAGGAAGCGGGTCAGCGCACCAGCATGTTCGTCGAAGAACTGAAAAAGGCCGACCTGTTGATGGACGGCGAAGTGGCGATCCAGCCCGAAGGAAACGACAAGCCATTCATCTATCGCGGCTTCCAGATGGTCGACGAGAACAAGCTGCGCGAGCTGCGCGGTGACGTGCTTCGCAAGATGATGCAGAACGGCATTCTCGCGCTGATCTTTGCCCACCTCTTCTCGCTGCAGCTGATGCGCGAAATCTTTGCCGAGCAGGTCCGCTCGGGTAAGGTTCCGGAACTGATCCAGGTTCCTGCCGTCTAAGGAGCATATTTCCATGGCCACCATCGACAACGCCCGATCGCGCTATTCGAGGGTGGCCATAGGGCTTCACTGGCTCATCGGCCTCGCAGTGATCGTGAACATCTGCCTCGCGATGCTGACCGAAGGTTTGCCCCGCGACTTCCATCGCGCTGCGATGAACGCCCACAAGGCGCTGGGCATGGCGATACTGGCGCTGACGCTGATCCGCATCCTGTGGCGCCTGGTCAACAAGGCGCCGCCGCCACCCGAAACGATGCGCGCGTGGGAACGCCGGGCCAGCCGCTTCGCGCACTTCCTTTTCTATGTGCTGCTGATCCTGCTGCCGCTTTCGGGTTGGGTCTGGATGTCGGCGGCAGATCGTCCGATCGATTTCTTCGGACTGTTCGCCATTCCCTCCATCGTCGGGCCCGACAAGCAGGTCGCCGATGTTCTTCATGAACGGCACGAAATGCTTGGGCTGACCATGCTGGCGCTGGTCGTCCTGCATATCGCGGCGGCGCTGAAGCATCAGTTCATCGACCGTGACCGGCTTCTTTCGCGGATGAATCCCTTTTGATCTTTGCAGCCTGCGATTCAGAAATCGATGGCAAGTCCCTTGAGTTCCCAATCGCCGTAGCGCACCGGATTGCGTCCGCCGGGCTGGTCCTCGGCCTTGTCCTCAAGCAAGGGTTCGGGCGCGGGAACGGGCTCGTTCGTCCAGCCTTCGGGCGGCTTCACATGCGCGGGGCGTTTCGTCGCGCGCGGCGTGCCGCCCATCATCGATTTGCTATTGTCGGCCATGATCGCCGCAACATAGGCCTTGATATGTCCGCCGCCAACCATGAAGAGTGATCGCCCGCATGGCTGAACGGCGCCCAAACCGCCGGCGCGGCGCAAATGAACCCGACCCGCCCGGCACGGCACCGCGCCGCGCCGCGCTACGCCTGATCGATGCGATCCTGCGCCGCGGCGATCCGCTCGACCTCGCAGCCCATGCTGCGACGCAGGGGCTGGGCAGTGCCGATCGTGCCTTTGCGATCGCGATCGTGTCCGAAACGCTGCGCTGGATGGTCGATATCGATGCGTTGATCGATAGCGCGACGGCGCAGCAACTGCCCGGCGACGTGAAATCCCGCGCGGTGCTTCGCATCGCGCTTGCACAGCTGCTCGTGTTGAAGAGCCCGCCGCACGCGGTGGTTTCGACCGCGCTGCCGCTCGTCGCCGGTGGGCCGCGGCGGCTGGTGCACGCGCTGCTGTCGCGCGCGCAGCAGGAAGAATGGGCGCTGCCGGACCATGCAAGCTTGCCGCACGACGCTGCAGAGCGCTGGGCGGCGCAATGGGGTTATGGAGTAGCCGACGCGGCGGCGAAGGCGTGGAGCGTGCCGCCGCCCGTCGATCTCAGCTTCGCGGCCGACCCCGTGTCTGGCGAATGGACCGATGGCGTTGCGCTCGCGCCGCGTCATGTTCGCCTTGCGCGCGGACAGGCGGTCGAAAGTCTCCCCGGCTATCGCGAAGGCGGCTGGTGGGTGCAGGATCTCGCGGCCAGCCTTCCCGCGCGCCTGCTGGGAACGGGCGATGGCCGCCGTGTCCTCGACCTCTGCGCCGCGCCGGGCGGCAAGACTATGCAGCTCGCCGCAGCGGGCTGGGACGTCGTCGCGGTCGATGCGAGCGCCAAGCGGCTTGGACGGCTTTCCGACAATCTGGACCGGACCGGCCTGACGGCGCAGGTCGTGCAGGGCGACATCCGCGTCTGGGAGCCATCGGCGCCCGCCGATGCGATCCTGCTCGACGCGCCCTGCTCGGCGACCGGAATTTTCCGCCGCCATCCCGACGTGCTGCATCGGATCGAAGCGCGCCAGATTATAGACATGGCCGAGCTGCAGGCCGCGCTGCTGGGCCGCGCGGCGCGCTGGTTGAGGCCAGGCGGCACACTCGTCTATGCGACCTGCTCGCTTGAACGCGCCGAGGGGGAAGAGCGGATCGCCGCCTTCCTCGCCGATCATCCGGGCTGGGCCGTGGCCCCTGCCCTCGCCCACGAACTTCCCGGCGGCATCGTTCCCGACCCGAACGGCTTCATCCGCACCCTTCCGGGGATGCTGGCCCATGTTGGCGGGCTCGACGGCTTTTTCGCGGCCCGCCTGTGCGCGCCGTCAAGCTGAGCGGCGCGAGAGGCGATAGAGCGCCAACTCGCCATAATCCTTGGCCAGGCGGACCTTGCCGACATAGTCGCAGTCGAAATCGCGCGCATTTTCAAGCGCCAGCATCGCCGCGAGCGGCTGGGTGCAATAGACCTGCCCGACCAGCGTGACGGGCTCGATCCGCGCGGTGCGCGTGACTTCGGTTCCGTACCACAGCTCGTTGCCGACGACGGGATCGACGCCGCGATAGATCGGGCCGAAGTGGATGCCGGTCCGCATCCCGGCCTTGTGCCCTTCGAGGCCGAGGCCGGGCGGCAGGACGTCGAGCCGTTCCTGCATCGCGAGCGCGATTCGCGCGGCGGTCGCGGGATTGTCGATTACCGCGTAAACCGCGTCGCCCCAGGTGTTGCGGAACAGTACCGCGTCGCCGAAATCGTCGAGGATTCGCCCGATCCCGCCCATCACCTCGGCCGCGAAGACCGGAAGCTCGGCCTCGCCGAGTTTCGAGAAGCCGGCGAAGTCCGCAAAGAGAATCGCGTAAAGGCCGCGCTGCGTCCCTTCGGGAGGTTTGGGGGCCGGAGGAAAGTCGAGATTGCGGTCAAGATTGCCGACCGGGATGGCCAGCGTCCGCTCGCCCCAGCCCCGCCACAGCGCGATATCGGCATTGGTCCCGGCAATCTCGGCCCCCGATCGCGCGGCGAATTCGGGATCGACCACGGCGAGCTGGATCGCCTCGGTTTCGAGTTCGCGCGCGCGGAGCTTCGTGAGACCCATTGCAGTGTGCGAGCCGAGGATGAATTGGCAATCGTCGCTGACATAGCGCGCGTTGCTCGCGAAATGGACCATCGCTGCTCTCTGGCGGCAGCGAAGATAGCGCGGCACCCACGCCTCGCCCCCCGACTGCACCGATTGGGCGATGAAATCATCCTCTGCAAAGGGGAGCACGATGGTGAGGTCGATACCGCGATCGAGCGCCGCTTCGGCGAACAATATGTCGGCCCCGCACGCGAGCGGGCCGATCAGCGCAGAGAGCGGCTGCGTATCGAGCGCTTCGGCGATTGCGCGCGCGGCACGCGCCTCGCCTTCGCCGCCCGCGCGGAACATACGTCCGCAATAGACGCCGACGGGCGGCGGGCGCAGCAAGGCGACGATTGCCGCCGCGCGGGCGGCGTCGATCGCACCGCTTGCCGCGAGCCGCGCGATCTGGCGGCAGGTCGAAGCGCGATCCCCAGCTCGCGCAGTCGCCTGCGCGGCGGCGGCGGCATGGGCGAGCGCTTCCTCGCCGCGGCCGAGCAGCAACAGCGCCTCGACGAGCGTCGCCTGATCCCAATAATTGTCGGACGCGCCATTGGCCGCGATCGGACCCGCGAGCGCCGCCGCGCGATCGCGTTCGCCGAGCATCGCATAAAGGCTTGCGGCATTGATCGCCGGAAAGTCGGCGCCCGACGTCTTGAACGCATTCTCGTAAGCCGCTGCGGCCTTGCGAAGAAACAAGGCCCGCTCGGCGCCCTCATGATCGAACGCCTCATCCTTCCAGATGCGCCCGGCGAGCGCGAGACTGTCGACGTCGCCCGTCGCCGCCAGGTCGAGTTGCTCGTAAAGATGCATCGCGCCGAGGCTGTCGCCCGACGCCGCGAGCGCGCGGACCATCAGGTAACGGAGGCGCGGGCTATCGACGCCTTCGCGGCGCGCTGCAGCCGCGCAATCGAAGGCGCTAAGCGCATCGCCCTGCCCAAGGCGGTACGCGACTTCCGCCTCGACAGCGGCGCGGTCGGTCATTGCGCCGCGTCTTCGACCGATTTCAGCAGCGCGACATTGGCTTTCTCGATCGGTGACAGTTCGACCACATCGGAGGTCGGCTTGTACCAGGCGTAGCGACCAAAGACCTCCCGTAGCTCGGGGTCTTTGAAACGAAGCCCCTTTCGTGCAAAGATTTCGTTCCGCGCCAGACGGGCTTGTTGCTTCGTCAGCGGCGCAACGTCCGCAGGCGTCAGCTCGCGTGTCGAGGAGTCGGCGATAACCACTGGCCCATCCAGCTTCCCTTCATAGCCTTCGGATGCCGACACCACCCCACCTTCGACCAGTCGGATATATTTGCGGAACATATATCCCGTCGTGCCGTCGGCCTTGCGCACGCGCCACCACTGCCCGGGCTGCTTGTAGGTCAAAAACTTCTCGCCCTCGAGTACCTTGCCGACAATCGGCGTATGCGTCCCCTGCCCCGCGCGGATATTGGTGAAGCCGTCGGGATCGTCGATCACCGCGGCGAGTGTGAAGGCTTCGGCCGGGTTTGATGTTGCCGACGCGGGGGCGGCCTCGACATTTTCGGCAGACGCCGCTGTCTCGGTCGGGGCCGAAGCCGCGACGGGTTCCGATGTTGGCTGGAGCAGTTTCCAGGCAAGCAGCGCGACCGCGATCACCGCCACGCCGAGCAGTGCCCACGGCAGGATGGACGGCTTGCGAGCGCCGGGTTGCGCCTGCCTGTTGTTCGGGGCCGGCCTCGGCGGCTCGGGCGCCGCGCCAGCCAGCGCGGCTTCCCGCCCGCATAGTTCCTCAAGGCTCATCAGCACCTTGCGCCAGCCGCGATGATCGGGCTCGCCATTCCAGTCGGCAAGCTCGGCAAACTGGATCTGGTTGAAGGGAAGCGGCGGCATGACATCGTCGATCGCCGTCTGCACCAGCTTCTTCTGGTTGCGCGCGACGTCGGCCTCTGCTCGCACCCATTCGGACTGCGCCGACTGGTGCGACCAGACGACGATGGCGGCCTTCGCGCTGCCGATCTTTTCGGTGATGACATCGCCGTAGGACCGGTGAGGCGGCAATTCGGCGTCCCACCACACGTCATAGCCGGCGACGGAAACTGCCTGCGCGATCTGTGCGACGCGCGCCTTGTTGTCGCGCGAGTAGGAAATGAAGACGTCGACCATCGGCTAGCCTCCCGTTTCGGGGAGGCTAGCCGCGGGTCCGTCGATTCGCCAGCCTCAGAAGACCGCCTTCGGCCTATCCTCCTTCATCATTGCCGCGCGCACCATCGGGATCGGCGGGCCGCCATAGGACAGGAATTCATCGTGAAAGGCCTTCCACTTCGTCCGGTCGCCTTTCGTCCAGTCGTCACGGAGCTTGCGGATCATCAGCTTGCCCATGGTGTAGTTGAGGTAGAGCGGGTCGTAGGTGCCGCGCGCCGCCTGCTGCTTCGCGTTGCCGTCGTCCTGATAGCATTGCTCCTTGAACAGCTTTTCCGAGTCCGCGACGGTCATCCCCTTGGTATGCAGCCCGATCGCCGAGAGATAGCGGCAATCGCGGAGCAGCGCGTTCGAAAGCTGGCCGATATGCGTTTCGGGATCGCCGTTGCCGAGCCCCGCATCCCACATCATTTCCTCGGTATAATGCGCCCAGCCTTCGGCGAAGGCATAGCCGACGAACAGCTTGCCGAAGATGCTTTCGGCGCGGTTCGAGTGGAGGAAGTTCAGGAAATGCCCGGGCCACACCTCGTGCACCGAAGTGAAAAGCAGATCCTTCTTGCCGGGAACGAACGCATCCTGCGTCGCCTTGTCCCACGTCGGATCGGGCGGCGAGATATAATAGACCGACGGCAGGCCTTTTTCATACGGCCCCGGAATGTCGATATAGGCACTGTTCTGGCGATTGTAGGGCGGTGATTCCTCGACCTGCGCCTGTTCGGTGCCGGGGATCGTCACAAGATCCTTCTCGACGAGGAAGGCGCGCAGCGTCGGTAGTTGGCGCCGCGCTTCGGCGACCGGACCGTCAGCCGGCTTGTCCGAGTTCATCTTCTTCATGCAATCGGCGATCGTCATCCCCGCCGCATAGGTCGCGCAGGCGGCCTTCAGCGCGTCCTGATTGCGCTTGAGGTCGGCTTGTCCGATGCGTTCCAGCTCATCCAGCGGCGTGTCGACCGCTTCGTTGGCCAGGATCATCCTGGCGAACTTGTCGGCGCCGATCGCATAGCCGTCGGCCGTGCCGGGTTTCGACCCGATATAGGCGGCGAGATCCTTCATCGACGCGGCGGCCTTCGCGGCTGCGTCATCGAACTGCTTCTGAAGTTCGGGGTCCTTGACTTCGGCGAACGCCTTCTTGGCGTCGCCGGTGTAATAGTCGGCGAAGCCGCCAAAACCCGCCGTGCCATATTTGACGAAGGTTGCGGGCAACGGCAGCTTGATATTTGTCTTGATCTGCTCGGCCGCCGCCGGAACTTTCCGGGCATAGGCGATGAAGGCCTTCATCCGCGTCGTCGCGTCGGCATAGGGGCGCGCGATATAGACGTTGGGATCGAGCTGGCCGACATAATAAGCCGGGTTCTTGTGCGGGAAATCGGCGTCCTTCAGGAAGAAGAGCTGGCCCTGCGCCACGTGGACAAGGTAGTCGCGTTCGAACTTTTCCGCATCGGTCATGTCGCCGTCGAACGCCTTGGCATCGGCGATCGTCTTTTCGAGGAAGGCGATCTGTTTGTTGAGCCCCTCGGGCGACCAGTCGGGGAGCTTGCCGTCGAATTCGTGCTTGCCCTGATAGACCGCGAAATTGGGGTTGAGCGGGAAATAGCCCGCGAGGAAATTGTCGCGAAACTCGGTCCAGTTCTTCGCACCCGATGCCGATGCCGGCGTTTTGTCCGATGCGTTGCAGGCGGTCAGGACCAGCAGCGTCGCAGCCATCGCGGCGCCGCCGAAGCGGGCAAATTTACGCGTCATTCGATGATCTCCCTCAATCGATGGGCGGTTAGTGCCACCATGATCGGGCGATGACATCCGTAAATCGACGAACGGCATCGGCGAGGGCGACTGGACACCGGCGAATTCTCCGATAGGGCGGGAGGCGATGGCAACGATACTCCCTCCCGACGGCGACGAACCGGTGATGCCGGAATCGACGCCGAGAGCTCCCTCCCCACTCAGCTTTCCCGATTACCGCTATTATTGGGCGGCGCGCTTCACCGCGGTGATGGCAACGATCGCGATGGTCGTCGTGATCGGTTACCAGCTCTATGACACCGCGCGGACCGACTATGGCATGTCGATCAGGCAGGCGTCGTTCCAGCTCGGACTGCTCGGACTCGTGCAGTTCATCCCGCTTGCGCTGCTGACGCCGGTCGCGGGTTGGGCGGCCGATCGGTTCGAGCGCCGCAGCGTTGCGATCTTCTCTAACCTGATCGACATCACGATCGCAGCCACACTCGGTTGGTTCACATGGGTCGGCGGGCTGACGCTGCCGCTGCTGTTCGGCCTGGCTGCGCTGCATGGAGTGGCGCGCGTCTTTTCGGGCCCCGCGATGAGCGCCATCGCGCCAAATATCGTTCCGCCCGCTGTACTCCCGCGGGCGATCGCGATGAGCAGCATCGCCTGGCAATCCGCTTCGGTTATCGGCCCGGCGGTCGGCGGCTTGATCTATGCCGCGCATCCGACGGCGGTCTATATCTTCGCGGCAATCCTCCTCGCCGTCTCGGCGTTCACGATCAGCCGTGTCCGCCCTGTGCTGCCACCGCCCGTCGAGGTGCGCCGCCATCCGCTGCGCGAGATGCTCGACGGCCTGAAGTTCGTCTGGATCGAGCGCTTTCTGCTCGGCACGATCACGCTCGACCTGTTCGCGGTGATCCTGTCGGGTGCGACCGCGATGCTGCCCGTCTATGCCCGCGACATCCTGCATGTCGGCTCGGAAGGGCTCGGGCTGCTGCGCGCGGCCCCCGCCTTGGGAGCGGCGATTGTGGCGCTGGGACTATCGTTCCGCCCGATCGAACGCAACGTCGGCGTGAAGATGCTTTGGGCAGTTGTTGTGTTCGGCCTCGCGACAGTGGCCTTCGGCCTGTCGACCAGCCTCCTGCTTTCGCTCGCGATGCTTGTCCTCCTCGGGGCGGCCGACATGTTCTCGGTCTTCGTGCGCGGGACGCTGATCCAGCTCAACACCCCCGATCATATGCGCGGCCGCGTCAGCGCAGCGTCGGGCCTCGCCATATCGGCGTCGAACGAGCTTGGCGAGATGCGGGCCGGCGCGATGGCCGCGGCGCTGGGTCCGGTTCCTGCCGTAGTCGTCGGCGGAGCGGCCGCGGTCGGTGTAACCGCACTTTGGGCATGGCTCTTTCCCGAACTGCGCCGCGCCAAGACCTTCGAACCGCAATTCAAACCGGCCGAATAGCGCATTTTTGCGGTCGCCCGAAAATGCAAAATCGGCTCGTCGCAAACTGCCTCCCATTCATCACAAAGTGATTGCCAACTAAAATAGTTGAATTATCTCGATTGCACCCGTCACCGCGGTTCCCCTCCCCCACCTCGATGGAGAACCCCCGATGCCCAGCGCCACAATACGCCACAAAATCCTGACCATTCCGGGGCTGCACAACAGCGGCCCGACCCATTGGCAGAGCCTGTGGGAGCACAAGTTCGCCGACTGTGAGCGAGTCGATCTCGGCCGATGGTCGAACCCCGACAAGGACGAATGGGTCAAACGTATCGCCGAAGCGATCGACGCCGAAAGCGAGCCGGTGCTGGTCGCCGCGCACAGCCTCGGCTGCCATGCTTTCGCGCACTGGTTTGCCGCAGCCAGCGCGCTGACGCGCACGCGCATCGCCGGCGCGCTGCTCGTCGCGCCGCCCGAACTGGCGCGGTTGCGGCAAGAAAATCGCGTCTATGGCTTCAGCGACGCGCCGGGCTTCACCTCGCATACGCCGATGATCGTCGTCGCAAGCGACAATGACCCCTATGCCAAGACGGCGGACGTCTGGCGCCTGTCGCGGCAGTGGGATGCGCGTTTCGTCAACGCCGGGCCGTTCGGTCACATCAACGCGGATTCAGGGATCGGCGACTGGCCTTATGGACAGTATCTGCTCGCCTCGTTACAACCCCCGCCGCTGCCCGCCCTGGCCGACGAGACCAAGTGGCTGCGCGCCGGGGACTGGCCGAACCGGGTCCGTCTCGACCCGCGGTTCGAGTATAAAGAAAGAGCGCACCGATCATGAAAGCCAATTCGATCCTGGAGACCATCGGGAACACCCCGCACATCCGCGTGGCGAAGCTGTTCCCCGACGCCGAAGTCTGGGTGAAGTCGGAACGCAGCAACCCCGGCGGGTCGATCAAGGATCGTATCGGGCTTGCGATGATCGAGGCGGCCGAACGCGATGGCAGCCTGAAGGAAGGCGGCACCATCGTCGAGCCGACGTCGGGGAACACCGGCATCGGCCTCGCGATGGCGGCTGCCGTCAAAGGCTACAAGCTGGTTCTCGTCATGCCCGAGAGCATGTCGCTGGAACGCCGCCGCCTGATGCTCGCCTATGGCGCAACCTTCGATCTGACCCCGCGCGAAAAGGGCATGAAGGGTGCGATCGAGCGCGCGATCGAGCTGGTCGAGACGACGCCCGGCGCGTGGATGCCGCAGCAGTTCGAGAATGAAGCGAACATCGACGTCCACGTCCGCACGACGGCGCCCGAAATCCTCGCCGATTTCAGGGACACGCCGATCGACGTGCTGATTACCGGCGTCGGCACCGGCGGCCATATCACCGGCACCGCACAATTCCTGAAGCAGCACTGGCCGAACCTGAAGGTCTACGCGGTCGAGCCCGAAGCCTCCCCCGTCATCTCGGGCGGCCAGCCCGCGCCGCACCCGATCCAGGGCATCGGCGCCGGCTTCATCCCGCGCAACCTGCACACCGATCTGCTCGACGGCGTAATCAAGGTCGATGCCGCCGCCGCGAAGGATTTCGCGCGCCGCGCAGCGACCGAAGAAGGCATGCTCGTCGGCATTTCATCGGGCGCGACGCTCGCCGCGATCCAGCAGAAGCTGGCAGAATTGCCCCCCGGTACGCGTGTGCTCGGCTTCAACTACGACACCGGCGAGCGCTATTTGTCGGTTCCCGATTTCCTGCCCGAAATCTGATCTCCTCTGATGCGCCCCGAAGGCGAACAGGCGATGCCCCTGCGGCGCGACTGGACGGGCTGGTTGTTCGTCCTGATGACGGCCGCGGCGATCGTTGCCGTCCTCTACGCGAGCAACCATGCTGGGGCGGGGAAGCATGGTGTGCGCCCGCATCCGGTCGCACCGCCTGCCGACGTCGTTCCGGAGGTGGCGCCGGTCGAGTTGGCGCCGGTGAGCGAGGCCGACGCCAAGGCGCAGAATGCCGAAATCCCGGTCGTCACCAAGGGTTTCGTCGCGGCTCGCCCCTTCATCTACGCCGGTAGCGGCGACGGCCGCGCCCGCGCGCGCGACTGCCTTGCCGCCGCCATGCTCTATGAAGCGGGCGACGACGCCAAGGGCCAGCAGGCGGTCGGTCAGGTCGTCATCAACCGCGCGCGCCATCCCGCCTTTCCCAAGTCGATCTGCGGCGTCGTGTTCCAGGGTTCGGAGCGCACGACGGGCTGCCAGTTCACCTTCACCTGCGATGGCGCTCTCAATCGCCGCTATTCGGACGCCGCCTGGGCGCGTGCGCAGGCGAATGCGGAGATGATGCTGTCGGGGACGACCTATCCCAAGGTCGGGCTCGCGACGCATTATCACACCGACTGGGTGCGTCCCTATTGGAGCGACAGCCTCGAGAAGATCGCGGTCGTCGATACGCACCTCTTCTTCCGCTGGCCGGGCTTCTGGGGAACGCCCGGCGCGTTTCGCGGTCTGGTGTCGGGCAACGATGCTGGAATCGCCAAGATGGCGGCGCTGTCGCCCGCGCACGCGCTGGCGCTCGGAACGCTGCCGCCGGTGGAACTGGCCGGCGTCGATGCCAACGCCGCCGTCGGCGAGGCCAAGCTCGTCCCCGGCGCGGGCGAGAAAGCGGGACGCGACACCATCTATGTTTCGCTCGACCGCCGCGCGACGCCCGAGAGTTTTGTGACCACGGCGCTCCGGCTCTGCGGCGAGAAGCCCTATTGCAAGTTCATGGGCTGGACCAACCCGATGCTGAAGCCCGACAGCGACGCGATGAGCGACATGCAGCGATCGGCGATGACCTTTTCCTACCTCCGCGACGACAGGGCGGGGTTCGAGAAGGCGCTGTGGAATTGCAGCGAGTATAAGCGCGACGACGTGCGCCAGTGCATGAAGCGGTAGCGGCCGACTCTTCGTGAATGTCGGATTTGGAGTGGCGGGTTCGCCGGGATCATCGCCGCCTGAATGCCCAAAGTTCAGGAAAGTTCAGCCCATTGCGTCGCCCATTGTGCCCGCGAGCGCTGCCGAACGCATCTTGCCCGCCTCGCCGCGGCGCGACCGCTGTCATCTACCGCATGAAGGCTGGCACAGCCGGATAATGTAGGACAGACCTTTCTTCTCTTCGCGTCTGCCTTGGGGTGGGGAGCAGTCGCAAGCTCCTCCCTGTGGCGCAGCCATGGGGAGGGGGACCGCTCGCGAAGCGAGTGGTGGAGGGGCCGCGACGTCGGCGCGAAAGCCCCTCCGTCAGCGCTTCGCGCTGCCACCTCCCCATCGCTGCGCGACAGGGAGGACCTTATCGCCGCAATCGGTCGAAACCGGGCGCAACCCGCGCTATCCGTGCGGCTTGATCAGATATTTCTCGCCGGTGCGCTTCGCGTTGTAGGCCTGCGCCGTGTCGATATCCAGCGCCTCGGTCAACGAGATCTCGTGGCTGTAGTGGCTCTTGAACGTCGTTGTCAGCTCGTCGACCACGCGCTTGCGCATCCGACCCACCGTTTCCATCCCGGCCTTCGCCATGAACGGCGTCAGCAGGAAGCCTCCGAGCGCCCAGGTCAGGCCGAAACTGCGCGCCGAGAAGGTCGTCGGCGACAGGTCGAGCGCGCCGTAGATATAGACCTGTTTGAACGTGTCCGAACCATAGCGGCTGTAGGTCGTCATCTTGCGGACCGCCGCAGCTTCCATTGCGGTCAGGATCTGCCCCGCCAGCTTGCCGCCGCCGGTCGCGTCGAAACCGATCGTGGCGCCGGTCTCGGCGATCGCATCGACCAGGCGATCCATGAAGTCGTCGGCGCTGCTGTTGACGATATGCTGCGCACCGATGCCCTTCAGTATCTCGACCTGCGCGTCGCTGCGCACGATGTTGACGAGCGGAATGCCGTCTTTCGCGCAGATCTTCACGAGCATCTGGCCGAGGTTCGACGCGGCCGCCGTGTGGACGATCGCGCTGTGGTTCTCCATCCGCATCGTTTCGGTGAAAGCGAGACTGGTCAGAGGATTGACGAAGCAGGAGGCGCCGTCGACCGGATCGGTGCCGTCGGGCAGCGGCATCGTCATCTGAACGGGAAGGCAACGATATTCAGCATACATCTCGCCGCCGAGCAGCGCGACGGTCTTGCCGACGAGCGCCTGCGCTTCGGGCGAGTCGCCGGCCTTGATGACCACGCCGCAGCCTTCGTTGCCGATCGGCAGCGCGTCGCCGATCCGCCCGCCCATCGCGCGCATGCCCGCGGGCGGGACATCGGCGGTGATCATCGGAAGTCCGTCCCTTTCCCCGGCGCGGGCGGTCGCCATGTCGGCCCCGCCGAACAGCAGGCCGAGGTCGGACGGATTGATCGGCGTCGCGAGCACCTTCACCAGCACCTCGTGCGGCTTGGGCTCGGGCATCGGGCGGCGTTCGAAATAGACCTCGAGCTGCCCCTCGGGCTTCACGAGGGTTACCATGACGGTGTTGGTGGTGGGCAAATCGGTCATCGCGCATCTCCCGGTGTTCGGTTTTTGGATGAAACTGGTTTAGGGGGAGCAGGACGCCGAGGCAATCGCGAAGCTTGGATGGAGGTAGCTTCTTCGAAATATGGAGTCGCCTTCCAAATCCCGTCATGCTGAAACAAGTTCAGGATGACGATAGCATGAGTGTCGAGATTCGTCCGAAACGGGAACCTATTCAACGACAAATTCGCCCGCCAGGCGCAGCACCTCGTCCGCCAGCTCCTTCCGGCAGATCAACAGGTCGGGGAGATAGGGGTTCGCGCAGTTATAGACGAGCGGCGAGCCGTCGGCGCGGCTGACGTGGAGGCCTGCCGCGATCGCGACCGCCGCCGGCGCGCAATTGTCCCACTCATATTGGCCGCCGGTGTGGAGATAAATATCCGCTTCCCCCCGGACGACCGCCATCGCTTTCGCGCCTGCCGAGCCCATGGCGACCAGATCGGCGCCCATTTTTTCGGCGACATAGACGGCTTCGGCTGCCGGCCTGGTGCGGCTCACGAGCATTTTCAGCGGCGCATTGGCCGGCGCAAGCGGCGTCGGCGATCCTGAGGTGAGCATAAGCCCGAGGCCCGGCAACGCCACTGCGCCCACCGTCGGCACTCCGTCGACCGCGAGCGCGACATGGACCGCCCAGTCGCTGCGTCCCTCGCTATATTCGCGGGTGCCATCAAGCGGATCGACGATCCACGCGCGGCTGACGCCGCAGCGCGCAACATTATCCTTTTCTTCCTCGGACAGGATCGCGTCGTCGGGGCGCGCGGCGCGGAGTTCGTCCATCAGCATGGCGTTCGCCCGTGCGTCGCCGACCCTGCCGAGCGCCTTGTCGACGAATTCGCCAGATGCCCGAAGGTCGAGCAAGATCTCACCCGCAGCATTTGCGAGCCGTTCGGCCAGATGTTCGTCCGTTTCCCCCACAGTCACACTCTATCCCAGCAAGCGATCGATGATCAGGTCCGCCGCTTCATCGGGTGTCATCGCGGTCGTGTCGATCCGGATTTCCGGCTGCTCGGGCGCCTCATAGGGGCTGTCGATGCCGGTGAAATTCTTGAGCTGTCCGGCGCGCGCCTTTTTGTAGAGACCCTTCACGTCGCGCTTCTCGGCTTCGGCAAGCGGCGTGTCGATGAAGATTTCGAGGAACTCGCCTTCGGGCAGCATCGATCGCACCATGTCGCGCTCGGCCTTGAAGGGGGAGATGAAGGCGGTGATGACGATGAGCCCGGCATCGGTCATCAGCTTCGCCACCTCTCCGACGCGGCGGATATTCTCGATCCGGTCGGCCTCGGTGAAGCCAAGGTCGCGGTTGAGCCCGTGGCGGACATTGTCGCCGTCGAGCAGGAAGCTGTGGCGGTTCATCCGGTGCAGCTTCTTCTCGACGAGGTTGGCGATTGTCGACTTGCCCGAACCCGAGAGGCCGGTGAACCATAGCAAGGCGGGCTTCTGGTTCTTGAGGTCCGCGCGCATCTCGCGGCTGATGTCGGTCGCCTGCCAATGGACATTCTGCGCGCGGCGAAGGCTGAAGTGCAGCATCCCCGCCGCGACGGTGGCGTTGGTGAGCTTGTCGATCAGGATGAACCCGCCGAGCGCATGGTTGTCCTCATAGGCTTCGAAAACGATCGGCTTGTCGGTCGACAGTTCGACGACGCCGATGCCGTTTAGGTCGAGCGTCTTCGCCGCGAGATGGTCGAGCGTGTTGACGTTGATCTCGTACTTCGGCTGCTGGATAGTCGCCGACACCGTCTGCGTCGCAAGTTTCAGCCAATAGGCGCGGCCCGCGATCATCGCCTCGTCGGCCATCCAGACGAGCGTCGCCTCGAACTGGTCGGCTGCCTCGGGCGGCGCATCGGCGGCGGCGATCACGTCGCCGCGCGAGCAGTCGACCTCATCGGCGAGCGTGAGCGTCACCGACTGGCCGGCGACGGCTTTATCGAGATCGCCGTCGAGCGTAACGATACGATCGACGGTTGTCGTCTTACCGCTGGGCAGGATGCGCACCGGATCGCCGGGCTGGACCGTCCCGCTCGCGAGTTGGCCCGAGAAGCCGCGAAAATCGAGATTGGGGCGGTTCACCCATTGCACCGGCATTCGGAAGGGCTTCGTCTCGTCGGCCGCGGCGCCGATCTCGACTGCCTCGAGGTGCTCGATCAGCGCCGGGCCCCTGAACCAGGGTGTGTTCGCCGAAAGCGCGGTGATATTGTCGCCCTTGAACCCCGAGATGGGGATCGGGGTAAAGTGGGTAATCCCGATCTCGCTCGCGAACGCGCGGTAGGCGAGCGTGATGCGATCGAAGATGGCCTTGTCGTACCCGACAAGGTCCATCTTGTTCACCGCCAGAACGATGTGCCGGATACCGAGCAGGTGCGCGAGGAAGCTGTGCCGCCGCGTCTGCGTCAGCACGCCCTTGCGCGCATCGATCAGGATGACGGCGAGATCGGCGGTCGAGGCGCCGGTCACCATATTGCGCGTATATTGCTCGTGCCCCGGCGTGTCGGCGACGATGAACTTGCGTTTTTCGGTCGTGAAGAAGCGATAGGCGACGTCGATCGTGATCCCCTGTTCGCGCTCCGCGGCGAGGCCGTCGACGAGCAGCGCGAAGTCGATCTCCTGCCCCTGTGTGCCAACGCGCTTGCTGTCGGCTTCGAGCGCGGCGAGTTGGTCCTCGAAGATCATCTTGCTGTCGTAGAGCAGGCGGCCGATCAAGGTCGACTTGCCGTCGTCGACCGAACCGCAGGTGATGAAGCGCAGCAGCGACTTCCTTTCGTGAGCCGCGAGATAGGCGTCGATATCTTCGGCAATCAGGGCGTCGGTGACATAAACAGGATCGGTCATTTAGAAGTACCCCTCCTGCTTCTTCTTTTCCATCGAGGCATCACCGCCATCCTTGTCGATGATGCGGCCTTGCCGTTCGCTGGTCGTCGTCAGCAACATTTCCTGGATCACCTCGGAAAGCGTCGTCGCCTCGCTTTCGACCGCGCCCGTCAACGGGTAGCAGCCGAGGGTGCGGAAGCGCACCGAACGTTCCACCGGAACCTCGCCATCATCGAGCGGAAAGCGGTCGTCGTCGACCATCAGCAGCAGGCCGTCGCGTTCCACCGTCGGGCGCGGGGCGGCGAAGTAGAGCGGTACGATCGGGATATTTTCGCGCGCGATATATTGCCAGATGTCGAGCTCGGTCCAGTTCGAGATCGGAAAGACGCGGATGCTCTCTCCCTTGGCCTTGCGGGCGTTGTAGAGGTTCCAAAGCTCGGGTCGCTGCTTCTTCGGGTCCCAGCCGTGGGTCGCGGTGCGGAAGGAAAAGATGCGTTCCTTCGCACGGCTCTTTTCCTCGTCGCGCCGCGCGCCGCCAAAGGCCACGTCGAAGCCGTGGAGGTCGAGCGCCTGCTTCAGCCCCTCGGTCTTCCACATGTCGGTGTGCAGCGGGCCGTGGTCGAACGGGTTGATCCCGCGCGCCTTCGCCTCGGGGTTCTGATGGACGATCAGCTCCATACCGCTCTCGGCGGCCATGCGGTCGCGCAGCTCGTACATCGCCTTGAACTTCCAGGTCGTGTCGACGTGCAGCAAAGGGAATGGCGGCGGCGAGGGATAGAAGGCCTTTCGCGCGAGATGGAGCATCACCGCGCTGTCCTTGCCCACGGAATACAGCATCACCGGCTTCGCCGCATCGGCCATCACTTCGCGCATGATATGGATGCTCTCGGCCTCGAGCCGGTCGAGATGGGTCAGTGTATCGGTCATGCCCCGCCCTTGCCGCCCCGGCCAAGGGCGATCAAGCTGTATGGCCTTTCGGGGGGGCAAGCCAGACTTGAAAGCTCAGCCATTGACCCTCGCCTCCTGCCATTCGGCGGCGGCGCGTTGGATGGCCGGAAGAGCACGGGAGAGACGTTGCTCTATCTCGGGCTGGGCACGCCACGCGGGATCGATGAAGAGGCCGAGTTCGCGGCGGAAGTCGTAGCCGCTCACCTTGATCGGAACGACTCCGTCAATCGCCAGCGAGACGGGCGCGGTCGTGATCCCGATCCCCGCCGCGACCATGCGCAGGCAGCGGTCGTCGCTGTCGCTGCGCAGCGCGAAGCGCGGGCGGACGCGGTGGCGGGTGAAGAAGCGGCTGGTCGCGTCGAGAAACTCGCACGAGCGGCGCGCGATCATCGTCTCGGGCGCCAGCGCCTCGGGCGAGACCGCATCCTGCCCCGCCAATGGATGACCCGTCCCGACGAACATCACCATCGGTTCCTCGTACAGCGAAACGACATTGGCGCCGCGCTCGCCCGACCGGAGCGGCACGAGCGCCATGTTGAGGCGGCGGCCGTGAATGGCTGCGCGGAGTTCGGAATCGCTGTTCTCGCCGATCTCCAAAGCAAAGTCGCGCGAAAGCAAGGCGGCGACGGTCTGGAAAAACTCGCCGGGCACCGAGCGGATCGTCCCGAGCCTGAGCACCGGTTTGTCGCTCTCTTCGCCCCGGCCAAAGCCGTCGGCGGTACGGAAACCCCGCTCAAGATCGCGCGCGATCGGCAGGAACCGGCCGCCGGCTTCGGTGAGACGAATCTGGCGGCGATTGCGGATGAAGAGCGGCGCGCCGACAAGACGCTCGAGATCGGCCACGCCGGTCGATAGCGCGGGCTGGGTGACCCGGATTTGCTGCGCGGCACGCGTAAAGCTGCCCGCGTCGACGACGGCGAGGAACTGGCGGATGTGCGAGCGCTTTATCATAAGATTTTCTTATACTGATACGTATGAAGTTTCAATTTTCATATGAAGATGCTTTGAGGCACAACCGTGCCATGTTCCGACCCTGATCAAAGGGATGCTCATGCGCGCCACCCCCGATTTCGATTTTGCGCTCGGCGAAACCGCCGACATGATCCGCGACACGACCGCCCGCTTCGCCGACGAACAGATCGCTCCGCTCGCCGCCAAGGCCGATGCCGAGGACTGGTTCCCGCGCGACGAGCTGTGGACGCAGATGGGCGCGCTTGGTCTGCACGGGATCACCGTTGAGGAAGAATTTGGCGGGCTCGGGCTCGGCTATCTGGAGCACGTCATCGCGGTCGAGGAAGTCAGCCGCGCGAGCGCCGCGATCGGGCTGTCCTATGGCGCGCACTCGAACCTCTGCGTCAACCAGATCCGCCGCTGGGGCAATGCCGCGCAGAAGGCGAAATATCTGCCCAAGCTGATCAGCGGCGAGCATGTCGGCAGCCTCGCGATGTCCGAAGCGGGCGCCGGCAGCGACGTCGTCTCGATGAAGCTGAAGGCGGACAGGGTTCAGGGCGGCTACGTCCTCAACGGCACGAAATTCTGGATCACCAACGCGACCTGCGCCGACACGCTGGTCGTCTATGCCAAGACCAGCCCCGACGCGGGATCGCGCGGGATCACGGCGTTCCTGATCGAAAAGGATATGCCGGGGTTCAGCATCGGGCAGAAGATCGACAAGGTGGGTATGCGCGGATCGCCGACCGCCGAGCTGGTCTTCACCGACTGCGAGGTGAGCGAAGAGCAGGTGATGGGGCCCGAAAACGGCGGCGTCGGCGTGCTGATGTCGGGGCTCGACTATGAGCGCGTCGTGCTTGCGGGGCTCCAGCTCGGGATCATGCAGGCGTGCCTCGACACGGTCATTCCCTATGTTCGCGAGCGCAAACAGTTCGGCAAACCGATCGGCTCGTTCCAGCTGATGCAGGCGAAGGTCGCCGACATGTATGTGATGCTCCAGTCGGCGCGATCCTATGTCTATAACGTCGCCAAGGCGTGCGACGCGGGGCAGACGACGCGCTTCGACGCTGCGGGGGCGATCCTGCTCGCAAGCGAGAATGCGGTGAAGGTCGCGGGCGAGGCGATCCAGGCGCTTGGCGGCGCGGGCTATACGAAGGACTGGCCGGTCGAACGCTACTGGCGCGACGCAAAGCTGCTCGACATCGGCGCGGGCACGAACGAAATCCGCCGCATGCTGATCGGCCGCGAGCTGATCGGCGCCGGGGCGTGATCTGGCTCTGGCTGTCGGCGGCCTTCATGGCGTCGACGGCCGCAGTTCACGGCTTTCTGGGCGAACGGCGGCTGATCCGGCCGCTGATGACGCTCGATCAGGGCGTGATGGGCATCGATCTGGCGCGGCGGGTGTTCCGGCTGGCGTGGTATGCGCTGTCGGTGCTGATGCTGCTGTCGGCGGCGGCGGTCGTCTGGCCCGCCACACCGCGCGATCTTATCCTGCTGATTGGCGCAGCCTGGACCGCGACCGGCCTGTTCGATGCGGTCTATACGCGCGGCAAGCATATCGGCTGGCCGTTCCTGACCGCGTCGGGCATCTTCGCCGTTATCGGCGCGTTGGCTTAGTATGCGCGGCCTCGTCCATCACATCGACCTGACGGTCACCGACAAGGAGCGGTCGCGTGTCTTCTACGACGCGGTGCTTGGCTTCCTCGGCTATCGCCGCGCGGCCGATCATGACCATGGTAGCGACTGGGACCGCGAAGGCGAACCCTTCCATTCGGTCGGGATTCTGGAGGCACGCGGCGCAGGTGCGGAGCGGCCACACGATCGCTACTCGCCGGGGCTTCATCACCTTGCATGGACCGCCGAAAGCCGCGACGATGTCGATGCACTCCACGATTTGCTGCGCAGCATCGATGCGACCGTGCTCGATGCGCCTGCCGACTATCCGCGCTACGGCCCCACCTATTACGCCGTCTTCTTCGCCGATCCTGACGGACTGAAACTGGAGTTCGTGTTCGGGGCCACCGGCGCATGACCGACACCCTGCTCGACGCGCTGCAATATTATGGCGCCGCCGCCTCGACGCTCGCGGCGCTGCTTGTCTCGCTCAATCTCGGCGAGCGGTGGACCGGCTGGGCCTTCGTGATCTTCGTGACGAGCAGCCTTGCGCTGATCGCCTGGGGGTTCCTGCAGCCCGACAGCGAGGGGATCGGCTGGCAGAATGTCGCGCTGCTGTGCATCAATCTGGTCGGCGTTTACAGCCACCTGATCCGCAAGAAGCCCACGAAAAAGAATGAGGGCGGAGCATGACGCCCCGCCCCTTCGGATCAGCCCCAGACTCGCACGCGTTGGTCGGGCGCGAGGTAGAGCTTGTCGCCTTCCTTGACATCGAAGGCTTTGTACCAGGCGTCGAGGTTGCGGACGGTGAGCGCGCGGTACATACCCGGCGCGTGGCCGTCGGTCGCGATCCGCGCGCGCAGCGCCTCGTCGCGCATCTTCGTCGCCCACGTCTGCGCATAGGCGATGAAGAAACGCTGGTCGCCGGTGAAGCCGTCGATCACCGGCGCTTCCTGCCCGTTCAGCGACGCGCGGTACGCGTCATAGGCCGCCTGCAACCCGGCGACGTCGGCGATATTCTCGCCCAGCGTGAGCTTGCCGTTGACCGCAAGGTCGGGGAACGGCTTGTAGCTGTCGTATTGCGCCGCGAGCGCCGCGCCCGCAGCGTTGAACTTCGCAAGGTCCGCAGCGGTCCACCAGTTGCGCAGCGCGCCACTTGCGTCGAACGCGGCGCCGTTATTGTCGAAACTGTGGCTGATCTCGTGGCCGATGACCGCACCGATCGCGCCATAATTATAGGCCGGATCGGCCTTGGCGTTGAAGAAGGGCGGCTGCAGGATCGCGGCGGGGAAATTGAGCGCGTTCTGGACCGGCAGGTTCACCGCATTGACGGTCTGCGGGACCATCCACCATTCGCCCTTGTCGAGCGGCTTGCCGATCTTCGCGAGCTGGTGCGCATATTCGGCTTTCTCGCCCGCAACCATGTTCGCATAGGCGTCGGTCGCGCTGACCGTGTAGCGGCCATAGTCGCGCCAGGTCTCGGGATAGCCGACGCCGACGACGATCGTTTCGACCTTCTTGATCGCTTCCTTTTTGGTTTCGGGCGCCATCCAGTCGATCGTCTCGACGCGCTTCGCGAACGCGGCCTTGATCCCCTTCACCATGTCGCCGACCTCGGCCTTCGCAGGCGCCGGGAAATATTTCTCGGCATAGACGCGGCCGACCGCGTCGCCGAGATAGATGTTCAGCGCGTCGAGCGCGCGCTTGTCGCGGCTGCGCTGCTCCGGCGTGCCCGCAAGCGCCGTCCCGTAAAAGGCGAAATGCGTCTTATCGAGCGCCGACGGCAGGACGTCGGTGTGCGTGTTGATCTGGTGAAACGCCAGCCAGTCCTTCCACGCCTCGAGCGGCTCCGACGCCACAAGCGCCGACAGGCCGGTGATCGCGCGGGCGTGGTAGGCGCCGAATTTCGACACATTGCCCAGACCGGCGGCGGCGAAATAGGCATCCCAGTCGAGCCCCGGCGCCTTCTTCGCGAAATCGGCCTTCGTCCAGACGCCCGCCGACTTCGCGAAATCTTCGCTATCGGCGCGGTTGGCGTGCGCCTTTGCGATCTTGACCTCGAGGTCGTAGATGCGTTTCGCCTTCGCCGCGGCGTCGCTCTGCCCCGCTTCGGTCAGCAGCTTGGCGATATAGGCCTGATATTGCGTGCGCAGCGTGGCCATTTTCGGATCGGCCGACAGATAATATTCGCGCTCGGGCATCCCGAGCCCGCCCTGCAGAACATAGGGAATGACCTCGCCCGGCGTCGCGAGACCCTGCGTCACGAATATGCCGAACAGATTTTCGGTTTCGAAGTCGGTGGCGTTGAGCGGGTCGACGTCGGCGCGCGTCTGCTCGCCCAGCACCTTCGCGAGCCCGGCCTTGTCGGAGATCGCGGCAAAGCGGGCGAGGTCGGCTTCGACCGGCTTCATGCCCGCGGCGTCGATCGCCTTGGTGTTGGTGTAGGCCTTGTAGAAAGCGGCGATGCGGCCGTCGTCGGTCTTCGGGTCGCCGCCGCTCTTGACGATCGCGTCGACCAGCTCGCGGGTGCGCTTCTCGGTTTCGAGAAACGCCGTGTAGAAGGCGCCGGTCGACGAACGATCAGCCGGGATTTGGGTCGTTTTCTGCCAGTTGCCGTTGGCATAGGCGTAAAAGTCGTCGCCCGGTTTGACGCTGGGATCCATCGCCGCCTTGCTGATGCCGAGTTCGGTCCCGACGGTGTAGGCGGCGCTTTCCTTGTCGCCCTTCGAACAGGCGACGGGCCCCGCGACGATCGCGGCGGTCGAAAGCAGAATGGCAAAGACGGCTTTTTTCATTGGACTAACCTTGTTTTTCAGGGGGCACGCGGCGGGCATAGGCCTGCGGCCAGATGGTTTCAATGCCAACCATTTTCGGCCTGCGGTGCTTGTTCGTCGACGAGCGGCAGGATAATCGGACCTGCCCACAGAGGAGAGATTGCGACGTGAGCGCGCCAATATTGGGAACGATGATCAACCCCGACAGTGATGGCTTTCGCGCCAATGCTGCGCATAATCGCGCGCTGCGCGACGAGCTCTATGCGCGCGTCGCGGAAGCGGCGCTGGGCGGCAACGAGAAGTCGCGCGAGCGGCACACGAGCCGCGGCAAGCTGCTGCCGCGCGAGCGTGTCGAGCGGCTGCTCGATCCGGGCTCGCCGTTCCTCGAGATCGGCCAGCTCGCCGCGTGCGATATGTATGAGGGCGAGGTTCCCGGCGCGGGCATCATAGCGGGGATCGGCCGCGTGTCGGGGCGGCAGGCGATGATCGTCTGCAACGACGCGACGGTGAAGGGCGGCACTTACTATCCGATGACGGTCAAGAAGCATCTCCGCGCGCAGGAGATTGCCGAGACGAACCGCCTGCCGTGCATCTACCTCGTCGACAGCGGCGGCGCGAACCTGCCGCATCAGGATCAGGTGTTTCCCGACCGCGATCACTTCGGGCGCATCTTCTTCAATCAGGCGAACATGTCGGCGAAGCGCATCCCGCAGATCGCCTGCGTTATGGGAAGCTGCACCGCAGGCGGTGCCTATGTGCCCGCGATGTCCGACGAGACGGTGATCGTGCGCAATCAGGGCACGATCTTCCTCGCCGGCCCGCCGCTGGTGAAGGCGGCGACGGGTGAGGAGATCAGCGCCGAAGACCTTGGCGGGGGCGACCTGCACGCCAAGAAATCGGGCGTCGTCGACCATCTTGCCGAAAATGACGAACATGCGCTGACGATCGTGCGCGATATCGTCAGCCACCTCGGTGCCGACGAGGGCTTCAAGGTCGCGATGAAGGAACCGCGCCCGCCGAAATATGATCCCGAAGAGCTGTACGGGATCATCCCGCAGGACGTCCGCGCGCCTTATGACGTCCACGAGGTCATCGCGCGCATCGTCGACGGCAGCGAGTTTCACGAATTCAAGGCGAACTACGGCGCCACCCTGGTGTGCGGCTTCGCGCATATCTGGGGCATCCCGGTCGCGATCCTCGCCAACAACGGCGTGCTGTTCAGCGAGTCCGCGGTCAAGGGCGCGCATTTCATCGAGCTGGCGCAGCAGCGGCGCATCCCCCTGCTCTTCCTCCAGAACATCAGCGGCTTCATGGTCGGCGGCAAATATGAGGCCGAGGGAATCGCCAAGCATGGCGCGAAGCTGGTCACCGCGGTCGCGACGGCGACAGTGCCGAAGATCACGGTGCTGATCGGCGGCAGCTTCGGTGCTGGCAATTATGGCATGTGCGGGCGGGCTTATAGCCCACGCTTCCTGTTCAGCTGGCCCAACAGCCGGATCAGCGTGATGGGCGGCGAGCAGGCGGCAAGCGTGCTGGCAACCGTTCACCGCGACGCCGACAAATGGACGCCCGACGAGGCCGAAGCCTTCAAGGCGCCGATCCGCCAGAAGTACGAGGACGAAGGCAACCCCTATCACGCCACCGCGCGGCTGTGGGACGATGGCATCATCGACCCCGCGCAGACGCGCGATGTCCTCGGCCTGGCCTTTTCCGCAACGCTGAACACGCCGGTCGAGGACCGCGGGTTCGGCGTGTTCAGGATGTGATGCGATGGGCATTCAAATTTCTCCCCGGAACGGGGAGGTGGCCCCGCAAAGCGGGGTCGGAGGGGTCGACACCTCGCCATCTGGTGCTTGCAGATGACCGATAGCGCCTGGCCCCTCCACCACCCTTCGGGTGGTCCCCCTCCCCGTTCCGGGGAGGATTTGGCGCGTGTACGGCATCGGATGGTGGGCGCGCCGGACAAGACAGTGAAGCTCGCCCGCAAGCTGCGGCGGGAAATGACGTTGCCTGAAGGGCTTTTGTGGCGCGAGCTGCGGGGCAAGCGGACCGGACTGAAATTTCGGCGCCAGTTTCCAGTGCTCGACTACGTCGCCGATTTCGCGTGTATCGAAATTCGACTGCTGATTGAAGTCGATGGGATGGCACATGCCCTGGCCGGGCGCCCCGAACGGGACGCGCGGCGCGACCGGATTTTGACCGAGAGAGGATGGCAGATCGTGCGGATAGCAGCGAGTGAAGTTCTGAAGGACGCTGCGGCGACAGCTCAATCCATCGCAACCTTCGCTGCCAGCTTGCGGCCCCTCCACCATCCTGCGGATGGTCCCCCTCCCTCCCCGCCTACGCGGGGACAGGCTGGGGAGGATCGTGCATGATCCAGTCCCTCCTCATCGCCAATCGCGGCGAGATCGCCTGCCGCATCATCCGCACCGCGCGCGAGATGGGCATCCGCACGGTGGCGGTCTATTCGGACGCCGACGCCAAGGCGCTGCATGTGCGCGAGGCTGACGAGGCGGTGCATATCGGGCCGTCGCCGGCGCGCGAATCCTATCTCATCGGCGAGAAGATCATCGCCGCCGCCAAGGCGACCGGGGCCGAGGCGATCCATCCGGGTTATGGCTTCCTGTCCGAAAATGCCGAGTTTGCGCAGGCCGTGGCCGATGCCGGGCTGGTGTGGGTCGGGCCGAAGCCTGCGTCGATCACCGCAATGGGCCTTAAGGACGCCGCCAAGAAACTGATGGCCGAGGCGGGCGTACCGGTGACGCCGGGCTATATGGGCGAGAACCAGGACCCGGCCTTCCTCGCCGAGCAGGCGGGTCAGATCGGCTATCCTGTGCTCATCAAGGCGGTCGCAGGCGGCGGCGGCAAGGGGATGCGGAAGGTGGATGCCGCGGCGGACTTCGTCGACGCGCTTGCCTCGTGCCAGCGCGAAGCCGCTGCCTCGTTCGGCAACGACCATGTGCTGATCGAAAAATATATCCTGACCCCGCGCCATATCGAGGTGCAGGTGTTCGGCGATACGCATGGCAATGTTGTCCACCTGTTCGAGCGCGACTGCTCGCTGCAGCGCCGCCACCAGAAGGTGATCGAGGAAGCCCCCGCCCCCGGCATGGACGAGGCGACGCGCGCCGAACTCTGCGCCGCCGCGGTGCGCGCGGCAAAGGCGGTCGATTATGTCGGCGCGGGGACGATCGAGTTCATCGCCGACGCCAGCGAAGGCCTGCGCGCCGACCGCATCTGGTTCATGGAGATGAACACGCGGCTGCAGGTCGAGCATCCGGTGACCGAGGAGATTACCGGGGTCGATCTGGTCGAATGGCAGCTCCGCGTCGCGTCGGGGGAGCCGATCCCGCTGACGCAGGACGAGCTGGCGATCAACGGTTGGGCGATGGAAGCGCGGCTTTATGCGGAGGATCCCGCGAAGGGCTTTCTGCCGAGCATTGGTACGCTCGAACTATTCCAGCTTCCCGAACATCTCGGCCGCATCGACACCGGCGTATATGAAGGCGCCGAGGTTTCGCCTTTCTATGACCCGATGATCGCCAAGGTCATCGCCTATGGCGAGGATCGCGAGGAAGCGCGCGAACTCTTGTCGGAGATGCTGGAGGACAGCGCGATCTGGCCGGTGAAGACCAATTCGGCCTTTCTGATCGCCGCGCTCGACCATCCCGACTTCGTCTCGGGCACGGTCGATACCGGCCTGATCGGCCGCGATGGCGACAGCATGACCGCCGAGCCGATGCCGACCGAGACCGCGCTGACCAATGCCGCGATGGCGATGGTCCCGCGGTCGCTGCAGTCGGGCTTCCGTCTCAACGCGCCGGATGTCCGGACGGCGCCCTTCCTGCTCGACGGCAAGCGCGTCGATGTGACGCTGCACGGCCCCGGCGCCGAGGAGCCCGCGCCCGCGATGCTCGTCGCCGAGAGCGGCGCCGTGTGGCAGCTCTCCCCCTGGCGCGCCGCCGGTAGCGCAAGCGGCGGCGCCAGCGACGGGGCGATCCTGTCGCCGATGCCGGGCAAGATCATCGCGGTCGATGTCGCCGCGGGCGACACGGTGACCAAGGGGCAGAAATTGCTGACGCTCGAGGCGATGAAGATGGAGCACAGCCTGACCGCGCCGTTCGACGGCGTGGTCGCCGAGCTCAACGCGACCGCTGGCGCGCAGGTGCAGGTCGAGGCGCTGCTCGCGAAGATCGAGGCCGCCGAGTGAGCGAGCTTATCCTTCGCGACGCGACGGTAGCGGACCTTCCCGCCATTCTCGCCATGCTCGCGGAGGATACGATTCCCGCGAACCGCGAGGCCGATCCGTCGGACCCGCGCTATCTGGCAGCGTTCAAAGCGATCGACGCCGACTCCAACCAGCGGCTGATCGCCGCCGAGCTGAACGGCCGCGTCGTGGGCACGATGCAGCTCAGCTTCCTGCCGGGGCTTTCCTTCGTCGGGAGCTGGCGCGGGCTGATCGAGGCGGTGCGCATTGCCGCCGACCTGCGCGGCCAAAAGCTTGGCGAAAAGATGATCCTGTGGGCGGTCGAGCAATGCCGCGCGCGCGATTGCAAGCTGGTTCAGCTCACATCGTCGGCCAAACGCACCGACGCGCACCGCTTTTACGCCCGGCTCGGCTTCGTGCAGAGCCATGTCGGCATGAAATTGCATTTGAGGGACTGACGATGGCAGGCAAATATTTCGACGAGTGGCAGATTGGCGAGACGATCACGCACGAGATCCGGCGCACGGTGACCGAGACCGACAATCTGTTGTTCACCACGATGACGCATAACCCGCAACCGCTGCACCTCGACATCGAGGCGGCGAAGGCGTCGGAGTTCGGCCAGATCCTCGTCAACGGCACCTTCACTTTCAGCCTGATGGTCGGGCTGTCGGTCGGCGACACGACGCTCGGCACGCTCGTCGCCAACCTCGGCTATGACAAGCTGGTGATGCCGAAGCCGGTGTTCATCGGCGACACGCTTCGCGCGGAGACCGAAGTCATCGGCCTGAAAGAGTCCAAATCGCGCCCCGGATCGGGTATCGTGACCTTTCTCCACCGCTGCATCAACCAGCGCGGCGAAATCGTCTGCCAGTGCGAGCGGGCCGCGCTGATCAAGGGAAAGGCCGCCTGATGCGCCTGCGCTCACTCCTCTTCGTTCCTGGTGATCGTCCCGAACGCTTCGCCAAGGCCGCAGCATCGGGTGCCGACGCGATCATCCTCGACCTGGAGGATTCGGTGTCGCTCGCGAACAAGGACGCCGCGCGCACCGCCGTGGCCGAATATCTGTCGGGAACGCGCGAGGTCATCACACTGGTGCGCGTCAATCCACTCGACGGCCATATGACCGCCGCTGACGTCGCGGCGATCGTCGGTGGACGGCCCGACGCGATCATGCTGCCCAAAGCAGAGGGCGCGCCGAGCATCCAGCAACTCGACACGATCCTGCGCAGCGAATCCGCGCGCGATGCCTCGCTGCCGCCGATCCTGCCCATCGCGACCGAAACCGCCGCGGCGATCTTCACGCTCGGCAGCTATCGCGAAGTGAAGGACCGCCTTATCGGCCTTACCTGGGGCGCCGAGGATTTACCCGCCGCGATCGGCGCGACCACAAGCCGCAACGAGGATGGCAGCTACACCGCGCCCTATGAGGTCGCGCGCAGCCTCACCCTGTTCGCCGCGCACGGCGCGGGTGTCGCCGCGGTCGACACGGTGTTTCCCGCGATCAAGAACGAGGCCGGCCTCGCCGCCTATGCCGCGCGCGCGCGCCGCGACGGCTTCACGGGCATGATGGCGATCCATCCTTCGCAGGTCGCGTCGATCAACGCCGCCTTCACCCCGTCGGCCGACGAAGCCGCGCGCGCGCAGGCGATCGTCGATGCCTTTGCGGCCAACCCGGGCGTCGGGGTGCTGCAGGTCGACGGGAAGATGGTCGACGCGCCGCACCTCAAGCAGGCGCAGCATATCCTGTCGCTGGCGGATTAGAGTCTTTCTGGCTTAGATTGAGGCATATCCGGCTCCACGGATGTAGTTGGCGCACTCGTTGGGCGGGAAGTGATCGAGCAGTTTTCCGATGCGCCGCCATGTGGTTTCGACGGTGCG